>JGI12109J20283_10200079_pt1 | contig 44057 bp, 42 predicted proteins | sample ElkSlonscriptome_12_FD_20283 | JGI IMG/M metagenome (IMG submission 20283)
GTTCAAGTCCCTATTCGTAGCACTGAAAATGTGAACCAGAAATACCGCCTTTATGAGCGGTATTTCCGAGAATTATTCATTCTGCGCGGACGAAGGGACTTGAACCCTCAACCTCCCGCGTGACAGGCGGGTGCTCTAACCAGTTGAGCTACGTCCGCTCGCGCATGTTCTTGTGCTGTTCAAAAAGCTTCGAATTGAAACAACACTGCTTCAATAAGACAACTTGTTCAGCTGGTAGAGCATTATAGAGTCTTTGTTCTCACATTGCAACAAAAACGAGTGGAAGCTGATGCCGACCATAAAGACAATAGTTCCCCAAAGCTCATTCGCTTGCGACTCCATTGTTTTGTGGTGCTGGAGAGAGGACTTGAATCTTACAGATTCAGTACACCTTGTGGCTGTTTTCTTCGTGCACTGCACTCGAAAACAGCTCACAAGGTCTTCAAGCCCTCTTCCAGCTCCAGAACGCAACGAACCGACATGCTCATCCGCATGCCGGTTCGGCGTGTCTGTGCTGGAGAGAGGACTTGAACCTCCATGAGATTGCTCTCACTGCGACCTGAACGCAGCGCGTCTACCAATTTCGCCACTCCAGCACTATAATGTCCGGGCGTGCCTACCAGTTGCCTGCGTATACGAGCGGATCACCACCCGAGCAGGTGTTCACAAAATATACCACATTTTGTAAAACTTGATAGCGATAGGCGAGCCGTACTGCTCCGTCATATACTGTACAAAGGATGTGCAGAGAACAGAACATGGAGCTGCAGCGCACCTCATTAGTAAGTGTACTTACTACACTATGTATCGATTTACCTACATCCCCAGTCTCCTGCTCTTGGTGTGTGCGCTGCTGGTGCCGCAAGCAGCGACGCATGCAGCGAGCGAAATACACTACGGCGCACTCAAAGCACAACACGGTGAGACTTTACTCCTCCGGTACAATGGGCCTTCCGGTGAGCAGTTCTTTACGTGCGACACGAAGGGGGATTGCAAAAACCGTGGTAACGAAGAGCCATTCCTGTTACCCAAAGCACTCAAGGACTACACCTACACCTTGAGCCAAGATGGCAGCCTGCTTGTACTTACAGTGCCGTGGGGCAAGCGTACCCTCTACGCCCTGTATCAAATGGAGCCGAAGCGTAAAGCGATCGGCTGGCTCCCGTACATGGAGCCCGGTGCTACCATCTACATAGCAAAAAACAACAACGCAATCGTATTTCGCCAAGGAAGCCGGTTTACGCGGTACGACCTCGAAGACAATAAGACACAAGAGGTGACACTTGCCCAGAACCTCTCCTTCCTATCTCTCTCACCCAACGCTAGCTACGTGACCGGCTACAACTACAGCACACTTCGCCACGAGCTCTGGCGTTTTGCCGACGGGAAAAAGATTGACAGCCCAAGCTCCATGCAATCATACCTTGAGTTCGCGGAAGACGAGTCACGTCTCGCATTCTTGGAGGATGTGGATGGGTTCAAAACACTTTTTACCATGAAATCGGGTGATCTTGGCAAGGCAAATCCTGCATCGCTCACGCAACTCACCGAACCAAATACCGAAACCGAAGACTACCTCTACGCTGGAGATACACTTTACTTCATAGCGAACGCCGACGGCCCCTTGGAGTGGGATCTCTTCAGCTACGACGGAAGCAACACTTCGCTCGTCGATGCCGACATATCGTACGGCGACTATCTCAAACGCGTGCGCACGGGTGGCGACTCGTACCTCGCCTACCTCAAAACGACCGGCAAAAACACCAATATCCGCCTCATACGCGAGAACATGGACACGCCGCGCGAGATAGCGCCGGTAAATCCAAGTGAGACAAGCACAAAGATCGATCGCGAGGTAAAAGAGTATGGTGAGCGCATTGGCGTCCTCCTCTCACCCGAGGATCCTGCACGCCGCCCTGCACTCTTCATATGGATGCACGGCGGACCGCAGCGGCAGGTCGCAAAGGGATACCACCCCTACCTCTCGTACGCCGTCTACGACGAGATGCTCGAGCGACTCGTCGAAGGAGGGCACTACGTATACAAAATAGACTACACAGGCAGTACTGGCTACGGCACCGCATTCCGTAAGGCGCTCCACATGAAGATCGGCACCGTGGAGATAGCGGACGTTGAGAACGCAATCGACGACATACAAGACGATATAGACGACATCGATGATGTCTACCTCATCGGCAACAGCTACGGTGGCTACATGGCCCTTAAAGGCATCGTCGAAATGCCACGCGAGCTCGACGGGGCTATCTCCATCAATGGCGTTGCCGACTGGTACAGCCTCATCAACCGCATCCCCAGCTCGCCGTTCAAAGCCCTCTTTGAAGGAATTCCCGACACCACGAACCTCGATGCGTACCTCCAGGCGAGCGTCTACACCGGCATGGAAGACCTCAACAGCCGCGACAAGGTGCTCGTCGTGTGGGGCGAGCAAGATGCGACTGTGCCAACGTGGCAATCGAAAGACTACGTCGAGTACGCTACCGAGCAGGGACTCAACCTCAAGACGCTCTCGTTCGAGGACGAAACACATCTCATTATGAAACGAAAGAACCTCGACACACTCTGCAGCACTATAACCGACTTCATGGGCGTGCGCGGGGTGAGTTGTCAGCTGTAATACAGGAGAAGGAGAACAAAGGAAGCCCCTGCGTCGCCGTATAGGTGGCGTAGGGGGTTCATAAGGGGGTGGTGCACAACGCTCTTACCGAGACAGCGACGTACAGTCCATGCACTGATCATTATTGGCCATGAACGCATCGGCCGGACGTCCGCACTTTGGACAGGTGCCACGCATGAAATCGAACTTAATGCGCGGATGCTGATTGCGGGACTTACTGCCGGGCGCCACAGAATATGCTTTAAAAGACTTGAAATCACCATCTAGCGGAGGTGCCATGTCGTGCTCCTGTTCAACTACTACCTACTATTGACTCTATACCTCTCCCGATCAGCGTCAATAGCTTGTGGACAAAACGGTGGATAAGATGTGAATCGGCTGTGTATACGCACACCAACGTGCATTAAGTCAGTACAGTACTTGATACCTGTAATGACTTGATGCGCGACGGAATGAAGTGTGCATTGACGCTTCCCTACTTTTGCCAAGGCTACGCAGGGCTGAGTACTGCGTAGCTCGTAGCAATGCGAAGAGCGAAGCGATGGACACTACCCTAAAAACATTGAACCGCCTCAAGAAGTACCTTGGGCGGTTTTGGGAGTATCATAGTAAGTTATCGACAGGTCGCGCAGGTGAGATGCTCCCATACAGTACTTGACAGTAAGTATTATAACATGTTATAATTTATATAGATGGGCTGCTGCGGCACAGTATAGCCGTTCAGGCTTTTTGCCCCGCCCCAATTCCCGTGGCCGCTCAGGCTGTTCAATGCACGGGACCCCCACGCCGCGCATGCGGCAACCCTCGAAATCCACGAACGGCCCAACCGGGCACGGGAGCACATTGTGAGTAAGCAAAACATCGGTCGTCTCTTCAATCTTGCCGACGCCGCTAAGGAGGTCGGACAGTACGGATTGTCAAGCATCAGCTTCGCAATCCTAGTTCGGGAGGCCCTCCGGGGCAACCCGCACCTCGACTGGGAGGTTGAAGTCGAGACTGAGTATGACTACGAGCGGAGGGAATACAACCCCCGCGTGTTCAGGGCCAAGGACAATGGCTACTGGGACCTCTTCGTCGTCAAGAACGACGGGGAGGGCTGGTACCTGACCATCCCCCTCCCCATCGTGCGGGAGAAGGCCTTCCCCAAACTCTACCAGCCCGCCCCCGAGCGGCTGGTCGAGCGGGGTGAGCACGGCCGCCGTGGCCGCTCCCCGTACGACGACGAAGTCAAGGAGCTCTGGGACGAGCTCCAGGAGCTGGTGTCCCAGCACGACATCGACTGGGCACGGAGTGCCCTTGACATGGAGGCCAACGACGACCGTGCGGTGCTCTATCGGGGACGGATCCCCGAGGAGCCGCCGCACAATAAGCCGTTTGCAGTGCTCGCTCCTCTGAAGACGGCCTAACGTTTATTTTCGCGGACGAATCCGCGAATCACCCCTGAAGCGCTACTTGCTGGATTGCAGTAGCGCTTCTTCTATTGCAGCAACGCCTTCTGTAAGCACTAATATCCAGTGGACCTGAGGGTTTTCGTTCACGAGTTGCTAACCATTCTGCTCGTACCTCGCAGAATGCCAAGCACTCTCGACCCCGGCTCGGCCTACGCCACCTTCGCTCTGCTTCGGTGCCGGCGTTGCGGCCTGCGCCTTTCGAAACACCTCAGGTCCACAAAAACACAGTCGCCAAACACTTCGTGTCCGGCTCGTTGTTTTTGTGGACCATGCCGGAATCTCACAGCTCGCTCCCTGCGGTCGCTACGCTCACAAAACCCTCGGTTTCGTGCAGCTTCCTCCACGGAGGCGTTCCGCCGCCCCCGATCCCCTCTACGGCGGTTCGAGTCCGGCACAGCAACTAAATACGCCATGCGGCGCTATTTTGTGTACACTACCCTCAAAACACTGAACCACCTCAAGGAGTACCTTGGGCGGTTTTGGGAGATATCTACAGGTCCTCACATAATTTAGCCATCATCCTCGGTTGATTTACTTTTTCTGGTTTGTGCATAACCATAACCACCAACACCTCCTGTCAAAAAACCAACCATGCCTGAGATGATTTCTCCTAAATACTGTGGTACTTTGTATGTTGCAAACACAAAGACACCAATGAAAGTGAGTAGAACGGCAAAGAATACTACAAGTCTCGTAATGCGCTCTGCTGTAAAAGTGTTCCGCTCTTTGAAAGTATAATCCATCCCCTTCTCTTGCATCTCCAGCATTTTGTCAACCTGTGCCTGAGTGGGTTGATATGACTGCGTTCCAGCAATTTGCATGAAGTGCGCCATCACACTGTCATTCAACAATGGAGACTCTTTCTCTCTGTTTTCTGACGTACTTGTAACACCATTATTGTTGCCCGATATCTCATTTGGCATGGTTGAATTGCCTATTTCGGATATATCGAATAAACGTCATACTTGATTTTTCTGCTTTTTCAGTTGGCATCACTTCCTTAATCTTCCATTTCGTAAAAGTGTTTACTTCTTTCTGCAAAAGCACTCCGAGCAGAAAATTAAACTGCCTCTCATTGAGCTTGCCAGCGTTTAAATCTTCCCTGAGTGCGCTCAGTGATTCAAACATCTCATTGTTATATACAGGGCTCATGCTACTTATCATATACCAACACGAACAAAAATAAAACTTGTGTATCTACCCCCACGAACGTGTGTAGTGGACGACCCACTTATTGAGGAGAATTTGTCGCGAAATGGTACTTGCACCGCGTAGCTTGCGAGGACTTCCAATCATGGTATCACCTGTCACAGTAGTCCCACTTCGCCAAGGGCTTCGCGGGACACCCCTTCGCAAGCGAAGCGGTGGACACTACCCTCAAAACACTGAACCACCTCAAGGAGTACCTTGGGCGGTTTTGGGAGTATTCGAATGCTTCTTTGGGTTTTCAGAACGCATTCATTGTCTTTCCATAATCGTGCAGCCTCTACGCCTTTCTTCGCGACAGGAGTACCGCCCCATTCACCACTACACCGAGGAGTGCGGCGCATGCTACGAGGGTGATTACGGCCTCATGCAAGAGTGCATCTTGATTCACCTCAATGAACATCGTATGTAGGGTGGGTAACGCGACCGGTGCGCTCACAATCACAATGGCGTATAGCGTGCCAGCCTGGATAGCATGTGCCAGCCTACGGGCTCCCTGCTCCACCCACCTCCTTCCCCACCAGCTGATACTGCCAAACGTGATGATTCCCCAAAACACCAATGCCAGCATTAGGTTGATATCACCGGTCCACACGACCGCCTGGAGGCCAATGGTGGAGTCCATAGCGATAACTGACGCCATAGACAACCCCGCGACAAGAGGTGCGCACACCACAAGGAGACCTGCCGCAAGTATGTGCTTCATGTATACATGATACCACGTACTCAGCGATGTCTGTTTTGCACTAGTGGGGTGAAGTAACAGCATCAACCGCCCTCAACGACACTTGTATGCATGACTTCCACAACAAAGTTCTTGAATACGTCCGGCAGGTCAAACCATAGTTCCCGTTCAGACCAACCTCCCTCACGGAAGGACACGCCTCGCGTGTGTGTCCACGTACGCACGATTTCAAGCACCTTCCGGGGTTCGTCCGAAATGAATGCGATATGGGTATTCGTGCGCACCCCTCTGTCGTACACAGGTACGTCTGCGGTTTCGATGAGTTGAATCTTTATCGACACACCCTCTTGCTCCACAAGACACCAGCGAGCACCTTTTTCGCGATATGACATTGTGCAACCGAGGTGACCGAACACCTCAAACACTGTCTCAAGTGTATTGGGTGCAATGCTATATGCGACGTGATGTAACGTGGTCATGTTCACAAGAGTATTGAGGTTACGACAAGCACCTTTCTCTTATTGTTGATTGCATCAGCATAACTGCGTCACATGCATTGCAGGACACCGCTCACAAATAAAGTAGTGGACCATGCCGGACTCGAACCGGCCACCTCACCCATGCCATGGGTGCGCTCTACCAGATGAGCTAATGGCCCGGAGGTGTCGTGAGAAGTATTACGACAAACGATTCTTTACGTGATCAACTACCTGATCAAGTTTCATCTCAGTCTTCACCAGGAACTCACTCATACCTGAGCTCACCGCCTTTGCAACCGTGTCGATACTCGAGGAGTTGGTAAGCAAAATGACCGGCACGCCGCGACCCCACTCATCGTCTTGCAACGCTTTCATCACATCAAACCCATCCATCTCAGGCATCATAATATCGAGCAGTATCACATCCGGATGCTTCTCGAACGCAACCTCAAGACCGACCTTGCCGTTCTCAGCTGTGTACGCGGTAATGCCCTCATCTGTAAACTTCCGAGCAAGTACGCTCGTGAGCGCATCCTCATCGTCCACTATCAGTACAGAAAATGCCTTTGATTCTTGCATAGGGCTTTGCGGTTCGTGTTGATTAATGTGCTTAGAAGCATACCGTGACTAGGCACCCGGCGCAATGTGTGGGACAGTGATTGTAAATATAGTTCCCTTCCCCTCCAGCGATTCAAACGTAACCGTGCCACCAAGCTTGTCCACAAATGATTTGGTCAGATATAAGCCGAGCCCCGTACCATTCGTGGATATCTTTTTTGCATTTGAGGCACGGAAGAGCTTGGTGAAAACACGTTCTTGCTCATGTGCCGGAATACCGTAGCCATTATCCTTGACGACTATTTCGCAGTTCTCAGGCGTGTATCGCACATGTATCTCTACAGAACCATTGTGTGGAGTGTATTTAATGGCGTTCGTGAGGAGATTGTGAATCGCTATGCGCATCATCACCTGGTCGGTATAGACAAACCCTTCATGAACAATGTTCTTGTGTACCTGGGTATGTTTCTTTGCGATATCCGGCGCCAGCTCATCCAGGATATCATCGATAACAGGCCCGAAGGCAACACGAGTGTACTCCGGCTCAAGTGTGCCCATTTCAATACGCGAGACCGTGAGTAAGGTGCGGACAAGATCGGTCATGCGCTCATTGGCAGTATATATCTCACCGAGATACTCACGAACTGTTGTATCAAGTGTCACTGCGTCCGATTCAAGCAAGTAGTCTGCATACCACTTGATTGTTGTTGTCGGGGTACGGAGCTGATGAGATGCAAGGAGCAAGAAATCACTCTTAACCGCCTCTGCTTCACGATCTTTCGTAACATCCTGCAGTGCAACAAGGTGACGAAACTCAATTAGTGAATCATCTGCAAGCGAAAACACGGATAACAGTGCTATGCGCTGCGTATTACCGTACGTGTTAAGTGCCACTTCTTGGTCACCGATCTGAATACCACGATTCACCTTTTCAGCAAGTAACGACACATTGCTCCCCTTCTCCCCATTGACGCTATCCACTTGTGTAAGTAAGTCGTATAGTTTGGTGTTTGCAATCACACTCTCCGTCGCACCAAAAAAGCGAAGTGTTGCTTTATTTGGATTGTGAATAGTCCCCGCGTCATCCATCATGAAATACGGTACGGGGCTGTTGTCATACATGAGTTGCCACCTGCGGGTGAAGATGCTCATCTCGGCAGCGCGCTCTTCAACTCGCACCCGCACAGCATGCCGTATCTGTGCTTCCATCCCGAACTGAACATACAGCACAAGAAGCACGAGCGTTAATAAGGTAACCAAAAACGCAAAAAGCAACACTGCGCCCACCTGCACACCAGGTCCGGACAATATCGGGTTACCCAACACCAGCAGAAACACTTGTTCGCGAACGAGCCACAACACGAAGGCAGTCCCCACAAGGAACACTATCGCAGCGACACCAAGTTCACGCACCCCGCTCTTTTCTTCCATACGTAGGTACACTATACCATTGAGTGACCCCTTGGAGAGATTACAACGAGGAGACAATCTCCTCCCACACAATGGCACCTGCACGCACAAGGACAGGAGAAACTCCACGCACATCGACAATGGTTGAAGGGTACGACTCTGGCAAGATACCGACATCAAGAACAAGGTCAATCTCAGACGCATTCGCACCAAGCTGCCGAAGCATGGCCTGCACGTTGTCAGGTTGAGGCATCCCCGCGCGATTGACACTTGTGGATGTTACCGCACGGTCTACCTCCGAGCACAAGGTGCGACAAAGTTGATGATCCGGCATACGAAAGCCAACACTTCCATCTGCTCCGGCAATCGCAGAAAGGGATTCATCCCGCGCTTCGAGCACCATCGTGAGCGGCCCGGGCAAAAAGCGCTCCGCAAGCTTTGCTGCAGTTGGAGTTATGTGTGCATAGCGCTCGAACATCGCCATACCAGCGACCATGACGAGAATGGGCTTGTTTGTGGCTCTACCCTTGCACGCACGCACCCGAGCTACCGCCTCCGGATTCGTCACGTCTGCACCCAATCCGTACACTGTATCTGTTGGGTACACGATAACACCTCCTTCAGTGATTAGCCTCACGGCACGCGCAAGAGACGCCTCTGTCACCACACCTGTCAGCACATTACGTCCCATACCTATTGAATACTACGCTATTGCAAGGTATGATGCACCTTGTTGGGCGATTAGCTCAGTTGGCTAGAGCGCATTCTTGACGTGAATGAGGTCACAGGTTCGAGCCCTGTATCGCCCACAAAACAAAGGAGCGGGATGCGTTTGAGCATTCCGCGACTATTGTTTTGAGGGTGATACAGGGCTCGAAGACCTTGTGAGGTATTTTGCGAGGCACGAAGCAAAAGACCCACAAGGTGTACTGATCCTGTAAGGATCGAGCCCGCTCCTTGTACTGAGCAACAAAACAAAGGAGCGGGATGCGTTTGAGCATTCCGCGACTATTGTTTTGAGGGTGATACAGGGCTCGAAGACCTTGTGAGGTATTTTGCGAGGCACGAAGCAAAAGACCCACAAGGTGTACTGATCCTGTAAGGATCGAGCCCGCTCCTTGTACGTCAAGTTGCAATACACGTACAGTACACCACTCACTGTGCACAAGAAGATGACGCACGGCTGGCAAGGACTGCTTTCCTGAGGATATTTCACTCCACACACTTCATGCTACTATACAGCTATGATTATCCTCTCTATCGAAACATCGTGCGACGAGACTGCGGTGAGTATCCTTGAGGCGAGCGGGACGGAAACCGACGCTGTGTTCCGCGTACGCGGAAACGCGCTCTACTCGCAGGTCGCTAAGCATGCACCGTACGGCGGCGTATACCCCTCGCTTGCTAAGCGCGAGCATGCGGCAAACCTCATCCCGCTTACGAAGACCGCACTCAAGCAGGCCCGCATGTCCGCTCCCGGTGAAGCCACACTCGCCGACGACACGCGTCGACAGATCGAGCAACTCCTTGTTCGAGAACCGGGTGCGTACGACGCACTCATTCGCGACCTCAGCACGGTCGCCCGCCCACAGATTGATGCGATTGCGGTCACCTACGGACCGGGACTCGAGCCAGCTCTCTGGGTCGGCATAAATGTCGCTCGCGCACTGGGTATTCTGTGGGACGCCCCCCTCATACCAGTCAACCACCTCGAGGGGCACCTCGTGGCAAGCGCTGTCTCCCAAGATTCCGAGCACGAGCACATCTACGCGCTCCAGCATATCGCCTTCCCCGCACTCGGACTCGTACTTTCAGGTGGGCACACTGAGTTTGTCCATGCAACCACATGGGGCACGTACACCGAATGCGGCGGCACGCGAGACGACTCCATCGGTGAAGCGTTCGACAAAGTAGCACGCATTCTCGGACTCCCGTACCCTGGCGGGCCGGAGATATCCCGTCTTGCTGAAAAAGGGCGCGCGCTCCTTTTGCAACACAGCATTACCACCCTCACCGGGCTCAGACCCCTCCCTCGACCCATGTTACAGTCGGGTGACAGCGACTTCTCTTTCTCCGGTCTCAAAACAGCAGTTAAGTACCTCGTGCGAGACCTCGGTGAACCAACCGACGAGCAGCGCGCATGCATTGCGGCGGAGTTCGAGAATGCGGTCACAGAAGTCGTCCTCGCAAAGGTGGCATTCACGCTCTCGAACCACCCTTCCACTACCTTCATCCTTGGTGGTGGTGTCTCAGCAAATGTGTACCTTCGTACACGACTCGAAGCCCTCTTTTCTCAAGAGTCTAAAACTACACTCCGCCTCCCGGCACCGGGACTGTCGACTGACAATGCGATCATGATAGGCATGGCCGCCTATCTCCAGCACCTCCGCAACGAGCCTCCGCAACACGCGACCGTCGATCTCTACGCACACGGCACACTACCGCTCTCTACAAGACACGGGTAACTCTTTGTACACACCCGAACCACACAAGCAGCCTTTCCGGTTGCTTGTGTCTTCTTTCCTGCTCCAGACCCTTACGCAGCGTACTTGATACGCGGCACTCGTATGCCATCCATAACCCCGCCGATAAACACTCTCGCACCCTCAAGCACTGGACGAGCAGACGCGTTTGCATGTATGCGCGTACCGGTCACTGTCTTGCGCACCACACCGTCAATCGAGCGAATCTGTTGCATTGCATCTGTAGCCCCCACGGACACGGTGGAGACCGGTGAGGCCCAGGTCAAGCGCACCCCATCGCATGCCACCTGAACATCTGTCCGGCGTACTGTAGTTTGACTGGTCATGATGCAAATGATTGTTGATAGGCAACATGCTTCGAAGTTTCCGATCGATGAGTACGCGATGCGTCACGAGACACCTCATCGTCGAGACGGTAGGCATCATCCACATGCTCAACCACTTCACCGCTACGACGCTCCAGCGCACGTTGCAGTATATCCACCACGAACATCACAAGGGGAGATCCTATCAACAACAAAACACCCCACACCGTCGAGAGCGCTTGTGCGAGCCATCCTACAAACGGCACCGCCAGTGCAACAGTACCAGAAACGTGCGTTGCACCGTACGATGGCTCCCATACACCACTGTGCGGACGGTAGAACTGCATACCCTCAACACGAGCAGCTTCCGCAACAGTAACAACCCGTACACCACCTGTTTCCGACCAGAACGCAGCCTGATCACCCACCGCCGGAACCGAGGCGGTGCGCAGCACGACCAAGCGAGACCCTTCATGCTCCCACGTCGCACTGAGACCCATCGGCGCATACCCATGCACAAGCACCAATACCAGAAGCGCAACCGCGAACAGTGCCGCAATGGCTCGGTAAAGTACGGTAGTGATGGTGATGTAGTTCATGGGCAAGGATGGGCAAGGATGGGTCGCGGGTTTGGCTCACATATAGCAGTCGGGGTCCGGCATTGTGTACGGAGAGTGCTCCGCTGCCAGGCCCCGCGTAGCTGTAAATCAGCCCCCTGATCCAGTCACGCTTATAAGCAAACAGAGACTCCTTGCCCGAATCTGTGCTTGCTCTGCCACTATTTGTACACCCCATATGAATCCCTGCCAATGTGTATATGTTGCATGCATAAGGACCGGTCTTTCACGTCAACACATGTCTATTGTCTATTGCGAAACGCTTCAGTTAAGCCACGTTTCGCCTATGTCCTTACTGGCCTTTTGACTGACCTTCATGTCTTTTGCTGTCGCAAAACACACGCACACACCTGCTAGAGTTTACAGAACGAGTGTGCTACTATCGACCACATCACAGATGTATGCCGCACCTTCTATAACAGCGGCACACCTAACCACAGAGCACCACCATGACCAGCACCGCAAAGCCCTCCATACATGAGAAGTTTCTTAAACCGTACGACCCAAACGCTACCGAGGATGCGATCTACGAACGTTGGGAACGTTCCGGTTACTTCAACCCGGACACATGTGTCAAACAGGGCATCACTTCACCAAACGCTCCGACACACACGATCACACTACCCCCACCCAACGTCACCGGAGTCCTCCACATTGGTCATGCATACGAGGACACACTTCAAGACGCACTGACCCGTTTCGCACGCATGAACGGCAAACGCGCGCTCTGGGTACCAGGCACCGACAGCGCGGCAATAGCAACCCAGGCACGCGTTGAGAAAAACATCCAAAAGGAGGAAAAGAAAACTCGTCACGATCTTGGCCGCGAAGAGTTGGTGCGCCGCGTGAACGCATTTGCACTAGAACACGAAGAGCGCATTCTCTCACAGGTAAAAAAGATGGGGGCATCGCTAGACTGGTCTCGCTATGCCTACACCATGGACGAACAGCGCTACCATGCAGTGATGACGGCATTCGTGCGCATGTACGAGGCAGGCCTCATCTACCGTGGCAGCCGGATCGTAAACTGGGATCCAAAAGGCCAAACCACCATCTCTGACGACGAGATTGTGTACGAGGAAGAGACGACCAAGTTCTACGAATTTCAGTATGGACCATTCGTCATAGGAACCGCTCGACCGGAGACAAAGTTTGGTGACAAGTACGTTGTCATGCATCCGGATGACGAGCGCTACAAGCAATACAAACACGGCGACACATTCACCGCCGAATGGATTAACGGCCCGATCACCGCGACAGTGATCAAAGACAAGGCGATCGACATGGAGTTTGGCACTGGCGTCATGACGATCACCCCCGCTCACAGCATGGTCGACTTTGAGATCGCAGAACGTCACAAGCTCGACAGTGAGCAAGTGATCGACAAGTATGGGCGACTCCTTCCAATCGCAGGTGAGTTCGAAGGAATGAAGATCGCCGACGCGCGCGAAAAGATCGTCGAAAAATTGCAGAAGAAGGGGCTCGTGACATCAATCGACGATCACTACGTTCACAACATCGCAAAAGCAGAGCGATCGAACGGACTCGTTGAACCCCAGATAATGGAGCAGTGGTTCATCGCGGTTGACAAGCCATTTACGATGGAGCACTCGGAGATCCCCGGCATTGAGTCCGGCACAAAACTCACCCTAAAAGAGCTTATGCGTACTGCGGTGGAGCATGGGGGCGTTTCGATGCCGCAAGAAAGCTTTCGCAAACGGTATACCCACTGGATCGACAACCTGCACGACTGGTGTATCAGCCGACAAATATGGTTCGGGCATCGAATACCGGTTTGGTATAAAGACGGCGCTGTGCACGTTGGCACAGACGCACCTGAAGGTGAAGGTTGGGTGCAAGACCCCGACGTCCTCGACACATGGTTCTCCTCGGCACTTTGGACATTTAGTACACTCGGCTGGCCGGGAAAAACAAACGATCTCAAAAGCTTCCACCCCACCACGTTTATGTCACCGGCATACGAGATCCTCAACCTTTGGGTATCCCGCATGATTCTCATGAGCGGTTTCCATTTAGGGCAAGTGCCGTTCAAGACAGTCGTGATCCATGGCGTCGTGCGCGACAAACAGGGGCGCAAATTTAGTAAATCACTCGGAAACGGTATCGACCCCTTGGACGTCATCGGTCAGTACGGCGCTGACGCACTACGTATGGGTCTCCTCATAGGCACCGCAATCGGTAACGACATTAGTTTCGACCTCTCCAAGGTGAAGGGGTACAAGAATTTTGCTAACAAGGTATGGAACGTCACCCGTTTCGTCCTTACACAAATACAAGAACACGGCCTCAATGTCGCCGCCGAACTTCATACAGACGACCAAAAGCGTATCATCGAGCTTGCAGAGGTCACTAAAGAGATCACCGACGACATGGAACAGTACCGTCTCTACCTTGCGGGGGAAAAAATATACCACTACATCTGGCACACTTTTGCAGATGTCGTACTCGAAGAGAGTAAGAATGTACTCGTAAGCAATGATCCGGCACGAGTCGCAAGCCGCACCCGCATGCTCTACGACATGCTTGTCACACAGCTTAAACTCCTCCATCCATTCATGCCGTTCGTCACCGAAGAGATATGGAGCGCACTACCCGAAACAGATGCGGACATGCTTATAGTCGCACATTGGCCTACTGCATAGATTACGGCACGTGTTAGTGTTTAAAATGAGCGACACAGGGAGGGCAAACCTGCTACACTAAGATTTAATGGAGTTTTCATCGACGTTCTTCTTTGCGTTTTTAGGAGGTGTCCTGCCCGCACTCCTCTGGCTCTGGTTTTTCCTCAAAGAAGACAGCGCCCGCCCCGAACCCAAGTGGCTCATCCTTGCCTCATTCTTGGCAGGTATGGTAGCAGTGGTGCTCGCTCTTCCCACCGAGATGCTTGCCAAATGCATCGCTGCCGGCACTTGGCCTGCACTATTTAACACGACTCCATTTGAAACGGTCGCCTACTGTGGCAGCCTACCCGGAGTGCAGCCCATTTTTTTATGGGCAGCGATTGAAGAGCTGCTCAAGTACTTTGTTGCGATCGTGGTTGTGCTCTGGCGACGTGCCGTCGACGAACCGATTGACTCCATGATCTACCTTATTACCGTTGCCCTGGGCTTCGCCGCACTTGAGACCTCCCTCTTTCTAATGGGCCCGCTCGATCGAGGTGACATAGCCGGCGGAATCTTTGTCGGCAATCTCCGCTTCATGGGTGCAGCACTTATCCACACGTTATCCAGTGCAGTGGTGGGCTTTTTCATCGCACTCACCTTCTACCGCGCATTCTGGGTACAGTGCGCGTCGCTCTGTATAGGACTTTTCCTTTCTGCCGTATTGCATGCCCTCTTCAATCACCATATAATCAGTAACAGTGGAGAAAACATGGCGATTGTCTTTTTCGTGGTATGGCTCGGGATCGTCGTTCTCTTTCTCTTGTTTGAAAAAGCAAAGCGGGTACACCGCATTATCCAACCCTGATCATTTTACACTTCTATGCCAAAGCAAAAGCAATCCTTCTTCCAGCGCCTCACCGGGGCGGTTGATGTCGACGAAGAGTACGAGGACGACTACGAAGAAGCTCCGGAACCTCGCCGTGCTCGCCCAGTACAGCGATACGAAGAGGAAGAAGTGTATGAAGATGCACCGGTTCCTCGCCAGCAAGACGAAGGATGGATGGAAGAAGAGGTAACAGAAGGTCAGCTAACCGTAGACGTATTTCAAACGCCTGACGAAATTGTGATCCGCAGCATCGTGGCGGGTGTACGCCCCGAAGACCTTGATGTCTCGATCTCACGCGACATGGTGACTATCCGTGGTATCCGCGAAGAGCATAAAGAGGTCGCAGACGACAACTACTTTCACAAGGAGCTCTACTGGGGTGCGTTCTCACGCACTGTACTCCTCCCTGCCGAGGTAGAGGTCGAAGAAGCCCAGGCACTTGAGAAGCATGGACTCATCACGATTCGCCTTCCCAAGATTGACAAGGAAAAGCAGACGAAACTCAAGGTCAAGGCTGCGTAGTGTGCTGCACCGTTTTGATATGACACAAACCGCCTCCAGGCGGTTTGTTTTGGTGCTGAGGGCCGGTCTCGAACCGGCGACCCTTCGCTCTTCAGGCGAATGCTCTACCAACTGAGCTACCTCAGCAATATGCGACCATTGTAGCAGACTGGGCTATTTATTCAACGAGATTGCGTTGATATTCCTCAATGCTCTCGATCACCGTGGAAAGTGAAATGTTATCCGGAAGACCTCTAATACCCTCACCCGCCCCACGTATCTCACGGTACACACCCTGCAGGTCGGTCAGAACATCGGACAGATAGTACTGGTAGACGAGTACCGGCAAGCCAATGATGATCGCAAAGATAATCACACGCGACCAAAAACCCCATTTCTCAGCTTTCCAGAGTTTTTTCAGGAGCCTATTGTTCTCTTTCGTAAGGCGAATGTTTTCGCGAATCAGCTCCTCAGGTTCTTGACTCATAGCAAATACAGTATACCACGCAGCACACGTACCACATCCACTATGCAGCCACAAAATGTACCCTACAGCTTACAATGCAAGGTATTCCAACACGAATCATGCCCCCTCTCCACGGAGCACAAACGTCTCCGTTGCCTTGCGCCCAATCATGTCATTCTTCCACTGCTTCGCCGGGACTGTTCAATTCCCTTTGTTCGCTTATACAGAAATACTCACCATCATTTCGCCTAGCGGTGGAGAGATCCGGGTAGGAGCCGCACTAAAAATGTAAGGAAACGGTTTTGATCGGGCGGACGGCGGAGCCGTTGACGCGACTGAGTCAGTGGTCCTTCTCGAAATAGGTTCGCGCAAAGGTAAGTATAATCGAACCCCTGCGGGAATGGATTCTGGATACAAAACAAGCCGTTTTTTGTCCTCGTCCGACAATATCTCCGAGATTGCCACCTTCGTTACAAAAGTCGGAACGAACCATACGGTTCGTGACAAAACCGCCCACTTTTCCGTGCCCGCGCCCAGCCATTTCGTCGCTACGGTGAGGAAAACTGGGAGTTTTCCGAACAGGTTTTCTTCCCGCGCGCCTGCGGCGCGCGGTTCCTCTGCGCTTTCAAAGCGCGAAGTATCATTTTGTGCCCCGAGCAGGAATCGAACCCACATTTCCTCCTTAGGACGGAGTTGTTCTATCCATTGAACTACCGGGGCTGGTGCTGCTATTGTATACGATCGAATTTGATTAAGGAATCAATTCTTACAGGATTAGTGCAGGTTGTCGCTGTTTTGTCTCGCGTCGCCCACGAAACACCTGGCAACCTTCTGAGCAATCCCTCAGACCGTTAGGCCCACATGTCCTCGCAATAAACGGAGAGCTCTATCTATTGAACTGCGAGGGTAAGCACCAGTCACTGTACCACGATTCTCATACGGAAAAAACGCGTCGCCGCGCTCTTTCCATACCGAGGCAGTATGTGCCGGAGTATGCTTACGCCTCGATCCCCAGCAGCTCATTGATGCGGGATTTGTCGAAACCAATGAGCATGTCTTCGCCGATAAAAATCACCGGCACGCCCATCTGGCCACTCTTTTCGACCATTTCTTGACGTTTCTCGAGGTCGGTCGACACATCGTAATCGGTATACTCGATTCCCTTCTCCTTAAAGTAGTCCTTTGCCATGTGGCAGAAGTGGCACGTCGGTGTGCTGTAGACGGTGACTTGTTTGTCCATATCCATATACGTCTCGTTACGAATAAGTGAGTATCACGGGCAGTATAGCACGCGGATGTTCGCTGTGCACATTGGAGTCTTCTCCAATCCCTACTGTCCCCTCAAACACCATTCCATTCTTGACGCAAATGCACCCTCATTTGTGCTGTGGCCGTTTCGAGAGTTGCCACTCCCGTGGCCCGACGCTTCGTGCTTCTTGTATCCTAAATGCTCGTCAAGCTCCGCTTCGAGCACTCTGAAGCGTGGGGGGCTATCAACCCCTTAGCGAACTGGGTGACGTATGAGACCGTTTTCATTTTCTTCGCCTTTTCCCTGAACTCGTCAGTGTCGAGGAGGGCTGCGATACTGGTGTCGTGTTGGTTCGTGGTGTGTATGGATTAGGTACTTCTTAGAGTACGGTGGATAATCCATTTACACAGAATATTTCTCAGACTCCCTGCTGGAATGGATTTCGGATACAGAACAAGCCGTTTTTTGTCCTCGTCCGCCAATCTCTCCGAGATTGCCAACTTCGTTAAAAAAGGTCGGAACGAACCACACGGTTCGTGACAAAACCGCCCGCCTCAGTATGCCGCCGCCGTCCGATTTCGTATTGCAGCGACGCTATTTTCTGGCTTCCCATGGTTCCCGCCACGGGCGGGCCGACGCACTTTCCTAGCGTGAAGTTCAACTTTGTGCGGGTACGGAGAATCGAACTCCGGTCTCAACCTTGGGAAGGTCGCGTCCTACCATTAAACGATACCCGCTTGTTTTCAATAGTACCACATGTTCGATTCTCTATACTTGGAGAATCGGTTCTTACAGAACCTGTACACCTTGTGGACCTTTTGCTTCGGCTCGCCTCGCAAAACGTCTCACAAGGTCTTGCGAACGTGCTTGGGCACGTTCTCACTCCGGTCTCAACCTTGGGAAGGTCGCGTCCTACCATTAAACGATACCCGCATGCCATCTACAGCATAGCTACTATACCAGAAAATGCGATGTATTTCTTCAGAACCATGAGCGAACAGCATCCCACCAACTCGTCTCCTGCTCTTCCTGCACTGGCATTGACTCTTCTTCCGTAGTATCCTCTTCCAGCAGTACTATCACCTCTTCACCTTCTTTCGCCACGTCGTAACGTCGACGGAGCTCTGCTTCGAAACCCTGCTTATCGTTCAAGCGCGCGATATTGCTCTCAAGCACCATACTCTGCTGCTTAAGTTCCGCTAAACGCTCTTCCAGCTCCACACGCCGCGCGTACATCTCGCGTTCTGCAGTGTACGTGTTGTATGCGGCATACCAGAGAAACCCTATCGGCACAAGAAGCGCCAGTAAGAAGTACTTGTGGTGTAAGATGCGCTGTAGACGTCGTTTTTCGTGGAAATCGAGCATACTTCCAGTAGACAGATCGCCACAATGTAGGGCTGGCGACCATTCCATGATACCACGACACGCTGCAGACAGCTTCTTATATGTTCGCCTGCTAGCCTGAGCGGGGGCAGCTTATGCATCCTATTCGGCCTCTATGCTCTACGATGCACAGCACCCCGGCCACCGAGCGCCTTACTCAGGAGTGGCACTTTCGCACACGTTGGTACCGCCCCTCATTTGTGGTAGTATCATGCTACCCCAACAGGGCGTAGCATTTGCACTATGTTTCTATTCGACAAACGTACAAAAAATATCGTGAAGTGGTTCTGGGCGTTCTTCGCCACGATCATAATCATTACCATGATCGTCGCATACTCCGGCTTCGCGGCCCTCCCGAGCGCACAAGCCCCACAGCAGCAGATCCCTCCCGACATACTTGCAGAACTTGAGGCGCAGCGAGATAGCGGCACCACATCACCAGCAGTAGATGCAATCATGGAGCAGCTTAGCGCAAGCGGTACTGTTACAACCGCAACGCCCACTATTGAACGTACGACGAACACCACTCCGGCAGAACCGGACACACCCCCGGTTCCCGAGCTACAGTTCGGACTCTAGTAACCCCTCCTTATACGTACGACGAATAGCGATGGCCATCACGCCAGTACGTCTGGAACGATTCGCTCCACACTGACCGTGCCCTACATTGCTTTCTATCTCGCTATCGCTATAGTGGACAGGCTACTGCAACTGCACGAGCGGACGCTGTGCGACATGGTGCGTTGGTACCGGTATTACTGGTCGCTATTTCGCATCATCTTCAAAAACACCTCATGCGGAATATTGACCTTACCACTTGCGGCCATCTTCTTTTTACCCTTCTTCTGCTTCTCCAAGAGCTTCATTTTGCGTGTAATGTCACCGCCATAGAGCTTTGCGGTCACATCCTTACGGTAGGCCTTGAGCGTCTTTGAGGCAACGATGCGACCCAATGCTCGAGCTTGAATTTTTGCAACGAACTGCTGCCGCGGCATCACCTCGTGGAGACGCTCTACCGCCTCCTCCGCTTCCTCGTCGAGTCGACGTTTTGCAACCACGCGTGTAAATGCCGGTACCACCTCGTCGGCAACCAGTATATCCATACGACACACATCTGCCGCACGCAGTTCACCAAACTCATACGACACGCTCGCATATCCACTTGAAACACTCTTTACCTTGTCAAAAAAGCCGCGCATGAGTTCACGGAGCGGCATCTGTAGTTCCAAGCGTGTCCGCCCATCACCGAAAGTCTCTGTCGCATTGCTCTCCGCCTCATGTTCGTAGAGTATTTGCATGATCGACCCAACGTATTCCGCAGGTGCAATAATCGTCACATTTGCCCACGGCTCTTCGATATCCCGCACACGACTCTGGTCCGGGAATTTATGTGGTGAATACACAGTCTCACACGTACCGTCAGTGAGCGTCACCTCATAGGTAATACTCGGCAACGTAATGATGAGATCCAGATTGAACTCACGTCGTAAGCGCTCGGTAATAATTTCGAGGTGGAGCATCCCCAAAAAGCCACAGCGAAAACCGCGCCCCAACACACCACTAGTCTCTTCCTCAAAGGACAGGGACGAATCGGAGAGGCGAAGTCGCAACAATGCTTGCTTCAACAGCAAAAAATCATCGGCATTCTCCGGGTAGACACTCGCCCACACGACCGGTGCCGGGCGTTCGTAACCGGCAAGCGGAGTGACATTGCCTTGCGCAGGCATCACGGTGTCGCCGACAGATGCCACTCCGGGTTCTTTGATACCTGTTACAACGTATCCGATCTCACCCTCTTCTAACTGCGGAGTTGGTGTCTCGTCAGGCATGAATGCACCAACCTCAAGTGCCTGGAAGGTCTTCTTGCTCGCCCCAAACGTAAGCGCATCCCCTTTTTTGACACCTCCATCCATCACCCGCACGTACACAATCACACCGCGATGGTTATTGTACTGGAAATCGAACACGAGTCCCCGCAGGGCAGTCTCATTCGAGTGCGGCGCAGGCGGCGGAATCCGCTCTACAATCGCAGTCAAAAGATCAGATACGCCCTGCCCGGTTTTGCCACTCGTTTCGATCACCTCATCAAGGTCTGCATCAATGAGCTCGGCGAGCTCAAGCTTCACCTCGTCGACCCGTGCGAGCGGCGCATCCACCTTGGATAGTACAGGAATAATCACCAGGTTTTGCGCGCGAGCCATCTCGAGCGTGGTCAAGGTTTGCGCCTGCACACCCTGGGTGGCATCGACCAGCAGAACCACGCCCTCGACCGCCTTCAATGCGCGAGATACTTCGTACGAAAAATCGATATGTCCCGGCGTGTCGATGAGGTTAAGCATGTACTCACGACCATCAACCTCATGTCGCATGCGTGCGGGTTGCATCTTGATTGTGATACCGCGCTCTCGCTCAAGATCCATACGATCAAGCACTTGATCTTGCATCTTGCGACTCTCGATGGTATGCGTCACCTCAAGCATCCGGTCGGCAAGCGTCGACTTACCATGATCAATATGTGCGATAATTGAAAAATTGCGAATGTGTTCCATTGCGTATAGACTCTACCACACTTCCGGCAAAGATGTAGCACATACACATCCTCGAAATGTGTGGTCACATACTCAACTGCTATACACCACTTAGCTCTCCCCTATAGACCCACGCGTCGCAGCAATTCTTGTTTTGTTCATGTGCCGTCGTAGCGTCCTGAGCGCGGCATTAAGCTCGGGACTCTGCACGAGACGAAGCAATACGTACCAAGTTCCAATCCCCGCAGCACCTGCGAGAGCACCATGCGCAAACACGGTGAGGAATGTATCCTGCGGGAGCACGAGCGTCACGAGCTGCAGTGTCATATATGATGCCGTACCCGCTGCAAAAGAGGCGATGAGCGAGCGCGTGGTCGTGGGCGCAAGTGCTCGCACAATCCCCCCCACCGAGTACTCAAAGTAGATAAGCAATAGTAGTGCATTCAGTGTCACACCCAGTGAAAACGCAGCAGCGATCAAAAGCAGCTCGCTCCCCGGTACACCACTCACACGCATGATGGCCGCAACACTATCGAGCGGGAGGGAACCTGCCGCTGCTGCCACAAGAAGCCAGTAAGCCGTTGTGATTGTCACACATGCACTCACTGCCGTGAGCACGAACGGTACAGCAGTCTTTCCTGCTGCATAGCATGCGCGCACGAAGAGTACCACGAGTCCCTGAGCAATCAGGGACAGCACAAGCACAGCGAGCACCGCGCCCGTCATCATTGTGGCATCCCAATCAAAAGCGCCTGAACCCAAAAGAACACGGACTATCTGTGCTCGAAGGACGACAAAAAGTACTGTAACAGGAAGTGCCCAGAAAATGATCTGCTGCGCTGCAGTCGATATAAGGTCGCGGTACGCGCCACGCTCACCATTTGAGTGCAGTTTTGCCAGTTTTGGAAACGCTGCCACCGAGTACGACACACCGATTAGCGCAAGTGGAACAGATGCGAGATTCCAGGCAAACGTAAAAGATGCCACTGCGCCCACGGTCACGTAGGTTGCAAGCGATACGAGCACAATAAGAACTACCTGTTGTGCAGACAATGTAGCTGCACGTGGCAAGGAAAGCAACACCACGCTGCGAACCCGACGACAATTTGGCCACACCACACGTAGCCGTATACCCTCCCGCACAATAAATGGCAACTGTATGCTCAAGTGAAGCGCAGCACCTAACACTACACCCCACGCGAGTCCTACCACACCGAGATGCGGGTACAGGATAAGCGACCCGAGCACGATACCAACGTTGTACAGAATAGGTGCTGTCGCGTAGAGGATAAACCGACCTCGAACCTGCACGTACGCGGCGCACAAATTCGAAACGCCCAAGAAAAGCGGCTGCAAAAGTAGTACGCGAACGACTGGCACAAGAACCTCCTGCATCTCGGCACTGAAGCCACCATAGAGTAGCGTAACAAGCTGCGGTGCGAAGAAGAACGCTACTCCTGCACACACGATGAGAGCGCCTGAGAAGAACGTGAACATGTCCGAAAGCAGCTTCTGCACTTCCGCTGTACCACGCCGCTCCGCTTCTTCAAAAAAGGGTATGAGAACAAAAAGCGACACACATGACGCTAGTATAACGTAGAGCGCATCCGGGATTCGAAACGCTGCATAGAACACATCGAGCGTTTCGCCAACGCCGAATGTGTGGGCAAACACACGGTCACGTACGAGCGCCATCACCTGTGCACAGAGCGTGAACACTGCGAGCACATACGCAGCCTCATGTAGACCACGCACCTCTCGATGCAGAAAGCGAAGCATACGAGGGCGAACCATGGGCTATTGCCCTACGGGTGCAGGAGTTCCCACTGACTCCATTTCCAAAGAGGAGGCGTCGTCACCCGGCTCGTCTACTGCCCCATCCTCTCCTATGGGAGAAAAGCCTTGCACATCATCAAGCGCTGACTCCGTCTCGAACGGTGGTCGTCCTGCACGGAGGTTCGAAAGTATTGTCTGCACATTAGTGTTATCGGGGTTCGTCTCTGCGACCATCTCGAACTGTTGAATCGCCGCCGGGTTCATGTTCAGTCTCCAGTACGCCAAGCCAAGGAAGTAGCGGGCATTTGCATACTCGGGAGCGATCTCGATTGCACGCTCCAGCGCAGCGACTGCAGCATCATACTGATCCGTACCATAGTGCAAGAGTCCCAACTGGAAGAATGCGACCGGATTGTTCGGCTCAAAGATTGTGACCGCCTCAACAGACCGTAGAGCACCGGCAACATCTTCCTGCTCAAGCTGTATCTGTGCAAGCAACAGATTAGCTTCACTGTACCGAGGACGCACCTCGACAACCCGCCGCGCGTACGCGTACGCTTCAGAACTGTCCCCAACCGAGCGCGAGAGCCGCGCCAGCGCAAGAAGCGCAGTTGGTGCATCGGGTCGAAGCTCAAGTGCACGCTCCAAAGCCGCCTGCGCACTTTCTGCTGAGCCCGAAATGCCTAGTGGCGTTATGTTTGCATACAGTAGCCCGAGGTTGTACCAGTTCTGGTAATCCTCCGGGTCTGCCTCGGTAGCAGCAGTCGCGTTACTGATAGTGCGTGCCAACAGATCTTGCACTTGATCACGAATTGCCTCCGGTGTCTCAGCCTGTGCGATCAACTGCTGTAGGCGCGCAACGTCAATATTACTCATGAGCCGATAGTATACATCCACCGGCCGCGAGCTCAGTGCGCGACGCAGATGCTCCTCACCTGCTGCAAGGTCGCCCTCCGAGTTAATCACCCGAAGTGCTTTTTGGTACGCTATCTCAGCAGACACACGCGAGGTAAACCCGTACATGCCACCTAAACTCAACAATACAGCAACGGTGAGTGATAGTGTGGCCAAAAAGCCTATGCTGGGGGTTTCGCGGAACGCAAGATGCAACGTACGTACCGGACTGGCGCCATACGTAAGTGACGCGATGAATAGCCCACTAAAAAGGAACGCAAACATGACCAACGCTGGAGAAGGTACCTGGAGTACCGTGAGTACCCAGAGGTATGACGCGGCGACAAACGAGGTGACACGCACGTACAGTGCAATATCTGCACCCTTTTGCTTCTTAGCAAGCACGATGCCGCGAACCCCATGGTACACAAGAGCAGCAAAAAACAGCAACCATGCCAAGCACGCAAACAGTCCGGCTGTCACTATAGTGGTTGGAACATACCCAATACCATACGAGAAACTTGATTGCCAAAACTCGGACGCGTAGATTTCGGGCGGGATGTTCGCTGACCACGCAACACTAAAACGGTCTGGACCAACACCAAACAGTGCGTTGCTTGCAAGCGCGGCACGGCCAACCTCAACAGTTGTGTGCCACGACGGGCGCACCTCAACCTCACCAACCTGTGCAGACCGTGCGAGCTGCTCAGTTATTGACTGGGGGGCGAGGATGTACAGTGCACACACTGCGACAATACCCAGTGCGGCATAGGAAACCCGCACATTCGGATGTCCTCCACCTCCGTAGCGGGCGCTTGCACTGTATATCAAACACCCAAGTGCAAATATGCCTATGATCCACCACAACACCGTCAAATTCACCACCATGAGAAAGTACAGCGAGACAGCAACAATGAACCCCAGCACGCCACGAACCACGACAGTAACCGGAAGCATCAGAAGTGACAGCAGTACGAAGACAATCACGAGTCCGTAAAATACGGCGAGATCATTGAGCGAGCCAAGCAAAGAAAGCGAGGAAAGCACGATGCCGGTTGCTGCGATCGTATCTCGTGCAAAAAAGAGCACGACCTGCACCACTGACACCAACACCGCAGTGCCGAGCATAGTGAGATATACGGCGAGTGCGGCCTTCTGCGTGCGCACAACGCTGGCAGCCACGGTTAGCAGCACTACACCAGTTACAATAAATACAAAGCTGTCCATCGTGAGCCGTTCTCCATACAGCGAAACCGCCCGATCGTCCGCAAAAAGTGTAGCGAGTAAATACGACAACGGTAACAGCCAAGCTGCACCCAGCAAGAGCGCACGCGGCATACTGATTTTCTGTGCCCGTATGTGAGTGATCGCGAAGACAGCAAGAACCGCCAACGCCCCAACCCCGGCAACTGCTACCTTACTCATCATTGGAGGAACTGCAGCATGCACAATCAGGAACACGGGTAGTAAGAAAACGAGGCCAAGAATGGCCCATAATGTATAGGTATGCGCCGATGTTGCTTCATCACGCGAAAACAAATTCATATGTACAAATGCACTCTTACACAACGTTGCCCACCACCGCATCACGGACACTACCGTGCGCGTACCATGCATTATATTATATCGGGTAGGCCTATCAGTACGCAATATCAGACACGAATCGCACCGGTATGACTTCAAAAAGCTCAGGCTCTTGCCCGTCTCCAGTACTTGCCTGCACAATAAGTGAGCCTGTTGTTGCAGTTGTGCTTGCAAAGGCGAACGTCACCGCGAACGGTACACCTTGGAGATTGTCCTGCCCTGCGACGAATGGTGCAACCGTTTGACCGAGCACGTCCTCCGCCGAGTCTCGAAGCACAATATCAAGTGAATCGGCGTCCAGCCCCGCCAACACCTCACCTCGTACCTCGAGCGGACTATGTACCACCGTACCAGAGACAGGCGCCCTTACACGCAGCTGTGCATCTGCAGCACTCCTGTCTTCTTCGCTGCCCGCCGCCGGCGCACCGTCTGTTTGCACTGAAAAGCGAAACGAGCGAAGTATTTCCTCTTGAATCGTGCGTATAGCAGGGTCACTAAATCCCGTGCGCACAATCTCATCATCTGGTGAAGTACCATACGTTTCTTCGCTAACAACCTCACCGTTGCGGAGGTACGTTCGAGATTCTTCATCGATGCGTACGCGGGCAAACACAACTCCATCCGTACTCCAGACCTCAGGTACACGTTCAAACGACACGAGCGTTGCCCATGGCCTGCGGCTGTCGAGCAGAAGATCTTTCGCGCTCGCTTGGGGTACCTGCACCACTACCGTGCTGTCAACCGCTCGGTCTGCCGGCACAAGCGCAGATGGCATGCCAAGCGGGTAGACCGCGACTTGCGTTTCAATATCATGCAGGCTAATGGTGGTAGTTCCAATCGGCGCAAGACGTGCATCGTACACTACGTAGTTCGGGACTCCCAAAACGGTGCCTGTTGCCACGATCCAACCCGGCGGATACTGGAACGAGAAGTTATAGTCATCATTTGTATAGGTGTGCCATCCAGCTCGTGGATCTGGCTGTTCCTCTTCGACAAACGATTCTGTAGTATACTGCTGTTCAATAGGTACCGGCGGGGCAACATCTCGTCCTATCCAATACAATACGAACACGCCCGCAAGAATTGCGACAGCGAGACCCAGTAGTGTAAGCGTAACAGCATTGCCTGCCTCACGTTGGGTGGAGGGTGCTTCAGTAGACACTGAATTACTTTTCAGCATATACCCTATAGTACACCCACTGAGCAGCAGACCCAAGGCAATACGCCACACTAGCGTTAAGTAATACAAGCACCGGGTACATCACCCAACTAAAGGTGAGCCCGAGATCGCTCGCAAGAATGAGCGCCCACGGCATTATGGGCCAGATGATAGCAAGCGCGCAATCATTGCCGGTGCACATGAGTGCGTACACGTAGCAACCAACAGCAAACAGTGTGTAGAGGATTATAAGCACCTTGCCCCACTGTGATTCAAGCACGTCTTCCATGCCCCCATACTACCTCCTGCGATGCCGTCGTCAATATGGACGTACCATAAAACTACTCGTACCATACGAGCGACCTTTCACAAAAAAGCGGCAAGTTGCCGCTTTTTGCTATTTCTTCACAACAACCTTCACCTTGCCCGACTTTTTTTCTTCGAGCTTCGGGAGCGTCACTCTAAGCATGCCATCTTGATACTCTGCCGTGACTTTACTTTCGTTCACCGGCTCCGGCAGGCGCAATGCGCGCTCAAAGCTGCCACGACGAATCTCCTTGCTATAAAACTGCTTGGCCTTCTTTTCTTTTTCTTCCTCGCGACGGCCTGTAATACGCAGGTAGTTGCCCTCCACGGACACATCTACCTTCTCCGCGTCGATGCCCGGCAGGTTCATCTCTGCGATCAAATTCTTGCCATCCTCATACAAGTCGACCGCCATATCTCCCATATTGCCAAACCCGGCACTCGGAAGATCGTCAAAGAAACGGTCAAACTCACCAAACGGCTCCCATTTTACGATAGGCATATTCGTTAGTAGTTAGACTAGTAACACATGTATTCTAATACTGCGCGCACAGATTTCAAGACTAACCCCATACGCCGTGCGTGCAATCACAACACACTCAGAAACAAAACACTGAGCATGAGTACTAAAACTACTGCACACCCAGCAATGAGGCCTGTAAGCACATCTGCGACTGCTGTAGTACAACTTCTTAATCAGCTCCAACAAACGCTTCCAAATGAGCTTCGGGCATGATTAAAGGAGAACGACACGAACTACTGTGGGATTAAGACCGGTGTCCCTACATCACCTTCCGCTCCGGGTGGCGCAGGGTCGATCTTAAACCATGAAATTGGTGAGTACCCATACAAACCTGCAAGGTTACGTGCCACACCACGGTAGTAGACACAGCTACCGTCCGGGAGCCCCGTGCGCGTGTGGAAGTATGGGCCAACATTGTCCCCCTCCGCCTGCCATGCCCTATTGCTCCCCGTGAGGCCGCAGGGTGGATAACCTCCTCCACTAAGTCCGGGACAGGTGCCGTCATCCTCGGGCGCAACACTACACCATTCAGTACCTCGATGGGTAAGTGGTGCGCCTCCACGGTTAGTGACATTTGCACCCATCGTTGCCATCGAATACGTAACTAGCGTATGTGCTGTGTCGTCAAGCGTTGGCCGTTCAGCACCAACAACAAATGATCGTACGGTGGTAGTGCCGGTGTAATTCCACACATTCTCAGCGTACATCATGTACCACACTTGCTGCCCATCGGGTATTTCGTCAAACACGCTAAACGTATAGTATGATGATGAATTTCGTACCCATCTACCGGCCGGTGGTGTTGCGCTCGCAACATGCATGCATGCGCGTGCATCCGCCTCAGACGTACCCCAACACACACCAACATCAAGCAGATCATCGTTTCCTCCATCGGTTACACGAGCTCGAAACTCTACTTCGCGAGTCCCTGAAGCAACCACGCCATGATTATCCCATTCAGGACTGTCCAAAACGGGCTCTCGTGGTGAGCAGTCGTACGAAGTCAAACCACCAACGAATGCCCTAGCACCTGTCACACCAGCGTTGATAGGTGCAGCCCAGAAGCGATTGCAAGTGTTGTCGTTCGCGGAATACCTGTACTGTGTAATGGGTGCGACCGGTGATCCGGTATAGTATGGATCCACGACAATGCGTGTATCACTTGTCCCGCTTACGCAACCAGTTGAGCAAGTCGGTGTCTCACACCACCAAATTTTGTATGCCTCAGCTCCGCCGGGGGCGTTATAGTGTACCGAGACACGCGACTGTGTACGCCAACACCACCGATCTGGTGAGTGCGTACGTTCTATTGCAACCGGCGGCCCCAACGAAAAGGTCTTCACGTCACTTTGCCCCCACCCATCACCATTGCGCACCCGTGCCCTGTACTCATAGTCGCCGCTCGGAAGACCGTACTCTTCATGTGTATACAATCCAAGTACCGCACTCCCCTCTGTGACATACGTCCAAGTCGATTCACCTTCCATTCGGTAACTAAACCCACGTTCCAGGATTGGGCTGCTACCCTCATTTGTGACATTTGCAGAAAAGCGCACATTATTCACATCAAGAAGTGTGTGACTTAAACCGCTGACAGTTGGCACGTTTTTCGGCGTAAAGACCTCCGAGTACGTAGACACGTTTCCCGCAATATCACGAGCTGCCACAAACAGCTCGTACGTCTTACCTGTCTCGTATTCTGTTCGATTGTCGCTCGGGTCTAGTGAGCACGTCCGATCACCTACAAAATACCCGCGACTTGAGACACCATCCCAGTAGTAGCACGTACTGGTAGCTACGTTGACAGAAGAGCCCTGCTCGCGCACACGTAGGTGTATGTAGTCCAAACCGCTATTCGCATCTTTGTACCGTGCGCGTATATCTCGAGTCTCTTCGTTTCCGACAACGCCTACTCGAGAATTCGTGATTGCGCGATCCCCCGGTGCATGCGTATCAATCCGAAAGCGTGCCGCTTTCGTGAGGGATGATTCGGGCAAACGAGTAAACTCTAATGCCAAAGCGTTGTAGAGATTAGTAATCGTGCCGTTCGCCTTATGATGAAAGTACCAATCATACACACCATCCGACAATCCCTGGGGACTGAGCATGTACGAACCCGGAGTCATCGACGTGGAAAACACTCTCTTCCTGATGGTACCGCTACCAACATTCTTCCAATACACCGTGGTGTCCGTGACCTCTGTGGTCTCATAGAGTGGGGTGAGTCTGTTTATGGTGAAATAGTAACTAGGTTCACCACTGAGGGGCACACTGTCCTTGGGCGCATCAATCGCCGTATCGGGTACTGCTACAGAAGCAGGCAGCAGATGAACATACCCCTCTACACTGAAGCCACCTAAACTTGCCCGAGGCGAACCTGCCTCGAAACCTACAGCCACATCACCGGCAGGCCAATACTGTGCACTGGCTGACGTTACTTCAACCTTCGGACGAATCATCTCACGCACAGGATCAAAGCAGAAAAAATCAGAATGTGCAGTATCTGAGAAAGTATGCTGTCGCAATAGCTGATTGTTGCTGTTGTTATAGATGTCGACAGTCAACTTGAGTCCGGACGGGTCTGAGATGTCAACATCAGAATTGTACTCTTTCAGCCGCACCATGTAATTGGTCTTGTCGATCCCACAACTAGCATCTTGACCAAGAATGTGCACCGAAGGGTGATACCAGCCCGCAAGCCCCTGCGCATGCACAGTCCCAGTCGGCAATAACCCACCAACCGCAATAGCGGCAAAGAGGCCGAGCGCTGTGTATGTAACTGATCTGTGTAGCATATCTGATGAAGCGTTAGAACACGGTGCCGGTGTCACCCACCTCGGTTACCTCAATAGTCTCAGCGTAGATCCGTCCCACTCCTTCCGGGGACTGCCCCTGCACGCGCACCACATCGATATCCTGTACGGCACTTGCCGGTACCAACTGACCATCAATCAGAAAGCGCGTACTGCTCTCTAGCTCTACTCCGTATTCAAACTGTGTTGCGCGGTCTAAGACATACATGTATGTACCATCTACTCCAATCTCTGTGATCGGACCTTCGATTGTGTTTGCTGCCAATGGAGCTTCTTCAGACAATGGAAGATCACCACTGCCGCTCGTGCCTGTATACACCATGCCACCTATGTCTCTTCGCTCTTGCGAGGAGAGCTGTGGGAGCATAGAGGGGTCGAATGAGTCTACCCGCACCACACCGTCACTTTGCCCTGCCTCTGCACCAGGTGTATCGTCTTGCGCCTCAAGTTCAGCAAGATACTCGCTCTCCGGGTCAATAGGAGCTAGTGGACGATCTTCTTCCGGAGGAGCTGTGGCGTTATCTCCGCTTGTGAGAGTGACCAGGTCTTCCTGGTGCTGTGACGGTGGTACCGATGTGATGCCTGTGTCAGTGTACGTCACAGGACGCACCGTCGGATCAGGGCCTGCTGGAGCAGTACGTTTGACATACTCTTCACGAAGTGCTACCGCCTCCTCATAGGTTAAGAGCTCCTGCTGGTCTGTCGACGTTGCTTGCGTCAAGTCACTATCGAGCACAACTTCTTGTTCCTTCTGAAGGTACAGTAGAGTGCCTACAAATATTGCAACTACGACAACGAGTAGTAGTACGACATACCGTACAGCAAACAAACCCGTTGATGTGTTTGCTTGAGTAGTCCCGAGGATACTCGTGTCGACATCTTTGTTTTCCATAGTAACTCTTCTGTAAAAAACTCTGGCGTCTCGTATTCGAGCGTGCACAAAAATTTCCTTACACGCACTGCCACACCCATTACTCTTCTCTGCAGTATACCCTGGGTTAAGTGAACACCACCTACTCACTTATCCCCAGGGCACCGCCTAGCACACGACTGTTCAACGTGCGCACACGACGTCTTCCCGTCGCACTTCCTAAGCTACTCGTGTAAACCACCTCAGGAGAGTGGTCAAACATGTCATGCGCACCACAGTAGCGGTAGAGAATCCAGGTCGCCTAACAGTAGTACACACCAGCAACAAGAGCGACCGAAGACTGCAACAAACATTGCAGTATTTATGACGATAGTAGTGTCACACGCATTTCCAAGGCAATTTTTGCTATACCGTCTCGAACGAACCTTTCCGCACCACCCTCTCTCATTCTCCCCCTTGTAAAGGGGAACAGGGACAACGACATGCAGAGTAGTTTATTAGAGGTGGTATTAGTCTGGTGACACCACCACTCTTCCTCTCTGTGCTGCATGTAAAGATCGCACACGCAACACACAAGCAGAAGCCTGTGTACATGGGCACCTTCATCAGCAATTCGTCGGGAGAACGGTTTTGAACAAGGCCAGCAGCACAAACATCCGGAAAGGATACGATGTAGCAGTACAAGTGTGACGGTTCAACCTGCCTTTTGGAATCGGATGCGAATCAAGTACCACGCAATAACTGTTGCAACGCGATCACATACAAGCTCTCACTCCACCCCAACGGATTGTTCTCGTTTGGTGCATCCGTGTGTGAGAAGTAGAGCTCGGGGAGCTTGCCGTCTTTGTCGCACGTCTGGCGCGCCATTTCAAGCCAGTGGTCGGCCTTGTCGTGTTCGCCACGTTTACGGTAGATGATCGAGAGCCACGAGAAGCCCATCGTCCACTCCGCTTCCTCACTCCAGCCGTCTTCATTTGCGTTGTAGTAACGATCGGTCTTGTAGCGCACGACACCCTTGTCTTTTGAGAGGTGGTACTCGATGTTCGAGAGTATGATGTCTTCCTCTTCTTTGGTGAGGAGATCGTACGGGTACATGAGCGAAAGCTGCGCGAGGTCGGCGAACTTGGTGTGACTTTCGCGCGGCAAGAGCGCGTGGAGCGCATCGTAGCCCTTTGAGATAAGATCGCGTGGGACATCCGCAAGGCCGGCTTCGTCAACCTTTTGGAGACCAGCGACACACGCACCGATAGAGCTCGCATGCACCTCTTCGTACTCCTCCCACACGCCGTTGTCCGGGTCGTGCCAGTACTCGATGGTGTTGAGGTAGTTCACGAGGCGCCCCACGATACGCTTGTCGTTGTCGTCGCGCACCGCGCTGTGGCCTTTGAGCGCACGGTCACCGAGCGCAAAGAGAATGCACCCGACCGCGTCGTTCTGCTTATTGCCCCACTCTTCCCAGAACTCCTCGAATGTCTCGGGGTTGTAGCGGGCATGGATGTACTGGTAGGTGAAGCGTGGTCGTTCGTTGATCGCCCAGTTGATCTTGCTCTCGTGCTTGAGAAAGATATCGAGCAGCGCATGCCACGTCTGCGCACTCTCCTCCCACTCACCCAATTCCTCAAGGGCCAAAACCTCGTAGAAGTTGTCCCTGAGCCAGCTCTTGTCGTACCCAGTCGACACACCTGCCTCTGCTGCCGCCAAAAAGAGCCCGCTCGGGGTCCGCAGTTTGCGCAAAATGGCAAGATGCGCGTCTATTTCGCGTTGTATGTCTTTGGTTGACATGAAAGAACAAGATTATGCTGCTTTTTGTGATGTATGTTGATCGTTCTCTGAACCGTTCGCGCTTTCGGTGCTCAAAAATTGGTGCTCCAACTTGCTCAAACTCTCAATGACTTGCTGATTACCGTATCGATTCACCAAGTCAGTCCTACCACTCATATACCCAACGAGCGACTGTGCGAGTCCTCTAAACAACTCTATCAATTCAAGTGCCTCTTTCTCTTGACGAACACACCGGTTGTTGTGCGTTTCGAGCTGCGCGAGAAGCGACTCTTGTTCTCCTTCAAGACCAGCAAGACATTCTTGCGCCTTTGCAAGCATCTGTTCATGCTCTCCCTCTGCCTTGAGCACGCGCCCATCCGGCAGCCGGACGTTTTCGTAGTAGTCCAGGGTTTCATTGAGTGCATCCACCAACCTCTCCACGCGCGCACCGACAGTCTCGACGGTAAATTCCGGATTGCGCACCATTTCAACAGACTCAACCTGATCTCCCTCGGAGTCATTCACTGCTGGCGGAAATCCTTCTGCACCCTTCATTACTCCGAATGTAGCACGTCACACCCAAAAACTCCAGTGCACTATCCACTTACGCAATACGCTTGCCGAGTTCGGCAAGCGTATGTTGCACTAGTCTGGCACCCTTGACGGCGTTTCGACGTCGATTGCTACGTAGCGTTCGACGTCGAACCCGACACTACCGTTGCCAGTATGCCCGCACGAGGCGCCAACCGTGCTTACCGATGAACAGAAGTACGGCACCGTACACCGCAAGAACAAGGAGCAGCAAAAAGAGCTGCATGAGACCAAAGGTGAGCCATTGCAGTGTCGTGCTCATGTCGTATACGACACCCCTCACACCGGCCACCCAGTCGTCTTTGAGGTCGTCACCATCGATGAATTGGTACTTCATGACGGTCACCGTAAAGTACACGTACTCGATACGATCCATCAGCTCCGCCTTGCGTTGTGCGATGCGCTCGATCTGCGCCGCCACTTGAATGCGGCGCTGCGAAAGATCTTGCACATACTTGAGCTTGTCATTAATGACCGTGGCAAGTGTCTCAACGTCTCCCGTATCCTTCGAGAGGGTCACGAGCTCATTGTAGGCAGCATTCACATCGGTCAAGGTGCTGAGAAGGAGTGCCTCTTGCTGCTCAAGTATCTCAAGCTCACCGGCGTAACGCATGAGCTGCTTCTTCACGACCTCAGTCTGCTCGGTGAGGCCGGTCGGCCCAAGTTCCTCGAGCGTCGCGAGCACGGTGTCGACATGCTCGCGCGCGACCTTGAAGCGGTACTGCGCATAGGTGTCATTGTGCGTCGCCTGCTCGAACACGACAGCCAGGTTCGGCTTGTACGCCTCAATTGCCGCTGTCACCTCCTCGAAATCTCCCGTTTTGTAGGCAATGGTGTACTGACGCGCCTCGTAGGCAACCTCATCGTACGAGCCAGTACCGCCCGAAGGCGCGGGGCGCGATGTGTTAGAAGCACCTCCCACGTCATAGCTCATCTCGTACTGTGGGGACCTTGAAACGGAGTCAGTCATCGACATCGATTTGAACGACTCGCCCTGCTCAACACCGGTCATCAGCTTCGTAAGCGAGCTCAAGCCTGAAAGCACCAGCATGAGCACAAGAGTAATACCCAGACCAACAGCGATGGTCTTGGGGCGAACGGTTTTGTGCCAATCAGGAGCACTGGTCTGCTGTGGTGTAGCACCTTCCTCCGGTTTGTAGATATCGTGCATAGGTACGTGTGTATAATTACTATATACACATCGTAGCACGTCAAGCGTGCCGTGTGGTCACGTTGTACACATGGTCGGCTGCCTCAGTCCTTCTCCGAGCGACCCACCTTCCACTTCCCCACCCGCGTACGGAGAATGCGGTACGCGAGCGCGGGTATTCCCACTTGCTTCCCGAGTTCGTGCGCGAGTACGCGCACGTACGTGCCACTGCTGCACTGTACACTCACTGTCGCAATATCGAACGATAACCCATAGAGCACACGCAACGAATCGCGCCACAACCGCAGTATACGCTCCTGTCGAAAATCACCCTGCACTACACCGACCGCCTGCTCTATCTCGCTCATAAGGTCTTCGGAAGCAATGCGCTGCATACCCACAAGGGAAGCTGCCACGATGTTAACTTTATGCTCGGGCAAATCGAACTCGGTAAGCTCACCCTTGCGCGCCTTTACAAATAGTGGTGTCCCTTCAAGCGGCTTACTTGAAAAGGGTGGGTACTTTTGGATCTGCTCTCCCTGCATTTGTGCCACATACTCAGAGAGGAGCGGCATCTGCACATTCTTATGCGACGTGCGCGTTGCTGCTTCATCGAGCACACCAAGCACATCGTACGTATCGGTCGAAAAACCAAACAAAACATCGAACGAATACTCTTTTTCAAGTGAGAGATACTCGTCACGCTTCTTGTTCTCGTCGCCCGCAAGCACCACAAGCACTCCCTCAGCCATCGGGTCGAGACGTCCCGCGTAGGAGAGCGGCACATTCTTGTATTCCGGGTGCGCAGCACGGAACCGCTCGATTCGCGCAAGCGGCGTTTCTCCTCGTGCCTTATACAGATTGAGTACCTTCTTCATTTCAGGTACACTCTACCGCATCTATGGCAAAAGAGAAGTCGACTAAGGGGACATCTGTGGCAACAGAATCATACAAAGGCGTGCGTGACTTCTATCCACGCGACTATTTCATACAGCAGTACCTGCACGAAACTATGCGAGATGTAGTTGAGCACTTCGGCTACGAGGAGTACGCAACAAGCATCCTTGAGCCCAGTGAGCTTTACGCAGCAAAAACGAGCGAAGAGATTGTAAACGAGCAGACATATAGCTTCGAAGATCGCGGCGGCAGAAACGTCACACTGCGCCCTGAAATGACCCCATCAGTCGCACGCCTTGTAGCACAGAAGCGCCGCGAACTCCCACTACCATTGCGCCTCTACAGCATCCCAAACGTCTTTCGTTACGAACGACCGCAGCGCGGACGCCTCCGCGAGCACTGGCAACTGAACTGCGACCTCTTTGGGGTATCCGCACTTGAGGGCGATATCGAGGTCATTCTTCTTGCCTATGAACTCATGCGCGCATTTGGAGCGACCGAAAGCGAATTCGAGATTCGCATCAACCACCGCGGCGTCATCCCCGAAACGCTCGCGCTCCTTGCGAAGCGCAATACGTTAACCTTCCCGAAAGCGAAGCAATCCGCACTCATCCGCCTCATGGATCGCAAGGATAAGATGAAGGCGAATGTGTACGCAGATGCTCTCACCGAACTCCTTGGAGAAGAGCTCTCAATGGTCGTACAGCGCGATTACAACCCGGGCATGATCCGCCAGCTTATGCAAGAGTCCGAGTCAGGACAGCGCTTCTTCGAGCTTTTGGAAGAACTCGACCGCCGCGGCATCACAAACGTTGCCCACGACCCGTACCTCATGCGCGGTTTCGACTACTACACCGGTATGATCTTCGAGGTATTCGACACTAACAAAGAGAACAATAGGTCGCTCTTCGGTGGTGGTAGATACGACAACCTCATGGAGCTCTTTGGGCAAGACCCGCTCCCCACAGTTGGGTTTGGGATGGGCGACGTGACACTGCGCGACTTTCTCGAAACTCACAGCCTACTTCCCGAGTACAAATCACCGACCGACCTCTACGTCGCCGTAACCGCACCACCGGTCTTTGCGTACGCTGCCCAGCTTGCACAACGCCTCCGCCGTCACGACCTCACGGTCGCGGTCGACTACACCGGTCGCAAGGTGGGCGACCAGGTGAAAGCCGCTGCAAAGAAAGGGGTGCAGTTCTGCATCGTGGTTGGTGAGGACGAGGCGGCAAACGGTATGTACAAGCTCAAGCACCTCCCGACGAAACAGGAGATCGCGGTGCATGAGAGCGACATCGCAGAGGTGGTATTCGAGGCGTTGGAGTAATCTAGGGTCGACGAACTCTGCTGTGCCCAGCCTTGTCATTCCTGCGGAGTCGGGCGGAAGGAATCTTGCCTACATTACCCGCAGTTTTCTGTTAACAGTCACGTAACCGCCAACCATCGTCATTGCGATCCGCTCGAGCAAGCGAGCGGAAATCCAGAGTCCCGCTACTGAGGTACAGCAGATTGGAAACGAACTTTCCCACTTTAGGTTTCAATTTTATTCTTATCGTATTTTTACCTCACACTATGCCAAAAAAAATCCGAAAAGTCGTGTTCGATATTGAGACCGCAAACATTTTTTCCGACGTCGGCTCCTCGAATGACGCTACGAAACTCGACATTTCCATTGTCGGTGCATACGATTCCGCAACCGATACGTATGCCACCTACTCGGTCGAGGAACTTCCGAAGCTCTGGGCAATCATCGAACGCGCTGACATGCTCATCGGCTACAACTCCGATCACTTCGATATCCCACTCCTCAACAAATACTACCCTGGTGACCTCACCACGATAAAGAGTCTGGATCTCTTAGTCGAGGTCAGAAATGCAATCGGTCGCCGCCTACGTCTCGACACCATCGCCGAGGCCACCCTGGGTATCAACAAGTCTGGCCACGGTCTCGAGGCCGTGCAGTGGTGGAAAGAGGGCAAAGAAGACTTGGTGCGCAAGTACTGCGAAGACGACGTCCGTATCACCAAAGAGGTCTACGATTACGCCCGCAAGCACAAAGAGCTCAAGTACAAAGACTTCGGCGAAGAGCGCATCATCAAACTCGACACCCGCTCCTGGGAGAAGATCGAGGAACCGGCCGCGATGACGCACACGTTGCCGTTTTGACCATCCCACCTGAAGGGAGAGGCCTCCTTCAGATGTAGCGTGACTCACGTTGCAACGTGAGTCACGCTACAGGCGCCGAGTTGACACGTGATTCAGTGCCGACCAAGTTCAGTATGCGTACCATGCAAGCTGAACAGCTACCATAAGTCAGACAGCGAGTGTGGCCATATGCTACCATACGCCATATGCACAAGCTCCCCACTCGACCGATACGGTCATATCGAAAACAGCGGCACATCGGTCGTTTGTATAGCATGGCTTGGCGCACGCTCTTTGGTGTATTTCTCGTCTGTATTGCGCTCGGTACGTGGAAGCAAGACGACTTCAAACACATCACAAACATACACCCCTTGGTAGAACGGGAGCCAACCCAACACTCTGTAGAAGACGCAGACCCAATCGTGTTCTCACGCGACGGCTTTACCTACCAGCTTGAACCAGTCGCAACATACGACCTGAGCGCGCTTGTAGTCCATCGCCTCCTCTATGACCGCTGGTTCAGCCTGAGCCGCACCGACAAGCTCTTTACGACCGATCTCTGTGTCGTATGGGGAGACAACGTGACAAGTGGTGCGTACCGAGAGCAGAGCTTCCACGTGAAGCAAGACTTCCGCTTTTGCATCTATCGCTCAAACGGCACAGTACGCGTGCAAGGCGACTCATTTGCAAACACCCACATCCTTACGACTGACCCTGACGTGGAAGATGTTATCCGCACTATACGCCCCGGTGACCAAGTCCGCCTCCAAGGCCTTTTAGTACATGTCCACGGAACCCGCACCGATGATGCATACACCGACTACGAACCAAACGAGGCACTCTGGCGTACAAGCACCACCCGCACGGATACGGGCGCAGGTGCATGCGAAGTACTATACGTCAAATCAGTCGAGATACTGCGCGAAGGTAACCCGCTCTACCGTCTTCTTTACACAATCGGCCTGTCCGGCCTACTTGGCCTTGTGCTGCTTTCGTTCGTGCGCGCCATTGTGCGTCCACTTGTTTGAACAACATACACCTCATCGCACTACGAACGCACCGCGTATACGACAAGAAAGGTGAAGAGGGGTTCGAGGATGTAGCATAACTCAGGTTAGAGCGTACCTTAAGCTATACCGCAGACAATATGGACGATAGCTAAGCCGGAGTACGTGCGGCGCGGGAGCTGCGACACCTCACAGTCAACAGCGGACCACCACTACGCCTTCCGCCACGAGAACACACCGAGCACGACAAGGGCCGCACCGACAAGAAGGAGGATAATGCGCCAGAGATCACTTGAATCCTCTGTAGACTCAACCGCAGCAGCAAGCTGGTCTTCTGCGGCGCTCATCAGTGAATCAGTCGTGGTCGCCTCTGAGTCTTCTGAGGCATCGCCATCAATCATCTCGCCATCATCGCCAGCCGGGGTCTCTATGGCAGCAGTGTCGGCCTGTGCCAAAAACGTACCGGCCTCAGCCACACCTTGCTGCACGCTCGACACATCGGCTTCTACTTCTCCCGTAGATGACACTGCACTGGTGTCGACTGCCGCGTACATGATGTCCTCCGGGACGATAGTGATCACGATGGGTTCCGGTGCGGTGTAGGGCTGCATGAGGTCAGCCCAGGTGTAGCCAAGAACTGCCGGCAATGCGTAACTTGTCGCCCAAGTACGCACCACATCTTCATCGTCCATGCTTCCCACTGCACCATCTTCTTCTTGCACCAACGTGAGATACTCTACCGGATTCACGTCATCGACAGCCCAATCAGCGGGATCTTCTCCGAGTGCGCGAACCGCCTGCAATACCCAGCTCGTCGTGAATGGATTGCTCTCATCATCACCAAAGCCGTTACTGAAACCACCATCATCATTCTGTTCGAGCCGAAGATACATACGTGCCTTCGCGAGCGCGAGTGACACGCCGGAGACGTCGTCCATGTACGGTGCCAGTGCCTGTACCGCAGCCGCGGTCAAATCCACGTCGCTTCCCCACGAACCGTTTGTGGCCTGCTCTTCCATAACGAACGCAAGTACCGCCGCGACCACCTTGTCGTCGGCACCGTACCCTGCAGCAGTGAGCACAATCAGGCCAAAGATATCATCGTTCACGAGCGATGGGTCACCAAGCTGCACGCCACCGAAGTGTGAGCGGATCGCGGCTACATGATTGATATCGGTACCATCGTACGGACTCACCCCAAGCGCCATCAAGGCCATAGCACGCCTCTCATGATCAGTGAGCGTGAAATCCTCTACATCATCGCTCGTGAGATAGCTAAGCAGGCTCGCGGGCACACGCTCGCCCGCAACAAGCCCGAGCACCACCCAGTCGGTGAGCATCGGGGAACCAAAGCTGCCATCTGCCTCCTGCATCTCCTCAAGGTATGCGAGTGCAGCAGGGACATCGAACTCAGTACCAGACACTGCATCGTCGTCACCAGCGCCCAGAAGTCCACCGCCTCCTCCGCCAGAGCTACCGGTCGAGCCACTTGTGCTGCCGCCTGACGTATCGTCGTCCGTACCACCAGTGTCGCCGGCAGCACCATCATCCCACGGCTCGTAGTACACTTCCACATCATCGCCATATACGAGCTCGTAACTGTCCATGCCTACGCTCGGCTGCTCACCGTTCACCCTGTACTGCCAGCCGGCACAGAGGTCACCCTCACCCGCAACATCGATGCAGTTCACGAAGAATGCCTCAAATGATGCAAAGTACTGCAGGTCGGTAATGGTTATGTCATCTGTGTCTTCGTCGAGCATGATAAGCTGTGCAAGTACACTCTGTGGGTCAACCTCGAATGCCTCATCACCACCTGTTGGCGTCACCGACAGCGGGGCAGCGATCACACGCGGAAGCGAAAGATCATCTGAGATGACTGTTGCGCCATCGACTACCATACTGATCCGCACGTCGCGACTGCCAATCACGCCACCACCTGCGGCATCATCAGAGCCATCATCGTTCCCCGTATCACTTGAACCATCTTCAGTCCCGTCATCCGATCCATTATTTACCCCGTCGTCGCCTGCAGCGTCTGTATCGGTACCGCCACTGTTCCCATTATCCTCACCTGAACCATCATTCGCTCCATCGTCAGGACTCATTCCATCGTCGTCGTCAGATCCATCAGTAGAGTCGTCACCATCTTCACATCGCGCGGTACCAGTCGCATCACAGACCTCTTGGTTCACCTCAGTACGGATCGTGTCACCATCAATTATCTGCGCCCTTTCAAGCGCACCAATACCACTCGGCAACAGCACCAAAAGCACTGCGTAAAGTGCGGCCACAGCTCCTGTAGCCTGTAGGTAGGAACGAGAGCTACGTATGTGTTTTGTTGTATTCATAAGATGTAGTGATTACTCGTACTTGTAAGGATTGATAGGACTCAGTACAAACTCTCTTCGTACCGCCACTCGACCACATCACCCGATGTCACCTTGAATCGTGAGGCACCAAGCGATGCTGGTGCGTCATTCACGTAGAGTATCCAGTACATTCCGTCCGCATTCGGACGACCTTGTATCGACTCCACAAAGACACCAAGACCGGGAAACGTGCGTCCCGTGAATGAAAAGCTGGTCGAGGCCTGATGAGCCTCCATAGCAGAAAGAACCGTACCCTTGGTATATATCGGAATCGGCACGATGTCCAGTTCCGTGGAAGGATTTTCTATAGCCTGCTGAAACGTGGGCGACACTTCGACTTCAGGTACTACAACACGCGCGTCCGCGTCGCCCTCCTTCGACGTCGGTACCGACGTCGAGGATCTATCATCACCTTGCGTTAGGTTGGGCTTACTAGCCACTGACCAGACAGGGTCTTTTGGCAGTGCGTCCTGGTCCGTGTACATAAACCAGAATAGCGACGCACCCACACAAACACATCCCGCACTCACAGCCCACCAACGCCACACGTCTTCCGTACGTACCATAGACACACAGCAGTGTACCGCGCGATATGTCCGTGGAGGCATTTACTACAATTAATTTCTGTGTTATACTACCATCCAGCAAACACACCTGGAGGCACACGCGATGACACACCTGCTCGAAGCAACCAAATTCCGCCCGCTCAACCCTGCTGAGCGACTACTGGACGTGCTCTTCCGACCCTCATGTACGTACTCGCGGGCACGGTCTGGGAACGACCTCAGGAAACGCATTTCCGGAACAACCACAAACTCAACCGGGCTGAACTTGCAGATCTACTCGACCCATCACTCTGCGTCACACACTCGGGCATCGAGGGTGAAAAGATAGGGCTGCTCCTAGACATTGTCCCCCGCTTCCACATGCAGATCTTCGGAGGTTGGCGTCATTACGTTCTCCTGAGAGCGGGCTTTCGGCTCACAACAGAACCTTGGTACGTCGGCTGGATCAATGACGAGGTGGCTGGTATGTCGAGAATCCCCGCACAGGACAACGTACGCTGTCTGCTCGGACCCGGTCCGGTGATGTTCTTTGGGATCAAGGCAAACGGAGAACAAGCGCGGCTCTCCGTAGCCGGCTACGGGAAAGTGGGGCACGCAGGCCCCACAGACGCTCGCACACCACTGCGCTAATGCTCACAGCCGCCCACTCGGGCGGCTGTGTCTGTTGTACTCACCCCTCGGGGCAGCACGCTACGGCATACACCGTAAAGACAAGCACCCCTGAAGGGGTGTTTGTCTTTACGGATGCCTGTGCGCGATCCAAGACTCGAACTTGGGACCTCTCCATTATCAGTGGAGTGCTCTAACCACCTGAGCTAATCGCGCATGGAACGCCCTAGAGATTCAAGGAGTGCTTTCGTTGCTATACGCAGCGTGCGCCATCGCTGTGCACCATAGACATACACGCTACAAGTACCATGACCATGCGTGGCGCTGTAAGTGAAGCTGTTGGGTTTCAGTGGACGGACATTGTACTTATAAGACTGCCTCCTCTGTACTCCGCAGTATATTCTGCCAGAAAACGTGCTCTTTTTCAATGTCCATGAATTCGTACAGGTGCAATTGCACTCGTATCTCTTCTCGTTTCACCCCTAAGCATTGTATCAGCCAGCTAACGAACAGTTGTTGGACTTGTGGGTCTGTGTTCGCGAGTGATTTTTAGCATCTTTACGTTTACCACCATCGCCCAGGTAAAGCGTGAGTCCTGCGGCCATCAAGTCACGACGATTGCATGTACGATAGCACTGCTTCCCAATTTGAACTCCTCCACATCCTTCTCCTCTTGTTTCTTACGCATAGTGTTGCGGTACCACTCGCGTGAAGTCTCGCCTTTTTTCCATCCAGCACGTCGCAGTTCAAGCAGTTTTTCTTCAGGTTACGGGTGTTCACGCAACCAGTATGAAAGCGTACTTTTTGGCACTCCCAGTTCACACACGATCGCTGAGTAGCTCATCTCCTGCTCCACACGCATTCGTAACGCTCGACCGCGCAACTCTTTTCGCATATGCAATATTGTACTATAGACTACTGCATAATGATGGAAGTACATGTGTACAGACTTATGGGGCTTAAATGACACGACCCTCAACTTGCCGAGGCAAGTTGAGGGTTTTTGTACCTTAGAGGAGCAACCATGCTATAACAGCTGCCCCCATACACATATAGATGCACAAGAACACGCTGCACGTAAACTCTTCGACCACAGGGTAGCCGCTTGAAGCATCAACCTGAACCTCCGCATGCGTCCTGCGTAGTGCTAAGAGCTGCGGTAGGATTTCTCTACCCCACCCATACAGATCACTGTTCACACTTGTGACTGCCAAGCGAAGTTCTTGCGCATTCCTGAAGTAATACTTGGTCGATAAACAGTGTTTTTCCACCTTATCACTCCTCTAGTATTTCACCTTAATCCATTTTAATACAATGGGCGCTTTTGTCGAGCGCATACGTGTTGTTTGAGAATCCTCTCTTTTGTTCCGTCCGACCTACCGAGATGGCAGACCACTCTTCCTACTCTCGGTCTTTCCCGAGCGTCTAGCAACGATTTAAGGCTCAATTGCACACCTATATCTTGTCCTCGATCGAGGGACAAGAACCGCCAAGAGTATGTTCACTGTCGCGAACATACGTTCCAGTTGGAATTAATCCACGAGCAGCTTCCGCTACCCGTGCC
>JGI12109J20283_12744938_pt1 | contig 44003 bp, 32 predicted proteins | sample ElkSlonscriptome_12_FD_20283 | JGI IMG/M metagenome (IMG submission 20283)
GTCCTGGCAGACCCGACAGGTACAGTGGTGCATAGGTGCCGCTCCCTGGCATTCAGTGCTCGCGTTCTCTTCTGGTCTGGTGTGAGTCTACCATAGGTGGGGGAAGTTATTCTTTTATGGACCCTAAGGTTCGTTTCATCTGCCTCAAGTATAGCATGCCGCCTGGAAGGTTGCACTGGCGCGCGCACTGCCGGGCAGTGAGCAACCAGGAGCTACTGCGGCCAGAATGGCAGATCCTGAAGCCATGCCAGAATGATGTCACCGTTCCACAAGATCACAATGACAACCGCAAAAATTACCAGTGTGGATATAAGCCCCATCACAATCGAACATGTACGCCGGAAGACCCCGATCACTACGGCCAGTAATAGCACCAGGGCAATGACTCCGACGATGACCATGCCGATGTTGGGCTGCTCAACTGCCAGATCCAAGACACTCCTCGCTTTCTGCACCAGTTCACGACATACTGCCCGCGCCGACAGGGGCAGGGATTAACGGCTCAGTTCTGAGAAACATTGCACATTCTTGGGCATATCTGTGTGGTGAAAGTATAGCATGTATTGGCGATTCGCCCGAATGTGACACTGCATGCACCAATGGACAGGCGTTACGCGGTCAGTTCCAAATCAGGTGCTCATCTGGATGAACGGCCTGATTCGCCTCCGGCAGGGCGGAATGGGACATTCTTTTTCACAAAAATTTTACACAGAGTGTAAAATTTTTGTGAAAAAGACAAAAGAGAACCAGGCTGCCGCAGGCGAATCGGGTTTCCATCGGGTGAAACGTCCGGTTTGCATGGTAACCGCGTAACTCCTGTAATGGAGGAAACTCCCTATTGCGGAAATCGGGATATAGGTGTACAATGGATGTGCAAGCTCTTTGCAAAAGATGTGAAGATATATCCGCACCATGTGCAACATTCCGGGCAGCATCAACGTATGATGAACGGGCTGAACAGGGTATGTGCTGCCTGCCCCACCTTAAACTTACGCATATAACAACGACCCGAAAGGGAGGTTTTGTGATTACCAACTGGTTTCGACGCAATAAAGCCAATAACGACGCCAATAGTCGCTATAAACACGGAAACGATGAACTTATTGAACTGCGTAACGTGGTAAAAACCTACCAGAGCGCAGCCGGGACATTTACGGCTCTGAAGGGGATTGATCTCTCAATCGGTACCGGCGAGTTTGTCGGCATCATCGGAAAGTCGGGGAGCGGTAAGTCCACGCTGATCAATATGATCACGGGCATTGACCGGCCCTCCTCCGGTGAAGTGCTGGTTGGTGATAGTGCTGTGCATAAGCTCAATGAGGGGCAGATGGCGGTCTGGCGTGGGCGCAACCTCGGGATTATCTTCCAGTTCTTCCAACTGCTGCCCACACTGTCGCTGGTTGAGAATGTGATGCTCCCCATGGACTTCTGCAACATGTATAAGCCCGGTGAGCGGTATGACCGGGCGATGGACCTGTTGCAGCAGGTTGATATGGATAGCCAGGCCCACAAGTTGCCCTCAGCGGTATCGGGTGGTCAGCAGCAGCGTGTGGCAATCGCCCGCTCGCTGGCGAACGATCCGCCCATCCTGGTGGCAGACGAGCCGACCGGCAACCTGGACTCGCGCACGGCCAATGCCGTCTTTGAACTGTTTGAGCAACTGGTCGAGCAGGGCAAGACGATCCTGATGGTGACGCACGATAACGACCTGGCGAATCGGGTGACGCGGGCAATCACCGTTGCCGACGGGCAGATCGTCGATGAGATCCGGCATGACCGGGGCGAGCCGCTGCTTATCCCGCTGGAACTGGAAGAGCGGGTCTATGCGCCCGTCCCCGTGGAGAAGCCCCAGGAAGACCAGCACTCACCGAAGCAGTAGCCGGCGGTCTACCGTCCGCCGACCGTCTGACATAAACTGCCCGATCACCCATGGAAAGACGCAGCGTGTCACGCTGGACGTAGCGAAGGATCTCTTCCGGTATGGAGAGATCCTTCACTGCGTTTAGTCTGGTTCTTTGTTCTCCGGTTCGCGGTTCTCTTAATCCCAGACCCACTGCTGGCTAAGTTGCCGTTCGTCCAGTCGCCATACCCCGGCATCGCGCGTCACCTTGAGCGCTTCCTGATATTCGTTGCCGGTCAGACGCCGGTTAATCTCCAGGAAATGACTGGTATCGACTTTGCCGGCCGGGTAGTATTGCTGCATCACATTGACATACATATTCGGCGAGATCTCCCGCGCCAGAAACTGCATGATCGCAGCCGTCTCCTGGATCAGCCCCGGCATAACCAGGTGTCGCACCAGTACACCCCGCTTTGCCAGCCCATCCTCATCGCGTTTCAAATCACCCACCTGTCGATGCATCTCCCTGATCGCCTGACGGGCTACCTCCGGGTAATCGGCGGCACGCAGGTAGCGCCGGGCCAGATCGGCGTCCCAGATTTTGAAATCCGGCAGATAGATATCTACCACCCCATCGAGCAACCGCAGACTATCGGGTCCATCATAACCGGAGGTGTTGTAAACCAGTGGCAGCCGTAGCCCCTGCCCGACAGCAATCACCAGGGCTTCCAGGATCTGCGGCACCATATGTCCGGGTGTCACAAGATTAATGTTATGACACCCCGCGATCTGCAACTCCAGCATCATCATTGCCAGTTGGCGGGGGCGGACCTCAGTCCCCGCCTCCTCCTGACTGATATCATAGTTCTGGCAGAAGACACAACGTAGTCCGCAACTGGTGAAAAAGATCGTACCGCTGCCTTCCCACCCGCGCAGACAGTCTTCCTCGCCCAGATGCGGAAAAAAACTGCTTACGCGCGCGTAGCGCTCTGACTGACAGACACCGGTCTGTCCGGCGGGGCGATCTGCTTCGCAGCCCCGTGGGCAGAGCGTACACTGCTCGAGCCATTGAATGGCCTGCTGCGCGCGCTGCTCAAGTTCGCCGCTGCGGTAGAGTGCCAGGTAAGCCGGCTCGAACTCGCTTTTAGAGATAAAAAACGGCCTGAAAGGGGAACGCAGGCGCATCAGTTTACCCTTTCACATGGAATACCGGGTTAAGCTCTTTGATAATGTCGTAGTATTATAACACTATTTATCTCAATACTGAGATAACACATGGTTACGCAAGGTTGTGACTTGATTGCCCGCCGGTATCTGTATGTCATAATGATCGAATGCCCTATCTTCGCGTATAATAGCGACAGCGCAGCATAATGTGCCTGAAACATTCAATTCACCAGGAGTTGTACCTGGCATCTACCGGCATCCGGGCTATGAGCCATCGAGTAATAGCAAGGAGAACATATACCATGGCTGACGAGCAGACCATCCGGCGGCTCAGTGATGAGTTGGCGATTCGGCATGTGGTTGATGAGATTGACAACACGGTGGATGTGAAAGATTGGACAACCTGCCGCAGTTATTTTCTCGACGAGATAGATGTCGATTTTAGCTCGCTGGCGGGTGATTCTCCCGGTCGCATGCCGGCCGATGACTTGATCGCAGCGTGGCAGCACACCCTCTACCGTGAGAAGTTGAGCCATCATATGCGTACCAATCATCGGATTACGATCAACGGCGATCAGGCGGAGGTGTCGTCAAAGGGCTATACCTTCAATATGCTGCCACGCACCCATGGTGCGGATCTGTGGGAGGTCTGGGGCGATTATCATCACACGCTCCAGCGTACCCCGGCGGGGTGGAAGGTGACGGGGATGACCTTCATCGTAACGTATGCACGCGGCAACGAGAAGGTCCGCGATTTTGTGCCGGAGTAGTTGCCGATATGGTCACCGTTTGATACGTCATGCGTTACGCATGTCGCTACTGAAAAAACAGGCGTTTCATTAACAGGACGTACGCGGTGCGCGTTCAAATGAGACACCAACATCCTATGAACGTCGTCTTCGCCGGCGGCAGCATGGCACATTTGATCTTTTTTCACAAACAAGTTGCACACAGTGCAACTTGTTTGTGAAAACGATTGGGGATTTTTTACTCTGCCGGAGGCGAAATCCCCCAGCCAAACGTGGGATCGCCTGATACCTATCAGCATTGGTAGGTTCGCGGTGTTCGCTCATGTCCTGTTGTTCGTGATCCAAACGCCCACTGCGTAACGCGTGTCAGTAACAGGAGTTACGTGGTGTGTGTCCAAACGGGACATTTCACCTGATGGAAGCCCGTTTCGCCGGCGGCAGCATGATACTTTCTTTGTCACGAAAAGTTGGCTCAAGGAGCCAACTTTTCGTGACAAAGGATGGTCTGTTCCGTCCTGCCGGAGGCGGAACTATCTTCCGGGTCAGGGACCACGTAACTTCTGTCAGTAACAGGAGTTACGTGGTTGATTCCAAACCAGGTGTTCGCCTGGATAAACGGCCAATTCGCCTCCGTCAGGGTGGAAGATATCATTTCTTTTTCACCAACATGTTGCTCTGAGAGCAACATGTTGGTGAGAAAGAGAAAAAAGTACCATGCTGCCGCAGGCGAAATCCGCCGTTATCGGGTGAAACGTCCCGTTTGAACGCGCACCGCGTAACGCGTGTCATTGAGTGGAATTTCCGGGTTACCGTCCACTGCATAACTCGTATTACCTGAGTGGTAGCCGTACCTGGAAGCGCGTTCGCCCTGGCAGCGAATGCACCTGAATGTCCCCGCCGTGCCGTCCAACGACAATGCGGCGGGCAATGTCTAACCCCAGGCCGGTGCCTTTCTCCTGGGCTTTTGTGGTAAAAAACGGCTCCCAGATCTGCGACTGAATATCTGTCGGGATACCGGGGCCATCATCCGCAATCTCGACCAGGATGCAGCCCGGTTCGCCCAGGGTACGTAGCCAGATACAGCCACGCCCATCAACCGCATCAATCGCATTATCGATTAGATTAGTCCAGACCTGGTTAATCTCACTGCCATACACGTTAATGTGGGGCAGGCTACGATCATACTCCCGAATGATGGTGACACCCCGCAGCTTGGCGCGCAACACAATCAGCGTACTCTCCAGTCCATCGTGAATATCAACATCCTGCTCCATGGCCTGGTCCATGTAAGTATAGGCCTTCACCGAGCGCACCAGTTCCGAGATTCGCGCCGTGCTCTGGTGTGCTTCGGCCAGCAGCAGATCAACCGCCAGCGCCGCCTCCAGCCAGATCAGCACCGCGCCCAGCACCGTTGAGGGGATCAGTGCGGCCACCCGCGCCAGCCAGTGGGTGTCCAGGTTGGCCGATACAAACGTTGATGCCAGTTGCCAACTATCCGGCACGCCATGGTTGCTGATCCAGTCCGCGATCATATCCTCGCGCTCGCTCTGTACAAACGGATCGAGCCGTGTGGCGGTGGCGATCTGCGTGAGCGCAGCATGGCGCAATCCGGCCAACTGCTCGCGCTGGTCTAGCGTCAACCCGACGCCATCGAGGCTGCGGGTCAGCGTCTCCTGCCGATCCAGCGCTTCACGCAGATCCTTGACTGCGCGCTGGGCGGCGGCGGCCGGGTTGTTCAGTTCGTGGGCCAGACCCGCCGAGAGTCGCCCCAGCGCAGCCAACTTTTCCTGCTGCTGCATCAACCCCTGATATTTGTACAGTCGCTCTGCCGTGGCACTCAGGATCGCACGGCTCGTGGTCGGGACCGTTTGCAGCATCTCCCAGAAGGCTTCAACCGACAGGCGGAAGAGATGGCAAGCCTGGATCGCGTGCCCGGTGCCCATATGCTGCCGACCAATCAGAATTGGCACCTCGCCAAAGAACTCGCCGGTTACATGGTTGATAAAATGGGTCTCCTGACCACCACTGGCAACCATAAAGCGCGCTTCGCCCGCCAGGATTACATAGAAGTAGTCAGCGGGATCACCCTGCGATAACAGCAGGGCTCCCGGTTCCAGCCAGCGTTCCTCCCCATGCTGTATCAACCAGTCCAGATGCTCATCGGACAGGTTGGCAAACAGGGGAACCTGGCGCAATTTCACCTGAAGCGTCATAAGGTCAGCCTGCTCTCTCGTGGATGGGTACGGTTTCCCACATATGCTACAATCTCAGAGACTGTTTGAAAAGATGATTCGCGTCGGTCCCACGGCATGCGGGGTGCCCTGATCCACCGGACAGCGCCCCAGGAGTCCCGGCTTCAGCCGGGGTGTGGCCGGAACCGGCTGAAGCCGGGACTCCCGCTCCGGGGCCGTCGCCCCATGACCACCCCTTTTCAGACAGGCTCTCACATCATGGTAGTGTATTGTACCAGACCTGAAGCGGTCACTTGCCATGTTCATCGGCAGAGTGCGTTCCACTAGCGGCACAGCTTGTTTACGTAGAGCAAGCGGGCAGCGGAATGATGGAAGCAGTAATTCTGGTTGGCCTACAGGCAGCGGGAAAATCGACGTTTTATCTGCAGCGCTTTTTCAATACGCATATCCGGATCAACCTGGATATGCTCAAAACGCGCCACCGCGAGCGCCTGCTGCTGCATGCCTGTATCGAAATGCAGCAGTCATTCGTTATAGATAATACCAATCCAACGATCCAGGCACGCGCGGTCTACATCGGGGCAGCGCAGGAGGCCGGCTTTCGCGTTGTTGGCTACTATGTTCGGGCCGATGTCGCGGAGTGCCGGCAGCGCAATGAACAGCGTACCGGTAAAGCGCGCGTGCCCTCACAGGCGATCAGTCGCACCCGCAACCAGTTGCAGGTGCCCACCTACGCCGAAGGCTTTGATATGCTCTATGCGGTGCAGATCGATCCGCAGGGGGAATTTGTCGTCACGGAGTGGCCGGATACCGAAAAATCTTAATATGCCCTCTCGTGGGGTATCTGTGTAATGCGGGTAATTGGTCCGACTTAGGCGGGCATGCATCTGGAAGGACATGGCGCCTCCGGCGGAGCGGAAGATTCCATGCTGCCGCAGGCGCAAACGGGTTCCGGTTCTGGTACGCGGATGGAACAGTCTACACCGCGTAATGCGGTGGGCGTTCAAATCAGACACATAGGCTCACAACAGCCGTCTTCGCCTGCGGCAGCATGGTACGTTTTTCTTTTTCACAACATTTTTGCACTATGTGCAAAAATGTTGTGAAAAAGCATGGAATCTTCTGCCCTGCCGCAGGCGAATCAGGCTTCCATCGAGTGAAGTGTCCCGTCGTAACGCGTGTAATTGAAGGAATTACCATCATCACTATGAAACGTACGTCGCTTCTGCTCATCAGTATCGCCTATCTCGCCTTTATCTGCCTGGGACTGCCCGACGGCCTGCCGGGGGTGGCATGGCCTGCGCTACGCACAACCTTTATGCGCCCGCTGAGTGACCTGGGGATTCTGCTGGCAGTTTTTACGATCGGATTTATCTTCACAAGTTTTAATGCCGGGCGACTTGTGACACGTCTGGGCGTTGGCGGCGTGCTCTTTGGCAGCAGTCTGCTGTTGACGGCGGGTCTGTTTGGGTATGCCCTGGCCCCCGCCTGGTGGACGGTGGTTGCGATGAGTCTGTTGCTGGGGATGGGCAGCGGGACGATTGATGCCGGCATTAACGCCTATGCCGCCGCCCATTTCACCCGCCGGCATATGAACTGGCTCCACGCCTGCTACGGTCTGGGGGCAGCGCTGGGACCACTGGCGCTGACCTTTGTATTGAGCCGCGATCAATCCTGGCGCTGGGGCTATGCGCTGGTGGGCCTGGTCTTGAGCGGTATGGTCATTTGCTTTGGCATTACCCGGCGACGCTGGCAGGATGGTCAGATGAAGAATCAGACAGATGTGCAGACGGCGGATACAGCCGGGCAACAGCTATCGGCCACGCCGGCCGTCAGCATGGGCGCAACGCTGCGGCGCCCGCTGGTCTGGTTGGGTATCGCTATCTTTTTTATCTACACCGGCCTGGAAGTGACCGCCGGGCAGTGGTCCTACAGTCTGTTTATCGAGGAACGCGCGGTTGTCCCGGATGTTGCCGGTGTCTGGATCAGTATCTACTGGGGCAGCCTGACGGTGGGGCGGCTCCTGTTTGGCCTGATTGCCGAGCGCTTCGGCACCACGGCGCTGCTGCGCGGGAGTATGGGCGGCATTCTGGTGGGCGTGCTGCTGCTCTGGCTCAATCCGCTGCCGCTGCTCAGTTTTCTGGGATTGGCCCTGATCGGCTTTATGCTGGCCCCGATCTTTCCGCTGCTGATTGCGCAGACACCGGCCCGCCTGGGTGCGGCCTATGCCACCCACGCAATCGGCTTTCAGGTTGCCGCCGCAAATGTCGGAGCGGCGGGGTTGCCCGGTCTGGCGGGAGTGCTGGCCCGGGGATCGGGGTTGGAGATCCTGGGGCCGTTTATGCTGCTGCTGGCGCTGCTGCTCCTGGTGCTGCACGAAGTCAGTGTTAATGCGCAGGCAGCCGCCGCGACTCCCGCTTCAACTACCTGATCCCCAATTGCGCGTATTTCTACCCAGATGATCTGGGACAACGCGGTAAATCTGAGTACAATAGTAGCACTTTTTATATTCACCGCTAACACGATGGAGGCAACTGTTGAGTTTACACGATGAGCAACCAGGAACCCCGAACGCATCCGAACCAGCGCCGCAATCACCAGATACATCTGAACCAGCGCCGCAATCATCGAATACACCGAAACCAGCGCTAACCTCACCCCGCACCCTGGCGATCTTCGCCGTCGGTGTGTTGCTTGGCGCTGTGCTAGGCATTGCGGGCACAACCATGTTCACCTCGCGCTCCGAAACCACTGCCGCCCAACCTGCCCCGGCGGCGGGCGGAGATACCGGCGCACCCCAGGGTATCCGGGAAACCCTGGAAAAAGCGGTTGCCGAGCAGACGCGCCACTTTAAAGGTAATCCCGATGCCCCGATCACCATTGTTGAGTTTAGCGATTTCAAATGCGGATTCTGTGGGCGGTTTGCGACGGAGACCAGTCCGCAGCTTCAGGAAGCATATATTGAGAGCGGCCTGGTGCGCTTTGGCTACCAGAGTATCGCCATCCTGTCGGAGGAGTCGATCCATGCAGCCGAGGCCGGCGAGTGCGCGGCGGACCAGGAGGCTTTCTGGCCGTACCATGATCTGCTGTTTGCGCAACTGGCACAGGGCAATGGTAATTTTAGCCGGGAGAATCTCAAGCAGTTCGCCGCTGACTTGGATCTGGATACCGCCACCTTCAACGAGTGTCTGGATAGTGGGAAGTATACCGATCTCGTTCGGAACCAGACAATGGATGCGCGCTCGATTGGGATCCAGAGCACGCCGACGTTTATTATCAATGGTCGCCCGTTTATCGGCGCGCAGCCGTTTGAGGCGTTCCAGCAGGTAATCGAGGCTGAACGGGCCGCGGGTGGGGAGTAGTGGATAGAGAACCAGGAGCTGAGAACCGAGAATGAAGCAAGTCACATGCAGCGGGGGCGGAGTTTGTTCTCGGTTCAAAGTAGGGGGCGCAGCATGCTGCGCCTCCTACCTCATCAACGATCTCCGTCCGGATCATCTTATGTCAGCGGTTTCCTCGCCAATCACAAACTGGTCGAACAGGCGTGTCTCACCGGTTGGATCGCGCACATCAAACACATAGCTGCTCACCGTTCCGGTAGCCGTGTCGAGGATAGAAAACACCGTCAGATTATTGCTGCTCACAAACGGCAGCGGGCGGTTGTTCTCCTCCAGCGGGTCAAGCTCTGCCATCGGGTTGAACTCGGTCGGGAAGATCGGCTCGCGGCCATGCAGATCACCCGTGCTCGGATAGTCAGCCGCATCCCAGCGTGAGTCGTCCGTCTCCAGCTCATCCCAGAAGCTGGCGGCCCAGGCGGCGCGCTCGGCGATAGTGCCCGCGTCATCGCTGTAGTATGCGCCGAAGGTATTGCCCACGTTCGACGTTTCCAGGTAGTGCATCCCATCAACCACCGACCGATTCCAGAGATGTGAATGCCCATTGAGCACCAGGTCAACCCCATGCTCAAGTAGTAGCGGCTCGATATCGTTCTTCCAGACATCGTCGGCAATCGGGTAGTCGTAGCGTATTGCGGTGATCCGGCCCAGCAGCGGCTCAACATCACGCTCCCAGCGATCCTGATCCACCGGCCAGACCAGCGTCGTGCTGGCCTCCTCGCCATTGTCATCGTAGGTAATCGTCACGGTGCGATTCGCCAGCGCGGGGATCACATTGTCGCCCAGGCCAAAGCTGCTCTGGTGCGCCATCACCACCTGGTAGCGCGCATTCTGGAATGCCTCGCTCTCCAGAACATCAACCAGCCATGCGTACTGCTCCGAACCGGCATCAAACGTCTCGAACCACATATCCCCGAAGCCCCACTCATCCGGGTTGTTGAGCATCTCCACATTCTCAGTAAACTTGCTGCGTGACTCCGGGCTGACATCCCAGGTGCGCCAGACCCGCGAGACATTCATCGAGATCAGGAAGACATCGCCAATCTGGTAGGCATAATATTCTTCGCCGCGTGGCCCATCTTCGGGATGGTTCCAGATCTCGCGGTAGGCCGTAAACTCGTAGGAGTTATCGCGGATCCACTGCTCGCGCACCGCCGGGTCGCCCTCGGGGTTGATCTCCTCTTGTTGTTCCTCATAGCGCTTTGCGGCATACCAGCGCGGCTGTGGGTCGTTATCCATCTGGTTGATCGTATGCTCCTCCGGTCGCCAGCGCCCCGGTGACTCATGGTTGCCGATAGCGCCGAAGAGCGGCGCGTGTTGCAAAACTGCCCCACCCGTGTAGGGAAACTCCGGGAAGAGATCCTGGTAAGTTCCCTGGAATGCCGGGAAGAACGCCGGGCGGGTGGCCGGGTACGCCGGTTGCCCCGCTTCGCCGGGTTCCTCCAGCCACGCCGCGTCGAAGCGGTCAAACCACTCCGAAGCCCGGTGGGGATAGTCCACCATATCCCCGGCAAAAAAGACCGCATCGACCATGCCCACCGTCTCGATGACCTTCTGGAAGTTGGCCGCCGACATCTGCCGATTCTGCTGGTCGGAGGTCAGCAGGATCTGCATCTCTGTGCCGGGGGTGGGCAGCGGTTGCAGGCTGTATTCGGCGCTGGCCAGGGTATCGCCGGCGTCGGTGGTGCTGGCAACCGTGTAGGGCACCCGCTGATCCGGTTGCAGGTCCGTGGCAACTGCCTCGTGCCGCCAGACATCCCGCTCAGTCAGTTCGCTGTAGGTCTGGTCGGCCAGGGTGGAGTCGCCATCTTCGTACATGCGGCTCATCTTCGCTGTTGTTGCCGCCACCGTAACCGGCTCGCCGTTCGGGGTGTAGGTCAGGGTATGTTCACTGCCCGCAAAATCGGTAAACCAGACGACGCGCACTGTGTCAGCGGTCGGGAGTTGCAGAAACGGTTCGGATAATAAGCTGCCCGTGTCGCTCTCAGAGGTAGCAGCCTCCGTCGTCGCTTCAGGCGTCGTTGCTTCAGGCGTCGTCGCGGGCATACTGGTAGGCGACGGCTCCTCAGCGGGCGCACCCGTGCAGGCCGCAAGTGCGGCGGTCAGAACCAGTAGCAGGACAACCTGCGGCCAGATACGTTTCCATGGCAAAACGGAGCCAGGTTGCTTGTAGTTCACAGATCACCTCGTTGACTGTTCCTTTTTCCGTGCCACGCAACGCAGCGGAACGGTTTCAAGGTGAGGAGCACAGACTGGATGTGTTGGAGAAACTGTCCATGCGTTGCCGGCACACGCCAGTGTAGAGGGAGTCTGTTAAGCCTGTGTTAAGCAGTGGCGGCGGCTACTGTGCCACTACAACGTCCGTCGCCGCCGGCAACCGGATGCGAAATGTTGTGCCTTTGCCGGGGGTGCTGCTCACGCTGACCTGTCCGTTCTGCGCCTCCACCAGGCGTTGCACAATCGCCAGTCCCAGGCCACTGCCGCCGGTCTCGCGGGCGCGGGCCCGGTCAGTGCGGTAGAAGCGGTCGAAGATGTGCGGCAGATCTTCCGCCGCGATGCCCGGCCCGGTATCGGCGACCTCGATCACGACATGTTCACCGGGAGCGGTGCCATGCTGTCCCGCCGGGAATGCGCGCAGGGTGACGCTGCCATTGCGCGGGGTGTAACGTAGCGCGTTCTCCAGCAGATTGCCCAGGATCTGCAGCAGGCGCTGTGGATCGGCCAGCAAGTGCGGATGCGCTTCGGGACAGGCAACATGCAGGGTAATGCCCTGTTGCCGCGCGCGGGGCGCCGTCACGGCAACGGCGCGCTCCAGCATGGCACAGGCATCCAGGGACGCGCCGGCAAAGGTCAGCCTTCCGGCATCGGCCAGTGAGAGCAGCCGCAGATCCTCGACCAGGCGCGTTAACAGGTCAACTTCTTCGCGGAGGGAGGCAAACAGCGCCGGGGTAGGTTCCTCGACGCCATCCTCCAGCCCCTCGGCCTGCAGCCGCAACACACTCAGCGGCGTGCGCAGTTCATGCGCCACATCGGCGACAAACTGGCGGCGCAGATCTTCCTGGCGGGACAGATCGGCGGCCATGGTGTTAAAAGCCTGGGAAAGCTCGGCCAGTTCCACCTCTGCCGGGATGGGCAGCGGCTCATGCCGCGCACCGGTTGCCAGCCGGTGCGCCGCGCGCGTGAGTCGGCGCAGCGGACGCGTAACCCGGCGCGCGATCAGCAGGGCCACAGCGAAGGCAACGCCGCCGGCAATTCCACTCCCCAGCAGCACCATCCGCATAATGCTCCGGGTAAAGGCATCGCTTTCGCCCCCTAGATCGGGGAGCACGGCCAGGTAGCCTACCGGCGGCGGTGGACGGGCTCCGTCGGGGGGACGGGGGAGCGCGTGCAGTGGCATGCCCAGATTCCGTAGACGCAACGGCAACTGGCGGCCTGCGAGGATACCGGCGCTGTCAAAAAGCACCTGCCCCCGGCGATCTGCCAGTACAACCCGGCGCGCTTCCAGCAACGTACGCTCGGCGAGACCTTCGGCCAGCACCTGATCGACATCGGCCCAGCCGCGATTCTGGCGGTAGTAATCGATCAGGGCCATACTCAGGCGGTTCTGAAGATTGCGGTTCTGCTGGCGGATTAACTCACGGTAGGCGCGCAGAATCAGGCCGCTTGCCAGCAGTGCCACCAGCAACACCGCCAGTAGCGCCACCAGCGTATGGGTCAGCACCAGCCGTCGGCGCAGCGTCTTCATCGGTCATCCCGAAATTTATACCCCACGCCAAACACCGTCAGGATCGAGCCGGGGTTGGCCGGGTTCGCTTCGATCTTGCGGCGCAGGTTTTTGATGTGCGCGTCAATCGTCCGCTCATACCCCTCGAAGGCATCTCCCTGGGCCGCGTCGAGCAACTGGGCGCGGGTAAGCGGACGACCGGCGTTGCGCATCAGCGCCGTCAGCAGCGCAAACTCGGTCGGCGTCAACTCGACCGGGTGATCATTGACCGTCACCTGCCGCCGGTCCAGGTCTACCAGCACCGGGCCGCTCCGCAGGCTGGTTGGCGCGGCGAGGGTGCCGCTGGTCCGCCGCAACACAGCGCGGGCGCGGGCAACTACTTCGCGGGGGCTGAAGGGTTTGATGATATAGTCATCCGCGCCCAACTCCAGCCCGATCAGCGTATCGGTCTCTTCGACCCGGGCCGTCAGCATGATAATCGGAACCGCGGAGTCGCGCCGGATCTGCCGGCAGACATCCAGGCCATCGATCTCCGGCAGCATCAGATCGAGCAGGATCAGATCCGGCTGTTCCCGGCGGGCCAGATCCAGCGCGCTATGTCCATCGTAGGCCGTCAGGGTTTCAAACCCGGCCTGCTGGAAGTAGGCCACCAGACCCTGCACGATTTTGCGTTCATCATCGACAATGAGTATGCGCTGTGCCATGGGCATTGTCCGTTGTTTGCACCAAGTTTCCGGGATGGTCCAACCATCCCGGAAGCTCTACCGAAGCTCGGTGTGACGATATTGTAGCAGACGGTGGTATCAGCGCTGTGACCAGGTTATACCAATTTGCGTTCTGGAGTACAACATTCCACCTCATTCCAGTGCGTCCTGATGCGCCAAGTGGAAATGTACTATGGTACGTCAAAATGCAACTTGGTATTAGCGCGTCTCGTCCACCAGGCGGGTGACAACATCGCGGTATTCGTTAACGGCGGCCTGCACAATCGCGTCACCACTCTGGCCTTCGGTCGCGGCAATGTCTGCCAGGCTCTCGCCATTGCGCACCCGTTCCGCAACGGTGCTGACCGGCAGCCCGGTAATGTCGGCGGTGGTGCGAATGAGGTTGCGGCGGGTGTCGCGTTCCAGGTGCTCTGTCTGGCGCTGCTCCAGTTGTGCTCCCAGCGTGGCATCATTCACCAGATCGGTTGCCGTCGCCGTCATCTGATCAAGCAGTTGATCGGCACGCTCCTGGGTGAGCCGACCGACCGCAACCGCGCGGTCCAACCGCTGCTGTACCTTGTCAACGGCGGCCTGTACCACTGCATCACCGCTCTGGCCCTGCGCCGTGGCAATGTCCGCCAGGCTCTGACCGGCGCGCAGACCATCGAGCACTTCACCCGCCGCCAGTCCGGTTATCTCGGCCGTCGCGCCGATCAGCCCGCGCACCAGCCGCTTCGATTGGCGTCCCGCCGGACCTGCCGGATCAGATGGCGCTCCTTCGCCCGGAGCCTGCATCTGCACCGGATCGGTTGGCTCGATGGCCGCCCGAGTTACGTCTGGCAAGCTCCAGAATAGTCCACCGACAAAGGTGATCCCGACCAGCAGGACCATGCCGTAGCGTAGAAGTGTGCGTTTCATGTGAGTTTTCTCCTTGTGTGATTTTACGAGAGTTAGGCGGTGCGCATTCAAACGGGATATTTCACCCGATGGAAGCCCGATTCGCCTGCGGCAGCATGGTACTCTTTTGTGCTTTTTCACAAAAATGTTGCACAGAGTGCAACATTTTTGTGAAAAAGCACAAGGTATCTTCCGCCCTGCCGGAGGCGACATTCCCGGTCGGGTCAGGGACCGCGTAACTCGTGTGATTTATGGGTGAACGGCTATCCCGTTATCCCGTTCGCTTTACACTATAGCGGCGCGGTGTGAAGAAGCTGTGAAGTCGGCGTGAAGTTACCGTGGAACGGGATTTGCAACATTAGGCATGGTGCCAACGTCTCATTGGCGGAACAGAACGATACCATAACTGGACACTATACATAGGAAAGGAGCCGAATCATGCAGGATCGCTTACTGCGTTCACGGAACGATAGAATGATTGCCGGGGTATGTGGTGGTCTGGCGCACTACTTTAACATTGATAGCACCATTGTCCGCCTGGTTTTTGTGCTGGCAGTGCTGAGTGGTATTAGCCCGCTGATCTATGTGGTCCTCTGGATTGTGATGCCTGAGGCCAGAACAACCTTCTCCAACCCGCAGCAGCCGCAGCAACTGCCCAACCGGCAGCAAGATCCGACTGGCGAGTGGCAGTATGATCCCTACACCGGTGAGCAGATTCAGCGATAGGACAACTGACGATAGCGTTCAAAGTAAAACGAGGCCCGGGAGCATCCCGGGCCTCGTTCGCTATCACGGTATAATGAAGCCGGCACATAGTACGACAACGAGATTTCTTGCTCACCGCAGAGACGCAGCGGGCGCAGAGATAACCAAGATTGGATGAACGGATCAGCTTGCTCTGTGGCTGCGGCACGCACGGTTTTAGCACATCTTCGTTGTAGTAATATAGGTACATCGCACAGAAACAGAACATGGAGCATACGCAATGGAGGCATTTCAGGCATTGCGGTCGGTGCTGCCGCTGGCCTTTTCCTCAGGAATCAATCTCTACCTTACGATCCTCGTCGTTGGCCTGAGCGTTCGGTTCGGCTGGGTGCCGAATGCGCCGCCGGGTCTGGATGTTTTTGCCGCACTCCCGATGCTGATTGGCGCGGGGATTTTCTATATTCTGGAGTTCTTCGCCGACAAAATCCAGTTTGTCGATAACCTGTGGGATATCATTCATACCTTTATCCGTCCGGTTGGCGCGGTGATTATCGCAACCGCCAGCCTGACCGGGATCGAGGCCGAGGTACTGGATGCTACGGCGGGGATGGTGGGTGTCGATCCGGGAACGGGCATCGTGGCGGCGGTTATTGCCGGCGGGGTGGCGCTGATCTCGCATGGCGGCAAGACCGGCACGCGTACGGCGGTCAACATCACCAGTCCGGCGGAGAATCTCTCCAATATTGTGATCAGCCTGCTGGAGGATCTGCTGGTCGCGGTGGTGGTGTTTCTGGCGCTGCTGTTCCCGCTGGCGGCCAATGTTCTCTCGGTCACGCTGCTGGTGGTTATCGTTATCTTTGTGCCGCTGCTACTGCGCTGGTCCTGGTTTACGGCGGGGGCACTTCTGGCGCGGCTCAAAGCTGTTGCCCACAAAGTTCAGCAGCCTGACCGGTTGCCCCCGGAGCATGCGGCGCTGTTGAGCGGACAGACGCCCCGGCTTGTCTCGCGCTGTCGGGCACAGAACATCCGGCAGATGAGCGGGCGACGCGGCTATCTGGTGCTGGTCGCCGATACGCTGACATTTACCTACTCCCGCTGGTTCAGGTTACGTGCCTGGAGCCTGGAACGGGAGCGCATCACCTCGGTGGCGCTGCACCGGCGGACGCTGCTGCTGGTCCTGGAAGTGCATTACCGAAACGAGCGGCAGCAACCTCACACCGTGCGCTTTGTCTTCACCCGCGACCGCGAGCCGCTGGTGGCCCGCTTTGCCGAGCAGGTAGCGGTGAGCGAGCAACTGCCGGCTGAAAGCCGGTAAGATTGGAAGAAGCCTGGCGGACGCGCAGAAGCGCGTCCCTACAGTGTCTGGAATAACGGTAGGTTTGGGCAAGATCCGGCGGACGCGCAGAAGCGCGTCCCCACCGAAATCGGGGTATGGTACACTGGAGCAAAGGATCAGATCAGGAGGAAGCGACATGCCGATGAATCCGGCTCCCGCTATCGATGCGCCGCCGCTGCACTCGGGCGACCGGCTCTCGCGGGCCGAGTTTGCGCGGCGGTACACGGCCCACCCGGAGATCAAACGGGCCGAACTGATTGGCGGCAGGTGTATGCCCGCAACGGCGTTCAAGCATACCTGGTGCTGCAGATCTACGCGCAGCGGGTGGACTGGTTTATCCTGCGCGAGGATGTCTACACATCGCTTGCGCCGGATGCAGCCGGCATCCTGCGGAGTGAAATCTTTCCCGGTCTCTGGTTCGATCCGGCGGCGTTCTGGCGGGATGACCTGGCGGCGCTGCCGGCTGTGGTACAGCGCGGGATCGCACCAGCAGCGCACGCGGCATTTGTGGTGCGGTTGCGTGGTACGCGCCTGCCGGACGAGGACGTGTAGGAGCTTGATCAGCCGGCGGATCGCTCCGCCAGCGCATAAAGCTGTTCGGCCAACTGCCTGATCTGCCCCCGCATGGCCAGTTTGTTGCGCCATGCTGCGGGGATGCCTTCCTCGCCATAGAATGCACCCGCAAGCTGCCCATAAACTGCACCGGTTGTATCGGCATCATTGCCCAGGTTGACCGCCAGCAGACAGCCTTCACGGAAGTCGCTACTCTGGTGGAACGCCCAGAGCGCCGCCTCCAACGACTGAACGACATAGCCGGTGCCCTGGATGATCGGGGGTTGTTTCTGCTTGAATGAACCGGCGGCAACCGTGTCGATCTCCGAATGCAGCGGATGCGCGTCCCAGTAACCGGGAATCGGCGTGTAACGCGCTGCCAGCAGTTCTGCCTTACTCACTCCTTGCGCGGCCCCGACCAGCAACGCGCCCAGGTAGCGGCAGGCATCAACCGCCGTTGCCGTGCCATGGGTTGTGCGGGAACTCTCGCCGGCGTAGGCAATCGCCGCGCCCGGATCGCCCGCGAAGTAGAGCGGCACCGGAGCCAGGCGCATAATTGAGCCATTCCCCGCCCGCTGCGGATTGGTTGAACCGGCCAGTGGATCGCCGGTCTGCTCAAACTGGTTCAGCGCCGCGCTGGTGGTGATGCCAATGTCAAAGCAGTAACCCTTGACGCTAAACATTCCGTGGCGCATCCAGGCAACATACCGTTGCATCTGGTCATGCGCATCAAACCCCTGCCGCTCGACCAGGCTTGTCGCCAGGCACAGCGCCATAGAGGTATCGTCGGTCCACTCGCCGGGTTGGAGATTGAACGGTCCACCGCCAACCATATCGGTGAGCGGGGTAAACGAGCCGGGCGGTTTAAACTCCAGCGTGGTGCCGAGGGCATCGCCGGTAGCCAGACCAAGCAGTGCGCCACGATACCGGGCAAGGCGAGACATGGACATAAGCGACCTCGCTTCTTCAAGTTGTATGGGCTGCCGACTCTGCGCCGCGTTGTGAGCAGATGTGGCGGTGTCGGCACTGGGCAACATGTGATTGTCCGTATATTGTAGCAGCTTTTAGAGACTGTCGGAAACGGGTTGGTTATGGGGCTACGGGGCCCCGAAGCGGGAGTCCCGGCGTCAGCCGGTGTGTGGCCGGAACCGGCTGACGCCGGGACGCCTGGGGCGCTGTCCAGTGGCGCCGGGCACCCCGCATGCCGTGGGACCGCCGCGCATCATCTTTTCAGACCGTCTCTTACAGCAAAACCGGGCTTGATATTCGCTACATACTGTCCTTACCGCCCCGGCATGGTCGTTGGCTGTGGGCGATCCTCCAGTTCGGGGAGCATGACGGCCCGCAGCACCGTGGCCCGGAGCGTGATCGGCTGGGCAAACTCGCTGTTCAACCCCGCCTGAATAGCGGCAATCTGCTCCGCGCTAAATTCCTCCAGCGCATAGATCGTCGCATAGACCACCAGCCCATCCTCCTGTTCTTGCACGATCACATCCGTAATCTGGACCGGCGCGGCGGCAATCTCGCGGCTCAGAAAGGACTCGACCTGCGTCTGTCGGGTAATCCGGTCGATAGTATTAACCGAGAGCACCGCCAGCGGGATCGAAATCAGCAGCAGCGCCAGGATAGAGATCATAAACTTGAGCCGCACCTGCCCGCGCAGCCGCGCCCGCGCCGGGCGAAATCCCAGCAGGAGATAAACGACAGATGCCGCCACCACGATGGCAATCAAGTTGGTGGTAAAGAGCAGCAACGAGCCACCCGCGATTTCCAGATCATTGATGGCAATGCCGTACCCCACCACCCCCAGCGGCGGCACCAGCGCGGCGGCAATGGCCACACCCGGCAGCGCGGCGGCCACCTCCCTGCGCGCGCCGGCATACCCCCCGGCAGCGCCCGATGCCAGCGCAACGATCAGGTCAAGCAATGTGGGTTGTGTGCGGGCCAGGATCTCGGTTGTATCAATGGGTGTGGGTGTAACCGCAGTTACCAGCATGCTCAACCCAACGGCCAGGGCGATGCCGGAGAAGGTCGAGCGAGCCGCCAGCCGCAGCATGCGCAGATCTCCATGCACAATACTCATCCCCATCGCCAGGATCGGGCTCATCAGAGGTGCCACCAGCATTGCGCCGATAATCACCGCCGGGCTGCCCTGATGCAAGCCCATCGTTGCAATCGTCGCGGACAGGCTGATCAGGATGAAAAAGTCAATACTGGGGTTGGCCGACTGGCGCATCTGCTGCGAAATCTCGGTGCGCTCAAAAATAGTCAGCTTCGGAAAGGGCGCAGAGAGAATCTCCCAGGCGCGTCGTTCCCAGAACCGGCGCGCGCCTTCGTAATGCTTGACCAGCAGCACCGGGCGGGGTGAAGACCGGGCAACTTCGACCGGCAGCCCGCCAAAGATTGCCTGATCCAGCACGCCGCCGCGCGAAGCTCCAAGAATTACCAGATCGAAATCAGGAGCTGTCTCCAGGATATGTTCCCGCACATCCTCGGCGGGGAGGACGCGCAGTTCGACGGGCTTGGCCCCATCCTGCCGACTAATCATCGCCTGGAGCCGCTGACGGGCTTGCTCGATACTATCGGGCAGGTAGGCTTCCTGCACCAGATTCAGCGCAACAATCCGGCCGGGCTGCCCATCAACCATGCGCTGGGCCAGTTTGATCGCCGCCATTGAATTCTGGCTGTCGGCGGTGGGTACCAGGATGCGCTCAATCTGCTCGGGCAGGCAGCCACGTAGCACCACAACATCACATGTCGCGGTACGCACAACCGGATCAAGCAGTGGCCCCAGGTCAAACGGCCCCCCGGTATGCTCACCTTCCCAGCCAAGCAGAATCAGATCAACCCGTTCCTCCTGGGATGTCCCCAGAATCCCATCAACCGGCGATTGAGCCAGGCGTACCAGCACCTCAACCGGCACGGCTCCCACATCGGCCTGATCTACCAGGTACTGCAAATCCTGAAGTTGCGACTGGGCCAACTGCCGCTGGATATGCTGCGGTACCTGATCCGGAAAGATAAAGACCTCCAGCACCAGTACTCGTCCACCCCGCGATTGGGCCAGCATGGCTCCCGACCGAATCAGCGCGGGCGCGGTTTCCGGGTTGGCAATCCCCACCAGCACGGTGTAGACCTTTTTGGGCGGCACCACACCCATATCACTGACAACTGACTCACGGCGGCGCGTTGCCAGTTCCCCCTGGCGCGCATACCCCACATAGTAGAACAGCCCCACCAGCACCCATCCCAGCGCAACCAGGATGGCAGTAACCGGCAGTACCACCGAGAATCCCAGACAAAGCACGCTGGTCAACGCCGGGAAGAGCGGAAAAAACGGCAGCTTCAACCAGCGCTGCTCCGGCAACCGGGCCGGGATCAGCCGCAGCACATAGGGCAGGTTGAGCAGTAGCGAGGTCCACAAAAAGGCCAGCGCGACCAGACTCACCAGCAGCAGGCTGGGCACAAATGCGGCGGCCAGCGCGCTGACCAGCGCCAGCAGTCGCAGCGCAATCAGCGGTGTCCCAAACCCGGGCGAAATTGTCAGCATCTGCTCCGGGAGAAAACCATCCCGGACCATCGACCCCACCAGGCGCAGCATCGTCACCATTGCCCGATCCAGCGCAATAACCGTAATCATCAACCCCATCGTGACGATAATTACTTCCAGCAGCGCATCGCTGGAAATACCCACCTGAACTGCCAGCGTCTCGATGGGAGTTACACCACTCGGGCTCAGACCGACCAGACGCAGCCTGGCTGCCGCCACCAGCGCTCCCATGCTCCCACTCAGCACTAGCGGAACCAGTAGCGCGGGCAGCATCATCCGCTCGGGCCGGCGCATCTCATCACGGCTATCAAGCACCACATGAATGCCCCAGAGACTCGCCGCCATCAGTGCCAGTACCTGCGACAATCCATCCGAGCGGGCAGCAATCTCCAGGAACGGCGCGCCCACCTCTACCGGCTGAAACCAGGTCCAGACCGTAATTCCCAGCAATGTCAGTAGAGTGCCGTACACAATCAGCGTGCGCAACCGCCAGGTACCCTGCGTCCCGATCAAATCGTTGAGCGCCACCAGGATAACCATGCCGGGAGCCAGCCAGCGCAACTCGACGGAGACATTCAGCAGGCGTTCCAGAATAATATTCAGGTAAAGCGCCGCGCCCCACCCCAATAGCGCAATCAACGCCAGATGCCCACCCAGCAACAACCAGCCGGTGGCATAGGTGCGCCAGTCGAGGCTGCCGGCCCGGGCCAGCGCAAACAGCCCGCCGGTACCGGGTGTCACCGCTGCGCGTTCCGCATAGGTCAGGATAATCGGCAGAAACAGCAGGAGTGCCAGCAGATAGGCACGCGGGGTTTGCGTACCGGCCTGCTGAAGAAAAAAGCCAATCAGGATAAATACGCCCAGACCGACCGTCAGACTACTACCCAGCGCAATGATGCGTCGCAGGGAAACCGTTCGGCTAAAGCGAATAGTACGTTGGGTCGCCGTCGAAGGCGAATTGGTCACCATACAGGTATTATCTCCATGATACGACGTACGCGGTCGGTTCCATATCAAGTGTTCATCTGGATGAACGATTTCGATCCGATTCGCCTCCGGCAGGGCAGAAGATTCTATGCTGTTCTCCAAACCATGTGCATACCATGGACATGGTTTGGAGAACAGATCAAAACGTACCATGCTGCCGCAGGCAAATCCGGCTTCCATCGGGTCAAACGTCCAGTTTGAGCACCCACCGCATACGTCCTGTCCATGATGGCATAAAGCATGATGGCATAAAGATAGCCAGGGTATTTCTCAATACACGATGAAGTAAAATCGTGAGAAACCCCTGACTGCAAACCAGACTGAACACGCAGTTTTGCGTATCGCTTACGATAGAACCTGCATACTATGAGTCTTTTGGGGTGAATACGACAGCAGCGGTGCGCCGGTTGTATCCGGCGGTACGTCGAGGTAACGCAGAATCCGGTGCATCAAATCGTGTGCCATCTGCGCCGCGTCATGGTCGTGCAGTTGCACCTGACCGCCGGCCATCATCCCATGGCCCCCGGCGGTGCCATCCTGACCCACCACTGCCCGCGCCAACTGACCGGCACCCCCGCGCCGTCGTCGGTTGCGTACCGACATAATCAGTTGGTCATTGTGAATACCCATGCAGATACTCCACTGCATATCCTCGAGTCGCAGCAGCAGATCGGCCATCTCACCAACCAGGTCGGGGTACTCCATTGAGCCGATGTAGGCAATCACAACATCGCCATAGATCCGCGCCGCCTGGACGGTATCGTTCAATTCACGAAAATAGGCCGGTGGCACCTGCGCATTCTCAATCGCAATCAGTGCATTGACATCAATCAGGGGTTGCAAATAGAGATAGGCCGCGATATCCGCCGCCGTCGCGCCGCGCACCAGACCTAGCGTATCCGTTTTGATGCCATAGAACAATGCCGTTGCCAGCGTAGATGTCGGTTCGATCCCCGCTTCCTGCAAATACTCAGTCATAATCGTTGCTGTTGCGCCAATCTGCGGGCGAACATCCGCAAATGTCACCACTTTATCGTAATCGTTGATGGGGTGATGATCAATAACGATGCGCACCTCCACGCCATTTTCCAGAGCACTGTTACCCGTGCCCGGTTGCGTATCAACCAGCGCAATTGCCGTCGCCTGCCGCATATCACCGGCTGTCAGGCGGCGCATGGGCCGCTGAAGATACCGCACCAGGGCGCGATTCTCCGGGCGACCAATAATACCCTTGTAGCCAATTTGACAGGCGGTATCACTCTTTTGCTCCAACAACTCTTTCAGTGCAACAGCACTGGCAATCGCATCCGGATCAGGATTGTTGTGGGGCAGGATCAAAAGACGTTCAAACCCATGGAGCGTCGATAGCAATGTATCAAGTTGAGATGCCATCACGCGATATCCCCTCTGCTGCCACCTGGTACCTGGGTAATACCAATTGCTCGCAGCCGCTATCTGCGCTCGAGCAGGGAATACCAGGGCCACGCGGAGCAACTGAATGGCACGGCCTGTTGAGTAGGGTGCGACAACCGACCCAGTGTCGGCTCTGCATCGGCAAAGCCACATGGTTGGTGGAACAACACACAACGGTTGCACTGCACATGCTGTATTGGCGAAATATATGTATGCCGAAGTATACCACAGACTGCGCAGATCTGATAGTAACCTGAAAGCAAAATATGCAGGTGTGGCGGCAGTGTAGGAATGCAGATGCGGCGTGCGGCGGCACCAATGTGGGGTGAGCGTGGTTACAAGCCGCACATACTGAACATAAATCGCAAAGTGTGTATGTAGTCTGGCCCCGGACACCCGGTTTTAGCGTTATGATAGATGCACACCCATGATATTTCATAGGCCGGCGCGTTGCCGGCGGATGTTACCCCTATGGACAGGCTGCCTGATAGCAGCGCACATGGTTAGAAATGGACGGAATAATGCACTGGTTAGAATGGTTACGCTGGCTGGAAGAGTTGATAAACAACCCGGTCACCATCCAGAAATTGATTGCTACCATGGTGATCATTGTCGCGGTCTGGCTTGCACGTACACTGCTGGTATTTATTGCCAACCGCCAGTTCGAGGATATCCACATCCGGTATCAGTGGCGCACCTACTCGGGCTATGCCGCCGTGATGCTAGTGATCTTTTTGGTGGGCCCGATGTGGTTTGCCGGGTTGCAGAATGCGCTAACCTACCTGGGTCTGCTCTCGGCGGGTCTGGCGATTGCCTTGCAGGGGCCGCTGGTTAATCTGGCCGGCTGGTTATTCATTATCTGGCGACGGCCATTTTATGTCGGCGACCGGGTGCAACTGAACAACCATGCTGGTGATGTGATCGACCTGCGACTGTTTCAGTTTACGCTGCTGGAGATCGGTAACTGGGTGGATGCCGATCAGAGTACCGGCAGAATTTTGCATGTTCCTAACGGCAAAGTTTTTAGTGAAGTGCTTGCAAACTATAGTCGCGGCTTCCAGTATATCTGGAATGAAATCCCGGTGACAATTACCTTTGAAAGCAACTGGAAGCGCGCCAAGCAGATCTTGCACACGGTTGCCGCGCGCCACGGCTCCAATGTCAGCGAGGCCGCCAAACATAATGTCAAAGAGGCCGCCCGCAAGTTTATGATCTTCTACTCCAAGTATACCCCGACCGTCTATACAGATGTTCAGGATTACGGCGTTGTACTGACCATTCGCTATCTGTGTGACCCGCGCCAGCGCCGGGGCACTACCCAGGCAATCTGGGAAGATATCCTTGAGGAGTTTGCGCTCTGCGCGGATATTGATTTTGCGTATCCCACGCAACGGTTTTACCACAACCTGACGGAGGGGAAGCCGGAAATGCGCGCGCGCAGCGTCGATCAGCCATATTCGGCGCGGAATGTTGGCGAATAAGGGCAATAGCGGCCGCAGGCAACGTCTGCTTTTCGTCTGATCATAATGTCCGATTTGAGAGCCTGCCGTGTAACGCATGAAAATGACAAAAGCATGGCAATTATTGGTTAAAAAGAGTATACTAGAGACTGCACACAGGGAAACCCCCGCACGTAACGCCTGGTACATTTATAGCTGCCGGATATGCTGCACCCACTCGGGAGCCAACCAGACAGCCTGCATACGGCTGGGGAGCGGATCAATGGTAGAACTCGATCTCTGCATGTGGGATTATCAACGCGCCTTCCAGATCTCGGTGAACGCCAGCGCCCAGGAGGCGTTTGGCAATATTGACGCGTCGTTTGAAGCGCGGGTGTTTGTCGTGGGATTTGGGCTTCAGGCGGATGCGATGGGGCATACCATTTGCATCGAACCGGGCACCTGCGATTATGTTGCCGAGTGCTTTGAGGAAGTGCCGCAGATCGCCGCGACGCTGGAGACGTTTGCCACCGAAGAGGATTTCTTCTATCCCTACCCGATGTCACGCATGAGCCGTCTGAGCCAGACCGATCTGCATGGCCGGCAGCAGGCAATGGAGCAGGTGCTCTGGGCCGAAGATGTGGAGCGCGGTTGGCGATCATTTGTGGCCTGGCCGGTTGAAGTCGAGCGCTATCTGGTTTTCTGCGTCCTGCAGTTGTCCCGCCAGACCTGGGAATCGTACTACGCACTCAAGCGGAACCTGACCGATGACGCCGTGCCGATTTCGCGCTCGCTGCTGTATGCGCTGGTTGAGGAGTTTCTAGATGGTTGCACCCGGGCATTGATCCTGCCGAACCCGGGCAGTATGCGCTATGTGATTGACCGGGCCAGGGATGAACTTCACCGTAATGCGGGCCGCCGCCTGATGCATACGGTTGCCCGCGCCTGCAAAAACTGTGAACTGATTGATATCCTGTACGACTCGCTGGCCGAACTCTCGGCGACTCACTACGAGGGCACCGACAGCCACGGGGATATGCTGATTGCGTCCCAACACCATCCCAATATCAAGGTGATTGTGCGCTTCAATCGGCCCATTGCCCTGACGGACATGCGTGCGGTGCGCAAAACCCTGCAGATGACCCGAACAAATCTTGCTGCCCTGGTAGACGGCTCGCGCATCTACGGCCTGGGACGGATCGTCGGTACCTACGACCCGGATCGCGAGGATCTCTTTATTGTCACCTTTACCGGCTATCATGCCTGGGTGCTGGCCCACGCCGGCAATATCCTGATGCGCGTGCGCCATGGTCAACCGCTTCTCTCCACCCGCGCCCTGGACGAGACGCAGTTCAAGTCCATTATCCGGCGTGTCTTCGATAGCATTGAAACGCTGGATCGGGAGCGGTTGATCCAACTCGCCCACGCCGCCACCCGGCAAGGGCGTGGAACAATTCTGGTTATCTCGGATCAGGCCCGGCGTGAAGCGATCCGGCTCTCCACCCAGGCCATGCCGATCAGCCCGGTGATGCTCAACCCGCAACTGATGGAAGCAGTAACGGCGATTGATGGCGCGGTTCTCATTGACCAGACCGGCACTTGCTTTGCGATGGGTGTCATTTTGGATGGACTGGCTTCCGACCGTGGCACAGCCTCACGCGGTGCGCGCTATAACTCGGCCATTCGCTATGTGCAAACAGCGCGCACGCTGGGGCATCGTTGTGTGGCGCTGGTCGTCTCGGAGGATGGGCCGATTGATATCTTCCCCGACCTGCTACCCCAGATCCGGCGCAGCCTGATCCTGGAGAAGGTTGCGGCATTTAAGGAAATGGCCGAGAGCAGCGAAGTACGCCGCCGGGACTTCAACCGCCTGATGGACTGGTTCCAGCAGTATCGTTTCTGTCTGTGGGACAAGGTATGCAGCGATATTAACAGCGCGCGCAAGCGCATTGAGCAGAAGCTCGAGCCGTCGCGTATCTGGATAAGTTGGCCGGAGTTTACCCCTAACCCTGACCTGGATGACTCCTATTTTATTGATGAGGATGATTGACACGAGCGACGCGGTGGGCCTGCAAACCAGACGTTTGACCCTACGACCGCACCTCAATCTCGGCTCCGATTGCGCGCAGTTTCTCGGGTATATCGGCATAGCCTCGCTCAATGTAGCGAATGCCGCTCAGTTCACTTGTACCCCGCGCAACGAGGGCCGCAATCAGGTAGGCAAACCCTGCGCGCAGATCCGGGATGGCAATCTCCGCGCCCTGGAGCTTCGTCGGCCCACGCACAATGCAACTGTGCAGATGATCATGATTGCGGAAGCGGCAGAACTTGCTGCCGAGGCAGGCCGTCGAGAGATCAATATCTGCGCCCATCTTGCGTAGCGCCTCGGTGTAACCAAAGCGATTTTCGTAGACCGTTTCATGCACAACCGAGACACCGCGCGCCTGGGTCAACAAGACCACAAAAGGTTGCTGCCAGTCGGTCATAAAACCGGGGTGGACATCGGTTTCGATATGCGTTCCGCGCAGCAGATCCTCCCGCCGAAAGAAGGTCATACCCTCTCGATCAACGGTGAAATCCCCACCGGTCTTGCGTAACATATTCAGGAACGAGATCATATGCTCCTGCTGTGCATTTGGGATCGTAATCCGGCCATTCGTCGCAACCGCCGCCGCCGCAAATGAAGCTACCTCGATCCGGTCGGTAATGGCGTGGTGGCTGGTACCATGCAGTCGTGGCACTCCTTCGATAATCACCGTGCGGTCCACATCAACCTGGATCAGCGCGCCCATCTTTTGCAGGAACAGCATCGTATCAATCACTTCCGGCTCGACTGCGGCATTCTCGATGACAGTTGTGCCCCGCGCCAGCGTTGCGGCGATCAGAATATTCTCGGTTGCGCCGACACTCGGATAGGGCAGGCGCACCGTTGTGCCATGCAACTCCCGGCCTGTCGCCTTGTAGCGGTCACCTTCGTCAACAATCTCCGCGCCCATGGTTTCCAGTGCCTTGATATGAAAATCGACCGGGCGGGGACCAATGTTGCAGCCGCCAACCGTCGGCACCGTCACCTCGCCGGTACGATGCAGCAGCGGACTGAGCATCAGAATCGGGATACGGTTAAACCCGGAATATTTCTGGCTGACAACACTGCCGGCAATCTTCGCCGTCTGCACCCGCAGGGTATGTTCATCGAGCCACTCGTAGGTCGTGCCGATATTCTCCAGCATATCCAGGATGACACTGATCTCGGAGATACGCGGAACATTGCTGAGGATGCAGGGCTCATCGGTCAGGAGCGAGGACACCAGTTGTTTGCTGATCGCATTCTTCGCGCCACTGATGGCAATACTACCATTGAGCCGGCGTCCGCCGGTAATCCGGTATCGTTTCTCGGTTTGCATATATTATCCTCGTCTGATGCTGCATCAGGCCACTTCATACTAAGGCCATAGTAGCACAGGTTGTGGAGTGGTACAATTATGTTCAGGTGATATACTGTAATGAAACGAACAGATGTCCCGAGACATAACGTTTGAACGTTGAAACGTTTGAGAAGATGGCAACGATGGCGGAACAAATTATCACCCAGGACTATGGACTTCCCGAAACGCCGATGATGCGCAAACTGCGTGAGCAGGGCCGGGAAGCAGGGCCGGGAAGCAGGCCGGCTCGAGTTGCTGCTGCGGCAACTTACCCGGCGGTGGGGATCGCTGGGTGCCGACACGCGGGCCAGGGTGCAGCAGTTTGGCGCAACGCAACTGCTGGATCTGGCGGATGCGTTGCTGGATTTCAGCAGCGCGGACGACCTGGAGCAGTGGCTTGCGTCGCACACACCGGATGAACCGGCGTAGTGTGATAGAAGCGTGCTCATATCCAGTGATATGGTATAGCTATCCACCATCTTCAGAAAAATATTGTGCAGCGGTAGTGATGACCACATAATAGTGTGATATGTCGAGGAGCAGGGTTGCGCCCTGCTCCTTTACTCTGTCGGCTCTCTGTAATACCGATAACGGCTATTCGTGTCCTGCTTCCGTTTCCAGCGCAGCAATGACCGCCGCGGCATGATGGTGCATATGGTGGACATGGTCTGCCTCACTATGCTTCCCGGTCGGCGCTTCCACGTTATGGATAAACGCATGAAGCTGATGAATAGCAACTGCCGGCTGTCCCCGATTATAGGCCGCCTGCGCTGCATCCAGGGTGTCAAGCAGGCTACGCGCAATGTCCTGGTTGTCGATATGGCCCATGTCGGCGGCATGCCCGACACATGGACAGAGTGCGGCAATGGATGCTGCATCACACGCATGATGTCCAGATTAGGCGCTGGTTCTTGCCGGAATGATGAGAACCACCATACCCGACAGCAACATCACTAACACGACTCGCATGCAGTATCTTCTCTTTCATCAATGGCTTGTCTCTATCACACAAGTTACGCGGTGCGGACTGTTCCGGCCTCGTGCCAGACCCGAACGCCGGCTTCGCCTGCGGCAGTGTGGTCTTGGTTTATCCTTATTAGCCTGGGTGTGGCACATGCTACACATATCAGTATACTGTCTCTGCAACAACTCATTGATCGGGCCGACCGGGCGCTCTATGCGGCGAAGCAGGCCGGTCGCAATCGGGTCATGGTCTGGGAGCATGATCTGTGCAGGAACCCATAAAGCTAACGCTGCTGTCAACCACCTGTCACAACAGAAAGAGGAATTGTATGCTAGAGCAGCAAGGCATCATTGAGGCACTCCAGGCTGAAAATGCGCGCTTGCAGCAGCGGGAAGCGCTGTACCGTTCCCTGTACGATGCAATGACCGCAGGCGTAGCGCTCCATGCGCTGATCACTGATGCCGGCGGTACCCCGATTGATTACCATATGCTGGAGATCAACCCGGCATTTACGCTCATCACCGGGCTATCACGTTCGGCCACGGTTGGGCGTTCGGCATCGGAGGTATATGGTACTGACACACCGCCCTATCTGGAACAGTACGCGCGGGTGGTTGCGACCGGCGAGTCTGTTACCTTCCAGACTACCTTTGCCCCGCTCCAGCAGACCTTCCTGATTACCGCCATTGCAACTGCCCCCGATCAGTTTGCCACCATCTTGACCGATATCACGACCCGTGAGCATACCGAAGCCGCCCTGCGTGCGAGCGAGGAGCGCTATCGAGCAGTGTCGGAACTGACGTCCGATTTTGCTTTTGCCCTCACCCTGCGATCGGATGACTCTCCGATAACGGAGTGGATTACCGATGCCTTCACCCGCATCACCGGCCTGACACGCGCGGAGGCCGATGATCCTGAGACGATGAGCAAGATCGTGCATCCTGATGATATTTCACGCCTGGAGCAGCATCAGCGTCAGGTGCTGGCCGGACATGATCCCGGTATCATCGAGTTTCGCATTCTGCGCCAGGGTGAGGTACGCTGGTTGCGCCACTATTTCAAGCCCGTGTGGGATAGCGTGCAGGGGCGGGTTGTGCGTGTCTATGGCGCAGCGCAGGATATTACGGAGCAGAAGCGCATAGAGACGGCGCTCCAACGACGGGACCGCATCCTGGAAGCCATTAGCGTTGTTGCGGCCTCCTTCCTGGATACAAAGAGTTTTGGCCGGAATATCCAGTTGTTGCTTGAGCGCTTAGGCATAGCGGCAGAGGTGAGTCGCGTTTATCTGTTTGAAAATATGTGTACATCAGCCGAAACCGTCGCTATGCGACAGCTCTATGAATGGATAGCGCCGGGGATACATCCCCAGATCGATAATCCGGTCCTCCAGGATTTGCCCTACCAGGCGAGCGGATTTGCGCGTTGGGAAGCTGTGCTACGTCAGGGAGATGCGATCTATGGAGAGGTGGACGACTTTCCACCTGAGGAGCGTGTGATTCTGCACGCACAAAACATCCAGTCTATCGCAATTGTCCCGATTTTTGTCGATTATCACTGGTGGGGGTTCATTGGCTTCGATGAGTGTGCCCAGCAGCGTACCTGGTCAATGTCTGAACTGGATACCCTGCGGACGGCGGCGGGGGTGGTGGGTGGCGCTATTCAACGTCGGCAGATTGCGCTGGCGCTGCAGGCCGGCGAAGAGAAGTACCGCACCCTCTTTGACCGGGTGCCGGTCGCGCTCTGTCGTTCCACGCCGGACGGTCGGTTTCTGGATGTGAACCAGGCGATGGTGCAACTGCTTGGCTATCCAACCCGAGAAGTGTTGCTGGCTGTACCTTCATTGGACCTGTATGTTGAGCCGACGGAGCGCCGGCACTGGCAAGCCGCTATCGAACAGGGTGAGCATGTGCATAATTACGAGATACGGTTTTATCGCCGGGATGGAACGGTTATCTGGATCAACAGCCATATCCATGCGGTACGCGATGATACCGGGCATGTGGTTGCCTATGAAGCAAGCCTGGAGGATATCACCGATCGCAAAGCCTATCAGCAGCAGATCGAACGGTTAGCCTTCACTGATCCGCTCACCGGTCTGGCTAATCGGCGTCACCTCTACGAAGCCGGGGCCGCAGCACTGCTGGCTGATCCGGAACGTACCGCGCTGCTTTATCTCGATCTGGATCGCTTCAAGGCCTTTAATGATACCCTGGGCCACGATGCCGGTGATGATTTACTGGTGCAGGTCACCCGCCGTTTGCAGGCGGGAGTTGATCAGGCTGGACTGCTGGCCCGTATCGGCGGTGATGAATTCGCTGTGCTGCTCACAGATACTGATCGGGCCGCAGCGGTGGCCCTGGCAGAGGGGCTGCTCGACCAGTTGCGCCACCCATTTGAATTGCCCGACCTGCGGGTGTATCTCAATGGAAGCATCGGGATCGCACTCGGTACTACTGGCCTGCCAGGGTTTAGTATGCTCCTGACGCGAGCCGATATTGCAATGTATCGCGCCAAACGTACCCGGACCGGAGTGCAGGTGCATGATCCGGTGAATGGCGGGCTCTCACCTGAGCAGATGCATATCGAAGCCGAGTTTCGGCAGGCGCTGACAGCCGGCCGCCTGCGGCTCTACTACCAACCCATTCTTGATATGGAAACCCGGCAGCTTTTCGGTGTGGAGGCGTTGGTGCGCTGGCCGCATCCGACCTATGGGTTGCTCACGCCGGGACGCTTCTTGCCGCTGGCCGAAGAGATCGGGCTCCTGGGCGTTCTGGATAGCTGGGTGTTGCAGGCAGCGCTCACTCAGGCCGCCCGATGGCAGGCAGTTGGGGTTCCGCGTACCGTAACGGTCAACCTGAGTGCGCCCTCGTTCCGGCGGGTCGATCTGGTTGAGCATGTGGCCGCCCTCTTGAACACAACCGGAGTTGCCGCCGAGCGTCTCGTGCTTGAACTGACCGAACAGATCGCGCTGCATGATCTCTCCCTGACCTACCAGGTGCTGACGGAATTGCAGGCGTTGGGTGTGCGGGTGGCTCTGGATGATTTTGGAACCGGGTATGCGTCACTCACCCACCTGCGGAAGTTGCCGATTGACATTCTCAAAGTTGAACGGGGATTTACGGCAGGTATTGGGCATAATTACAAAGATGAAGCGGTGCTGCGGGCGGTGCTGGCACTGGGTGAGGGGTTGAATATGATTGTCATCACTGAAGGGGTTGAGCATGAAGCGCAGCGGGCCTGGTTGCATGCTGCCGGGGGCCGGCATATTCAGGGCTACTTGATCGGGCGACCAGCCGCCGCCGATGAACTTGATGCACAATATCCTGGAGTGCATTCTGCCTGACACATCAAACAGTGTCGGAACTGGCCCCAGTTTGCCAGAATCGTGCCCCTGGGGTACGCTGTAGATGATATACGCACACGGTTGCCCTGTTCGGAGGGGAATACAGCGGTACTATGCAGAGGGTCATCAACCGCGTGGAGGCATGCTCGACCGGAATTGCGCGAACAATCTGTCATGCCGGTGCGGGCGAAGACCATAGAAGGAGGGCAACAATGTCAATTCACCTAACACCGCGCCTCTGGCTGGCACTCTTCGCGCTGGCGCTGGCGGTCTATGCGGCGGTTCCACTGCTGCCGCTGGTAAGTAGTCTGGGGTTACTGCTGTTTCTTACCGCTCTGTTGGCCCTGTTGATTAACCCGCTGGCTGCGCGGCTGGAACGGCGGGGCATTCATCGGCAGATCACCGCAGTGGGAGTAGTGATTATTATCGGGTTAGTGCTGGGGTTTCTGGTACTCCAGATAATGCCGCTCCTGGTGCGTAGTTTTAGCGCCCTGGCGCAGTTGATCACCCAGAGCGCTCCCGAGTTGCGAGCCGAGTTATCCCAATTGACGGGGGTCGAGGCGCTGGGTACCGCTGACGCCTCCGTAATCCGGAATGTCACCGATATTCTCCAGCAGACATCCGGCGTTATTGGTACGCTGGCCGGGAAGATTGGCAACCTCTTTTTTACCCTCTTTGTGATGGTTGTGCTGGTCATAACGCTGGTCAGTAAGCCGCAAGTTAGCCGGAACCTGATGCAGTTTTTTGTGCCGCAACGCTACCATGCGCGGGTCACGGAACTTACGTTGCGTGTGAGTGAGGGCCTTGCGCGCTGGTTTGTGGCCCAGGTCAGCATCAGTCTCTACTACATCATCGCCTATGGTCTGGTCAATACCTGGCTGGGTGTCCCCTACGCTCTGCCAATTGCTATTCTCAGTGGCCTGTTAGAGTTTATTCCCTATCTGGGTGGCATTATCGGATTGGCCCTATCGGTTCTGGCGGCTGCTACCGTTAGCCCCGCGACAGTGATATGGGTGATCATTACCAACACCTTGATTGGCACCGGATGTGTCTACGTTGTGTCACCGTTTATGTATGCGCGGGCGATTAACATTCCGGTTGCGGCCATTCTGTTGGGGCTGTTTATCGGCCTGCAAATAGGGGGCTTTTTTGCGGCCCTCTTAACTATTCCAGTGGTAACGATTGTGCTGATTCTGGTGCGCGAACTCCGGCCACCGTTTGCGCCACCGGAGAAGACGCCGGTTGCCAGGCCCACCCCGGCGGTTGTGCCGCAATCAACCGAGGATGATCCGGTCAAAAGTTGAGGGGGAGCAATGTCTGTGTAGCAAGTGTGTTGCCACGGTTCGGGGGAATACATGCAGGTGTTTTGTGGAAATAAACGATGATTACCCGGTCAAAGCTACTACATATCGTGCAGGAAACTATCATTGAGTTCAGGAATGACGATGGTCGATTGCTCGGTGCGGCGATGGTCTACTATGTCCTGCTGTCGCTCGTGCCGATACTGCTCCTGCTTATCGCCATATCCGGGCTCTTTCTGCGCTTTTCGGACACGGCGAATGTGCTGAAACAGCAGATCTTAGAGACGGTGACGCTGCTGGCCGGGTCGGAGCTCCGTCTCATGCTGGAGCAGGCTCTGGATGATCTGCAGCAGAACTCGCTGATTGCCACCGCGATTAGCCTGTTGATCCTCCTCTACGGCGCATCAATTGTCTTCCGGCATCTGAACTTTAGTTTCCGCAAGATCTGGAAGCCAACCGCCGAGATGACCTCGCTCAACCAGACGGTCCGGCAGACGGTTATCGAAACCCTGCTGGATCGGGCCACGGCCTTTGTGATGGTGATCCTGATGAGTCTGCTGCTGATAAGCACATTTGTTATCACGGCAGTTCTCCAGGGGGTTAAACTGGTGTTGGGGTATATTCCCCTCTTTGGCAATATTGCCACCTGGTTGCTCGATCCAATGGTGACGCTGGCGCTGGCAACCCTTACCTTTGCGCTGCTGTTCAAATATCTGCCGCCGGTTGCTATGCACTGGCGGGATGTCTGGTTTGGCGCGCTCCTCTGTGCGGTGGGGTTTAGTGTCGCCGGCCTGCTGCTAACGCTTTACATCGCTTTCATTGGTGTGCGCAGTGCCTTTGGAGCGCTGGGTACGCTCCTGATCCTGATGCTCTGGGTGTATGTTTGCAGTATGATTCTATTTTTCTGTGCGGAGTTTTGTAAAGTATTTGCGCGGTATTGAGGTGTGTCCGCTTTGATTTACACGAGCTACGCGATTGCTCCTTTGAAGAATGCGGTGTTATTGACATAACGTACGCGGTTGAGATCCAAACTGGACGTTTGACCCGATGGAAGCCGGCTTCGCCGGCGGCAGCATGGAATCTTCCGCCCTGCCGGTGGCGATATTTCCCGCCAAACGCGGGATCGCCTGATCCATGGCAGCATTGACCGTTTCGCGTTTTTCGCTCATTTCGCGGTGTTCGTGGTCCAAACACCTACCCATAATGAGTCAATCCGGCCCTATCTACTCCTCCAACAAACAGTGCAGCCTGGGCGAAACATCGATCAGTTCAACCCGGCAGACCGGTCCCAAACTCGGGTTAGCCCGCGCAAGCTGTTCTTGCCGGCCCATGCCCGGCTGTTCCGGTACTGTCAGGGCTGGATAGGAGATGCGCAGATGCTCACGGTACCAGGGGAACTCGAGTAACGGCTCGACCACCACAAACATATCGGGGCGTTCCGCCAGCGCGTAGTGATAGTACCAGAGGGGAAATGTATCAAGATCTGATGTTGTTAGCACAATGGCCTGATCCGGTGCCTCGGTCAGCACCTGCCGGGCATAGTCCATTGCGCGCCGATCAGCGCTTGCATCAACCTGCCGGGCATTGGTCGGCACCGGCCACGCCGGCAGAATGACCAGCAAGAGCGCTAACGCCAATCGACTGTAGTTACGCTGTGGACATACCCGCAGCAGCGTGTGAATTCCCAGCGCAATCCAGAGCGTAAAAATCAGGTAGACAGGTAGCAGGTAGGCATACGAGTCCGCCGTGTTGTAGGTCAGCGCAAAAGCTGAGTATGCAATAGCGATAATCGCGGTCAGCCCGACAAACTGCCGGTAGCGGGTCTGTCCATACAGCAGACCAATAAAGCCCAGACTCACCCCGACCCATCCAAACTGCTGGATCAGCAGCGCGGCCCATGCTGCCAACCGTTGCGACAGAAACATCTGCGGGAGACCAAACGCCAGGTCGCGGTAGGGTGCCCCCGAGATAACCCACCAGAAGCCGGACAGGTCAACCGGGTTGCCCCAGTTTACGGCGGGATGTGCCGACGCGCGTAACGGCAGGTAGAGGTAGACCAGCAATCCGGTAGCGATTCCCAGCACCTGCTGTCCGAGATACCGCACCCGTTGCTGCGCTGGTGTCTGTATGCTGCTAGTGAACAGCCAGGTTCCTGCAAGCAGGGCTATCGTGACATGATTGCCCAGGGCCAGCCCGACAAACAGCCCCTGAAGGCGCGCATGCGCCGGGGGGATTTCCGGCTGTGAGGTGAGTGTACTCAGAATGAAGCTCAGAATCACCGCAGCACAGAATGCGTTCAGGGTGTGGACCTCGGCAATGACTGCTTGCGACCAGAAGAGTGGCGCGAGTCCCAGTCCCAGTGCGGCTACCCCGGCGGCAAACAGCCCGCTCCAGCCCGGATCTGCTACGATGCGTCGGATTAGCCGGTACACCCATAGCACGGTCAGCATTGCCATGCACGCGGAAAAGATGTTGGTGCGCAGTGCTGGATCGCCCAGGGGTAGATACTGAAACAGGCGGGCAAGCAGCAGGTAGGTCGGGTAGCCGGTGGGATGTGCAATCCCCAGCGTTGCCGCCGCCGTAATCAGGTCGCCACTATCCGTCCCGGCGTTAGCCCAGGTGACACCCGGCGCCAGCGTCCGGCTGTAGACCAGACCCAGGACGAGCAGCAGCAGGCCGGGAAGGAGCATATCTGCCGGACGAACGCCTGACAGAGCGGCTCCTTCCCGGCAGTTCACCCTATGAAGGGGTATGTCGGCGGGCATTCCAGGTTAACGCCAGGCCGGTGACCAGCAGCAGGCCGATAATCCATGCCACCGGAACATAAAACGGCGTGGTTGGCGCACCCGTCACCGGCAGAGTCGCCGGTACCGGGACGGTTGGTGTCACCACCTCGACCACTGGAGTAGTTGGTACCACCGTCGCGGGGGGAATCATTGTTCCGGTTGGGGTAATCGTAGCGGTCGGAGCAATTCCTGTTCCCGCAACCGGGGTCACAATCTGAAGGGTCGCAACCGGAATACCGTCACCACCATCACCGTCACCATCATCTTCCCCGCCACCACCGCCGGTAATCGTGTCGGGCGTGGCCGTAGGGGTGAAGGTAGGCACCGTTTGACCGAACGGTCCCTGTGCAGGTGTGGCCCATGTCTGACTGCCCGCGCCGAGCAGGAGCACACCCGCGATAAAGAGTACCAGGACTGTCGGTCGTATCAGGTGTGATAAGGGCGAACTCATCGTAGCAAACTCCTCATCTTACAACGGCAGAGGGCATACATGCTGAAACGTGTTTGTGGGTTACGCTGATTGCCGTGTCGCTCCTTTGTCCCCACGAGTTCCGAACCACTCCAGACCGCTACCAGCGGCATGTGCCGCAATGCTGAAATTTCGACAAGGCAGCAGTGGATGTAATCAGGCTCTATTATAGTATAAAGCATCACGTCAACTTCTTTAACACGAGTTACGCAGTAGGTTCACCAACCGTCTGGTTGTTCCGATACAACCAGTTTCGCCTGCGGCAGCATGGTACGTTCTCTATCTTTTTAGAAAAATTGTGCTTGGAGAGCACAGTTTTTCTAAAAAGAATGTCTGGGTCCGCCCTGCCGGAGGCGCAATTCCTTCCGGGTTTGTGACCGCGTAACGCGTGTTATTGACACGCGTTACGCGATCGGTTCCCAACCAGGTGTCTGTCTGGACAACCGGCCCGATTCGCCTCCGGCAGGGCGGAAGTAACCAGATCTTTTTCCTGAAAAATTTGCACAAAGTGCAAATTTTTCAGGAAAAAGAAAAAACGTACCATGCTGCCGCAGGCGAAATCCGCCGTTATCGGGAGCAAACGGCCCGTTTGCATGCACACCGCGTAAGTCCTGTTATTGACACACTGTATGTCAGGTGGTACATTTTGGACTGATGAGATACCTGCATACATTGACACGCAACCTACTCTCTATTGTTACCCGGCAGCGGCGGCGACTGGGATGTCTCCTGGGCGTGATTTTGCTGGTTGTTCTGGTAGCATTCGGCTACAAGAGCCGGCAACTCTACCAGATTGGCCGCGATATTGTTGCCGATGTGCGCGTGGCCCGGACGCTGGCCCATTCGTGGCACGAGCCGGCGGCGCTGGCTGACCTGGAGCCGCTGCTCACGCGCATCCGGGCCAACACTGCTCTGCTGCGTGCTGAGGCCGGGCTGCTTCTGCCACTGACCCACTTGCTGGGCTGGGTTCCCGTCTATGGCGCAGACCTGGCGGCCGTTGAGCCGCTCCTCGACACGGCGGTGTACCTCACAATCGCTGCCGATGAAACCTATACAGCCCTGGCTCCGGCGCTGATTGAGCGCGAACCGGATGAGTCGATCCGGGTGGTGCTGGTCAGATATCTGGTGCCCCCACCACCGCAACTGGCAACCGCACGTCAGGCATTGTCGCAGGCGGCGGATGCCTGGTCCCGCGTCCCCTTTGATCATTTGTCGCCGCGCGTGCGGGGCTATCTCGCGCCGGTCGAAACATTTTTGCCACTGGCCCGGGACACGCTTGATCTGGTGCCGATTCTGCCTGATATGCTCGGGGCCAATGGCCCGCGCGATTACCTCTTTCTGGCGCAAAATCCGGATGAACTGCGGGCAACCGGCGGTTTCATCGGTGCTGCGGGCATTCTAACACTAAAAGGCGGTCGCGTTGCCGAGTTTTCATTACAACATTCTGGCAGTGTCAATGATTTTGCCGCCGGTCCTTATCCGGCAGCACCCAACCCACTGCGGCGCTATATGCATATTGATCCCTGGGCCTTGCAAGATGCCAACTGGTCACCTGATTTTCCGACCACGGCCCATGTTGCGATGGATCTCTATCAGCGTGGGCAGGGACGCACGGTTGATGGGGTGATTGCGGCGACTCCCGGAGCTATGCAACTGCTGCTGGCCGTGACCGGTCCGCTGGCCGTGCCGGATGTTGCCGAACCGGTCTCTGCCGACAATTTGCAGCAGTATATTCAGACCGAGTTTGACCGGGAACTCGAAGCGGAGCCCGGCCAGGAACGCAAAGCATACCTGGGCAAACTGGCTGAGGCGATGATTACCAAACTTGATGCCGACCTGGAACGTATGGATGCGCCGGCGTTGATGCAGGCATTTCGGCAGGCGCTGGATGAGCGGCACCTGCTGCTCTATACGCAGGAGCCCGATGCGGCGGCGTTCCTCGCGCGGCGTGAGTGGGACGGCGCGGTGCAGCCGGGAGCGTCCGACTTCCTGCTGGTGGTTGACGCGAATGTGGGTTATAACAAGGTCAATGGACATATTGAGCAGCGTATGGCCTATGCGGTTGATCTGAGCGATCCCCGGTCGCCGGTGGCGACGTTGACAATCAACCACACCAACCGTCTGAACACAACCGGCACATGCCGACAGTGGCGGGCTGATGCCGGACCACTGCGCTATGCAGAAGTAGCGGATAACTGCTACTGGAATTATCTGCGTGTGCTGGTACCCAGAGGCAGCCGGCTGGTCGGTATCCGCACCAATCCCGTTCCCGGTGAGTGGATGCTCAGCGGGCGGGGCGATACTGGTACCGTTACCGTCAGTCAGGGCGAGGCCGGAACACACACACTCAGTACCTTCCTGGTCGTACCCTTTGGTGAGACCCGCACAACCGTGTTGCGCTATCGGCTTCCGCCGGGTGTGCTGACGGATGAGGCATATGGCCGGCACTATCGTCTCAAACTGCAGAAGCAGTCCGGGCGCGAAGCAATCCCGGTCACACTCCAGATCGATCTTCCCCCCCAGGCAACCCTTATCTCGGCTGCTCCCGTTCCTGTCAGAGTATCCGAACATTCGCTTGTCGTCGATCTGGATCTGGCCCGGGATCAGACCCTCGATGTAATCTTCCGGCAACCCTGATGACATAAAATCACCCATTACAGCGCGTTCGCATATATAGAGCATGGCATTGGGGCCGGCTGCCGATGTGCAGGCGACCAGCCGTCGCTGGGCAAATAGAGGACTTACGTGGTTTGGCCTGTTCCGGCCTGGTAAAACACAGAATGCGGTCCTGACCGTGTCACATAACATGAGTTACGCGGTGCGTACTGTTCCGGCCCGATGCCGGACCCAAAAGCCGGTTTCGCCTGCGGCAGCGTGGTACTGTTTTATGCTTCTTCACAAAAAATTCACAAAGTGGATTTTTTGTGAAGAAGATCAGGGTTGTTCTGCCGCACTTGCGGCAGCGGGCTCTTCCGGGTCAGGGAGCATGTAACGCGTGTCGTATAACAGCGAGGTGTGTTGTTTGCAAATGATGAGAGTAGGGCGACGGTACCCTGGGTAGTACGCCTGTGTCCCATAGTAACGCCATGGTATAGAAGTCGAGTATGACTGGACTGTTACCTACCTGGGCGGAAGTACTAGTATCTATCAGTCCCATAGTACTATTCACATTTACGCGCTTTTTTACTATCGTTTGTTCTGTCTCTCACATTGTTTAGCTGAACTGCATAGACGGTAATGAATAGCTACGGAGGGCTTTCGTATGCTGGAGCGATGGTATGCGCTGCATAGCAAACCACGCAAGGAAGACGCGGTATGGCAACAGGTTCGATCGCACGGGTTTAAAGCATTCTATCCGCGCATTCTGGCTCAACCGGCTAATCCGCGCGCGCGCCAGGTCAAGCCCTACTTTCCCGGCTACCTGTTTGTGCGGGTTGACCTGGATCAGGTCAGTCAGTCAACGTTCACCTGGATGCCCTTTGCCAATGGCCTGGTACGCTGCGGTGATACTCCATCCGATGTTCCCGATGAACTAATTTCCGCAATCCGCCGGCATGTGGATGCAATTAATAATGCCGGGGGCGAGGTGTTCTATAACGTCAAACCGGGTGACACGGTTTTGATCAAGAGTGGCCCTTTTGCTGATTGTGAAGCGATATTCGACACACGTCTCAGCGGCAATGACCGGGTACGCGTGCTGCTGACGCTGCTCAATGATCGCCAGGTGCCGCTGGAGTTGTCGGTTGGACAAATCCGGCGGAAAGAGTAAAATAAGCACATTAGCACTTTACTGCAGCAATATCTCTACACCATTCATCGCACCCCTTTGTTGCACTCAACCTGATGCAAAATGTCAGACCAGCGGACGATGGTTACTGAGTTACAGGAGTTACGCGGTCGGCGATTAAACTGGGCATTTCACCCGATGCAAGCCCAATTCGCCTGCGGCAGGGCGGAATTGTCTGTCAGGTCAAGACCGCGTAACTCCTGTGAGTTATTATGAATTATGTCAGGCAGTAAATGCTTGCCCAGAGCAGGAATGTATACAGCCGGCGCACAACCTGCGTATTTGTGCGTTACCCACTATGAGTAAATCTAGACATTACACAATCATTGCAACAAGCGAAAAACGGTTGACGAAACCCGTAAGTGCTGATATAGTTGGCCGTAATGAGGGTGAATCTACAAAATAGTGGTGTAGTGCGATATGTGATATGCATTTAGTTGATATTCATATTGCTTTGTTATAAGTTGCTATTCATAATTCGCAAGCTCTGTTGCTGATGACATTATTGTACAAACTTTAGCTTACTCATCAGTATTGGTAGCATAATTTCCCTTTAGTGCCTACATCTTCCTACTATATTCCTGTACGCCAGAGGGCGCTGCAGAGGGGTTGGCGTGGATGGAACTACTTGGTTACTGGAAAATAATTCGTAAACGTCTCTGGTTGATTATTCTCCTGCTGCTTATCGGTGGGGTTGGAGTCGCATATTACAATATGCAACAGATTCCTCGGTATCGCACCAGTACAACTCTGTTCCTGGGACCGGGGTCAAATAGTTCATCTTCACCCTACGATGCGATGCTGCTCTATCAGCGCACCAGGATTATAGAGTCGCTATCGAATACATACTCTGAGTTGATGCAAACGCGTTCATTTGCCAGTATGGTTATAGAGGAATCGAGTCTCCCACTGTCCGAGGGACAGGTTATCAACAGCTTGTCAACAAGATATGTACCTGATACACAGTTCTTTCGGATTACTGCCACTCACGCGAATCCGCAGGTAGCACAACGACTTGCTAATACTGCTGCACAGGTGCTAATCAATGAGAATATTGCGCGTCAGCAAGCTGTGCAGCAACAAGTTGAGGAACAACAGATTGTTGATCCGGAAATACAGGCTCTATCTGATCTTCGTTCATCGCTGCAACAAGAAATGAAGCTGTATGACGAAAGAATCAGAAATATCCAGGCGCAAATTAACGATCTGGAACTGCGTGGACCATCAGAGTGGAATAACCAACGGCTTGCTGGATTGCGTCAAGAGTTGGCTTCGCTTCAGTCTGCACGATCTACACTGTTAACAAGTCTGACACAGGCCCAGGCTGCCCTGGTTGCCACCAAGCCTGCCAATGCAGCATCAAGCATGGACACAGCGGTGGTTATTGATGAGGCACCGCTTCCGACAACTCCGTTGCCACGGGATGTTGCCGAACGTACATTGATGATGTTGTTCCTTTCGCTGGCGGCGGGAGTAGGGCTGGCGGTGCTCCTGGAATATATCGACTATACTGTCAAAACACCGGAAGAACTCGATGCCGTCTATGGTGTCCCGGCCCTAGGGGTGGTTGGCGTTGCTGCAAAACGGTCGAATAAAAATACGATCAACCCGGAACTTGTGACGCTGAATGATGCCTTCTCACCGATTGCCGAGGCGTTTCGGTCGCTCCGGACCAGTATTGGCTTCTCCGCCCTGACTACGCCGACGCGCAGTCTGCTGGTGACGAGTGCCGGCCCCTCGGAGGGGAAAACCTTTGTGGCCTCGAACCTGGCGGTGACGCTGGCCCTGAGCGGCAAGCGGGTAATCTTGGTAGACACTGATCTGCGTAAGCCGATGGTGCATCAGATGTTTGGGATATCGCGTGAGCCGGGGTTCACCAACCTGCTCATGGAGCAGCAGGGCAATCTTGGCAATTTCTTACAGAAAACGCCGGTGAAGAACTTACGTATATTGACCTGTGGTACACTACCGCCGAACCCGGCCGATCTACTTGGCTCCCCGCGTGCGGTTGAGGTGATGGGGCAACTGGGGCAGTATGCCGATATTGTGGTGTATGACTCGCCCCCGGCCGCGACGGTGACGGATGCGGCGATTGTGGCCCAGCATGTGGATGCGGTGCTTCAGGTGGTTCTGGCCGGCGGAACCCGGATTGATCTGGTCCAGCGTTGCAAGACGGTGCTTGAGCAGGTCGGGGCGCATATGCTGGGGCCGGTGCTGAACCGGGTGGGTGGCTCGGACCTGGGCTATTATGCCTATTACTACTCCTATGGCTACTATGGTCATAGTAACGGCAATGGGAATGGCAATGGCAACGGGCATACCGGCAACGGGCATCGTCGCTCGCGCCGTTCCGGGTTGGGCCGGTTGCTGCCGGGACGTAAGAAGTCTGCGTACCGGAAAGATGTGCCGGCTGAACCGGTTGAACTGGTTGATAGAGCAGAGTAAGGTTCTAGTAGTTACCTGTTATGCTGAACATCGTCTAAGAGCCTGTCTGAAACGGGTTGGTCATGGGGCGACGGCCCCGGAGCGGGAGTCCCGGCTTCCGCCGGTTCCGGCCACACCCCGGCTGAAGCCGGGACTCCGGGGGCGCTGTCCGGTGTCGCAGGGCACCCCGCATGCCGTGGGACCGACGCGAATCATCTTTTCAGACAGTCTCTAAGAGAAGTAGACCATGTTTCTGCTTCTCTCGGTTCAGAGTGACATATCGGTCTATCGGTCGTGACGCGTCGTAGCGACATACAAAGCAGTCCGTAGCAAAGATCCGGTAAGGTCTGCTGTTATGGGCATGCGTTAGAGCAGCGCATCTAAACCGCTATTCTTGATGAATGTCGGAATGGCGGAGCGTGCCTACTCCTATCCGACCTATTCTTGATGAATGTCGGAATGGCGGAGCGTGCCTGCCAGAGTGAAACTTTGAGCAAGATTTTCCCAGTATTTTCTTTTGAAAAATAACCTTGATACCCCATCCGGGAGTCCCGGCTTGAGCCGGTGGATACCTGCCAAGGCAGCAGTACCCTGCCGGGAACGCCTGATCCGGCTGAAGCCGGGACTCCTGAGCGGCGATGATCGGGATTGAAAATTCAGCGTTCAGTAGCCGGTGGATGGACGTTGACCGGCTGAAGCCGGGACTCCTGAGCGGCGATGATCGGGATTGAAAATTCGGCGTTCAGTAGCCGGTGGATGGACGTTGACCGGCTGAAGCCGGGACTCCTGAGCGGCGATGATCGGGATTGAAAATTCAGCGTTCAGTAGCCGGTGGATGCCTGCCGGGGCAGCGG
>JGI12109J20283_10791526_pt1 | contig 43990 bp, 30 predicted proteins | sample ElkSlonscriptome_12_FD_20283 | JGI IMG/M metagenome (IMG submission 20283)
CACTCTTCAATAACTGGTGAGTTTATATTTAAACAATATTCTGCAATTTCACTATACTCATTCAGTTCGTTTATGGTAACAATAAGTTGCGGTGGTTCTGTAGGAAAATTAGCTTGACAGATGACATGAATTGACGCTTGCTCATGTACATCAGGAGGCCAGCGTATGAGTATACAATGTTCTTCCTTCTCTATGTGGCGACCAATTGTAACAGTGTGATAACCTCTGCTGCGTAGAAGTTGTACTTCCTGACTGAGTCGTATGGTTAAATCAGATCTGATTGCCCGACCGGAAGAAGGTAGTACAGGTAAAGGAGCCAAAAATTTACTCGGCTCAAAATTACCATCCCCATTTAATGACATGAAATCTTCCTTAACTGGTTCCGGTGGTAGTGGGGGAGCTATCGGCTTAGCAGGAGCAAACCTTCTATTAGAAAAGTGACTTCTGGATGTGTGTTTCCAATTATATGTTGTTGTTTGTCGACGTTGTCCGACATTTCTTTGTATGACAATCACTGTAACTATCCCCACTGACATAAGCAGAATAATGCCTCCTACTGTAATAGCGATAGTGATTGTTAGAGTAAGATTATTCATCTGATATTTCTAACGCTCTCTGATACGAACTAGGTACGTTCGTGTGATGGAATAGTCTAGTACAACTTCATTCCTGATATCATTACTTTTGAATGCCAGGATGTAATGTCCTTCAGTAAGCGCTGCCATTGCAACTCCTTGAGTATTGGACACGAGAGGTTGCATCTTGTGAGCACCGGAGAGTTGCAAGGATGTGTGTGCTACGGGCGTCAACACAATCAAATTTACCGGCTGTCCATTGAGTTGAGCAGGTAGATTATACTCTTCTAATATCTTTACCCAATCACCAGCTTCCAGGGCGACAGGTTCTTCAAAGATGTAGACCTGTAGGACTTTCGCTTGAGCCACGCATGTGGTAGTCTATGGCTATGATTACCAAACAACAGTATGTCGAATATTTGCTGGCAACGCCAGTGAATTATACCTGTACCAATTTGGCGGATCATCTGGACGATGTGAGCCACGACGCCGTGAGTGACTACCTGCGCCGCGAGCGCCACACCGCGCGCACGCTGTGGGAACTCGCGCAACCACTCATTACCGACTCGCCCGATGCGTATCTGATCCTGGATGATAGCGTGCAGGATAAACGCTATTCCCGCAAGATGGATCTGGTGAAACGGCAGTACAGTGGGACCGAACGTGGCCTGGTGCGGGGCATTGGCGTGGTCAATCTCGTGCATAGCACGGGTACCGAGGACGATTTCTATCCTGTCGATTATCGCATCTCTGCGCCTGATGCCGATGGCAAAACCAAACATGACCATTTCCGGGAGATGCTGATCGCCGCTGTTGCCGACAAGCAATTGCAGGCCCAGACCATCCTGTTCGACACCTGGTATGCCTCGGCCGACAATCTCAAGCTCGTGCATCGCCTGGGGCGCACCTTTTACACCACGGTCAAAAAGAATCGGCGGGTCAGCCTGACACAGGAAGACGGCTCTATCGGCCTGGAGGACATCGATTGGACCGAAGAACGCTTGACGCATGGCGTGATCGTGCGGTTGCACAAGGTTCCGTTTCCGGTGCGGTTGTTCACGCTGGTTGCCACACACGGCGACAGTGACTGGGTCATCACGAATGACCGGGACTCGGCCGTGACGGCGCAGGTCGCTCACGACGCGAACGACGTGCGCTGGGATGTCGAGGAACGGCATCGCGGGTTGAAGCACCTGACGGGCAGCGCGAAGTGCCAGTGCCGCACGGGACGGTCGCAACGCAATCATCTGGCCTGTTGTTACCATGCGTGGCTCTCCGTAAACGTGAAAGCACTGGAATTGGGCAAAACGTTGTATCAGGTTCGCACAGATTTGTTTCGCGATTACGTGCGGGCCGAACTGCGCAATCCGCGTATTTGTGCTATTTGAGACGCTCAAGCGAAAGTCCTAACCTGGTTCTGTCGTTCAGTAAGCATACGTTCCGCACGTTTTTGGAGTAGACGCGCAGATTCTCCATTATCATCAGACTCGAGAGCTAATGCCATTGCTTTTTTTGCTTGAAAAGAGGCAGCATCAATAGAGGCATCATCACTTTCATCACTCTGGTGAAGCAACGCTGTTCCATAAGCTACATGGACTTTATACAGCCATTGCTTGATGCTATTTCCAACAGGATCTTCCAGATCCGGCTGTTCCATTGCAAGGTAATTAATTTCTTCTACGAGTGTTGCAAGTGTAGATGCGTCTTCTCGTTGCAACGTTTGAGCGCGATCAACCCATGCTATACGCTCTTCAACAACGGGGTGCTTAGTAAGGAGACTGCGTGCCATACCATAGTGTTCTTTAGCCTCAGATAATTTATTAGCAAAGAGGTGATCTCCCCAACCAATATGAGCAAAGTATAACTTGAGCGTGACAGAAACCCCATCAGTAGTATCGATTGCCTCTGGATCAATAGCAGCAATCTGCTCAAGAAAGCTGACGACTTGCTGCCAGCTTTCTTGTGTGTCTACTTTCCAAAGATCCGTAACCTCTTCCCAGAGTGGCATTGTACGAGCAAGTTCAACCGCATCCAGACCTTCCTGAGCTAGTGTGGAGTCAGGTACCAGTTGAAGCGCTTTTTGATAAGACTCTTCAGCTTCATCAAGTGCATCATTCGCGAACGCATGTTGCCCATAACGCAAGTATGCTACATAAAGTGGTTCATAATCAGTGACCAGTTTTGCACAACTTCCCCTTTCACCCTGCTGCCCGCGCAGTCGCAATGTCTCAAGCGTTACAACTGCCTCATGCAATGTCTCGGGATCATCTAGGAGTAAGTCACGCTGTGCATGTTGTAAGTCATTAATACATGGATCGTAAAAAATTACAAAATAAAGTGCTGAAAATATCCCAACAATAACAACCGTAAAACTGAAAAAAACTGCAACGATAATACTTTTCGCGGAACGAGTTCGAGTTTGTAGATTATTGAGTATTTCTGACCTTGACTGAGCAGGAAGTGCTGGGATAACTGGTAGCTGTTGAACTCTACTATCTGGCATGGGTGGTGCTAGAGTTGGTATATCGTTTCTCTCAGTCAAGATAGACAAAAACTGACTTTCCTGATTTGATTCATTGTTAAAATCACTTTTATGCATTGATATTGTTGATTTCTCTGTTGATCCAGAAATCCCCGTTGGTATAGGAAAAATGAATGTATCGGTAACAATGCGTAGATTATCTCCCTGTACGTGGTCCTGTATCTCCTGGACAATCTCATACAGGTGGTTTTCCGCAGTCCAGGAGATACTCACCTGTGAGTCAAGCACCAGGCGTAACTCTTCTACAGCATCTGGATAGGCTGTTTGCGGGCCTCTCATCGAAGGTGCCATCACAGTTACTACTATATCAGGAGCGCTACAGGGAAAAGCTACGCCCAGACGCATGTAGAGCATAACCGGTTGGGGGCCTTCCATTGTTTCGCGTTGTAGTTGCACAATGACATAATGTGCGTGACCCTGGATCTCGGGTTGCAGGTTACAAAGATAGCCAAGATCGCGAATTGCCTGGATTTCGTGATTAATACGTTGAGTACGATTATTATCAGTTGCCATAGGTATGTTAGAAACCATCTTTATAACCTTTGCATCAAATCAGCAACGATATGCTCTAATCGATGCTGTGAACCATTCCAGGGAAATAACACACCTGAACCAACATTTTGCTGCAATCCCCTACTTTCTACCGTGACACCGGGTGATTGCTGAGGATAGGATGGAGAACACACCATGTAGATAGTGGTCTGTCCATCGTACAAAAAAACCACGACACACAGCGTTCCATCGTGCGGGTCAAGTATTTGTACATGCCCATAGTGTGAGAGTGCAGCCTGTTCCTGGCTCAATCGATCCATGAGCATTGTATTTCCCACCTGTGACCATCCCCCACCGTAGCTACTCGGAGCAACACTGACCTGGGGTACAATACCACCTGGTACTGGCTGCCAACCGCCAGTTAATCCAGTTGACCCACCAAGAGTGGGAGGACCAAGAGGAGCGGAGCGGGGCGGACTAGTGTAGCCACTCAGGTGGTTGCCCTGCCCATTCCGCTGGGTAGCCCAAGTCCGTTGTTTTTCATAGCCACTGACCTGAACAGACTGATCAAACAGTTGACTGGGTTGCTCACCATAGCCACCTGTCTGACGTTGATCCCACTTTGTTGGTTGGACCTGACCAATGCCGACTTTCTGTCGGTTGCGTGTTGCTTGTTGTCCACCAAAGTTTACTCCGAGTAACCAGCCGATAATCAACCCTGGTGCAGTACCAAGCAGGAACGATACACTAAACATACGGATGCCACCAAGTTGAAATCCCACCGCATCCTGGACAAGTAAGTTCAGAATACCGCAGAGCATTACAAAAAATAGTCCAGAGACCACCGGGCCAACAAAGATCGCCCAGTGTTCTTGCGACCTTGTTGGGCCACCCCGTAGCATCAATACGCCAGCAAGACTGCCAAGCATTAACCCGATGGTTGCAAAGATTAGTACAACCAGGGTATTGGTACTGATCAGGAGCCCCAGACCAAGGCAGAATAGACATGCGACGATGATAATAACAGTAGCAAGCATAAATATCCTGATTTCTACAATAAAACCTTCTTGGACGAATTATTTGTGCGGAAAATTGTATAGTAATCCTTATTCCAATTGGGGTGAAAATACTTTGGCTTTGTGCCAAAGCTTTACAAAAGATGATATGTCGGTAAATTCAAGGTTTGATGAGGGCCCAGAAATAGATAAATTAGCACCGGTATTGGTATCGATCGTTGCGCTTGCTTCACTCGAGTATGGAGAATTACCAGAAATCTCCTCTGTAGTAGATGCAGACGAGGTGGCATTGTCGAGAGTACCAAGATCCAGGGAGACAATCACCATAACCAGGAATGCCACCACCAGCATAGTGCCTGCTCCGATGGCAACCAGCAATGCCGGTGAAAACCCAGACTTGTGAAATTGCCTTGGTGGTGACTCACGCTGGTATGCACCACGCTCAGTTGAGTATGCAGGTCGCGCAGGAAGGGTAATTGATGCGGTTGGCACAGGCAGTGTTGTAGGCAGATTTTTCAACACGACTTTCACGATATCAACCATGCATGGATGTTCCGCTGCATTGCGAGATACCATATTAAATGTCCATTTATTAATCACGTCATTGTCACTGATGGTTAACTCTTTGCCTTGCCGCTCAACCAGAAGCGACGGTGGAATAGTAGGATAGCCAGCCGGGGCAATCAGATGCAACACGATGTCGGGATAGCTGGCAAGCGTAATGGTGAAGTAATATTCCTGTCCCTGTTGTTTGAGTTCAGTCTGATAACCATGTTCGGTCAAACGGCGGTATTCTTCACTGATGGGTGCCGGTACGGTGCTATAACCATTTCCCTGGCTTTGTTCTTTGATAACAAGGGGATGATCCTGAGGAACAGAATAGATTTTCGATTCAGGTACCTCAATGAATGGCTCCCGTTTCATTGCCATCTGGCGACTCATATAGTAATAACGAATAGTAAACTGGTTTTTATTTATCCATACAATCGGATTGATGATCTCATCTACTTTATAGGAGGAGTCATCAAAAATCGCGTGTGCAGTTTGAACATCTCCTGGACTAAACATCTGGTAATTCAGAGGATGCTTGTGCCAGGTGCCAATATAATCCATATTGGGATATACGGCACGGTATAGATCTAACTGCTGATTGATATATGCTACATCGGGATTAAATTCAACAGGGTTATGGTAAGCACTCTCACCGGGTCCTGTTGCGACAGTAATCAAAAACTCAACACGGTTTGTATGTTCAAGCCTACGTCCAATAAGAACTCCACCCGTTTCATTTTCTCCCTGAGCGTTTTGATGATGACGGTTAGCCTCTGCCTTTATGACCTGAAGTGCTGAATTAGTCATATATACTCTATCGATAACAGATGTATTGCGTCTATTTGTATTAGATGTCATATATCCTCCACATTTTAGATAAATAAGCCTCAATGATCGATTACTATTACTACAGTGAGGATTTAAACCCTCTTTCGGTCAGGGGTAGTCCTGCAACGCGAGTGATATTACAGGAGTAAGCGAAGCATTGTCGTGATACACAAAATACCAGATTACACCGATGTAGTTCTTCCGTTTCTTCGACAACGACAAGATCTTGCGGACCAGGTGACTGATGCGCTGCCGCAGGGTATTGTTCAGCTGTTTGAGACGACTGGTCTGACCGTTGTCCGTGCCCACGGGGCGCTACTGTTTGGACGGCAGCACGCACGCAGAGGCATCCCAGCAATCCGTAGAACAGATGACACATTGGCGATTCACCGGCGGCAACGATTGCCAGCGTTGGTGCGCGGTCGTTTCGTCATGTGCCTCGATGGCTATCCCAACCATTTCTCGCGTCTCGCGGTTAAGCGCCAACCAGACCCACTGCTTCTGGCCCTTAGTGCCGACAAACGACCCCAGTTCGTCACATGCAATCATCAATCGGCACTTTGTGTGTGATTCGGACGCGCACCTCGCGTGCAACATCCTGGTATTTCTCGTTGACATACGCGTGCAGCCGGCTTTCCGACACTTGGACGGCACGCACAATACCCGCCAGGGAGCTGCGCTCGAGCAGCAAGCGGTTGATCAGCGTTTTGGCTTCGTCGGAAATGACCCCGCCATGACGGGTCGTTTGCAAATTGGTGGCCACAGGCGTTCCATGCGAATTTCGGCTTTCCGGTGCTGTGCGAACCATGCTTGATGACCTGGTCAGTGTGGCAGTTAGGACAGCGATGCATGATATTTCTCTGTTTCTCAGGACGCTCCGTTAGTCCAGACTACTACTCAGAGTCAAGAACTACTCCCATTTGGAATAAACAAAATTATTACCGGATACTGCATGCCGAATGCACAACTCCAGATCGCCTCGCTGCACACGCCAGCCGCGACCAATACGGAAAGCGGGAAGCTTGCCGTTATTGCACCACCGACACACGGTTGTCTTGCTGATGCGCAAGTAGGTTGCCACCTCGCCTGCTGTCAGGACTTCGGGCAATTCTTTAATATCTCTCATTGCATCCACAACCTCTCCGCATGGTGCTGCCCTGAATGTAGCTGGACGAAGCGTTCGAACATTGGACCGGCAAAGGCATATCGTTGCCCTGGTGCGCCCCGGCACCAGGGCATGCGTCTCTATTCTTATTAGTACCGAAACTGCCCGGATCGCGCTTGCCGACAAACGTTGCATGAGGCGACAGAGCATGCTGTTGGAGTACAATAGGACCAGCGTGTGTGTTTTCTGGACGTAAGCGCATAGGCGGCGACTCTGCTGTGTCGAACATCCCTGTCTATTCCAGGTCTCTACTGATATTGGTACCGAACCCGTCCGGATCGCGCTTGCCAACAAATGGAGCGTGAGGTTCCAGTTAATACATTCGTAATACACAACCGTACAATAAAATCAGAACGTGTGCTTTCTGTATTTGATCGTATATAGGTAAACTTGCTATACTAGTTGTTCTGTTCTATAAAAGAGAATGCAGTGCCATCAGATGGCGATCACATTCCGGAACATCCTCCGTAGGTTTCACGCATAGTCAGGTAGCGGCACTGCGGGTGTTGCACTATGGGATTGTACACGGTTGCAAGGATTATGTAGGAGACTTTGCGTGTCTTATATTCCGGCAACGATACCATTTTGGAATATTAAGTATGTAAATTAGTAAAGTAAAGAATGTGACTGCAATTCAAACGTGCTTTCGTAACGCGATCTGGTATTCCTGATCGCAGCACATGCAGGCCCTACAAGCTATACGAGCAATAGCGGGACAAACCGTATCATTTTTATCGGTTGCCCCTTTCTGGTACACTTCGCGGTAGTCTGGAAATGAGGAGATGGATGGCAGGTATGAATGACCAGTATGACCGTTGTGCAGCCATGGTCCGGCAGCTCAATGAGGAGTTGGGTTGGGGATTGAGTTCGGAAGAGCAGCAGACCTACAGGGATCAGTTATGCACCCATCTTCCTGATGCATGTACCGACCCCAAACTACGTGCGATGATTATCTGCTATCACCAAGACCATGTGCTGGTGCAGGCACTCCACGATAGCCGGCATCGCGCATATGATGAAGCCTGGCAGATGTGGATGACGCAGGTCGTGGCGATTTTGAAGCGCGCCGGTCTTGCCTGGTCCTCCGATGCCGCGGTCGATCTTGACGATCTGGTCCAGATAGCCCGGGTTGAGCTTGTTCGCTCCATCGCATCATTTCAGTATCAGAGCCGTTTTTCCACCTGGGCCTACCGGGTTGTCGTGCAGAGTGTCCAGCGCTATATCCGGGATAGCCAGGCATTGAAACGGGCGGTGCATCCCGACTCCCTGGAGCATCTCCCTGAGCATGATGCACCGGGTTATCGCGGGGACTACCTGGAGGCGCATGTCGATGGATGCCTGCTCCTGGAGCGGATCATGGCATTTCTGGCCGCGCAACCCGACACCCGGTTGGCACGGATCTTTCATCTCTGGGCGGTGAATGATCATAGTACTGAGGAGATTGGCAGGCTGGTCCAGTTAAGCCCTGCCCGCACGCGGGCATTGCTGGCACAGGCCCGCGCCTTGCTCCGCGCTCATCCCGATATCTGCCAGTGGAATGATCCGCCGGAACCCTGATATACTGTGGATGCGCGGAACTATCATTGTTTTGGTACAAATAGAATAAGCAACATCAAACCGTTGTGAAACGTCCTATCACGAGGAGCACACTGATCTGTGCCTCCTCGCTGTGCTATCTTCACGATGGTGAGGAGTAATTCTATGCATATACATTGGATAATACCAGTGACACTGGGTATTACCATCCGGCAGGAATAGCTATGGATACTATACTATGTCATTCAGTACGCGACTGGATACAGCAGGCAACGCAATCGGGACATTTCGATCCGCCCTCAGCGGAACTCGTCACCCATGTTGCCGGATGCACCCAATGCCGAGGAGCGTTGCTGGTGCTGCTGGCAGCAGTGACCTCCGTTCCTATGAATGTGACGGAAACGACCTGTCAGAATTGTCAGAACGATCTGGCTACGTATATTGATATTGAGCATGCTGCAGGAATATCGGCTGCTGTGCATGCCTACCCGCATGTCTGGTGGCATCTTATCATCTGCCCCGAATGTTTTACTACGTACCAGATGACCCGGGTTTTGCTTGATGCGGAACGTCATGGCGATTTAACACCCCTCGTTGACGTTGTGCAACCCGGGCGTTCCACGTTGGTACCACTACCACGGTTGCTCAAACGGCTGCATATCCCCCGCAGGTTCCTCAGTCACACCCTCGCGGCCCAGCCATTGCTGGGTATTATGCGGGGAGGGGGAGAGGAAGATACGGTCCTCTTTGATGAAGCAGCGTCCGGGTATACCATGACCCTGAGTGTCCAGAAACAGGCGGATGCCACCTGGAATGTGATGGTCAGCGTTGCGCCGCCGATAACGGGACAGGTGGTCCTGACGTTTGGTACAACGGTATTTCGCGCCCCCTTTGATGCGCACGGGCAGGCGGTTATTGCCAATGTCCCGCCGGACCTGTTGACGGGATCCGACGGCCCGGATATGGATCTCGCGATTGAACCGGAATCCGCTGAACCGGATACGTCGGACACGCCCTGATGACGTCGCCAGTTGTTGGGAGTATGCTCGTCGGCACTGCACCGATACCCATGCCATACTGAACTCTACTGGGAGCGTCCCTCATGACTCGGCAGTTCCGGCAATTGTGGAAGCCAGGGATTCTGGTTGTTGTGGTGCTGGGAATACTGTTGCTCCTCGGCGGAGTAGCCGCATGCAGCGATTCCGCTGCTGGAACGCAATCGGGGCCGGTGGGTTCCGGTGGTGTTGCGCCACCGGATAGTGCGTTATCCCAGGACGAAGATCCGTTGGTGGGAACCTACCAACTACGGGGTGTTGATCCGCAGGGGCAGGAGGTTGTTGGCGTTGCAACGGTTGAGACGGGCAGGCTTACGGTCGATGCGGACGGGTTTACCTTCTATCTCACCTATCTGGTTGGTGTGACGTTGCCCCTGATGGTCGGAGCCGTGCAGATTAACTGGTTTCTCGTTAATCTGCTCCTGGGCATCCGCGAATACTATGCCGACCATCGTGCCACCCGCTATGCCAACATCAGTGACCTGGCAATGGGACTCAAGCGATTGCGCGAGATTTACACGCTTGAAGCAGGCCGCCGACACCCGACCCGGCTGGCACCGGTTGGGCATCTCGCCTTGCTCCCCATCCATCCATCCCCGGCGCAGCGCTGGCGGGCGATGCATGCGCCGGCAGTGGTGTTTACCGCTCCCTGGAAGCTGGGTGTCGCGGTGTGGGTCGTTATTGCCATGTTCTATAGCCTCTCGGCAACCCTGCTCGCGTCTGTCTCTGCTCGCCAGCCGGATACATTGATCCCCGTAACGCTGGCGTTTGTCCTGCTGGCAACCGCGCTCACGCCGCACCTGGTGCTTGCCCATGACAGGCGTGCATTCCGGAATGGGCTGCTTTCCGCCGTACTGGTCTACAGTATTCTCTTACTTGCCGGCCAGAGTATTGTTGCAGTAAGCCTGGTGGGAATGATCTATGCGCTGCCGGGTGGTCTGGAATATGCAGTCGATCTCGTTAATACACTCCAAACTGAGGTACAACTCGACGAGCAGTTAACTGATCCGCTCCTCTTCCTGGATCTGGCGGTCTTGCGTCCGCTGCTCTTTACCCTGGTTGCAACCCCTACCCTGATGATGTTAGCCCTGACGGCCGATACCTGGCTCAAGCGGATTGTGCTGCGCTGCTATGCGGCTCCCTGGTCGGTACGCCAGCGCAACTGGCTACTGCTGAGCTGTACGCTGATCGTGGCCCTTGTGCTGCAGAATCTAGTTATTCCCCTGATAAGCTGGCCGTTTTTTCCCGATGTTCTTACCTACCGTGAGGCGCAGGCCGGTCTGCTGGCGGGTCTGGCACTCCTGGCAACTGCCGTCGGGGGTGGCCTGCTCTGGTTCTGGTGGCGGCGATACGGCAATCACTGTCCCCGCCGGCCCGACCATCGTGTACGTGGTGCCTATGGTTCGACAGATGTATGTCCGGTCTGTGGCGCGCCACTGTTGCCCTGGCTGACCGAGTTGACTGCTGCGGGCACGTCTCCGCAGGCAGATAGTTCGGCATAGAGCAGGCGTACCAGATTGACAACCGACATGATCAGCGCTATTCCCAGGATAGTGAATATGCCACCAAGAATGGTTATCCACAAAATCAGCTCCGGTATATACACTGTCTCTGGCGTGTCCAGGGCTATATCCCCAATGCGCCAGACCAGTCCGGTGAATGCGAGGGGGACCAGGAACTGCATCACAAGTACCAACATACAGGTCTGGTCATACCGCCAGAGAAAGCGTGCCGTGGCTACAGGCAAGATGCACAGGCCGGTGAACAGGGTAAGAAGCGCCAGGTAGGTCAGACGCGTGGCCAGCGTATCCCGGGCCTGAACCAGCGTTTCTGGGGGCCAGGACCAGAGGTTGGGCACCAGGAGCATGCCGGCACAGATGACCAATCCGAACCAGTGAAACTGCGGCAGCGCGAGCACGGCGCTCCACCCGGTCAGTATCCCGGCACAGAGGAGCAACCAGAAGATAACGCCAGGCAGGGTGGACAGAGGCACCAGCAGGGGTGCAACCAGCACCAGCACCCAGAGGCCGCCGGCTATGCCGCCAATCCATCGACGATACCCCCGGATGGTCATCGCGTACCCTCCTGTGCCGGAACGAGTTCGACGGGGCGTACCCGGTCCCTGCCATACTCGGCCCACAGGCCCGTCAGGGAGCCATCGGGCAGAACCTGGTAAGTAATCACGCCACAGGGTTGCCGCTGGTCCCAGCCAACCGCCAGCGTATCATCCTGAAGCAGACCAACTCCAGCAAAGACCGTGTCACCAATCTGCCAGGAGAGATGGTAAACCGCCCCATGCGGCTCGATGGTCAGGGTTCCGTCATAGGGAGCATCATCGGGGTTGGTACCGGTAAGGGCGTAGGTTGTAGCAAGCGTTCCGGGTGGGGTTGGTTCTATCGGATCAGCGCGCTCGGTCCCTATCGTCCGTCCTCCCGACCAGTATCCTTCAAGGCTTCCATCTGGGAGCACCTGGTAGGATGCCACACTACAGCCGACGCCTACGGCAAATCTATCGTCCTCGAGCAACCCGATCCCCTGTGCCTGTTTTCCGGCGATGGTCCAGTCAAGCTGGTATACATTATCTGAGCCGGATAAGTCTGCGGCTTCAATCAGCGCTGGTGTATATGTTTCGCCAACCTCGATCAGGGAATTCAGGGTAGCCGGCACCTGCAGCATGAATATGGCCAGCGTTGCATTGCTGAAAAGGTAAAATCCGGCGGTCAGACCGAGGGCATAGGTCAGCGCATGGGCCAGGTTGACCAGGGGGAGATCGTGCTGACGCAGATGCGCCAGTTCATGCAGGAGCAAGGCATCGGCCTGCCCCCGGTTGATTTGACTGATTGATGGGTACTCGTCTGGGCGCTGGAGGGCCTGACTCAATGCATCGGCGGTTTCCTGGGCAACGAGAATAACTGTGCGCTGGAGAGTCCGTACGGAGTATAGCGGTACCGAGGTGCGGTTAGTACACCAGAGTTCGAGGGATGGTTTTATGCCCCACTTCTGTGCCGCATTCCGTAGCTTGCCGGCCAGTTCCGGATGCGTTACATCAAGTGACCGGGGGTGCCAGAGCTGCTGTGCCCGCCGATACTCCCCGGTCAGGCTCTGGAGGAGTAAGTGGGGGTAACGGTACCAGAATGATTGCAGGTGCTCCAGTTCCTGATCCAGTACCATCTGGACGTAGCTCTGGTCAGTTCCTGTTGCGGCTGTGGCATTGCCTGGCCGGGCACAGGCAACCTGTAAATCATCGGCCAGGCGATCCCAGATAATCAGCGCATAACGGCGGAGAGTACCTTCCATATGGATCGTCGCACGCGGATCAGATGTACACCAGAGTTCCAGACGTGCAGCCGTGTGGCGCATGGCATAGTCATGCGCGAGCACATGGATGTGTTGGGCCAGTAACGGGTGCGTGCTATGCAGATCGTGTGCTCGCCAGCGCCGCCGCATGCGTTCATACCGATTGAGCCAGAAGTGAACCGTCAAGGGCACAATGATCAGGAGAAACCCCCATGCTGGAAAACTGCCGGGAAGTGCCGGGAGAAAGATACCCAGGCATAGGATGAAGATCAATGTAAAGATAAAGGTTGTGCGATTGGGCAAACTAAAAAGATTAACACGTGGTCGCATAAACGGTTCCTCTAACTGAAACTTATGCCTGATCATGCAGTTCATCGCTGAGAAGTTCACTGGCCTGTTGGATTGCATGCACGTAGGCAGCCACAAAGGCAGGATGGTCATGAGTTGGCAGGTGGATGCGTCGAGCGACAGTGCCGGCCTGCTGTTGCAGTCGGCGCATATTCGGGTCGGCGAGAGCAGTCTGCTGCTCGTGCGGGTCCATCTGGAGAAACGCTACCACGGCGGCATGGATCATCTGCACATGCCGGGCTTCAAGGTCCATCCGTCGCTGTTCTGCTGCTCCCCGCAGCCTAAAGGGCAGCCAGCGCCACCAGCGTGGCGGTAACGCTGCCTGCCAGGGATCGCGCTGATGACGAAAAAAGTGGCGGAGTGCGGGAACGAGTGAGCCGGGTACCCGATCCAGTTCACGATAGGTAGTCCGGGCAACCAGGCTGACAATGGCGGCAATGTGCTGGCGTTGCGACCAGTGCAGTGCCGGCGCTCGCAGGAGTTCTTCCAGGTGTGCCAGTAACCGCGGATCACGTTCCAGCCGGACTTCGAGGTAGGCCTGGAGCGCGGTACGCCGGGTGGCATCATCGAGGGTCATGCTGCTCGCCGGCAACAGCGGATCATCATAACGTTCCAGACCGGCCATTGCGCTATGTCGCAGTTCGCCCAATGCCGGATCCGCTGGAACCAGGTCGAGTGCTTCCAGGATCTCCAGATAGACCAGACCACGCACCGTTGCTGCGGCAATCTGCTGGATACGCTGTGCGGGGAGCTCAGGTTCAAGCCGCATGTCGTTGATCTGCCCCTGATAGTGAGTTATACCACTGGTCATGTATGTTTCGCGCAACCGTCGGGCGGCGTCTTCCGGCAGTTCTATGGTGACACGGATACTCCCCGGAACCATCCGTACAATCCGAATCTGTTCCGGACTGATCTGTGTTTCGACTGCAATCGTGGTGATGAGTCGCTCACGCTGGTCGGGTGTAAAATTGGGCAGATTGCCCTCAATCGTGAGGGTAATCAACGCATGCGCAGGGTTCGTAACCGTCCGTGCAGATGGTGATGCTGCCGGACTCCCCGGTATACCAGGCAGTGCTTCTGTCCCCAGCAGTTCCTCACATAACGTCGTTCGAGAGGGATAGTCCGTATATCGCAGAAAGTCATCAAGCGCTCTGTGATCGGGCAGTCCGCCGCGCCAGTAGAGTTCCCGCGCCAGTTGCTCCACATCGCCTGGGTTAGCGGGAATATACCCCTTGCGCCAGTATTCAATTGCACTCCCTGCTGTCTCTTCGCGACCCAGGGCATACCCCAGTTCATCATGCACAACCCGGATACGTTTCTGCTCCTCGGTGGCAATACGGTACACCGCTTTGGTTAAGACGCGTGCAAACGCTTTGGGATTAGCCACGCAACGGTCCCTCCTTCACCCAGAACCTGCGGAGTCGTACTCCGACTCCGCAGAGTACTTCACCGCTATGCTCATACCCAAGTCCGGACGTGCAGGACAGTCCTCATTCATCTGAATACACCGGCTGTCCTGGCAGTGACACAGCGCTGACACCTTGCCACGAGAGGAGGTGATACATCATGCTGTGGCTGGTTGCAAAGCTGCCCATCTGGGTCGTGGACCTGGCGACCATTGCCCTGATTGTGGTGTGTGATCCCGGCAACAATGGTCGCTAGGACGCATCCCGTAAAGAGGCAATGAAATGACACACGGGAACGGGCGCGGCGCCACCCGTTTACCCAGTCCCGGTCACCAGTAAGCCACCCACAACCAGCGGAGCATAGTCAGCCATATCTGTAACCGTATCTCCCGTCCATTTCTCGATCGCGGTGCGCTGGGCATAGGCCAGTGCCGTTGGCGCATCAATACCCCGCGTCAGTGCAGCATAAAATTCAGCCAGCAACACCTGCATTACCTCATCATAGACCGGCCAGAGACTGGCAACCACCATACGCGCACCGGCAGCCAGGAACGCATGACTCAGACTGAGTACCTCGTCACCAGGTAACACCTCACTGGCCGCCCCATCGCATGTGGATAACACCACCAGGGCATGATCCAGCGTGAGTCGGGCCACCTCATCATGCAACAGATCATCATCCCAGAGTTTGATATGCGCCAGCAGTCCCTGCGTGCCAACCAGCTGGGCGTGGCTGGTGATGTGCAGCACCTGGTACTGCCGCAAGGTTTCATCGGCGGTTGCCTGCTGCAGTGCAGCTCGGGTTGCCGCCGTATCGTGCCGGCGCGTCACCGGACCCGGCCAGCACGCTGCAACCAGATCCAGCTCAGCCCGCGCGTGCGGCAGTGGTTGGGCGCGTGATCCAAACTGGCTGCATCCCAGCACCAGTGCCGCTGACTCTTCCGGCGAGAAGCGGTGTGGTGGCGACCAGAGTGACAGGGCCGGCAAGATCTGGAGAATGGCCTGCTGACACAGCCAGGCATCATTCCAGCGCAGGACGGCCCAGGGCAGCGTATGCAGGGGCTCACTCGGAATGATTAGCAGGCGCAGGGCCGGATGCAGACGAGCCTGTACCGCTGCCGGGAGGAGCCGGGCAGTGAGTTCAGTCAATTCTTGCCAGGCGGGGCGCTCCGGATCGAGCCGGCGCGGCAGGTCGCGGTAGGTGTAGTCGCGGTAAGCGGCGACACTGGCGCGGGTCACCAGTGTCTGGAACCGGGCATCACAGGGCGTCCGGGTCAGCGCGATCCCGGTGGCATCAAGCGTCACGATGAGCAGGTCCGTGTCGCTGGTGGCATAACTCAGGATGAGCCACCCGTCCGGATACGCTGCGGTAAGCTGAAGGCGTAGCGTATCCAGATCCGGGGCTGCGGGTGGGAGGTTGGGTGACACCGGGCGGCGGTGGCGAATGCGCAGGAGCAGGTCGGTGTACTCGGCAATCAGCGCATCGCGGTGCGCGTCCGGGCACTCAATGTCCGCCAGCGCACGCTGCAGGCGCACGCGCTGCTGCAGATACGCTGCCTGAAGCTCCGGAGGGATATGTTCGGCTACCTGGGTCATCTGCCGCTGCAAGGCCAGGGCGCGCTGCTGGTCCGCCAACAGCAAGACGGTTTGAGCCTCCGCATGCGTTGCAGCCAGGTCAAGTGCGGTGTGAACAAGCTGGCGGGCTTGCTGAAAGAGGCCACTGGAGGCATGTTCGCCGGCAAGCGGCTGCCGCAACCGGGCCACCGTCGCACAGGCATCGCGATAGCCGGTCAGGGCGGTTGCCGAATCTCCCTGAAGCTGCGCACACCGTCCCAGACCATAGTCCACCCGCCACTCATGGAATGGTCGCCCGACGAGCGCATTCCGCGCCTGCTGGAAACAGGTCACAGCCGCCGGGAGGGCCTGTCGATCCAGATGCGCCCATCCCTGGTCCAGCAAACACTCCCCCGCCGCCGGGAGATTGCCGCCGGTGGTGAAATGCGCCTGTGCCTGCTGCAGGCAGATCAGTGCGTCGGTAGACCGCCCCAGATCGCGATAGGCCTGCGCCTGTGCCTGCAGCACCTCGGCCAGTTCCAGCATATCGCCGCCGGCCTGAACGGGCGCGACAAGCGCGTGCAGCAGGGTCAGGGCTGCCGCAGGATGGCCGGCGGCGCGGAGGGCCAGGGCCTGGTTGCGCCGGCTCAGCAGCGCAAGATAGCGACTGCCCAGGTCAGTATACATAGCCTGGGCACGACGATACCGGGCGAGTGCCAGATCATACTGTCCCAGATAGTAGGCGACATTCCCCAGACTCAAGTCACAGTCAGCACCAACATCCGGGCGGCCCAGCGCTACCAGGTGGTTCTGCGCATGGACTAACCGGGCCAGAGCCAGATCATACTGTCCCTGGAGCAGCGCGGTAATCCCATGATTACGTTCACAGAGGGCCTGATGCAGCGGCAGGTCCAGCCGCTGAAAGACGGCGGCAGCATGCTCCAGGTCGGCCTGAGCCTGGTCAAATTGCTCGCGGCGCTGGTACACCCAGGCGCGTTTGAGCCGGCAGCGTGCCACTTCGATGGAACTGGGTACCTGGGCGAAGGCGTGTTCTGCTGCGTTGATGTGGGCCAGAGCCTGGTCCAACTGGCCGAAGTCACTGGCGATACTCGCCTGCCCCCGCTGCAACCACCCCTGGTCAGCAACCGTACCGGTAGCCTGAAGGAGTGGCGCAATCCGGATCACCAGGTCCGCTGCGGCCTGGGGCTGGATCAGCGTATTGAGATGCTCGATTTGAAAGAGGCGGGTACGGCTCGCTTCCAGCGGGAGGTGGGCGTCGTCATAGGCGACAGCCAGGTCTGACCAGTCGGACTGGAGGGTAGCCCCGGCACCCTGGAAGAGTGCCACCAGCAGGAGCGCGCGCCGACAGTGGAGTGCGGGAAGCGGGTGTCCGCAGTGCGTAAAGGCAGCATGCGCCTGCGTCAGGGTCGTCCGGGCTTCGGCAAAGCGTTCCCAGCGGAACAGGGTCCAACCGAGGGTGGCAAGCACCCAGGCGTAGGCCGGCATATCAGCAGGCACCCCATGTTGGAGGGCACGCCGGGCACACTGGACCGCGTGGCGGGGATGGCGTTCGGCCAGTATGTACAGCCGCCGACAAGCGGGTGGGAGGTCTGGTGATGACGTGAGCATTGGTTTTCTACGACAACAGGTCAGCCGGAATGCTAACATAATACTCTGGATGCCTATTGTAGCATGCATGGAACAAATCAATGCTCGCGTCACCATGTTCGCTCTGAGCGGGGTATTATGGACCAAGAACTTCGCTGAGCATCCGCACCTCGAATCCCATCGCCGCAAAGCGATCCAGGATTGCCGGTAGGGCTTGCGCGGTTGCTTCACTGCCACAGTGGGCGAGGATAATCGCCCCGGCGAGTTCTTCCGGAGGCAGCGTCCCGGTGACTCGTTCCAACAGAAATGCGGGCGTTTTTGGCTCACCGATCGAGTCGAGACTGTCCAGGGTCCAGTAGATGGGGAGGTACCCGGCGTGGGCCACCGTCAGCAAGACCCGCTCATCATACGCGCCATAGGGTGGGCGAAAGAGTTGATCGCAACAGATCTGCATCTGGAATGCCTCCTTCTATTCAGTCTGTATTATGCTTGTTTGTTGCCGGAATGACGGTCCCATCGTAGCCATCGATCCGGGCAATGAGCATTCCGCGCGCATATAGTGTTCCTATGTAATTAGTACCGAAACAGGATTTTTTTGCTAGAGGCACACCCGAACAGCAGTCGGGCCGATCGGACGCCAGCCCACACTCCATGCCACCCATTTCCTGGTGCCCCGTTCCACCCGGCGGGCGGGCTTTCGCATCTCAGCCAAATGCGGTATCATACGGGTGTCAGGGATGCGAACGTGGTATTTTGCCGATGGTGCCAGGGATGCCCGAGGATATTGCAATCAACCAAACCCGGCTGCGTGCTATCGTGCGCACATGTGATGCGGAACTGCACTGGCGGCTGACAGACACACAGCAGCAGCAGTATGTTGTCGACCTGTTGCGCTGCCGCTCAGATCGGGTATTCACACCTGAGGAACTGCAGCGGTCGGTGCGCATGTACCATGCTGATCATGCACACGTGTATGCGTTGCAGGATGACCGGGATCCCAACCATCAGCATGCCTGGCAGGAGATGGAAACCTACGTCCGGCGGGTACTCTGGCAACAGGCTGGTCATTCCTTTCCCAACGCCCATGATATCATCGATGAGACTACCGGGTATGTGCTGGAAGCCATTAGCAAATCGCTACGGACCTATTGCTATAAGGCACAGCTCACGACCTGGGTACACAAGATTATTATCAACAAATATCGCAACTATCTTCGCGATCGGCGTATCCTGAACCCCCAGTTCGATATTGTTCCCGATGATGTGCATGATCTGCCGCTCACAATCAGTGCGGTAGACCAGCCAGCAATGCATCTGGAAGGAAAGGCGCTGGAAGAGCTTGTCACCAGCATTTTGCAGGAGAGCCCGCTGATGCAGCAGGTCTTCTGGCTCTCCGTTGTCGGGTTCAAGCTGGCTGAAATTGGACAGCGGGTCGGACGTTCGACCACACGGGTGCATGAACTCATTCGGCAGGCACGGACGCTGATCCAGACCGATGCGCGCTTCCAGGCGTGGCTTGATGACCCGACTGAGTCGAATGAGGAGCAGCCGGAGTGAGGCACAACGCCGAAAAAAGCGGACATTGTCGGGACATATACGTAAAGCAGTGATTTCTGATCGCTCGCATTGACCAGGATAGAAGATATAGTATGGATAACCAGCAAGCTGATCACGTTCTGCACCACCTGCGTGAGACTCTATCCCAGGCTCCTGATGCGCCGCTTGCGCCGGATATCGCCCGGCTTCTCGTGCAGGAGCCAACCTATCGGGGTGCCCTGGTCGTGCTGCTGACTCAGATGCTTGCGTTGCCTCCGGCTCCCGGTTTGGCTGGTGCTACGGACTGGTTTGATGATCTGGATGCCTTTTTTGACCTGGAAATGGAAACCGGTATCAAGGCCGCCGCCCATGCTTACCCGCATGTCTGGTGGGCGCTCTGGGAAGATGCCGCATGCCTTGCTACCTATCTCTCCCTGCGCGAGTTGCACTTCGCGGTAGAACGCCATGCCATCGCGCCACTGCGTCTGCTCCCCACCCGCACCATTGATCTCTGGACCATTTCCCGTCAGGTGCTCTCCTTGCTGTTTCCCAATCCGGTTGCCCCGGCGCTGCATCTGGTCTGGCGTGGTGCGGAGCATGAAACCGTGCTGGCCGAACGGACTCTCGATCTGGGGCATGGAGAACTTTGCCAGGTCACGCTGAGTGCGCAGCCGGGGGAGGGACTGCACCGTCCGTTAACGGTGCGAGCGGTTCCGCCCCCGGCTGGCTGGCTCGTGCTGACGCTGGGCGAGCAGCGGCTGCGCGCACGATTTGATGCCCAGGGGCATGCAACGATTGCCACGGTCCCGGCAAGCCTGCTGGTGCAGGCAGACGGCCCGGCGTTACAGGTACATCTGGAGATTGATGTAGGGTAACTTCCTGGAGTCTCCTCGCTCCCATCGGAACTGACAGAGGTCGCCGTATGTTCATGGCTCCTGACACCCTGCCCAGCGTCTTGCACCCAGTTCTGGCACTGAGTGAGCATGATCCGCGTCAGGCGGTGGCACAGGCGCAAGCGTTGCTTCCGCAGACCCCAGCGGATGATGCCGCGTTCTACGCCTGGGGTTGCTACACCCTCGGTTGGTGCTGGTTGCGCTGGGAACGTCTGCCGGCGGCCCGCCAGTGGTTGATGCAGGCCCAGGCCACCTGGATGCTCCAGGGCAATGCCGGGGCAGTATTGACCTGCCGGTGCGCGCTGCTCATGGTGGAGGCACTGGGAGGCGCGGGGGCCGGGCTCCAGGATTCCTGGAACGTCCTGGTTGCTGATTATATCGCCGCCGGGCAACTGCTTGAGGCGGCCCGCACCCGTATCCAGCAGATCGAGCACCTTAATCTGCTGGTGTTGCCGCAGGCGGCGCGTACCCTGGTCGACCGGATTGTCCCGACCATCCAGGCACAGGGTAGCCTGGCCGACCAGGCATTGCTGCTACGTGCAGAGGCCAGCATTGCCAGCGATCTGGGCCATCTGGAGCCGGCGCTGGCACAGATCAGCCGGGCCGCCGAGCTCTTTGCGGCGGCAGGCAGCCCGCTGGAGGTTGCCAGATGCCGCCGCCGCCGCGCCTGGCTCTGGCAACGGCTGGAACAGTTTGCGCAGGCTATGGATGATCTCCAGCAGGCGAAAGCGACCTTCCAGCAGCTTGATCTGCCGATTGAGCGGGCGCTCTGTCAGCGGAATGAAGCAACCATTGCCGGCTATCGGGGTGACTATGCCCAGTCATTAGTGGAAACTCATCAGGCCCGCGCGGCGCTGGCCGCGCTGGGACGGCGCGACGCCGTGGCTGATTGTGATCTGACGCTGGGGAATGTGGGGTATTATAGTGCGCAGTATGACCTGGCGCTGGCCTGGTATCGTCAGGCGCAGGCCGTTTATACCGACCTCGGCAGCCAGTATCTGGCATGCGTGAGCCAGCGTAATCAGGCGCTCGTGCTGCGGGCGCGCGGTGAACCACAGTCAGCGTTTGCTCTGCTGACCCTGATCGAGTCTGCGGTTCGGGCATTGGGTGACGCCAGCGAAGAGGCCGAAATTGTTCTGCTGCAAGGGTTGGCGCTCAATGATATGGCGGAGGAGGCGCGGGCGCTGGACTATCTTCTGCAGGCGCAGGCTCAGTTTCTGGCCCTGGAGAACCAGCGCGGTGCGGCCCGTGCCCGGTTGGAGCAGGGATATATCTACCTTGCCCAGCAGCGTCCGGATCTGGCCGCTCCCTGTTTCCACCAGGCGCATGCGGTTCTGGCGGAGCGCCCGATCCATAGCTGGCGAATTGCCTATGGTCTGGGGCGCTGTGCGTACCTGCAGGGCGATCCGCCAGCCGCCTTGCGACAGTATCAGGCGGCCAGCAGTATTATTGCGGGGTTGCGGCGGACGCTCGCCAGCGAACATGCCTCCAGCGGGCTCTTCTCGCTGGCGCAACAGATGTTTGGTGATGCGTTGACCCTGGCGGCTGCTCAGGACGATCTCCCGGCGCTGGTGGCTCTGGCAGAGCAACAACGCGCGCTCGCGCTCCAGCGCCAGTGTGCCCGGGTTGCGTTGCATATGCCGCCAGACATGCATGGCCGGTACGCGCAGTCCAGCGAACAGTTGCGCCAGGTGATCGCCCACGATGCCCCGGCACAGGCGCGTGATGCCGCTCTGTCCGCCTATATGCAGGTGTTGCTCCAGGTGCGTCACACTACGGCTACTCTGCCCACCCTGACGCCAGATCCACCCGACCTGGCGCAGCTACGGGTAGCGTTGGGTGCGGCCTACCCGGATGGTTGGGCGGTGCTTCTGTATGTGCGCTGCGGTGACCGGCTGTTCATCGTCACGTTCGATGCCCAGCGCCTCACCCTGGAGCAGACCCCGTGCGATGCGCAGTTGGACGCACTCGTTGAGCGGGCGTGCCGCCGCAAGTATACCGAGTATATCTACCGCGACATTGCCCGGCTCTACGATCCCACTACCCCACCCTGGCAGGTGCCGACAGCGCTGGCAGCACGCCTGATCCCCGGTGCCCTGCGTGCCCGGCTCCACCCCGCCATGCGGCTCCTGATTGTGCCATCGGCACCACTCCACGCGCTGCCCTGGGCGGCGCTACGAATCGATGATGCATGGCTGTGTGAACGCGCGACCCTGCAGATCCTGCCGGCTCTGGCCCTATGGGAGCCGCTGGCGGCCCGTGCGGTCGAAAGCAACGATGCGCTGCTGATCGGGTGCAGTCAGTTTGGCGCACGCGCACAGCCACTGCCCAATATGGCTGCCGAACAGGAACTGGTCACACGCCTCTGGCCGGGCCGGTGTACCTGCCTGACCGATGCCGCAGCCACGCGGTCGGCCCTGCTGGAACTGGCGGCTCAGGCCGATCTGCAACGCTACCGCTTGCTGCATATCACCAGCCATGCACGCCTGGTGGATGCGCGTGGTCTGCTGGCGCATGTCAAGCTCTGGGATAGTGATCTGCTGCTGGATGAAATTGCCGGATTGGGACTGGCGGGAGCACTGGTTGTACTGGCTGCATGCGACGGAGCTGCTGGCGAAGTATTGCCTGGAGATGAGGTCTTGAGTCTGAGTCACGCCTTTCTGGCAGGTGGAGCGCGTGATGTCATTGCCAGCATCTGGCCGTTCTTTGATCTGGGAACCCACGATCTGCTGGAACTGGTATACACGGAACTGGCCCGGGCGCAGGATGCGCCGACGGCCCTGGCACAGGCGCAGCGGGCATGGATTGCCCGGTATGCGCACCTGGATGATCAGCGGCCGGTAGCATATTCACCGGTCGTCTGGGGCGGGTTGCTTGCGATTGGTGCCGGCACATAGACTGGATCAACGAGCGGCGCCGCTCTCGTTTTTCCGGTTGCCGTCTATCGCCCGTTACTGCCGGGTTCGTTGGCGTGTGCCAGCCACAACATGCGACATCACCCCCTTCCGTGCGCTGGTTCCTGGGAGTCCAACCGGGTGTCGATGCTGGTTGCGCTGCAGACCCCGGTTGTCTCCGTGGTATCATAGCGGGATAGTTCTCCGCGAAAGGGAAGTGCGCACTCCGAATACGCGCAGTGCGCCGGAATGAGTATGGCACGGTGAAACATCCACAGGCATTTGGCGATCTGCTGACCCGGGCGGTTTATCGCATTGCAACGGAAACCCGGCGTACGATCGGCGCAGTCCAGGATGACCTGGGGTATGCTATCGGGCGTACAGCGGCCGGGTCGCCGATTGAATACTGGCGCAAAGGCTATGTTCCGGCACAATCCACCGACGTGGAACGTCTGGCGGACGCCCTGTATCGGCGGGACGGATTGCGCGATCAGGGCGAGGTCGAGACCTTTTTACGTTATGCCGATCACCCGGATCTGGTGGGATGCTGCGCGCGCATCCTGCATCCACAACCGGCGGATGATCCGCCACCGGTCACATCCACCGCGGCGCGCGTGACTCTGGTGATTGAAGGCGATATCGCCGGATTCCAGACGCATGCGCGCGAGCAGATTATTACCCATATTGCCGATCTGGTCGGTCTCCCGCCCGACCAGATTGTGATTGCGCAGGTTGTTGCCGGCAGTGTGCGGCTCACGCTAGAGTTGCCCACCCGCGCGGTGGTCATGTTGCGCGACCGCGACGCGGATGATGATCTCGCGTTGAAAGAACTGGGGATTATGCAGATCGAATGGGAACCAACCGCTGACCAGATGGCCACCGCCGCTCTTGCCCGGCTGCAGGAAGTTACTTTCCTGGAAGCCGTCAACATGCGCATGAATGGTGCGGCGGCACGTCTCTGGCACCTGGCGACCGAGGGGTTGGCACGGCTGGCCGACCCGTTACTGCCGGCACCGGCACCGTCTGACCTGGACGATGCCCCGCGCCAGGCTGCGCTGCAGGCGTATCTGGAAGTCCGTATGGAACGCGACTCTGACATGCGTAACGAGGTGGCAGCGCTGCTGGCAACAACCGACCCGACGGCTGCCGCATGGTCTCCGGTGCAGCGGATGGCGCTGCTGGTGCGACAGATTACCCGCGCCACTGGTATGCGGCTGGGCACTGATCCGGTGGCGCTAACTCCGGTGCTGCACGACTATATTCGGTATCAGGCCGATCCCTGGCAGGTGGATCTCCCGCGTCGCTGGTGGCGTCCACCCTGGCAGTGCTGGTTGCATGCCAGGGGCGATCAGATCTTCCATGTGCGCATTGCGCATGCCCTGGCTCTGGCGCTTCTGCGTATCGATGCGCCGCAGTGGGAGGAGCCGGCGCTGTTCCTGGCCGCATTGCAGGCCGCAGGGCATGGTCTGCTGGCGCGTGGGCGGGTACCCGTGGGCGACCGTTCCGCATTTCTGGCAGCCCTGCAAGAGATCCGGCCCCAGATGCAGGTTCTGGTCCGTGCGCTCCGCCCGCAGGTCCGGGGCAGTGCATCGTCGGTTGCGCCATCCGCCCCATTCCGCATCACGCGCCGGCAGGGCGGGGTGGAACTGGCGGTCGCCAGCGGTCCGGAGCGCCGGTTCCTCCTGACCGTGCCCATCCCGCCAACTCCCGCTCTCGCCGTGCTGAGTGGGCATGAAAGCCTGTTTAGCGATCACTTGCCGGAAGTGGCACAATCCCCGATGGTCTCGGTGACCTTGCGCGAAGCGGAACCTGCGCGCCTGACGCTGCTGGTGGGGGTAAGCGAAACTAACCGTTCTGGACGCTGGCACGTTGACCTGCTGGCTGATGAGCAGGTGCTTGCCAGTGTCATCACCGACCAGGTGGGTATCGCGCAGTTCAATGATCTGCCCCGCACGCTGATCGAGCGGCGGCAGATCAGCGTGCGCTGTCGCGAGCTACTCCTTCCAGAGCAGAATCAGCATCAGGAGCAGGAGTGACAGGATCAGTGCGCTGGTGGCCGGAGTGAGCAGGAAGGCCCAGGGGGTCAGCGCCAGGCGGTACAGCAGCCAGGGGGACAGGGTGAGCGCCAGCATGACCCCGATGACCAGCGCAGCAGTGAAGCGGTCGTACAGGTACGGATCGACCTCGCTCACCGCACGGGCCGACTCGGCCTGGGTCCGTGTCCCGGCATAGCTGGTGAAGGCGGCCCAGAGAAGCACGATCGGCCCCAGCAGGTTGAATAGCCCGGGGGACCAGGTCAGGAGCCCCAGCATCCAGGTGATAGCCAGCACTACCAGCCCCATCAGGCCGCCCAGCGCGTAGCTGATAAATGCTCCCATCCACTGCCCGACAATGACCGCACGGCGCACATCATGCGGCAGATCCGCGCGGTCGCGTGCGCCGCGATAGGTGGCACCGATAATGAGCGGGCAGAGTACTCCCAAAATGGTCCAGACGACCAGCGGCGGCAGCATCGGTGCGGGCGCGGGGGGCGTGCCGGGTATGCCGAACAACCAGCGGATGCTGCTCGTCGCCAGCAGCAGCACGGCCAGCAGTACCCCCAGGCCGCGGATGCTGCCGCTGATTGCGGGATCGAACAGGGCGGCCGTGAACCGGTCGGCCAGTCGTTCATGCCAGGTGGTTTGAGCGGGCAGTCCGCTGCCCTGATAGATTACCGGCAGGCTCCAGTCAACCACCCCACCGCTGGTAGACATTCGGATGCGCCCGCTGGCAACGGCTTCTTCCACCCGGCCACCCCGATTGAGCGTGGCATAGAATGCCTGCACAAATGCTCCCGCCGCCGCCTGGCCGACAGCCCCCTGCATCGCCACCACGACCGGCACGCCATACCGGATCAAGGTCAGAGCAATGCCTTCCGACACGCGCCGCTGCATCTCTTCCGCGCTGTCATCCGCTGTGCCCCCCAGGGTATCCAGCAAATCCGCCGCCCCGGCATGGCAGGCCTGCAGGAGGATCAGCCGGATCGGCGGAGAGAGCGAACAGATGGTTGCCAGCGTGAACGCATTAACCCGATGCAGGAGCCCATCGTGCCAGGTCAGGAGCAGATCATTGCGCATGTCGCGCCCGGTCGATTGCTGATGACCGTGGCAGATTAGATGCACAATCTGCGGCTGGTCGGTCTCAAGGTGCTGCTGCATCCAGGTCAGAGTCCCGGCATCCTGGTACCAGCGCTGCCGCACTACCTCCGGTGGCAGAATCTGCTGTAACGCCTGCCGCGCAGGTTCCAGGTCAATCGGGGGCACGCCCTGAGGCGAGGCAGCAAAGACATGCAGGTTGAGCGGGGGCGCAAGCCGGGGTTGCCGGTTGCGCCCTACTCCGCGCACCTGCCGTACCAGGCTGACCTGAGCATCCAACAGCACAAATGCCCCCGGCCCGGTCGTGTGGGCAGCGGTGGTGGGCAGCCAGAGCAACTCCCAGGGCAGTGCCAGGATATCCTGGGCATCGGCAGCGACTTCGAGCGTCATATGCAGCCGGCGCTGGCGGTTACGGGCGCGCTGCAGGGCCGCACTAATCCCCTGCCGGACGGAGTAGGGCAGCACATGACCCACCTCGCGCCCGAGTTCGACCAGATGCTGCATGTCTGCCGAGCCCAGCGTATCACTGGCCAACCCCTGCGCTGCCCAGGCATGCATCGTCTGCACCTGTTGCTCAAAGGCGCGGCGGAGCGCCTGAATGCGGGCCGCCTGCACCATAAAGGCTTCCGGGCGGCGCATGCGCCCGCCCACAATAAAGGTGACCCCGGACTGCTGCAGGTTGGCGCGGTAATAGTCCATCTCCTGGTGGCTGGCACGCTCAATAATCAGCCGGAGCGTGTCGCAACGTTGGCGCGGCGGGGGCAGGATGCGTGGCTGGCGGGGCATGGTCTGGTCGATCCTTTCCGGGTGATGCAGCTATCATTCCAGGGTAGCACGCTGCTCCTCGATCGTGAGCAAAAAGACCAGATGGTCCGTTATGGCGTCCAGCAAGGCCTGCGGCCAGCCTGTCAGTGCCCAGCTGGTCGTATCCATCGGCGGGGTGCTGGCAGAGTGGGTGGATGCCGGGTCATCCGCCGCAGCGCCGGCAATCAGGTGCAGCGCCCGGTAGATGGCTCCCGGTTCGTCAGACATGTCCGTATCCGCATGGGCCGTTGGTAGTGCGCGCAACGCTGCGGTGGCATCCGGCCAGCGCGCCGCCGTGAGCACAGCACTGCCGGTGTCAAGCAACATCAGCATCGTCTGTCCGCCAGGAACATGCCGGGCCTGCATAAACGCCGTGCGGTGCCGGGCGATAACATCGGGCCATGCGCCGGCATCATCCACACCCATTAATGCCGTATACCCGCGCAGCAGTGGGGGCAGATGCGCGGTGGTTGCTGCCAGGGTATGCAACCAGTCGCGCCCCAGGTCATGCCGACACAACCAGAGGAGCAGGTGATGTGCCAGGGTTCCCTGCTGGATGAGCATACGAACCGCTCCCAGCGCAGCACCGCGCTGTCCCGGATGGTTAGCCACCACGAGTAGCCATGCGCCACCCCGGTCCAGGTCCGCAGAACAGGCCGCTACCAGCAGCGCCCGCAGTCCCGGTAGTGGCAGCAGACAGAGCTCATCCAGGGAGACCGGATGCAGGACGCGCAGGTGCGCCACCCCGAGTCCCCAACGCGCGCCCGCCAGCAGTGCCAGCGCCAGGGGCACCTCCCAGAGCCAGCTCAACGGGCGGATCAACCCCAGCGCAAACCCCAGCAGCGTCAGGAAGAACCAGATCAGGGGATCCGTTGGGAACACGGGGGACCAGATCATGAGCCCGACCAGGGTGACGCTGCCGGCGGCCAGAATCCAGCGTACCGGCGCACTGGCAGTTGGCACACTGGTGCGTATCAGCCGCACAACCAGTGCGCTGCCCAGCCACATGCCCAGGAGGAGCAGCATGCTCACCAGCAACCAGAGCGGTGTGGCGACAAACCCGAGGGCAAGTCCGAGCGTGAGCAGGGGGGTGATCGCAAGCTGGCAACGCAAAGCCCAGAACAGGGCATTCCGGATGGGAGCCAGTTCGTTGTCACCGGATATGATAAATAACCCGCTGATGAGTAGCGCAAGCCAGGGGGACAGCAGTAGCGCGGCCGCCAGATTGATCCGGTGCAGCGGCATGACCTGCGGCAGCACTAACCCGACAAAGGCCAGGGCCGTGCCGATCCAGATCAGCGTCGCTACCACCGCCGCGAGCATATTGCGGCGCTCGCCGCGCAGAAAGGCCGCAAACCGCGCGGGCCGCATGAGCGCATCATATCCGATAACAAAGGGATTAGATGGAAGGAATGCATAATAAAATTTCATTACGGTATTACACCACCGGTCAACTGATACGCATCATACTGGCTACATGGTTTGTCCCCAGACCAATGCATTCTTTCGGTGTATACACGGTTTCCCCTATGAGAGCGCAGGCTGGCGGGCGAAAAAAACTGCCGGTTCAGGGACATACCTCATGTCCAGTGATCCACTCCTTCATTGTACCCGGCCCTGGATAATTAGCCGGCCAGGTGGCAGGCAAGACTGAACTATGACCGTGCAGCAGGATACCGCCGTCCCTGATCTGTGCCCAACGTCCTGGATTGTGGTGCGTTGATTAGCACATGACGTGGGCGATCTGGCGGAGGATAGGAGGTGCGTAGCGACCGCATCGATCCCTCTCGTACCAGGAGATCAGATCTTGATGCTCATGTGGCTCGTCTCAATCTGGACCATGCTATCAGGACAATGAATGAAAGGATGTTCTCATGACCAGTCATGACACTGTATCCTCCGATCTGCTTGTAGTCAATCTTGAGCCACTCCTGAAATCGGCTCTCCAGCGTTGGGGGCGGCATACCTCCACCGACTATTCCGCGTTTCAGCCCATTGTGGCGGTGCGCCTGGCGTGTGTGGAGGATATGGCAATCCGGTTCGTCGCTACCGAGTCGCAGCAACGTCAGGTCCATGATAGTGATCGCCAGCGTGCGGTCTGGTATTGCATCCGTGACGCACTGATCTGCCTGCTTCCGCCTGCCAGTGCCCTGTCGTTGGAGATCCAGGCGGCACTGGATAAGCTGTCACGCGGAACATGGCCCCAGGATTTACCAGTTCCACAGGAGTGTCACCAGTATCTCATGCTGGTCTTTGCCTATGCCACCAAGTCGCATACCAACCAGGAACTGGCCGACCTGTTTGGTGTGTCCGTGCGCAGCATCGCGTCTATTCGCAATCAGGCAATTTCTGCAGTTGCGCGGCAACTCGCCGGGTGGGAGCAACACTGCCGGCAGCGGGGAAGTGAACGATTGGAGTTAACTGTACCGGTTCGGGTTCATCAACGCAGCAACCACCAGGGGTGAACGACATCCCTGGCGATTGCTCTGGTGCGGAACACAAATGTCCGTCCACTGGTCTATCGACATACTGACGGATACATGAGAGGAGATAATCATGAGCAAATGTCTACGCATCCTTTTTATCATAACACTGACACTGCTCCATGCCGGACACGATCTCCCTACGGTACTGGCTGCGACCTCCCATTCCCGTCTCTGCAAAGCAGAGACAGGTCACTGCAGCCATGGGCGCATGCGCGAGTTCTGGAGCAGAATGGAGGTTTGCCTATCTTCGGGTTCCCTATTACCCCGCCGCAGATGGAAATGATTGAAGGCCAGTCGCGTCAGGTGCAGTGGTTCGCGTGTGTGCGGATGGAGTTGCATCCCGAAAATCCCCCGCCCTATGATGTGCAACTCGGGCGCCTGGGGGCCGATTATGGTGTCCGCACAGATGCACCCGCACGTGAGACACCGCAGAATACCTGCCGCTACTTCAATGAAATAGGCTTCAATGTGTGTGAGCCTATCTTGAACACCTGGCAAGCTTATGGCCTGAATTTCGATGGTTCGCCTGGGTTCAGTGATGCTGAGCATATAGCCCTGTTCGGCCTACCGTTGACCAGTGTATATGAACCATCTGGACCTATACCGTAAATGTGCAATGACGAGAAAACAAATGATGATGGAGTTTATTTCACAGGGATGTCATAGAAATCTGTAAGACTACACCTAGTCGTTATCTCGTTTTCTGCTTTTGAGAAGACAATGCTGCCATAGCACATGTCCAACCCGCCCCATCACACTGTCTACGTTGTGTCAGCCGAGCAAAAAAGGAGCCAGACCACGATGACAATCAGCGACTCACATCACCCGGAAGCCATTGCTCAGGAACTGTCGAGCCGGTTGCGGCCAGCGTTGCAACGATGGGGACGGTACGCCTCGACGGAATATCCCGCCTTCCAGCCGGTTGTCATCCTGCAACTCACGTCTGTTGAAGCACATGCGCGCGCCATGGTCGAGGCTGAACAGCCGCGCCGCTCCGTAACCGATACCGACCGCCAGCAGGCCGTCTGGTACCTGGTGCGTGCCGCTATCGCCAACCTGCGCCCACCGCTGGATACTCTGCCGCCAGAGGTTCAGAATGCCATGCATCACCTGCCGCAACAGCGCTGGCCGAACGGTCTGATCGCGCCGCAGGAGTGTCACCGCTATCTGGTGCTCTCCCTGGCCTATGTCACCAAGTCGCATGCAAACAAGGAACTGACAGCGATCTGCCAGGTGTCCGCACGCACGCTGGCAACCATCCGCAACCAGGCCATTGCCGCCGTTGCACAACGCATCGTCCAGTGGGACGTGGAACAGTACCAGCATGCAGGGCGGCATCTGCAGCTTGCTGCAGATCGGCGCAGCACACCGCAGATCAATGCAGCCCCAAACGGGTTGAATTTCCCCTGATCTTCCATTACAGTAGGTGACGTAAAACTCACCATCGTACCAGTCATCACCGCAGCAGATGAACGGCGCTGCTTTCCACTCCACCCCGCGATATGGCGATAGGCGCGTCCACAAATGTTATGGGATGAACGCATCAGGTGCCGGTGCATTCTGCGATGCGCTTCATTCCATGACCAGTGTTACCTGACCAGATATTGAGTGAAATTTAGAATAGTTGAAGATACACGGAACTGTTTACCAGCCTGGAGGATCAAGCAGGCTGGTTCGTTTAACCTGTGTCACAAACACACGAATGGCGAAGCCATAACAAAACGTTTATCTCAGGATTTCTGTGTTTCAGGTTGCTTTGCCTGTTCCGGGTTGTGCCGGGCCGTACCGGATACTCCTACTGATATGTGAGGTGCTGGTGTGAATCTGCGACGTGTTCATTTGCTTCACCTGCTCGTTCTGCTGTCACTGCTGTTTGGTGCGGTTCCCTGGCAGGCTCCCCGCGCGGTGTACGCCGCGCCGATGACGCCGACCCAGTCACTGCGCGCGCAGATGAACCCTGCTCATCAGCAGCCTGACGGGGGACGTGCGCGAGACGCACGTTCAGATTCCGATACACCATTTGGACCATCAGTCCAGTCCGACACGCAACTGACCCGGTATGAGCACCCGGCAGTCATTGCATCCACCGCCATATCACCGGCACCAGAAGTCCGACTGAACAGGCCCGACAACACGCCGGCAGAACCGGCAGGCATGACCCGCAACGTTGTTGCAGTACCGGATAGCACACCGACGCCCCAGGCTACAGCGTCGTCTGATTCCGTGACCCGCGCTGAGACACGTACGCAAACCAGGCAGAACCCGGCGGCCCAGACCCACATCTATCTACCGCTCATTCAAGCGGCAGGCACAGGTCGCACCACCGAGGTCAAAATAACCTCCGATGGAGGCCAGCTTCGTTCGCCTGATGGTCGCGTGCAACTGGATGTTCCGGCGGGCGCAGTAAGCGAGGATGTCTGGATCACGCTGACACAGGGAGGAGCACACCCACCGATTGGCGCACGTCACAGCCTGGGGGTCTTCTTTGAACTGACGGCGCGGACAGCTGATGGGCAACCAGTGACACAGTTTGCGCAGCCGTTGACGTTACGGGTGCGCTATACCTCTGGCGCAGGGATGACCGACGGCACGAATGGTCTGTTCTATTACGATGAGCAGCAGCAACGCTGGCAGGCGTTGGAAACCAGTGACGATGCAGCAACCGGGTTGCTAACGGCAACTACGGATCACTTTACGCAGTTTGGGGCGTTTGCCGCACCAGCCGCCGGGCCATGTACTCCTGCGCCGGGCGAAGGAGCAGATGGGACAGCAATATCTGCTATTGAATCAACGTTCAGCGATCAGGGACTGGGTTGTCCCAGCGGGACAGCCTATCAGTGGGGTGGGGCGTGGTCGCAAGACTATGCAAATGGCGTTGTGGTCTATAACGGTAGTCAGGGTGCCGCGTATGTTGTTGAGGGTAACTACCGTGATGCATACGCCGCTGCGGGTGGACCGGGTGGATTTCTGGGATTGCCAACTGAGCACTCGAGCAATGCCGGCTTACCACCTGATTACTATCAAGACTATAGCAGTAATTTCACAGGTACACCGATTCAAAAATTTGAGCGTGGTTTTGTGGGACTCAACAATGGAAATTGGGAAGGAGCACGACACTATCCTCTTATCTGTAGTGTTAATGCAACAGTTATAGATGTTGAGGTCGAAGTTCCAGCAACACCGGAAAATCCTGATCCTGATCCGGCATATATTTACAAAAAGAAAGTATCCATTATAACTAGTGGCATTGCGGATCCGGGAAATCCTGGTAATGATTCATTTGCGGATGCTTTCCTTGACGGGATTAACGAAACAAGTGGGGCAGCTATTGGCGGATTCATGTCTTCTTCAGGAAATGGATTTGTCTATGAAATTCCCGATTTGCTTGATGCTGGAGATACAATCCGTTTCTGGGCTGATTTACGACGTGCAAGTGATAATCGGTTTGGGTATGCACCCAGAGATAATATAGTTAACTTTAATCAGTTCACGTTTTCCGTCCCAAGCGGAACTGGCCCCATCTCTCTTTTTAATGATTGCAATAATGCCACACTGCCAGGTGGCACACCCATTTCTATCCCAGCCGACACCACCCCACCGGTTATCGGCGAACCTACACTCTTCCAGGATGGCATGGGCAATGTCTCGTTTCAGGTAAAAGTTACCGACAATCGGGCGGTCGCCAGTGTGACGCTGACGGTGGATGGTGTGGACTATTCTATGTTGCCAATTGGTAACGACATGTATGAGGTTGTTGTATATGGCCTGAGCGTTGGTCCCCACACTTTTGAAATCAATGCCGTCGATACCTCCGGTAATGCAGCTACGCCGGTAGCCGGCACCTTCAAGATTGAAATGAGCGGCTACTATGGTGAACTAGACTGGCAGGGCTATAGTCCCGATCCGGTCAATACCTACATCGGCAACTATATCTACCACTATACCGATATCAAGCTCAATGAGCCGGGGCCGGACCTGCTCCTCGAGCGCTTCTACAATGCACAGAGCGGCTCCACCGGGTTGTTTGGTCGCGGCTGGACAACGCTCTTCGATGTGCATCTGGTCGAAGTTGATAACCTGCTCTTCAGCGGGGCGCAGGTGCGCTACTCCAACGGACGCACGGTCAACTTCCCGGCCAACGGCAGTGGCTTCGACCGCGCGCCAACCGTGTTTGATGAACTGACGCGCAACGGGAGCGGGTATATCCTGACTCGCACCGATATGACCCGCTCTTTCTTCGATGATCAGGGTCGCCTGACACAGGTTGAGGACCGGAGCGGTAATACACTCATGCTGACCTATGCGGGTGACGCACTGAGCCAGGTGGTTGGCAGCAGTGGTCGCTCGCTCACCTTCACCCGCAACAGCGATGGTCTGGTCGAACAGGTGGACGGGCCAGATGGTTTGACGCGTACCTACACCTACAACGGTGATGGCCAGCTCACCAGCATGACCGATGGCAACGGTGTCACCGTCACCTACCGCTATGACGCAGATTATGGCTTGATTGGCATGCAAACGCCGGAGGGGCATGACTTTGTGGCTGAGCAACAGTTTGATGCGCAGGGCCGCGTTACCTTCCAGCGCGTGGGCGACAATTTTATCAATCGCTTCACCTATGATGATGCCAATCGGACGACGATTCTGACCGATACCTACGGCAATACCATCACCTATCGCTATGATGAGCAGGGACGGTTGATCGAGCAGATCGATGCGTTTGGGAACAGTGAGACCTGGACCTACAACGATGATAACCAGCGCACGAGCTCCACGGATCGCAATGGTACTACGACCCGCTACGACTACAATGCGCAGGGTGATCTGATCGAGGAGCTTGATGCGCTCGGTGGCGTGACAACCCATGCCTATGACCGCAACCATAACCTGCTCAAGACCACCGATGCGCTTGGTCGGGTCACCGAATACGCGTATGATGCGCAGGGTCGCCGCACGGCGATCATTAATGCCCTGGGTGAGCGCACCGAGCTGCGCTACAACCCGCAGGGCCAGATAATCGAGCAGATCAGCCCGCGCGGCTTCAGTACCACCTACGCCTATGATGCCGAAGGCAACCTGATCAGCGAAACCGATGCACTGGGCGGTGTCACTCGACACGACTATGACCCGCGGGGCCGGCGCGTCAAAACGGTTGATGCCAATGGGCATGCCACTACCTTCACCTATGATGCCAATGGCAATCTGTTAACCGTGACGGATGCCAACGGCAATACCACCAGCTACCGCTATGATGCCAATAACAACCGCATCAGTGAGACGGATGCGAATGGCAATACGACTGTCTACGACTATAACCGTTTGGATACGCTGCTGACGACCACGGCACCCGATGGCGGCGTGACAACGATCACCTACGACGATATGAACAACCGCATTGCGGAGACCGATCCGCTGGGGCATACCACGCGCTGGGGTCTGGATGCGACCTATCGCGTGATCAGTGAAACCAACGCCATTGGCGCGACCACATTGTATCAGTACGATCCGCATGGAAATCGTATTGCCGTGACCGATGCCAACGGGCACACGACCCGCTATGAATTTGATGCGCTTCATCGCGTGGTGAAGATCATCGATCCGCTGGGGAATGTGACCCGCTATACCTATGATGCGGTGGGCAATCGTACCAGCGAAACCAATGCCCTGGGTGCAACAACGATCTACGACTATGACGAGCTTAACCGCGTCTGGCGTGAGACGGATGCCAACGGATTCAGCACCACCTACACCTATGATGCAGATGGCAACCGGACCAGTATCACCGATGCGCTGGGCAACGTCACCCGCTTTGACTACGATGCCCTCAATCGCACAATCAGTGAGACCAATGCCCTGGGACACACCACGCGCTCTGCCTATGATGCCGTGGGCAACCGGGTAGAAGTGATTGATGCGCGGGGCTTTGTCACCCGCTCGGAGTATGATCCGGTCAACCGGCTGATTCGCCAGACCGATGCGCTGGGCCAGACAACGCTGTACACCTATGATGCCGTGGGCAACCAGATTGCCATGCGGGATGCCCGCGGGCATGTCACCCGCACCTCCTACGATCTGATGAACCGCCCGGTGGAGGTGATCGATGCATTGAACAATCGGACGCATACCGCGTACGACCTGGCGGGGCGCCGCATCAGGACCACGGACGCGAATGGTCACACGACGCTGTATCGCTATGATGCGGTTGGTCGCACCATCGCGGTGCGCGATCCACTGGGCTTTGTCGAGCGCTACACCTACGATGCCGTGGGCAATCAGGTCAGCCTGATCACCAAGAATGGACACAGCACGCGTACCGAGTACGATGCCCTGAACCGGATCGTGGCTCAGACCAACGCGCTCAACGCGACCACACGCTTTGTCTACGACGCAGTGGGGAATGAGATTGCGCGGATCGATGCCAACGGCCATACCACCACGTATGCCTATGATGCCCGCAATCAGCAAGTGGAAGCGGTGAATGCACGTGGCTTTGGTACCCGTACCGAATATGATGCCCTGGGACGCGCCATTCGCACCACCTTTGCCGATGGATCGACCATCACGCGCGCCTATGACGCGGGTGGGCACCTGGTTGCGGAGCGGGATGCCGAGGGTTTTGTGACGCAGTATGCCTACGATGCTGCCGGTAACCAGACGGTGATCACCGACAGTCTGGGCGTTGCCACTGAAACCACCTACGACGCGCTAAACCGCCCGGTCAAGGTCACCGATAGCCTGGGCACCATCCGTGAGACCGCCTACGATGAGGTTGGCAATGTCATCAGCCAGACCGATGGCAACGGGAATACCACGCACACCGCATATGATGCGCTCAATCGCGTGGTGCGCGTAACCGATGCCGCCGGTAATGTGATGACCACCAGCTATGACGCGGTGGGCAACCGGATTACTGTCACCGATGGCAACGGCAATACCACCGCATTTACCTACGATGCCCGCAATCAGATGATCGCCACCACCGATCCGCGTGGGCATACGACGAAGCGGGACTATGACGGAATGGGGCAGCCCGTCTATGAGATTGACGCGCTCGGCATTGTCACCGCCAACGAGTATGATGCGGCCGGGCAACTGGTAGCCGTGACCCTGAACTACAATCCGGCGGCGCTGGCCGATGCGCAGACCAATGTCACAACCCGCTACGAATACGACGCGGTCGGCAACCGCATCAGCATCACCAACCCGAATGGCAACACCATCACCTTTACGCCAGATGAGGTAGGGCAACTGGTGGCCGAGACGGATGCGCTGGGCAACACCACCCGCTACCGCTACGATGGTGTTGGCCGCCAGATCGAGCGCCAGAATCCGGACGGAACCAGCATTGCCTCGGACTATGACCGCAACGGCCTGCTGCTCCGCGAGACCCATTCCGACGGCACGGTGGAAGAACGGGTCTATGACGGCAACCGCAACCTGCTGGAACTGCGCGACAACACCGGGGTGACGCAGTATGCCTATGACGAACGCAACCGTCCGCTGCGTGAGGAGAGCGACCGCGGGCGCATCAGCTACAGCTACGACGGCGCGAACAACCGCACCAGTATTACCTATGCCGATGGTCAGACGGTGCAGTATGCCTACGACGCCAATACCTGGCTTGCCGGCGTCACCAATCCGGATGGTAGCACAACCACCTACGAGCGCGACGGGGTGGGGCAAGTGCTGCGCCAGGTGAATGGCAATGGTACCGTGACCACGCACCAGTATGACGCGGCCAACAATCTCCTGCTGGTCGAGACCCGTCAGGGCGACCAGGTAATCAGCAGTGTGGCCTACGACTACAACGCGATCAACCAGCGCACGCAGAAGACCACGGTGACCGCTGTCGGCACCCCGACCAGCGTAACCGAGACCTATGAGCAGGATGCCTTACGCCGGTTGGTCACAACAACCGATAGCACTGGCGTACAGACGCGCTACAGCTACGATGCGGCGGGCAACCGCCTGGCCTGGCAGAGCAACGATGATCCGCGCACCAGCCAGCCCTTTGACACCCTGGATCTGGTCTTCAGCTACGATGCTGCCGACCAGCTTGTGCAGGCGGCGGATCAAGTGACGAACGAGCAGACCGCCTATGCCTACGATGCCAACGGCAACCGCATCGAACGGCGCGACCAGGACGATGGCACCGTCTACCACTACGATGTCGAGCACCGCCTGGTCTCCGTCGAGACGTTTGCGGTCAACGGCAGCGGTGACCCGCGTGAAATCGCGGCGATGCGCTACGATGGCCATGGGCGGCGGGTGGCGAAAGCCGAGGCGCAGGGAACCGGCAGCAGTCTCAAGACCACGGCCTATCTCTACGATGGTCTGAACCCGATTGCCACCTACGAAACCTGGCACAGCGCCTACACCAACCTGTACCGCGCCGAGGGCGGACGCATCCTGAGCATAGATCACCGCGCCGGGGATGCCGCAAACGGGAGCGCCTGGTTCACCCAGGACGCGCTGGGCAGCACCGTGGCGCTCACGGACGAGCGTGGCGACGGTACCCGGGCCTATCGCTACGATGCCTACGGCAGCCTCACCATGCACGCCGGATCATCCGATGTGGACAACGCCTTCACCTTTACCGGCCAGGAGTTGGACGCGAGCACCGGCCTGTACCACTTCCACGCCCGCGACTACGACCCGGCGACGGCGACCTGGCTGACCCGCGACCCCTACCGCGGCACACCCGACGATCCGCAGAGCCTGCACCGCTATGGCTATGTCAAAGGTAACCCGGTGAACCTGTGGGATGCGTATGGGTATGCGGCCCAAGGTGGGACGTATGGGAAGAATTCAGAAGGAGCGCAAGCCGAAGAACCTTTTCTTAAGCTCATGAGGATGCTTAAGGAGCATCAGTTTGCGGGCAAGGATTGGAAATTCAAATTCGAGAGTCCGCGAATAAAAGATGATTGGCCATTGCCAGGGTTCATCAAGGACAACATCAACAAAATGATACCAAGAGTTGATGTAGAAGTTCAAGTTGGATATTCAGTTGCCTATTCACAGCAGGCTCGTGCTTACGGGTACAACAATGCAGTTACGGCTGGTAACTGGTCTTGCTGGACACTAGAAGCTTATACTGAAATCAGCATAGAAGTTGATGTTTTCAAGGCTTCCTATTGGATATTCAATGCAGGAGTCGAGGTGGGTGGCGATGTTGGATTAACAGGGCGAGTTGAAGCATGCATTGGAAGGGAGCTAGGTCCAGCTATAGATGAAGTGCCGATTCGCTACAATCACGAAATGTCCTTCGAGGCATCTTTGCTGCTGAGTGGAGAATTTCGTGTGGGGTTGGAAGCTGAGGCTGATGTTTTTCTTGCTGAAGCTGAAGTAGAGTTCGGTGTTCGTGCACAATTCGAATACCCATTGTTTGTATGTGGTGTAGAGGGCAAGTTAGGAACACATACTGGTATCGAAGCTGGATGCCCCAAAGAACGTGCCGATTTTGTTCTACGTCCTGGTGCCTACGCTGAGGCTGAATGGAATGCATTTGGTGCGAGAGGAAACTGGGAAGGCGAACACGACTTGTTGGAAATTCAGTTTCCGGTTGATACTCTTCCCAAGATTATGGGGTGGATATAAATGAGTACTAGCCTTTTGAACTGAGATAAAAGTTCTGTTGACCGTTTCAGGCTGCAGCATTAAAGTGCGCCGGGGCGCGCCGCTGGTCGGTCGGGGAACGTCGGGGACGGTATCGGGAAAATCATCGTTCATTCGCGCGGCGACCATCAACTGGCCTCGACCCAGAAACGGCGCGCTTCGATGATGTAGGCATTGTTGAGGCGCAGCGCTACGACAGTGGGGCGACCAGTGTGGGTGGATCAATTGCTGTTATGCGATCACCTTTGTACATATTGCAGCGATGGTATGCCAACCAGAGATTCTCGCGCACCGTAGGGCCTCCGGCTGCTTCAGGAATGATGTGTTCAATGTCGAGTGGAATTCCCGTCAAAACTTCCGGGCTACGACAGTACCCACAGCGCCGACCGGCATCGGCGCGTACCTGCCGCCGGAGTTCAACCGGAATATATGCGGGCGTCATCCCTGCGCCTCAAGTGCATCCAGCGTCGGCAGGCGTTGCCCGCGCCACTTTAACAGCACATAGGCGTAGGCTTTGCGCAACATCAACCGGTCGGCATCCTGGTGCAGTTGCGCCAGCGTTGCTCGTCCGTCGTCGGGTATGGTTCCGGCCTGCTGCTGCTCGCGCAACTGGAAAAACTGTTCTTGCTGCTCAGGCGACATCATCTCGCGCGCAATCTGCCAGAGCGCGGCATCGTCCAGCGCTTCCAGAGCAATCAGGCTCGCGCGCATGGCCTCGGGGACATCTTCGGGGAGCGGGGGCACGCCAGCAGCCAGGGTCTGTACAACAACCTGTTCCAGCGAGTGGTTGGTCAGTGTGGCTAACCGCTCCAGGCGCTGATACAGGCGTGCAGGAATATGTATCGCAACTGTCGGTTCTGTCATAACACCATTTCCTTACGCGGTTCAATCCTATCTGGGAATGTATCAGACATATATCTGATATTCATTATATCGCAGGAGTTACGCGAAGATCCAGCATTAGAACCACATTGTCATGGTGAGCGGCGCGAACCATCGCGCTGAGTCCGCAGTGCGGTGTGTTGAGATGCCTCCCGGGGCATGCCCTGAGCAGCGCGAAGGGGTCAGCATGGCATGGGGATTCGTTGTTATGGTGACACGAGGTACGCGGTGGCCCAACCATGAAAAACAGTGTCATAGTGAGCGGCGCGAACCATCGCGCTGAGTCCACCATGCAGCACGTTGAGATGCTTCCTATCGTCAGCATGACATGGGGATTCGTTGGAACAGAACGTAGCAGTCTGCACCGCATACATCCGGTTCTTCGCGCGCAGTGCCAGGTTCTCAGTTCTCAGTTCTCAGTTCTCGGTTCTTCACGCCAGGTTCTTTGTTCTTTGTTCTCTATCAGTTCTCAGTTCTTTAGCTACGGGGGCTCACGTATGAAATCACTCGCTCATCGCACACCGCGCCTATCACTGGCGCTGGTGATCATGCTGGCGCTGGCTATGCTGACGACCGCCGGTCCGCCGACCCGCGCCGCCGCCGACTGCGCCGGCCCGCTGCACCCGAAATCCGCCGCCGGGGAGATGCCGCCCGCCTGTGGGCTGGACCCGGACGCACCCGCCCCGGCCATGCTGGCGTCCCTGGTAGATTTCCTCGGTCCCGCGATTAACACGCGCGTCGGCAGTTGGGCGCACCTCGTTGCTGCGGCTGACCTGAACAACGACCAGGTGGATGAAGCGGCGGTCGGAACGGCCGATTACTTTGACGAGGCCAACGATTGGCAGATTCATCTGCTCAAGCAGTTTGCTGATACCTTTGAGCGCATCCAGCAGCGCCCCGCACGGAAATACGCTGAAGCGATCACGGCCCTCGATGCCAACCAGGACGATCTGATGGACCTGGCGGTGGCCGGGGCGGATGGCGTGCTGCTGTTCACCCAGGCCGTCACCGGGACGCTACCGCTGCGCGAGCCGATTGAGGTACTGACCGGCACGCCGGTGGATGCGCTGGCGGTGGGCGATGTCAATGGTGATCTGCATCCCGATCTGCTGGCGATTGCGCCGGAAGCCGATACCATCCTGGCCTGGATCAGCCACCCCACCGGGTTGGAGCCCTATCCGCTGGAGCTGGACTACCCGACCGACGGCTACAGCGCGCTGGCGGTGGGCGACCTGAACAACGACGGGTTTGATGACCTGGCCGCGCTACGCGGCTCCGGCTATGCAACCGACTCGGTGGTGGTCTTTTTGCAGATGAACGGGAGTTTCCCGGTTAGCTTTAAACTGACACCGCAGACCGGCGGCTATCTGCCGCACAGCCTGGCCGTCGGTGATGTCACCGGCGATGGACTGGACGATCTGGTGGTGACGGCGGGCGGCAACACGCCCCATGCCTACCTCAACGTCTTCCCGCAGCAGGTGACGGACGCGACCACCACGCCGCCAACCTCCAGCCTGGCCGACCATCCGGTGGTCTATGATGCCTATCACCTGCCCGGCGCGGTGCAGATCGGCGACATCAATCACGATGGGCGTGCGGATGTCATCGTCGCCAACGACTCCTGGCGCACCATCGGCGTCTACACCCAGGCGGCGGACGGCACGCTCAATCCCTACGCGGTGGCACAGATTCCCTACAACAGCCGGTATCGTCCGAATGCGCTGGCCCTGGGTGATTTCGACGGCAACGGCGGGATGGATGTGGCCGTGGTCGGGCGTGATCCCGGTCTGACCGTGCTGCCCAACACCGACACCGCACCGGTGGCAACCATCAGCACGCCGCCGGACGCGGCAGTTATCCCGCCCGGCAGCCTGACCGTTACCGGCACCACGACCACCGGCACCACGGCGGTTGAGGTGCGCGTCAAAGGATTGACTGACTGGCAGCCCGCCACACTGACCGGCACCACCTGGGAGATCACCATCGACGATATCCCGGATATCGGGCGCTCCTGGTGGATCGAGGCCCGCGCCATTGCCGGAACCCGCTATCAGGCACCTCCGGCTCGCCACCGTGTCCAGGTGCTCGGCCGCGTGACGGACGGCATTCTGGTGCTCTACACCTTTGCGGAGAGGACGGGAGACACCGTCTTTGACGTGGGCGGTATTGGCGATCCGCTCAATCTGGAGATTGCCGATCCGACGGCCGTACGCTGGGAAGATGGTCGCCTGGTCGTCACCGATCCTACCGTGATTGTCTCACCGGGTGCAGCGACCAAGATCATTGACGCAGTTGGCATAACCAATGCCATCAGCCTGGAGGCCTGGGTCACGCCTGCCAATGTCACCCAGGATGGTCCGGCCCGCATTGTCGGCATATCGAAAGACTCGCGCCACCTGAATGTCTTGCTGGGCCAGGGATTGGGGGGGAATCTGCCGAGCGATCTAGTGAATGTGCATCTCCGTACCAGCGAGACCGGGACATACATGCGGCGCGAACAGTTGCGGACACCACCCGGATCGATCACGCCTGACCTGGTCCATATTCTCTATACGCGTGATGCGGCCGGCCATGCCTGCATCTATCTGAATGGGCAGGAAGCCGCTTGTGAGACGCTGACTGGGAACTTTGCCAACTGGGATGCCCACTACCGGCTGCTATTGGCGAATGAAGAACGGGTTCCGCGCCCCTGGCTGGGCACGTATCATCTGGTGGCGCTGTATGAGCGGGCCTTGACTCCGGCCGAAGTCGTGCAAAATTTCCGGGCCGGCCCCGAAGCGACCGGCAGCATACCCGCGCCGCTCTCCACAGCGCACCCATATGTGCAGAGCCTGACGATCAATAATCGGGCCGATAGTAGCGGCAGTCGGCAGGTTCCACTGACGGTAGCGGCGCTGGGGGCCACGCCTGACCGCACGGTGCGCTCAGTGCTGTTCACGGAGTATGTCTTCAACCCGGTGACGGAGGCCTGGGTGCAGGTGCAGCAGTCGGACTGGCAGGACTATCCGGGCAACCCGAATAGCTCAACGTGGGAATTGGACCCCACCGCCGGAGTTCACTATCTGCATGTCTGGGCGCGTGACGACCAGGGGACGATCTCGCAATTCCCCGCTGAGGCCTTTATCAACTATGTGCCGGACGCGGATACGCTGGCGGTGGGGCAGACGCGGGTCTACCGCTACATGCTGCGGGCTGGAGCGCAGTTTACTGCACGGATAGAACCACGTACCGGCGATCCGGATCTGATGGTCTGGGCTCCCAGCGACATGCCGTTACAACCCTGGGTCAGCAACCTGCGGGAACAGCCGGATATTATCAGCTTTGCCGTCCCGATGGATGGCGTGTACCAGATCGAGGTCACGGGGTATACTGCCGCCGACTACCGCCTGACCGTGGAGCGCACCCCGGCGGTGCAGGTGGTCAGTCCCGCTGACACCATCAGCCGGCTGGACCCGGACAAAGCGGTACGCACGGCACCACTGGTGCTGGTTGACAGCGAACCGGCCTTTGCGCCGCCTGTCTCTGAACCAATTGATACCGAACGGCAGCTCTTCCTGCCGGTCATCATCCGCTAAGGTACTTCTGGCGGCGGGACACACGCGGTGTCCCGCCGCGTCCCGTCCTGCGGACCAGCTCCAGTCCCGTGGCCCGGCGTACTCCCGCGGTCGTCAGTACACATTCCGTTCACAACACCTCCCCCGCCGTCTGCCCCGGCCCACCGATGGCAAAGCGCGCCACATCCGGCATCGCGTCCCCATAACCGGCGCGGGCT
>JGI12109J20283_10092226_pt1 | contig 43894 bp, 41 predicted proteins | sample ElkSlonscriptome_12_FD_20283 | JGI IMG/M metagenome (IMG submission 20283)
ATACATCCACCTTTGGTGGATGTATGTGTGCGGGTATACCCGCGTGCCATCCACCGTGGTGAAGATACGTGTGCGAACATCGTTCGCGCCCTGTATTACTTGCAATGCATGATAGCGTGCGGCGCATGAAATGTCCAGCGCCGCGCTATAGGCAATACAGCCATCCACAGCAACAGACCTCAGAGCTGTTGACGCGCGATACGCCTGGGTGTATATATGCCGGAAGGAGCATTGTACATTTTACGTGTTTCCTGTTCACACACCGAACACCGCCCGCAGGAGGGGCACATGAGCGCAGAAAAACCCGAGGAAAACACCGAGCATCAGTTTGAGCAGGCCAAGCGGGCTACGACACCCTACAGTTGGCTACGTGAGATGCATGATCCCGACTTCGAGGCTACGACAGACAATCGTGGCAAGAAAGCTCACATGGATGACATTGTGTATCGCAGCTACTGAGCACTACCCGCACCCGGCAATACCCGCCGCGTGCGGGTACTCCTTTTTTCATGATATTGTCGTGCTACCGCTTCGACTTGAGTACACCCTCCAACCACAGTTTGATATCCATCCCCCACCCTGCCTCACGGGCAACCATAAGGAGGTGATTGATTGCACTGACGGTGTGCTCCGCTTCCACTCGCTCTGTCACCTCGCCATTGTGATTGATCACGAACACGGCATCCCGAAACGCAAGTACGTCGGTATACTCGAGACAGAATGATGGGGGGAGGAAATTAAGGCGCAGGTCGTACGCAGACAGCTTTCTAAGCAACCGCTGTGCATATCGCGACAACTCGTCTGCCACATCGGTCGTAGTGAGGACTTCAAGCCTGGCACCGGTCTCTTTCGCGTAGGTAAGGCAGTGTTCAAAACGCTCGAGGCGCTTTTCGGGTGTCGTAAGTGCCGAGAGTAGCATCACCACTCTATCACCCGCGCGTGTTGTAAATGCCTGCTCAATCGCTCGGTGTGTATCCTCGTGCGTCAGGATGACCGCATCAGCAGTGCTCGGCTGCTGCGTCGCTTCTGGTGCCTTCATGACGGGGTGATCTGTAGGCACTTCCTCGGCACCAGGAAGTGTTTGAGCGATGTCCGTGTCCTCATCAAAGGGTGACTGTTGCGCTTCTTCACCCGGGCAAGTCTTGGGACGGAGGCGCTGCTCTATCCAATCGAGCTTGTTCGCGACCTCCTCGGACTTCACCACGTACTCGTAGTGCCCGCCCACGCGCTCCCGCGCAATGAGCCCCTGCTCTGCAAGGCCCTTCAAAATGTAGTCGACCGTCGTGCGTGGCAAACCGGCGCGCTTCGCTGTCTTGCTCACATTCATCTGCCCAAACGTAGAAAGCGCGGTAAACACGCGCACCTCCTTGTCGGAAAGACCCAAAAAACGCAACTGATCGACTAAAAATGCCATGCGAACAGTATAACACTGACGAACTTTTCGTCAAAATATGCGCTATACCGCCCAAACACCTCTCAATGAACGACATCGGATGTCGTTCATACTACGTACGGAGGGGATATGGAGGGTAGTCAACGCGCCTGTACTAGCATCCGCTGCGACCTCCTGGAACTAGTATGAGGGCAGTACTACAACTCTTTCTCTAAACGATTGGTTATCTCGTGCAAGGCACGTTCGTCACCAGCAATAACTATGTGACCGTTAGACATGTACCAGGCGAGCGTTATGGTACCGTTCGGTCGAAGTGCTCGCGCCTGTATGTCCTCGACAGCGGTATACGCAAATGTAGGTGACTCTGGATTAGTTTGTGACACCTCCTGCGGTGCGGCCTCAGCACCTTCCTCCTCTGCTGACTCAACGACCACACTCGTTGTTGTGGCACTTGCCTCCTGGGTACTCGTCGACGTTGTGCTCGTTGCAACAGTACTCGTTCCCACACTAGATGTCGACACAAGTGGGGGCACGGGTTGAGAAGGCTCTTCGATCAAACTCGTCTCCACTCCAGGGCGAACAGTAGTTTCAAACGCAGGTTGCGGGATGAGTGGGTCGAGATCACGTGCAATACGCTCCTCCCACTCAAGCATACCCTCACGCCCATTCTCTCGATACTCAGTCTCAAAAATCAAAAAGAAGTGTGCCGCACTCTCACCTTGATAGAAACCAAGGAGATACTCATCCTGAAGCGCGAGACGGAGCGTGTCTGGCTGCTCGATGCTGAGCATGGTAAGTAGTCGATCAAGATCCACCGGAACCACACTGGGCTCGCCAGTAACACGAAGTGTGATCATCTCACTCATGCGTACAGCAGCAACGGTGCCTGCAGGGTACTCATATGCTGCGGGCAACGCATGCAGGTCTGTCACAAGCGCCTCACGTGTTGTGTAATCTACATCGAACACTATCGTCTCATCTATCTCGATGGGTTGGTACGCTGGTGCAGTAAAAATTTGTACATCACGTGGGAAAAAATACCACACCAGCAGCAGTGCCAGAAGCACGACCACGAAGACACCAGAGCCGATCAGGATATTGATTGATGGCGTGAGCCAGGTGTTGGTGCTCTGGCGTACCAGTATGTCGTGGTGCTGCACGCTTTGCTGTACCCGAGGCACCCCAGTACCAGTCCCAGAATTGGTGTGTGCTACAGCACGCTCCATATCCTGTTTCAGAGTACGCATCAGTGGAACATCAGCTGCTGGATGTCTAGGTACTGCAGTGTTGTCCGGAGACACCGTTTCACCCGCATTCGACATGTTTACTGAACTCTTTTTGTGCTGCGCCGGTGCTCCTGTCGACCGTGATGCGTCACGCTGCGTCGCGGAGGTACGACCGTCAGATTGACTCTGTGAACCTGCTTGAGCAGGCTGCGATGTACTCGCCGACTCAGCTGAAGCACCCGCAGCAGCCACACCATCCTCTTGTTTGATAGCGGCAAGCACCTTTGCCATATCTACAGTACGTGCTGCCTGGGCTGCATCAGCACGCACATCCGACGCTTCATCACTTTCAAGCAACTCGCTCATCTGCCGAAGAAGCTCGGTGTCAGACCCAACAAGTGCCCGCTGTCGCGTACGCGCTGGCGCACGCTGCGTGTCTTTAGCACGCTCATCCCCCTCGGAATCAACACCACCTGCAAGCACACGATCACGTAGTGAGCGGATACGTGCAGTGTGCTCACGAGCCTTCGCTAGCGCCTGTTGTCGCTTCTCCTCAGCGGCTCTTCGCTGCTTTTCTTTCTCCTCCTTCAGTCGCGCCTCTTCCTCTGCCGCCTTTCGTGCCGCTTCCGCAACCTTTCGGCGTGTTTCCTCAGCCTTGAGCTCGGCCTCTGCTTCTGCTTGTTGTGCTTCACGCTGAGCGCGCCGCTCAGCTTGTGCCTTAGCCCGCTCTGCAGCCTCTGCTTGGGCACGCTCCTCCCGCTCTTCTGCTTCGCGTTGTTGTGCACGCGCACGCTCTTCTTCTGCCTGCTGCTGATCGTACTGCTCATCCGTCACCCCATCGATTTGTTCTTGCACACGCACCTCCTCACCATCGCTCTTTACAGCACGTGCGGAGGATGTGCGTTTGGCAGCAGGATCCCACATATCAAACGGATCATCTTCCACTTCGACATGATGCACAGGCTGTGCAACCTTCGGGTAGCTTGGTACTGCTTTGGTGATATGGAGCTGGTCACGGATTGACTCTGTAAGCGGATCCATCGACTGAGTATGGGGTAGATCGAGAGCTGCTTTTTTTTGATGACCTGATGCTGCGGCCGACCGCAGATCAAGAGGTGCCGTACCAGGTTGTGTAGCAGAATCAGACGCGTGTACCTTGGAATCTGGTGGAACGGAAGTTGCAGACACATCAGTCTCCGGCGTCGATCGCTCGGCAACCGGAGCGGATGCATGTGCTGTTTTATGCGGCGGTGTTGGCGTCGCCGTAGCGACATGCCGCAACCCGTCCTGAGCTGCCATCGTATCTTCGGACTGCATCTGCTCTTCCTGTTCCGACGCACCATCAGCACGTGTAACGCCCAGAGACAAGGGTCTCGTGGTATCGTCCCGAGACACCACATCTTCTGACTGCCCATGAAACGCCGAACTGCTCGGCTGTGCCGCTGCCGATGAGTTCGTTTGATCAATACCAGACGCCGATGCTCCTTGTGACACGGCGTGCGGCGCAACAACAGTGTCGGGGCGAGCTGCTGCGCTCAACGAAGAAACGCGATGCTCGGGTTCAGCCTGTCGCGCGTTGGCTGGCGCCAACGGTCGACCAGTACCACCTGTTTGCTGTGAACCTGTGCCTGGATTCTGTGGCACCGAACGCTGCTCCTGCGAAGGTGTATGAGACCCTTCTGTAGCAACGCGTAACGGTACAGAACCAAGTTCACGCTCCCATATATCGCTGCGTGGATGCGCGGGAAGAGCTTCACTCGGCACTTCTTCCACATTCGAATCGACCGCACGCTGCGCAGATGGTGAGACTACCTGGTCGCGCGCCTGCTGCGCAGTATCCTGTGGAGTTGCTTCAGATGTAGCCTGCCGTGCTTGTGACGACTCGGTCTGTGCTTGTGCTCCAAAAGGATTTTGTAGTACAGCTGCTTCCGGTGCTGCTTGTTGTGGTGGTGGCGGAGGAGGTGCGGCTGGCTGCGGTACTTTAGGTTGAGACGGTGCAGACTGAAGGTGTGTGGGGAGTTGCTCACGTTGCTGCTGCACTGTAGCTGCAGGAGGTACAGGGGAAGCACTCTGCACAGATTGACCGCTTTTCTGAGGAGTAGCCCAAATATCCGGGGGTATCGGACCGGGCTCATCGAGTGTTGGTACCGGCTGTGGTGTAAGATCGAGCACGTTAGGTACCGGTTCCTCTGGCACGGGACCATGCGCGGTAGGCGACGCGTAGCGTACGATGACATGTGGTGGGGTTTCCGGTTGCCCTGGAACAGGTTGTGGCGGTGCGGCTTGTAAGCCACCCAACATATTGCCTTGCCCTGATCCATCTGTCTGAGCAGGTGGTGCTTGTGCGGCTGACACCTGTTGTGCCTGAGCCGATTGCGTTTGTTGCGGTGTGGCAGGCAATGGAGTCCCGGATGGTTCTTCTGTGGTCTGAGTTCCATCATTGACCACGTCCGACAGACGCAAAATAGGCACGCGGTACTTATCCTCGCTCATACCCCACATTGTACACGACACCACTACCACCACGAACTCACCAGTTTGCACACCACCCTCTCTGAGAGAGGGTGGTGTGTTAGGTCAACTGAATAAACCTGTGCCTTAGCGTGTACTGCTCGGTTTGAGCCCCTTTTGCTCTGCCCACAACGGGTCGGCACGCTTGATCGACAAATTGATGCGGCCACGCTCATCAATCTCTTTGACCGCAACCTTTACGCGCTCTCCTTCTGTAAGTGCGTCGCGAATCTTCTCGATCCTGAACGGTGCGATTTCGGAGACATGCACCATTCCCTCCGCATTCGCACCAATCTTCACGAACGCCCCAAAGTCCAAGATGCGAGTTACCTCACCTTCAACAACCTCACCAGGCAACCACTCCTTAACAAGGTCCTGGATCATTGCGAGCGCCTTCTCGGCACTACCATGCTTCCCGGTTATGAAGATACTGCCATCATCTTCGATGCTGATATCTTCTACCCCGGTGTCATCTTTGATGCCGTTTATCGTTTTGCCACCACCTCCGATAACCAAGCCGATCTGATCGACTTTCACCTTCATAGTGAGAATCTTTGGTGCAAGCGGCGAAATGTCATCCCGAGGTGTCGGAATCTCCGCCTCAATCAGGTCGAGTATCTCATTGCGCGCCTTGTTCGCACCAACAAGCGCCTCTTTCAAGATATCGACCGTAACACCATCGAGCTTAATGTCCATTTGAATGGCAGTAACACCCTGTCGCGTACCGGCAACCTTAAAGTCCATATGACCATGGCTGTCTTCCGGGCCCTGGATGTCGGTCAGGACAGCGTGCTTGCCATTTGCTGCCATGAGACCCATCGCGATCCCCGCGACAGGACGAGTGATAGGCACACCGCCGTCCATAAGGGCAAGGGTTGAGGCACAAATGGCGCCTTGGCTTGTAGAGCCGTTACTTGCCATGCATTCTGAAACTAGGCGAATGGTGTAGGGGAACGCTTCTTTGCTCGGCAGCACTGCTTCAAGCGCCTTTTGCGCGAGCGCGCCGTGGCCAATCGCGCGACGGTTCATGCCGCCCATGCGTCCCGTTTCACCGCTGCTGTATGGCGGGAAGTTGTAGTGGTGCATGAACCGTTTCTGCTCATCAGAATGTTCGATAGTATCGACAATCTGTGTATCACCGGGGCCGCCAAGTGTGAGTGCGGTGAAGACGTGTGTACCACCACGGTAAAAAATACCCGATCCATGAAGCATGTCGGAGACGCCTCCCGCCTGTGCGTAGAGCGGACGTATGGCATCAAACGCACGTCCATCTGCGCGTTTCCCCTCTTCGACCGCACCGAGCTGAATTGTTTCGTCGAACTTTTCGTCAAAATGGTCAAGTGCGCGCTTCATGTTGATATCTGGCAACTGTTCTTCAAGGAGTGCCTTCCATTCGCTCTGGAGTTCGTTGATAGTGCTGTAGCCGGGCTGCCCACTAAACACCGCATCTTGGAGCTTCGGGGAAATTGCTTCGTCGAACAGTGCCTCCATATCCGGAAGTGCCTCAGGTTCCTCAACAGGACGTTTTTCAACACCAAGCTCTGCGATGATCTCTCTTTGCCACGCTTCAAGCTCTTTGTGTATTGACACCGCATGCTCAAAAGCGCCACCAAGGTCTTCATCACTTGCCTCATGCGCCCCCACCTCAATCATGTTGAGGGTGCCGTCTTTACCACACGCAAGAAGATCATAGTGGTACTCGTTGTGAGCACGCTCTGTGTATGTAGGATTGATGATCATTTCGCCGTCCTTGTTCTTCCCGATACGTACCGCAGAAACTGGACCGTTCCACGGGATATCGGACACACCCAGCGCAAGCGATGCAGCAATGACACCCAGCACATCCGGATCATCTTCGTCGATCGCAAGAATTGTAATCACTACTTGCACCTCATTGCGCATGTTGTGGTTAAAGAGCGGACGAATAGTGCGATCGACAACACGGCCGGAGAGTACCGCCTCCTCGCTCGGTCTCCCTTCGCGACGCATGAAGCGGCTGCCGAGTATTTGCCCCGCAGCGTAGTACTTCTCCTCGTAATCAACCATGAGTGGAAAGTAGTCGATATCGTTGCGCACTTTGGTGCTCATACATGCTGTCGCGAGCACAACCGTCTTGCCGTAACGCAGCAAGACCGAGCCGTTCGCCTGTTCAGCAAGATCGCTGAATTCAGCGGTCAATTCCTTGCCGCCAACCGTGGTTGTAAAGGTCTTCTTTACCATTATTCTGGCGCAGAACCGGAACAAAGACCTGAAATGACGAATTTTTCGTCACCATGAGCGACATCGGAAGTCGCTCATACTTCAGCTCTCTATCCGCTCCCACGCGGTTAGCTAATATATGCTGACTATAGCAGACACACGAAGGCGCCGCAAAATGCGACGCCGCGGCAACCGCTGCTGATGCGCTATTTAGCGCATTCGTCGAGTACGGTACGGAAAAATACGCGTGCTTGATCAGTACCGTTTCCGCCACAGAGTGCCACGCACAGCTCGCCAGCGACGAAGCCGGGCTGTTTGCCGGGGTACGCATTGCGCTGTGCTTCCCGAAATGCGTGTGTGAGCTGGCACTGCTCCGGTGCGCTGTCAGTAAGGAGATGCAACTCACCGTCCTTATAGTGCTCGATGAGGTTGATCAGCTCCGCAGAAGGCGCGACGGGGGTGATTGCGTCGTTGCAGAGGCGCAGCAGCGCTTGCTTGCATAGTGTGAGTGCAGTTGTGTATTCTTCTGACACAGCATCTCTCCAGTAGTTGTCCGACAACACAATACACCGCACTCAGTAGTGTGACAAATAGCACAATGTATTAGAAACCGATATGGGTGAGTGTGCTGAGAAACACCTCATCACCAAACTGTTTGTCGGTATAGCTCTCCGGGTGGAACTGAAAGCCGAACACCGGCCGCTCGGGGTGTGCGATTGTCGCGATACAGTGGTTGGTGCGTGCGAGGGTGTTGCACGCGCCGGGGTCCGTGACCGCGTACGTGTGTGTTTCGTACACAGAAAAGCGGCGCGTGTCGCCAAAGATCGGATGTGGCTTGACCACGCGCACCTCTTCGAGCCCCTTCTCCCGCTGTGCCATGTGCTGCACACTGCCACCAAACGCATGCGCAATGATTTGGTGCCCCAAACAGATCCCGATCACCGGGGTGCGCGTTTCCTGCACCATCGCTGCTTCTCGCTCGAACTTCATGCTGGGTAGCCCAAAAAGCGAACCACCGGAGAGCACGATGAGGTCGAAACGGTTATGGTCGGAAAGGTCTGCATTCCAACGACGCACAACTTCTCGACCGGGTATCAACCGACGAAGTCGGTGTAAGGTTCGGGCACCGTTGTCGATGAGGAGTATTTTCATTACGAACTAGTATACCGCGAAGGTTGTAGATGCGTATAGCGCCAGAGGCTGCAACTCACCCGCCCATACTTCATCTCGTCATTCCTGCGGAAGCAGGAATCTCACGCTTAGATTCCTGCCTCCGCAGGAATGACAGACGGTGGCGCGCGATACGTTCTGCACGTGTAGGCGGGTCAGAGGCTGCAAGGTTTGACTAAACGTCAATATGTATTATAATGATTACAGTCAACCACGCCCACAGGAGGCACACCATGCAGGCACTACTGTCACTTATCGTTCTGCTCACCGTCGCCACCGGGCAGGTTCTCGCTGCAGAGGAGATCACCGAGAGCTTCACGACCCAAGAGGGGTACGAAATGGAGGTCGTGTTCCGTGACGGAAAGGGTTTCATTCTCCGGATGGACTATACCCAGTTCTTGGCGAAGTACCCGGACAAACCCAACCCTCGGCAGCGGACGCTGCTCGCACGCAACCACGCGCGTCTCCTGCTCGAACAAGAGGTAAAACGTATTGCCGCGGATCAGATCGGTACGCAGGAAGGATGGATCCAAGGCATCCTCGCGCAACCAAACGGCGGCGACATGGAAGTCCAGCTCAAGAAAGTGCGCGTGAATGACGACTCGCTTGATATGGAAGTCGTCCGCAAGCACATCAGAACGTGAAAAAGGAGTAACCCCGCACACCAGGCCGCGTATCAGAACGATACGCGGCCGTGTCACGTCTGGACACGCGTTCTCCCCCTCCTACAATAGAAAAGCCCGGCCATATCTGGCCGGGCAATGTTCGGGACCTACCCCGAACCACTCACAGGAGTGTTACTGATTGTTGCTGTTGTTGGGTTGCGAAAGGCCGCGGTCGTACGCGAGATTCTTCGCGGCTTCGACGGTCATGAGTTGCATGAACCGCGTGGTCTCCGTGTCTCCGCCGACCGGCGTTTCCCCACCGGCACCGGCAAAGACGTACTGCGGTACCGCACGCTTGGCGTAGGCGTCCGCCCAGACCTGTTGGATCTGGATCTCTGCCTCGAGCTTCTGCGCCAGCGCATTGTCGGCCATCAAGATCTTTTCCTTCTGATACGCTTCGGCATCTGCGGCGACCCGCTTCGCCTCGGCGTCGATCTTGGCCTTCTCAAGCAAGACGAGCGAGGTCTCCTTCTGGATCTGCGCCTGCTCACGCTGCTTGCTTGCCGCGATAAGCGTCTGCTTTTTATCGGTCTCGGCTTTGGTGGTCATTTCGATCTGCTCCACCTTCATCGCCGCCTGACGCTCGGCAACCTCTCGGTCACCTCGTGCCACTGCAAGCAGCCGCTGCTCTTCCTCTTGAATGCGCTGTTCGCGTGCGATCGCACGGTCCGCAGACGCCTTCTGTTTGAGCTGCATACGCTCCACGAACTTCGCGTTCGGTCGCATATCGGTCACGCGTGCTTCATGCACCTCGACCCCGTAGCTCGTGAACTTCTGCTCCTTGCGGAGCGGTTGTCCCGACTGGTCGTACTGCTTCTTCACCGAGAACACGATCTTCGACTGGTCGCCGAATGACGCCTGGTCCTCCGGATCAGACGCATCCGCCTCTGCGGTCTGGCGCTTGATCGACACACTGCTCTCTTCCGTGCGCTTCACAAAGTAGATGCCATGCTGCATCTGGTTCTCGAACTCGCTGATGAACTCGGTACGTCCACCCGAGTAGTACTCCTCAGCACTCATCAACGACGCGGTCGCCTGCAGCGTTTCCTGTACCGCAGGGATCAGTGCAACGCGCAGCAGGTTTTCCGGCGTACGGTACTCGTGCGCCATGTTGAGGAAGGTGTCCTCGTCGGTTGGCAGACGGAATCGCACCGTCGCATCCGCGTCCGCATCCACCTGGTCCAAGAACATGATGTTTTGGCTCGGCAGACTCGCGCTTGCAGAGGAGGTGTTCCCCTCCGCATCGACACCGTCCGGCGTGATGTTGTCGACGACGACCGACATCGCCTTTTTCCACGCATTTACGCGACCGAACAGGTGCATGTTGTACCCGACATCATCGACCTTCTTTTCCTCACCGAGGATGGTGCGTACGTGGTAGATGTAGCCGGGCTCGGCGTAGAAGAACACCTGGTTGAAGGTGCCCAAGCCGATGAAGGTAGCAGCGAGGAGGACGAGGCCCAAGCGGACCAGGTCCGGTACGGGGAACACGTCCCGCGTGCCCTCGCGCTGATTGCGGTTGGTGTGCTTAATCTTCCAGATGGAAAGCCCGACGGCTGCCGCGATGGACAGAGTTGCGAGAAAGATCCACAACATGTGTGCTATCTCCGTTGATGTGTTTACGAGGAGGTGTGCGAGCTAGAGTAGCTCTTGAACAAGAGGCTCGTGAGCCAGAACAGACCCCAGGCCTGCAGGTAGGTGATCTCGGGCAAGTCGAAGATTGACGGCACGAGCCAGTTCCACAGCAGGACGATCGGAATCGCTGCTATAAGACCAAGCACCGCTACCGCGACAAGCACGATTAGCCCAGTGATCAGTTCGATTGTGAATGTCTTCACCTGCACTCTCCTGTGTTGTCAAAGAACGTTCGGCTGCCGCTCGTCGCAACAACGCGAAAGGGCACCCCCCAATGGAGTGCCCTTTGCAAAGCTCTTCTGTCTGTGGATGAAAATGTGACAAAACACCCACAAGAAAAGCCTTGCAAGGCGCTCTCCTTGGTGAAGTCACATTTTCAGTTTCGTAAGGTGCGGTCGGTTCTTCCGTGGCTGTCGTTCCTGTATCTGCCCTGACTATAGCATGGCGTATCAACCTGTAGTGTACTATCAAGATACAATTGTATTTGCTCTAAAGCACATTTACCGAAAATACAGGAAATATGCTATTCTATGAACGTAAATTGTTGTACTAAATATTTACACTTTTATGAAAATCACCCATATCCTCACCTCGCTCGGCCTCTCAAAGAACGAGGCGCTGGTCTACATGACACTTCTTACGGACGGGATGCTCACCATATCGGGCATTTCCCGTGCAAGCGGGCTGCACCGTCCGGCGATATACGCGACCCTCCCCGAGCTCATCGACAACCACCTCATTACGGAGCGGCAGGTGGGAAAACTCATCTACTACGCAGCAGAGCCGCCCGAGCGCCTGAGGCGGCTGTTGGACGAAATGCACCACGAGCTCGACAGTGTCATCCCGGAGCTCACCAAGCTCCGCAAGGGAGCAGCGCCGCTCGTGCGTCGTCTCGAAGGTCGCGCCGGCATTCATGCAGTGTACGAAGACGTCGTCCACACACTCAAGAAGGGCGATGTGTACTACCGCTACAGCTCCGAGGGCAAGCAGGAGATACTCACTGTGGGTGAACCGCCGCGCTACGTGGAGGGGCGCGACAAAAAACAGCTCGAACGCTTTGTGATCACCAATCCCGAGTACGTGAAGTCGCGTGAACCGCGACTCGACGAGGCGCTCAAGGTCGTCCCAAAAGAGTTCCTCCCCTTCGACTACGGCGTCTCGCAGGTCATTTACGGTAATAAGATCGCGTTCATCGACTATCGCCAGGAGCTCGCGACCATCATCGAACACGACACCCTCGCCAAATTCCAGTGCGACATCTTCCGCATGCTGTTCAAGCGGTTATGAGTAGGAATTGCTGCACGAGCACCTGCTCTCCTCGCACCAGACCTCGTGGTGCTTATGGGGCGTGGGAACCTTTACTGTGGTAGCAACTTGAACAGCAGCTCGAACACTCGTTTGTGGAACTGAGCGATCGCGGGGTTTTCGATGTGGAGGGCGGTCTGTGAGTTGTAGTCGATGATGAGCACGTTGTGGCCGTAAATGACCTGGGAGACATCGTGGTCGAAGAGGTCGAATTCCGGTGGCACCATTTTCATGTCGCGGGTGAGCTCCGGCTTCTTGCGTTTGTAGTTCTCGCTACTCGTGATGACGTAACGTTCGAGTTGCTTGCTGTCGCGCTCCTTGCGGTAGCTCTCGATCACTCGCTTGTCTATTTGGTCGTCCCGCTTCACGACGTCTCGCGCGCTGTAACGGTAGTAGATGTCCCCTTTCTTGAGGGTGCGTGGGATCGAGAGGTACGCGTGTGCTATGGCACGCTTCCCTTCAATGAGTCGCACGAGTGGGCGTTGCGGTCGTTTCTCATAGAGGTACTCGAGCGGTGTGACCGCGTGCTCCAGCGTCTCCATTTCTTCACGAATGCGTCCTTTTAGAAGTGCGGGCGAGGCGGGCGCGTAGTGGGTGCGCTTGCCTTTAGGTATGGGGGTCGCCATATGCTGCTCGGTAAGCCCCTTGAGGGCGCGGTAGACCGATGGGCGATGGAGCTTGGTGCGCTCGACGATGTGTGTGACCGATGTGGGCCCGAGATGGAGGAGTGCTTTATACACCCTGCCCTCATTTTCTGTGAGGCCAAGGTGGGTAAAGAGGCTTGCATGCTTCATATGTACTGTGTATGGTATATAAATTCTGTACAAAAACAATATATGCTATATATACTGTTAAGACTTCTATTCTCAAACTATACAGCACACGATACTTTTACAGCCGAACATTTCCGTGTGCGTTAGAGTAACGGTGGATGAACAAAGAACGTTGACAACAAGAGGTGTAAAGCATGTTCATACTACTCGACCAAGACGGCGTGCTGTCTGACCATGGTGCGGAACTCTACACGCGGTGGGCCGACCAGTATCCCGAGGAGTTTGATCGGTACCATATCCCGCTCGACCAAGCGCCCTACGACCTCACCAGCCACTTCGGCGGCGAGGTCACTGAGCACTTGAAGGCAATCGAACAAACACCGGGATTCTGGGCTTCCCTGCCCCCGATCGACGGTGCGCTCGAAGGTGCCAATGAGCTCGTAGCATTGGGGCATGTCGTGTGCATTTGCACGCGGCCAAGCAAGCGGGTCACCGAGATCTGCGCGCTTGAAAAGTTCCAGTGGGTGCAGCGCAGGCTCGGACAAGCGTGGATCGAACGGATGATGGTCGTGCGCGACAAGACCTTTGCCCACGGCGACATCTTGATCGACGACAAGCCCAAGATCGTCGGGGCACGCGAGCCTTCGTGGCAGCATGTGATTTTCGACCAGCCCTACAACCGGCACGTTGCCGACCGCCCACGCTTTTCGTGGAGTATCAATTGGCGAGATGCTCTGAGCGAGATCGAAGATGCGCGACGTCGTACCCGGCTTACTAATGAAGGTGCCGGATGGTTGGCACGCGGCTACGGTGTTGATGATTGGGATTTTTGGGGGTAACAATCACCGATCACCGGTACGCAAGGACCGCTTCCGCGGTCCTTTTTCGTTAAGAACGAGCAAAAAGTATCAATTTTAACGGTTATGGGTACTACAATCGTTAACGATGGAACGCTTCACCTTCATTACCGCCAATGCAGGGAAGTTCAAAGAATCGAGCGCTATTGTGCCGAGGCTTCTTTGGGGTGGCACACATTAACGGGTCTCTATCGAATTTGGTGTTCAATTCTTTGAGCCGTGCAAAAAGACAGACTGGTTTGAGATTGTTGTCCAAAGCATGTCAAAGACTGCTGATGCATGCGGACGATGTTGGTGTTCTCGACCACGAGCGCTGAGGTGGGTGTGGTGAGCTGATGCATCACCGACAGTTGCGGCGTCGTCACGAGGTTTGTATCGAACACCGTGTCAGGAGGCAGCAGCTTCACTTGCTCGCTGTAGTTTCGTTCGCACCGTTTATGCTCGGCCGCCAGTTCCGAGTGCTGGAGCAAAACACGTACGTTGATCTTTCGTTTTGAACGGCGGTAAATGAAGTCGGAGAAGAATTTTTCGTCGATGTTCATCCACAGATCAATGTTACCAAGCACATTGTAGTATTCATGCGGCCGGATGCGCTCTAGCAGATCATTGTAGACATGCTTTATGGCCTCTTTTCCCTCATGGAGTCGTATCGTGCTCCCCTGCTCGTGCATTGCATATGAAACAGCGACATAACATCTGGATGGTTGTGGCGACATTGCACTCAATCATCTGGTGCGCAAAGGAGTGTGGCATCCGCTTACATCTTCCGGCGGCCGTATCGCACGCTTTCTCTACTTCAACGGCGCGCACCTGTGTCGAGGCAAGCGCGTGCTCGATATGGGCACAGGGAGCGGCCTGCTCGCGGAAGCACTGATACACGCTGGTGCGGAATTTGTATACGCGACCGACTCGTCTCGTATCGCAGTGTCGAACGCTCGCCTGAATTTAGAGCAACACTACCCTAGCGACCACTGTGTCGTACAGTACAGCAACCTTTTCGACACGTTGTCTGACATCCTCGACAACGAAGAGCTGGACACCATAGTGTGGAACATTCCGTTCTTTCCCGGGCGTGCGCCAACGGGCGACACGATTGCAGCGAGCATGCTTATGCCGCCAGAATTGCTCGCGCAGTTTCTCACTGAAGCGCGTGCCTACCTTCGCCCGGATGGCGTGATCATTATTACGTCCCATAGCCGCGGTGGGCCGCTCATGGATCCATGTCGCGTCGGGGCTAAGCTCGGCTATCAACACGAGCGCACCTACGCGCAAGAAACTCGTACTGGCGTACAAACTGGCATGCTGTACGTGAACGAACTAAGAATGAAGTAACCCCCTGTAGCAGCTCGACCCACCAGTCGAGCTGTTGTGTTACAATTTCCACATGATTACCTTCATCACCGGCAATGCCGGGAAGTTCAAAGAGGCGAGTGCCATTGTGCCGGGGCTGGTGCAGCAGGACCTTGATCTGCCTGAGATCCAGGAGCTCGATCCGCACGCCGTGATCGCGGCAAAGCTCGATGAGGCGCGCAAGCACCTTACCGAAGGCGCGCTCGTGGTCGAAGACACCTCGCTTCACATCGACGCCCTCGGTGGCTTGCCCGGCCCGCTCATTAAGTGGTTCCTCGATCGCCTTAGAGCGGAAGGTATCGCAGAGCTCGTAGAAAAGCTCGGCAAAGGCAGCACCGCAGAAGCGCGTTGCGTGGTGGGCTACCTCGCGGAAGGCAGCGTCGAGCCGCAGTTCTTCGAGGGCACTATGCGCGGCACCATCGTCGCTCCGCGCGGCGAGAACGGCTTCGGGTGGGACGTCATCTTTCAGCCGGAGGGCAGCGCCAAGACCCTCGGTGAGCTCAGTTTTGACGAAAAAAACGTCATCTCTATCCGCGCGCAGGCGTTTGGAGCGTTTGCTGTCGGTGTCAGTTGATACTCATCACGCATGCGCGCGCAGACACTACGCTAGTCTGGTGAAATATCGTGTTGCGTCGAGCACCTGCATATTACCATGTTGCACCTCATGTTTGAGTGTATGCACGATTTGCTCACCGGCAACAACGTATCGGTCTGCAAAGTAGCGTAGTTGTGGGGACAGGTTAAGAACTTCCGCCGTTCAAAGTCTGCGAGTGCCGGGTCATCGATGATGACCGCGCGTTCTTCGTCGAAAGAGAAGAACGTGACGCGAGTGTCGTAGATGAACTGGTCGATGTTTTGACCAAAGAGCTCGTTGTCTACGGGAAGCACTTTGAGGTAGCGTTCAAGGCGCGGCTGCTTTACTTTCTCAACATAGGCACTTGCGATCGTGAGGGGGCGTGCCCGCGCAGTGGTTCCAAAGGACGCGTACAGCACTCGTGTCTCGTATGCGGCGGACATTGAACCACCGCAAGTACTCTCCACCAAGCACAGCGTGCGTGTATAGAGCCAACACATGAATGGGGCGGTGTTTACGTGTGGTCACCTCGCTAGCTAACGATGCGGGATCACGTGTCGGGCGCCTAGGTACATGCAGGGCAGATACCACACAAGTATGCCCGTCCCCATGCATTGAGTAACGGTATCGACGGTGGATTTGCACGTTTCGTAGACAAATAAGTGATGTGCGGTACACTCTCAAGCAGACTACATATGTGAAGAGTGACAGCGATGAGCCATCTTATCTTGCCGTCTTACGCCGAGGCAGATGTACAGCGAGCAGATGCATTTGCGGAAAAAATGCATCAGGGCCAAATACGAAAAATGACTGGTAAGCCCTACATCACGCATCCGCGCTGTGTAGAAAAACTTATCATAGAGTATGCCGGACTAACAGGTCAATCGCTCCTGCGTGCAAGAATAGCTTCAATACTGCACGACACCATTGAAGACACACATACGACACAGGGAGATATTCTGCTGCAATTCGGGAGTGTAATGGGGATGATGATCCAAGCACTAACCAGCGACCAAACCATCGCATGCGATGGCGAGTCACATCTCCCTCGTGTCCGCGACAAAGTTGCGCGGGTCAGGCAGTATTGCATGTACGAAACGCAGCTGGTCATGCTAGCAGACCGTGGAGCAAATATCGAAGAGCTGGTGCTCGACTGGTCACACGCAAAGAAGCAGAGCTACACACAAGACGAACCGGAGTACATGCTCCAGAACCTCGATGTCCCAAAGTCAAACGAGCTTGCCCAATACGTGCGCAACCTCATGGAGGAGTGTCGCAAAACACACAGCCTCGCACCACCCACACCCTAACACCCCGCCTGCATGGCGGGGTGCATTCAATCCTCACATCTATTTTGCGGCACCGTACTAGGCGAGCCGCTTAACGGTACCGTACGAACCACCTTTTGAAGGTGTTTTCGCGGGGTTTGTGCGCTTGCGTGCACCATCCGTGGCACCACGCCTGCGAACAGGTGCGCCGATTGTGTAACGCTTCACATCCTCATCCATGTCTGTGAATTCATCCACAAACTCACGAAGTTTGCCGGAGCTTGAACGCCCAAACGAAATGACCTCGACCTGGCATCCTCCCGCGGTCTTGAGGTGCTCCACAGCTGGAATAAAATCACCATCACCTGTTGCAAGTACCACTGCGTCAAGTTTTGGAGCCATCTTAATGGCATCAATCGCCATACCAACGTCCCAGTCGGCTTTTTTTGCACCACCTGCGAATATCTGCAGGTCTTTGGTCTTGGTCTCTATGCCGATCTTGGCAAGTGCATCAAAAAACCCCTGCTCTTCTCCTCCTTCAGTGTTTACTACATACGCGATTGCACGGATGAGATTACGATCTGCTACCGCATCCTTGAGCACATTCGCGAAATTTACTTTTGCCTTGTAAAGGTTCTTTGCGCTGTGATACAGGTTTTGCGTATCAATGAACACAGCAACGCGCTGCGATTTGTGTTTGATAACTGACATATTGGCATGCCGAAACTTATGGTGCGCACTGTGGCACACCTCTATATAAAAATGCTCTGCAGTACAGTATAACACCCAAAACAAAAACGCGCTGGGCGCATTTTTGTTACAATCGGTATTGCAAACGTAGTTTATTTCTTGAGGTCAAGCTTTTTCAAGAGCGCACTGTACGCACTCTTGTTTTTACGCTCAAGGTACTTAAGATGTGCACGACGATCAGCCACCATACCTAAGAGGCCACGACGAGAATGCAGGTCCTTCGGGTTCTTCTTTAGGTGCGCAGCAAGATCGTTGATCTTTCGCGTAAGAAGCCCTACCTGCACCTCAGGCGAGCCGGTGTCGCTGTCCGTGCGAGCAACCTCTTTTATCACGTTTGCTTTCTTTCGTACTGTTAGCATATGCAGAGTACTATAGCATATATTGACGCTGAATGCAAGCCATTTGAGGCAAAAGCCCCTGGGGTGCACAAGAGCACACTCACACAAGCCGAGCAGTGAGGAACTGCCACCGTCAGAGGTTACGCGCTGCAGTTACCGACCGTAGCTTGTTTGAGGAGCGAACTCCTCCCCATGCAGAGCGATTGCTGTTTGCAGCACACACCGCACTCATTCATGCTGCATTTTCCAAATACTTGTACACATACGCAACCAGTATCCAAACAGAGCCAAATACTGCAATAAATCGCCCACCCACCTAAGAGTTGAGGTTTGGTTACTCGTGCCGTTACACTACAACAGTTTACTGTTATACTCTCTCCATATGCGCATCACCTCCTGGAACGTAAACGGAATCCGTGCGGTCGAGCGCAAGGAGCTGTTCTATCCTGCTCTGATGGAGCTCCGCGCGGATGTGCTTATGATCCAAGAAACCAAAGCACGCCAAGAACAGTTGCCAGATACACTCAGGAACGTCCCCTCATACCACGCCTACTTCGATCACCACAAAGAGAAAGGTGGCTACAGTGGTACCGCGATATATACTAAAGAAGAGCCAAAAGAAGTCACGTACGGCATGGGCGTCGAGCAATTTGACTGCGAAGGGAGGATGGTCACTGCGTTCTACGACAATCTCACCATCTGCAACATTTACTTCCCCAACGGAGGCCAAGGGCCGGAGCGCCTCAAGTACAAGCTCGAGTTCTATGAGGCGTTTTTGGAGTACATCGAGGCACTTCGCGAGAAGAATCCGGTCATCTGGGGTGGTGACGTGAACACGGCACATCAAGAAATAGACCTCGCACGACCCCGCGAAAACCAAGACAACACAGGCTTTTTGCCTGAAGAACGGGCATGGCTCGATGAGGTTGCAGCTCTGGGCTGGATAGACACCTTCCGCCACTTCCACCCCTCAAAAGCGGGTGCCTATTCATACTGGGATATGAAAACCCGTGCACGCGATCGCAATGTGGGCTGGCGAATAGACTACCTCTTTGCTTCTCCTGACCTCCTCCCCACCCTTAACACTGCCACCATCCATCCGAACTTGATGGGGAGCGACCATTGTCCTGTTTCAGCGGAGATCCGTACGTGATAGCGGTACATGTCGAGCTAGTAGTGCATCAATAGATTCATGTGGTGCAGATCGCAAGCCGCGCTTGAATATTGGCAGATTCCGGTCGTGCGCCCAGGGGCGCTCCCAACCGTGCGTTGTGCGCAGAAACTCCTCAGCAATGTGTGCACCGTATTCTAAACAGCCTGTAAGCGTAACGTCGAGGTATGTCTGTGCAATCGGGTGACATGTACACGGTGGTGCTGGTGTCTCAATCACATAGGTCCAGATCACAGCATTTCGCTCTATTGCAACGTCGCACGCAACCTGCCCAGTAACGTCACGTCGAACGTAACCTGCTTCTCGTTCGTCGAAGTGCGGCAGGTGTGCAGCATCTACTCGTATGAGCACCCCGTTTACATGTGCGAGTTCGTTGTGGGTAATGCCAAGTGCACAGTAGCCCTCGGGATCCTCAAAACACCATGAACGAGCGTATGTTCTAAGTGTGGCAAGCCATGCCTGAGGTGTAGGCGCAGTCCGCTCCCTACTCTCTTGAGAGAACAGCGATCCGTAGCCAAAGATGTAGTGCGGCATATGCGCATACCGTACCCAAAAACACACGCTTTGCAAGCTCTCGCGCACAAATGGTGCGTGCGTACACGTTCACCAAATGGTGTACGCCCCACTTGTGGATAACGTATCGAATCACGACCACAGAAGCCTGATTTTGCGGGAGTTTTCATGTGTGAAATTATATAAGACACTTATCCACAGTTTTCCACACACATGTCCTTTACATAGATTGTAAAAGACATATACTAGTACGTAGACCAGCGTGATGGTGATTCCAAAGGAAGAGGTGGTACGTTGTGCGCGCGAAATTCGTGAACACAGCGTACCACCTCCTCTGGAGGAACAATTGTTCTTTAGAGAAAACAGTTCTTTGCAAAGCAGCGCGAAGTACCGAAATACAAGGAGTTCAAGTGTAGATTTCTTCACCAAAACAAATACATTGCATAAAGAGACACTCTACATAACGAACGACGAGTTGAGTAGGAAAACGTAACGCTTTAACACAACTAAATACAGCAGCCCTCCCAGCACATTAAGTCGCCTCGCCGGAATAGATACGGATCTCCACCCTAAATATTCCTCTCTTGTAGGCCGGAGTGAGCGCTCACCACAGACACAGGAGCACGAAAGACACGAAAGAATGCAGATACTACCAAGCAGTGAGCCCTCACCCAGCCTAGAATAGAAAAAGCAGGCGGCTTTTTTTTACACCAAACCGCCTTTTCTGGGGCGGCATTTCTTTTTCAATTTGCTACTTCAAATGCATCTCTAATAGAACCTGACCACCCCTCGGCACACAGTGCTCGTAACGTTGTTGCAGGAGTTCACGCAACCATTCCAGCGCTACAGTGTGATGTGCCTCATATGGTTGCAAAGCATCAAGTGGCAGGCACTCAAATGAGTTTACTTTGCAAGAGCGGGATTTTGCAGGCGATTATTGAGTCAATTCCTTTCAAAAAATATGTACCGTAACTCCTGTTGTTTGACGATAACTGGCAAAGTCTCACGTGAAACATGTATTGTTTGTTACACGTGTAACTCCTGACGCATTGTCGGAAGCAGACGTACTAAGCAACCGCAGTTACTGGGTCTTGTGCACGCAATACAGTCGCAACCAGCTAGACATTGCTAGAGTATTTGCTCAAGTGTTACATGTGAACCATGCGTCAGTATGATCGAGTGCACAAACAGTGTCACCCTGAGTGCCTACTCGCGCCACACAAACGGCCGCGGGTATGACATCTAAGGTCACGATTCTTCGATAGGGTCACTTGCGTACTTGAAGCATTTCAAACGTTGCGAGTACGCTGTTTATAGCACTCGTGTCCCACATACGCAGTACTAGTTTCAATCAGACCTCTAGTATGGAGCCTCTCAGGATACAACTAGTCACTGTTACACGTGTAACAGTAGGGTTACCAAGAACGAGTGTGCAAAAGCGCCTCACTACGCATGGGGCATGTAGCAGCAAATAGTACAGCGCGGGCGTTACGACCTGGACATGATAGCGCCGGCACATATTCTTCCTGCTACTAACGTTGTGCGACTTCGCAATACGTGGGGTTAGCTGCGGTACACACAATACGCTAGTATGGTCAAACGTGGTTCACGTGAACCGTGAGCGAGTATGTGTTCGATGTTACACGTGAACCCTAGCGCACATGGTGCTTTTTCCGAAGCTCTTCGACCTCTTTCTCGTCCTCCTCTTCTTTTCGTTCTTTCCCGGCCTTACCAAGTTCTGTAAGTTGCTCGTCGGAGAGTTCGTGGAGCTCAAGTGCTCGCTTTTCGAGGTATTCAACCGTATTCTTGCTTGGATCATCCAGGACTTCCTCCAGAAGCGCATGGAGCATGTTGCCCAGCCGTGGACCGGGTGTTTCCCGTGTAACATCCATGAGTCGCTTGCCATCGATCTTGAGCATGCCGACATTGATAGGGTCGCGCAGTGCTTCTTCGACCATACTTACGTACTTACGATACCGAAACGGCTGTTCCTTTGGCCTGCCGGTGCCAATACGGTCGCAGCGACGCAGGTTTAAGAGGTCCCACATAGTCTCCTCACCACCGACGTTGACAATCATCCTGCGCACGGCAGAGAGCGTGATGGTGTCAGGATCGCTGAAAAACATGTGCCAGCGGACCATTTTGACGACTTTTTCGACAATTTCTTTTGGGTAGCGTAGTTCTTTGAGTGCCTTACGTGTTACACGTGAACCAACGACTTCATGGCCGTAGAATGTCCACTCGCCGTTCGGGCCTTTTCTGCGGCATTCTGGCTTGGATATGTCGTGGAATAGCGCTGCGAGGCGCACCTCAAGCGGCCATTCCTTGTCTGCCGCGTGCTGAAGCGCCCGTAACACGTGCTCAAATACCGTGAACTTGTGTGCCTGGTTCTGTTCAACACCCACGCTACGCTCTAGATCTGGAATTACATACGGGAGCAGGCGTGTGTGTTTCATGTGAACCACAGCCTCCATAGGGCGGGAGGACATGATGATGCGCGTTAGTTCATCGCGGACGCGTTCTTTGCTGACATGTGCGAGCGACTCCGCGTTCTCGGTTAGTGCAACAAACGTTGCTTGCTCGATCCCAAACCCAAGCTCGGCACCGAGTCGTATCGCGCGGAGCATGCGAAGCGCATCTTCTTGGAAGCGTTCTGTTGGATTTCCTACTGCGCGCAGCAGTTTAGCCGCAATATCGTCTTGTCCTTTATAAGGGTCAGCGATATGTCCGTTAGAAGGGTCGAGTGCAATAGCATTTACCGTAAAGTCCCGTCGAGCGAGGTCTTCCTCGAGTGTCACGCCGAAGGTGACAGTGTCGGGACGTCTTTTATCGGTGTACTCACCTTCACTTCGGTAGGGGGTCACCTCCACCACTTTGAGCGTTTTATCCTCTGTACGTCCGTTCACTACGCCGACCGTACCGAAGTCGTTGTTGTAGTAGGTCTCTTCAAAGAGTTCCTGTATCTGTTCGGGGTGTGCGTTCGTGGTCACGTCCCAATCCTTTGGCGCCTTGCCGATCAAAAGATCGCGCACGCAACCGCCCACCAGGTACGCATCGTACCCGGCCTTGCACAGCGCGTCGGTCACCTCAAGCACCTCGGGTGGAATGGTGTATTGTGTTGACATAGCCGCATGGTATCGCATTTTGTGCCGTTTTGCTATAGAATGCACGGTACGTTGTCGCACGCGCCGTTCGTCATTGTGCTTGTCTGCAATAGTCACGACGAAGGCGGGAGCGGAGCGCGGCAATCCAGACGTACGTATGCGCCCGTAGCTCAACGGATAGAGCACTTGTCTTCGGAACAAGGGGTTGGGGGTTCGAGTCCCTCCGGGCGCACAAAATGCAAAAACCAAAGCGCAAGCCTTGGTTTTGTTGCATTTTGCACGCCCGGAGGAACGAGAAGGGCGCAGGCCGCGAAGCCGGCTCTGGAGCGAAGCGGAAGAGGCGAGGCCGAGCCTAGACGAAGCGCACTTGCTATCTTTTCGAGCAGTGCGAAGAAAAGTAGCTAGTGACGCACCGTCGAGTCCCTCCGAGCGCACCAAGGCACAACAAGAAAGCTGGTCGAAAGGCCAATCTTCTTGTTGTAGCAATTGAGTTGCTTAACTTGCGGGCCTTTGTGCGAGGCGGAGACATATACCGTGCCCAATTCCAAGGGCACGGTATAGTCGAGCCGGGTGAGAAGGTGCCCAAGCACCTTCGCAAGACCTTGTGAGACGTTTTGTGAGTGCTTTGCACGAAACAAAAGGTCCACAAGGTGTACTGATCCTGTAAGGATCGAGAGTGCTTAGTGTTTGAGGAGCATAGCTCCGAATAACACTTAGCAACTCGTGACCACAGAGGAAACTGAACTGCTTCAGTTTCGTGCTCGGGTGCGAGCTGGAGGAATGTGCCGTGCAAAACTATTATGCCGTTCCGTATCCACAGCATGGTATGCTGGTACGACATGGATTTCATGGGCACACTCATAACCATTAGCGCACTCACGGCGCCGCTATGGATAGCGTTTTTGCTTTTGCCCGTGGTTACTCGTTTTACGAAAGCGCGACGCAATGACACTCACAAACAACAGTCGAATGGAGAGAGTGGCCGCTTTGCACGGGTGCAGAAGGTGCTGGCTATTGTCATACTGTGCGCAATCGTTGCTCTCGTGCTCTACTTAGGTCAACCGGGTGTTTAAGGACTGCAGCACACCTCCACATCGTGCCGCGCAAGAAGGGAGATACGGGCATCTACACGTACGAGCCGCGCGACTTTCTGTACCGCCCCGGTGAGCGCCCGACCACACCGGAAGAGGAGCTGTGGGCAGTTGCCACACGTGTCCGTGCTCAGCTCTGATCCGCATTCGCACTGCTGTGGTACGTGCTGTACTATGACCCTATGCAACTCACCATTTTTGATTGGGGAAGGACACTGCATGACCCTGAGTACGGCGCGCTTTTTCCCGAGACAAAGGAGGTGCTCGAGGAACTGCGGGCGCGTGAGTACATGCTCGCTATCGTCGCGCTCGCGACCGCAGGAGAGCGCAAGATGCAAGAACGTTTACGCATCATCGAACACGAGCAGCTTGCGCCGTATTTCGCGAGCATCAAGTTCGACGTGGCGAACAAGGATCGTATGTACGAAGGGACCCTCGCGGAGCTCGGCGCGACCCCAGAGCAGACGACCATTGTAGACGACCGCGTGATACGCGGTATTCAGTGGGGAAACGCGCACGGCTGTACGACGGTGTGGGTGCAAAACGGCAAGTTTGCCCACGAATTGCCGGACGAACGCACAGGGGCGCCGGATCGTGCTGTCGCCTCGATTGCTCTACTGCCCGCAATAGTGTAGGTGCTGCAGTGCCCCATGTAGGGTACGGCTTCTCATTACCGCACGAACGACAGGTACCCCTGTTGCGTAACGATCTCAAATGAGGCGTGCGGATATGCGCGAGTAAAGGCGCGGGATGGGGCACTCTTACGCCCGGCACTCCATTTGAACTCAAACGCACGAATGGTGTCGCCGGCTTCCTCGACCAAGTCCACCTCTTGCTGTTCATATGTTCTCCAGAAATGCATGTGCACTCCGCTACGTGAGTACGTGTGCTTCTTCATGCGTTCTGCTATCAGAAAGTTCTCGAACAGAGCACCAGCATCGTTTCGTGTGTCCAGGGGGTTGAAGCTGTTAATAATCGCGTTTCGTATACCCACGTCATAGAAGAAGATCTTGTTATGACGTTTGATCTCCGTTCGCTTATTCGTGAAGTAAGGTGGCAGGCGAAATACCACAAACGACTTCTCAAGTAGGTCGATATATCGCTCGACCGTGTTCTTGTCGATACCCACAAGGGTGCCAAGCTCGGTGTATGACACCTCAGAACCGATTTGCAGTGCAAGTGCTTTCAGTAGCGTGCGCAGTGTATGGGAATCCTTCACGGCTTGAAGCTCAAGGATATCTTTATACAGTTGGCTGGTAGACAGCTCCATTAGACAATCTTGTTTTGCATCAAACCCTAGTGCGCTCACCACTTCCGGGTACAGGCCGTACACCAGGTAGTGGGGAAGTGCCTTTTGAGCCGTAAGGAGATCGTTGTTGTGTTGGAGTTCGGAGACAGCGAACGGATAAAGATAAAACACGCGCTTACGTCCGGTGAGTGCCTCATGGGTTTGGTCGAGGAGGTTGAAGCTCGACGAGCCGGTCACCAGGAGCTGCTTGGTGTCGCCAAAGTGATCGACGAGCAACTTCAGCGTTTGCCCGATCGTAGTCACTTTTTGAGCCTCGTCGATAAAGAGGATGTCTGCCGCACCCACTATCTCCGTAAGGTAGGAAAGATCTCGGTCGGTCAGGGCGTCGCGGTCGGTCGGGTTATCGCAATTTAGGCGCACCACATGCTTGCCAAGCGCTTCAAAGTGAGAAAGGACCGTTCCAGACAAGGTGGTTTTACCTACTTGGCGAGGCCCGACGATCATGAGCACCTTCCCTTGAAAGAAGTGCTCTTTCACCGTATCAAGTATGTGCCTGCTTACTATATCCATATTATGTGAGTACACTCACTAAATTATACCTAAAATAGTGAGCATGCAAGCATGTTATGCACAGCATCTTCTCACAGACCGAATGCACACAGAAGCAGGTCGGCGCATTGCGCAGGAGCGCCACGCGTACATAGAAGCGTACCTCGCGCGGTTTTTGAAGGAGTGTGATGGTATACTGTAATTGCATGGTGGCAAACCTCGACGATGGGTATAGAGCCGTGGTGAAGCGTTTTTCTCTTGGCTATTGGGTCGGATTACCGTGCACGGTTCTCATGCTTTGGTTTGGGTTTGCATATGACTTGGCTGCGCTTTCTCTCACTCTCGTGTGCTTATGGATCGTTTTGTACCCTTTCTGGGCAATGGCATATGCTCCTACACAACGTGGTGCGATGATGCGAGGCTGGGGTATTGCACAGAGCACCATGTTTGCGTTGCTGCATGTGGCTGTTGGGGGTGCTGTGTGGCTGTACATGTACGCATGTGTCGCACTTATGTGGTTTGCGTGTCCGCTGCTCTAAAATACACATGAAATCACTCCCCACTGTCACACTCCTTGGCATCGACTGCGTGAACATAGAACGGTTGATGCTCGCGGCGGATATTTGCTGCGAGAACTTCAAGTTTGCAGACGTAAAGCTGCTAACGTCGCTCCCTGCACCCGCTGGCACACCAAAGGTAGAGATACCACCCATCAACTCTTCTGCCGAGTACTCAGCGTTCGTGATACGGCACCTTGCCGAGTACGTTGACACGCCGCATGTGCTCATCATCCAGCACGACGGCTTTATACTGTCTTACCCACACGCGAGAGACCCGTATCGGGCTTGAAGTCCTCACCACGACCGATGTAGCAGATGAGTTGTCACGGTATGTGGAGCGACGGCTCACACAGTTGTCTGCGTACGATCTGCACCACAACTCCCTCCTGCCGTTCTTTTCTCTTCCGTACAACGACGTACTCGCACTTCGCGATGCTGTATTTGTGATCAATGCTCACACGTGTGGATGAATGCAATTCAACGTAAGCAGCAGGTTGCAGGAGGCATCAAACCAACGTACACTAGAGCTATATGGTAGATGTACAAACACACATTGCACGACTCACAAAAGAGCGTGATGCACTCGAAGTTCAGCTCAATAAGCTTGGTATTCGCGACCCACGCAATCCAGAAAACTGGGACGTCAAACGCGCAAACCTCGACATCATGCCCGCGGATCAGAACGAGGCGGCGGACAAGACCGAAGAGCTCCATCTCGACAGTATCGTACTCGATGAGCTTGAGGTACGATACCGCAGCATAGTACACGCGCTCAAGAAATACGAAGATGGCACCTACGGAGTATGCGAGGTATCTGGGAAGCCCATTGAACCAGAACGACTCGAAGCAAATCCTGCAGCACGCACATGCAAGGAGCACATTGGTGCTGAGGGAACACTTCCACCACTGTAGTCAGCACACACCCGGCACAAGCCTTCTTTGCACAACATACCTACAGGGATTGCAGCATGTACTTGCGCCACCCTGTCGCACCTGGGTACGATGTACCTATGAGCGTTGCACGTGTCTTCAGCGCACAAACTGTCTATCTTGATGCAGCCCGCGTCACAGTAGAAGCAGACCTCTCCAAAGGGATGCACTCTTTTTCTGTCGTCGGCCTTGCGGATAAAGCCATAGATGAAAGCAGGGAGCGCGTGTCTGCCGCAATAAAAAACTCCAACCTTCCGTCACCCAAACACACAAACAAGCGTGTGCTCATATCGCTCGCACCCGCCGACCTCCGCAAAGAAGGACCAAGCTTCGATCTTCCAATCGCACTTTCCTACCTTCTCGCGGCAGAGGAAATAGATTTCGATCCCTCGGGTGTACTCTTTGTTGGCGAGCTTTCTCTCTGGGGTGACCTAAGGCCTATACGTGGTGTCGTCTCTATTGCACGCTTTGCCGCGCGACAGGGGTTCCACACGCTCGTGCTGCCACAGGCAAACGCCACTGAAGCGGCGATGGTGCCCGGCATCTCTGTACTCGGCGCAGACAACTTGCGCGATGTGATTGACCACTTCAACGTGAGTGACGCACAGAAACGGCGCACCCTCACCCCACATAAACCGGTACCGTTCGTCGAGATTACAGACCCGTCACACATTGACCTCTCCGACGTTCGTGGGCAAGAGACCGCAAAGCGTGGACTTGAGATAGCAGCTGCAGGTAGGCACAATATCGTCCTGTACGGGCCACCGGGAACAGGGAAGACCATGCTTGCACGCGCGCTGCGCAGCATCCTCCCACCACTCACGTTTGAAGAGGCACTTGAGGCAACCGCGATACATTCAGTCGCAGGGACGCTCGACAGTCCCATCATCTCCACACCACCATTTCGGTCACCACACCACTCCGCAAGCCATGTCGCGATTGTTGGCGGGGGAAGTATTCCACGCCCGGGCGAAGCGACACTTGCGCACCGGGGGGTGCTCTTTCTCGACGAGTTTCCCGAGTTCGAGCGGCGAGTCATCGATGCACTCCGTGAGCCACTCGAAGACAAGGTAGTGAGCGTATCACGCGCGAAGGGTACGGTGGCATTCCCCGCAAACTTCATCCTGGTTGCCGCCATGAACCCAAATCGTGAGCGCGGGGAAGAGCGTATAAGCGAGCTCGACCGTGAGCGACTCAAAAAGAAGATATCCGGCCCAGTTGTCGACCGTATCGACATGTGGATTGAAGTAGTGCATGTTCCACATAGCGAGCTCCATACGCGAACCCCGGAAACACACACCGCAGAGTCGCCTGCAATCCGTACTCGCGTCACTCAAGCACGCACCGTGCAGACGAAACGCTACGGAAAAAACACAAAGAGCAATACCGATATGAGCGTCCGCGACATTGACACACGTGCACAACTCGCACCCTCTGCAGAGGCCATCCTTTCCAGTAGTGCTGAAAAACTCAACCTCTCACCCCGCTCCTACCACCGCACCATCAAGCTAGCCCGCACCATAGCCGACCTCGCGGAAAGTGATACCATTGAGGATGCACACATTCTTGAAGCACTCACGTACCGACCGAAGGGGTTATTTGAGTGAGCATGGTGTAGCAGAGCACCATACCGACATATCGCACGAACAACGCGACACTGGAGCTGCCCATGCAATACAGTGCAGGTTGTCATGTCTTCAACCCCTGCGTACACAGGTCATGCGTGCGTAGCAGAGGTGCAGCGCTGTTGTCGTTGTTGAGGCTTGCAAAGCAGCTCACAGCACCTGCACGCAAACGCCTCTGGTTTTCCCCTATCCCCACACCACTTCGCTAACTTCCAAGAACTATGAACGACTTCCGATGTCGTTCATCAGGAGACGGGTGTGGGCAGAATGCCCTATGCAAGGGCCACAGTAGCTAGAATGGATTCGGAGCGCCGCGAACCTCAAAGTGGAGGTGCGGGCCGGTTGAACGTCCAGTGTTGCCGCTTGCTGCGATCTGCTGGCTAGCGACCACGGTCTGACCCTGCCAGACCAAGTTTTGCGAAAGATGAGCATAGAGTGTCTGCGTACCATCATGATGGTCGATAACGATGTAGTTTCCGTAGCCGCCATTCCATCCACCAACACGAGAAACGATGACCGTACCGCCATCAGCGGCACGTATCGGGGTGCCGACCGGTGCACCATAGTCGACCGCATTGTAACCATGAATACCCTGAGTACGTACCGCACCCGGAATCGGGTGCACCCAACCACCACCACCCGCACCATCGCTCGTCTCTGTCACAACATAGGTCGTAGACTCGTTGTACTCCTCCTCGACCATGCCACCGGGCACCGTGAGCACCTCGCCAACACTCAGTGCCTCGTGCGCACTGATTCCGTTAAACTCAGCGATCTCTAATGCGAGCGCATCGAGTTCTTCACCATCTGCACCACCACCATATTCCTCGGCTATGCTTTCAAGCGTATCACCCTCCACAATAGTATGCTGTACGCCGGAGATCGGGAGAATGAGTAAGGTCTGGCCAGGGTGAATGTCGCTACTCGATGAAAGTTCGTTTGCCCACACGATTGTATTGACTGACACATCGAACAGCTCGGCAACCTGCGAGAGCGTGTCTCCTTCCTGTACGATATACCACGAGATCTGATCGGCGCTCGCAGGCACCTGCTGGTCTTCAGCGGGAGAGAACGGGCTCTCTTCAGCGACGAGTGCCACACCATCTTTCACCACAACAGAACCACCGCCACGCGCTGGGTTCGGGTCGAGGTTGCGAGCTCCCCGCAGCAGCGCAATCGTTTGCGAGTTTTCCATCTCAAACGTGTATGCAGCCGACACATCTGCGACGCGCGCATCTCCGAACATGCCTAATATGCTCGCACCCGCCACACGCGTATGAAGCGCGAGACCAGCTCCCACAAGTACAACAAGCGAGCCAAGTACCGCATGTGTTACCGTTCGCGGGTATGTCTTCTGAGATACGTTGCCGACCTGTGTCGCGCACTCAGAATCCTGAGAAGATTGTGATGTTATATGCCTATGCAGTGGTTCATCTGTCCCTCACTCCGCCACACAGTGTGTGGCCTGCATCCGTAACGATCTTTCAGCCGATACGAGCAACTATATACGGTGCACGTGTGTGGTCAATAGGTTGTACACAGGCAACAAAGTCCGCACATTTACCCCAATGAGTATGGTAGTATAGTGTGGCATGGAGCACACAAAAGGGCTTAATCCTGCGCAAAAAGAGGCGGCATTGACAACTGAAGGACCAGTGCTTGTACTTGCAGGCGCCGGGGCCGGCAAGACAAAGACAATTGCACACAGAATATCACACATTGTCAATGGAGGTACTTCGCCATACCGTATTCTCGCAATCACTTTCACAAATAAGGCAGCGCGAGAGATGCGCGAGCGCGTGCTTGGCCTTCTCCAGGAACAAGGTGCTGCACATGGCAGCCCTACCGTAACGACGTTCCATGCGCTCGCGGCACTCCTCTTGCGCGAGCATGCGGAGGTACTCGGCCTCAAGAGATCATTCACTATATATGACCGTTCTGACTCACTTCGTGCGATGAAACGAGCTGTAAAAGAGGCGGGAGAAGACCCTAAAGTCGTTGAGCCGCGCGCCATCCTGTCTTCAATTGGCCGTGCGAAAAGCGACGCTATTACCCTCTCAAATTACCGTGATGCGACGGGAAACGGGTGGTGGGAGCAGACGGTCACCTCGGTCTGGGAGCGATACGAGAAACTGGTTCGCAGTGAGGGTGCACTTGATTTTGACGACCTTCTCTTGTACCTCTGGCTTCTCCTTGAACGCCACGCAGATGTGCGCACCAAACTCCAAGCACGTTATACATATATTCATGTCGATGAGTACCAAGACACCAACAAAGTACAGTACAACATTGTTCGCTTGCTTGCGGGCGAGCAAGCGAACATCTTTTGCGTAGGCGATCTTGATCAAAACGTCTATAGCTGGAGGGGTGCCACAATCGAGAACATTCTCGATTTTGAGCGCGCATTCCCCAATGCAGTCACGATACGTCTTGAACAGAACTACCGATCGACCAAAACGATAGTCAATGTCTCCAACGAAATCATTAAAAAAAACGTGCGGCGCAAGGAAAAAACACTCTTCACCGACAACGCGGAGGGCGACCGGATTGGACTCATTTCGGGGTTCGACGAACGACACGAAGCAGACCTACTAGCCGGTCGGGCTGCCGAGCTCATCGAGCGGGGTGCATCTCCTAGCGAGATTGCGGTGCTCTACCGCGCAAATTTCCAGTCACGCGTCCTTGAAGATGCGTTCCTCGCTGCCGACATTCCGTACCGCGTACTCGGCACACGCTTCTTCGACCGAAAAGAAGTGAAGGACACGCTCTCATACCTTCGTGCGGCACAAAACACTGATAGTTGGGCAGATATCGCACGCACCATCAACACCCCACAGCGTGGTATTGGCAAGGTCACGTTCGAAAAACTGCAACAGCAGGGCATCGAAGGACTTACCGGCAAAGCACGAGAGCGAGTCGAAGAGTACTTTGCGATCCTGGCACGCATCCGAACATACCTACGTGAGTACCCGTGCTCAGAGGCTATCAAGCACACCTTGAGTGCATCGGGCATTGAGCGTATGCTCACGACCGGTAGCGAGGAAGACGAAGAGCGACTGCAGAACGTCAAGGAACTCGCCTCGCTTGCTGCAACACGATACGATGCATTGCCGGGACAGGAAGGGGTCGAGCGACTCCTTGAGGATGCGGCACTTGCGACCGATCAAGATGAAATGGATGCACGCACCGGTGAACGAGACAGGAACGCAGTAACGCTTCTTACGGTACATGCCGCAAAGGGTTTGGAGTTCGACCATGTATTCGTCACCGGCCTTGAGGATGGACTCTTCCCGCACGAACAGCTCGATACGCGAGGAACAAAGGACGCCGAAGAGGAACGTCGACTGTTCTATGTAGCTCTTACGCGCGCACGTACCAACCTCTACCTCACATACGCGCAGGTGCGCACCGTCTTTGGTCAACGACTTCCACGGATGCCAAGTCAATTCTTGCTCGACATCGACGAACAGTACATGGAGACGAGTGAATCTACACAGGCCACAACCGGGCAAGTGGTGTATTTAGACTAACTACTTGGCTCTACGCGCACCTCCTTGTCTCTGGCAGAACGCAACACAACTGCAAAAAGGCCACAGCAACATCCGGTCTTGCGCCGGGCATCTTTCATGCTACGCTGCCTACACAATAAATATCATGGCGAAAAAGCAACAACACCCACATGCGGCACGTCGAGGTGCTCGCCTCGGCCAACACTTCCTCACTCGACCGGAGATTGCCGGCTGGGTAGCAGACGCCGCACACCTCACACACGAAGATACGGTACTCGAGATCGGCCCAGGACATGGCATCCTCACCCGTGAACTCCTTACACGGGCAGGGAAGGTCATCGCGGTAGAAAAAGACCCCGCACTTGTGGCAGAGCTTCGCATGTTATTTTCAGACGAGATTGCAAATGGCACCCTCACTCTCATCGAAGAGGACGTACGCGACTTCGATCCTTCCACCCTCACCACACCCTACACTCTTGCAGCAAACATTCCATACTACATAACCGGGCGCATCATTCGGCAGTTCTTGACCGCACGACACCAACCAACCAGAATCGTTCTCCTTATGCAAAAGGAAGTGGCGGAACGCATTGTTGCACGCGACCAGAAAGAGAGCCTGCTTTCGCTCTCTGTAAAAGCGTACGGCACACCTGAGCTCGTGCGCACCGTGAAAGCGGGCGCATTTTCACCACCACCGAAGGTAGACTCTGCGATACTGGCGATACACGAGATACAACGCAACTTATTCACTTCCTCAGCCCATGAACGACTTTTTTTCACCACTATACGCGCAGCATTTCAGAATAAAAGAAAAACTATCGGTGCGTCACTAAAAAACACAACCGTCTTGGAACGTATCCTAGCTCAGAACATCTCACCCTCAACACGTCCTGAATCGATTCAGCACCAGGTTTGGATCAACACATGTCGTCCCTAGTGGCACGCCAATATATGAAATCACCACACAGCTCCCGACAAACCTACATCGAGGTTCCCATTCCCGGCACAGACACATTCATGACTGGCGGAAAGATGCAACACCACGGGTGCGTGGGAACACAAATAAGGCAAATATTTGGAGTCGGGGCATTACCAAGTGTCTTTGCACCAGGCCGAACCTGGTAGTACGAGTACAAGGGCGGCTGCATAATAGCAACACCGTACGGTGCACCAAGACCGTAGAGTACCGGATTCAGGGTAAACGCTACTATACCATTCCAGCAAGGGAGTACACCTGCAATATAACCGGAGAAACTGTTCTGCGCATTGGTACCGAGACCCACACCACCGCCCGTACCCACGAATGCCCACCACGTAGACCACATAGCGGCTTTTGCCGCCGCGCACGAAAAGTCAGCCTGTGCCACCGACAGGGACATACTGGGACGCGACTCTTCTAAGCGCTCCGAGGTATGGAAACGAACGGTTACCGGTAGTAGAAGTATGATTACCAGCGACAACCCCGGGAGTATAATTCTCTTCAACATCATGTGTTAGTATTACAACGGAAGATACATAGTGTGCCACACGGGTTCGCTTTCACCACAACTTGTTTCAACAGAAACCCACACGGGAGTCTCTAGATCCTTGGGCTGTTGGACAAATGAGTATTCAATACCTGCGGGAGGATCAGAAAAATCATCCATAGTTTGCAACATATCATCGGTATACTTATCTATCTTGGGAGGTTTCTCTAACGAATACTTAAGAAATTCTGGGTTAAACGTGAACGACACGTATTCGTCCCCCTCTTCATACGACACAACATCGGTTGTGTACATGGTATCCACCGTCACCGTACCAGCGGCAAAATCTTCACCATACAATCTCACCTCCTCACCAACCAACAAAATGTCTGGTTCTATACTGGAAATACTGGGTGCAACACACAGACCTTCAGATACAGGAAAAGCGTACGCTTGTCGTTGCCAGTATGAGGTTCCACATGCTTCGTCGCGACAACCGCACTTCCACACCCCATCAACCTTCTCGCACATATACGCAATCACGGTACCATCGCCTTCAGCTGCGGCAAGGTCGCCGCTCGCGCTCCCCACAAACCACGGACCGACCGCTCGGTCGCCCTTGAGTTCTACGCGGCGCCAACCTCGGTCCGTGCTCTCGAAAGCATGGCGATATATATACACGGCACGGTCTTCTTGCCCCAACACAAGCCTAGCACCATCCTCCTCACAGACGACGCGCATCGCAAGTTCATCAATCACTCCAGAAAACATATATGGTGAGCCATATCCGGAAGGTACCACCGTATCTGATGACGTCACTGTGTGACAATTAGTTTGGCTAGTTGCTGCAACAGTGACGTGCGTAGATACAAGAAAAAAGCACACTAACGAGCATAGAAAGGCGACAATAGTCACGCTGAGCATATGGGCTCGTGCGGTGCGCGTCATGGTACTACATATAATGGCGCACCACATCGAATGACGCAACAGTCATACTACGGTACCTGTGCACAACCCTGTGCATACTATCTGCACAAACAGTATACAGCGCGTGTATTGTATGTGGTCTATATGGGGATATATCCACAGTCCAGGACTTCACAATCAACACAAAGGGTGCGTGAGGGCGTATACTAAGGGCAATGGCTCGGAGGCACGCTGCTCAATCTGCGAACCGCATGGTGATTATTGCAATCACTCTCGTTACCGCTGTGTTTCTGCTGCTTATGCTATATGTGTTTTCCGGCAGCACACCGGTCGCAACACAGGCGACGCCAACCCTTGCCGTAACTCAACAGAACACGGCACTCGCAGCGAATACCACGCTTGCTGAGCGTGACAGCGACAACGATGGTTTGGCTGACTGGGAAGAGATTCTTTGGAATACTGACCCAAACAATCCGGACACCGATGGGGACGGTGTCGAGGATGGTGAAGAGCGGGCAGCAGGCCGTAACCCTACGCAACCCGGCGCAGGCTTGCTTGCAAACGAAGTACGTGACATAACCGATGCAAGCACTGGCGACACAGGACCAAAAACTGTAACCAACATGGTTGCGCGAGAGCTAATGGGGTCTGCGATGGAGACATTTCAGAAAACAGGCGGCAACGTCACCGTATCGAGCGAGAACGTGATTGCGCAAAACATTGAAGATGAGTTGGCCAAAGTAGCAAGCTTGCCATCGTACGATAAGAGCCTCGTGCGAGTAGTATTGAGCACCGACGAAACAAGAAAGCGATATATTGAGACAGTTCGCACAATCCTGCACAACACCTACGAGCAGGCTCCGGGGGAGAATCTTGCGCTTAGTACACTCGTCAACGGTGATCTTGAGACCGCTATCGAACAAATGCAGCAGACCATTGCGGTCTATAATTCAAGCATTCAGGGCTTGAAACAGACACAAGTACCAAAGGACGCGCTCAATATCCACCACGCACTGGTGGAACAGTTTATGCAATTCACCGCCACACTTGAGCAGTTTGTGTTGCTAAATGATGATCCGATACTTGGGGCATTTGCTACTGGCCAGTTCTCGACACGTCAACAGCAGTTGATAGGTGCTGCTGCGACGTTTATCGCTTACAGCATGCAACAGACACCGCAAGCAGCTACTGCGCCCGACGCCGACACTACAGCAGCTTACCAGGCCGCGAGCGATGATTCGGGAGATGCCCAACAGGATAGTGGGAGCGATGCGGCCAATCAACAAGGAGAACATGTTGATGAGCCGGAAGCAGAATCTATGCTCGCACCATAGTATCCTAGCACCACCGTCCACCACCTATCTTATAGTATGCACTCTATTTTTCGATCAGTCACCGCATTCTTGCTCGCCGTGCTTATTGTAGCGCCATCGGTCTACATGAGTGCGCCGGCACAACCAAAACAAGTTCAAGCAATGACCATTGCTGGGGTGACTGTAGACCTCAATACCGCGGTATCGAGCTTCGGTACCGGTGCTGTCTCTGTTTTGTCATGCAACCTTGGTGGTTGGATTGCTGGTTGGGTCGGAGGGATTTTTCCATGGCTCTCACCGGAAGTAACCGCCACTACTGAAGTGCCTGCTGCCATTGGACTCACCGGCGCTGGTGTAGCTGCCCCTGCCGGCGTGGCAGGGCTCGCAGGAACAGGCGCCGTAGATGTTACCAAGGTGCCTGTGACGGCACCATACCTGCAAGCCCAAAATGCACTCATCTCTGAACAACTTGCTGCGATTGCTGCCAATTCGCTTGTGTCTGCACAAAACACAACAAACTCCGCGGTACAGGCGGGTAACATGACCTTCAAGGAGTGTGTGCTCGACCCGCTCATGTGGATGCTCAAAGAGTTGGTAATTGATGCCGTAACGAAAAGCATCATTGATTGGATCGAGGGTGGGTTTGAAAATACACCGCAGTTCCTAGAAGACCCGAGCACCTTCTTTGAAAACGTGCTCAACGACACTGTCTCTGCCTACTTGTTTGAGAGCGGGCTTGACCAACTCATCTGTGAACCGTTTGCAGTCGACGTAGTCCTTGATCTTGGCTGGAGCTACTACACACCAGACAAAGATCCTGACTTCGGTCGCCTTTCGTGTGACCTGGACGACGCCTTCCCGGGTGTAGATATTTCAATCGATGTAAACAACGACGGCGTTATTGACGGGGCAGACGCGCCAGTCCCGGGCGCAGACGCAAACACCGGCTACAGCCGGATTGTTGAGCAGGGCGATATCGATTTTGCTGGGGGCGGCTTTACTGCTGTCATGGGGATCTTTGATGATCAAAACAATGAAATAGGCACGAAATTCAATGTAGCAGACGATGCTGCAGACTTTGCCGCACAACAGGCGTCTGAGCAAGCCATGCTTCTTGAACAAGGTGATGGCATGTTCCCACAACGCTGTGACTATGATGAAGATCCTTCTACAGAACTAAGTGTCTGCTCACCGGGAGATTTTATATCGCACCACGTCAACCAATGGACAGACGGTCAGCTCGAACAGCTCCAACTCGCAGATGAATTCGCTGAGATTATCAACGCAGCCGCACAAGTACTCATCCAGAAGTTAATTGGCGAAGCAGAGGGTCTACTGCAAGGCATAAACTAGCACATCATGCGCAATCAACTGAACATGGTACAAACACATATTTTGGGTGCGTTAGTCTTTTGTTTTGTGGCGACACTAGTTTTCTTTCTCACCACACCACTAGCAGCTCTTGCGAAAAATAGCGATCAGAGTCTGCCTGTGGGTGATGCAGTACATGCTGCATATAACGATCAGGACATATCCGCCAAAGCGTTCGGCTGCTCTTTCACTTCACCAATGAAGGCAGTACGTGGCTGCGGGGCATTCCTTGCGTACATGTTCATGAAAGGTGCCGCATACGTTGCCGCCTGGGTGAGTGTGGCGTTGAACATTGTTATCAAGGAGCTTGTTGTTGGCATGGGTATGCTTGTCGGCAACATGCCGGGGGTACTCACCGCATGGGCAGTCCTCCGTGATCTCGCGAACATATTTTTAGTGTTCCTTACAATATTCGTCGGTATAGCCACTATAGTGGGTGCCCAGAGCTATGGGGGCAAGCGTATGCTCTTTAGCATTATCATTGCCGCTCTGTTTGTAAATTTCAGCATTACCCTGTCAAAGGGTGTTATCGATATCTCTAACTACTTTGCTATTTCAACATACAAGATGCTCATCAACGAGAACAACGATGGCGACACCCTGCTAGGTATCAATTGTGCTAATCCGGACGAAGTACAAAAAAACATCGCCATTGAAGATGATCAGTGTATCAATGGAGGTGTTGCCAGTGTGTTTTGGTCAAAATTGCAGATCATGACTATTTTCAATGTTACTGAAATCCGAGATCAAGCCGGTCAAGCTGCTGATACTACCGACAAGCTCATATGGGTGGGACTTCTCGGCGGTGCAATGTTCTTTGTGATGGCATTCGTCTTCGGCGCAAGCGCGCTACTGCTGATTGTACGATTCACAATACTCGTCTTTCTTATTGTTGTCTCACCCCTTGCGTTCGTCTTGTGGATTACAGGGGTGTCGGGACAAGGCAAACGCTGGTGGAAAGCCCTCCTCAATCAAGCACTCTTTGCGCCGGCACTATTCCTTTGTTGGTGGATATCTTATAAAGTTTTCACAGGTTTAACAAATCGATTCAATCTTGATGGTTCGATTTCAGGGAGCGGTATGGCAGATCTCGGCTCGATTGCCATCATGACGTATTTCTTCATTGTTATTACTCTGCTGATCACATCGCTCTTCATTGCAAAGAGTATGGGAGCGATAGGGTCACGCATGGCGCTCAGTACAGGTCAGCGCTGGTCGAAACGTGCGGGCTTTGCGCTGGGCGCGGGTGCCGGTGCAGTCACTGCAGGTGCCGCGGCGTACAGTGCGCGGCGCACTGTTGGTTGGAGTGCACAAAAGGTCGCTGAAAGCGAGACACTAAAGAACGCGCAAGCGAAGGGCGGCATTGCCGGCAGACTTGCACGAACCACCCGCACGGGTGCCAAGGGTGTAGCTGGTTCCAGCTTTGATGTGCGCGGACTCAGCAAGAATGCGCAGAAGTACGTTGGTAAGGCAGGCGGTAAGGGTGGGTACACCGAACGACAAAAGCAACTCAAGAAGCGTGTCCACGAAGAAGAGAAGGAGCTTCGGGAGTACGGCGGCAGTACAGCTGAAAAGAAGCGCCATGATGCAGAACTTCGCAAGCAACGGGCAGCAAACGAGAAAGTCAAGACAGGTGACCAGCGCGCACTTGCTGCACAGCAGGCAAATGATTCAGAGAAGACCATTAAGAAGCTCGAAGAAGCAGCACGGAAACGCCAATTGACCGACAAAGAGCAGCAAAGCCTCGAGTTGCACAGGAGTCACATTGCTGAGATGAATGAGGCAAAAATTGCACTCAATCGACGTGAGGGCATAGAGCAGCGGCTCAACCAAGACGACCTTGCGGCTCCAGGCAAACGCATGAACCAAGAGAAGCGCGAACTACTGGAGAAGGAACTTCAGCTAGCTAACGAGAATGCGCGCACGTACTACGGAAAGATCGGTAAACCAGGTACGGGAGCCAGCCCGCTTGCAGAACTCAATGCAAAACTTGAAAACATTACTACACAGTTTAAGAGTGCTGAAGCGGCAGGCGATGAGGCGCGCGCGAAGACACTACAGGACGAGATGGTGAAAGTAAAAGCGCAGCAAGACGCGTTGATACACAGTATCGAAGAGAGTGACGCTAAGGCACGCATGGGACGCTGGCAAGATGTAAGTAGTCGCTCGAGCGAAATACTGAATCGAAGGACTCAAAAGGCAACCGAAGCACGTTCGGCAGCACAGGCAGTAGCGGAGCAGCAGTACGCCACAGAGAATAAGCGCAAAGGCATGGAGCGTACCGGGGAGTACCTTGATAGAGTTGGCTCACAACGCACCATTCCGTTGGTTGGGCGCACACCACAGTACAGGCGTGCAGCAGTAGAAGAGATACGGTCTGGCAGGAACAAATCAGAACGTGAAAAGCTTGATGAACAGCTCAAGAAAGCATTGAAAGAGATCGACACCGACAAGACAAATAACACACCAAACGAAAACACCGGCAACCAACCGGAGGAGGCGTAGCAAAGCAATACACCATGAACGATACCAACATCCCCACGCTTTTACGCGAACAGTGGCAACACGCGCCTGCTTCTGTACGCTCTGCCATCCTCGACCAGAGCTACAAACAATCCGCACGGAGTGCTGCAAGCAGTTATGAGTTAACAGAGGCGGCACTTGATACACTTGAGGAAGAAGTCCTTATGGTGCTTCTGAGGCTCCAGAGCAAGGATGAATTCGCCTCGGCGCTTCCGAGCACCGTCCCGGACTTAAGCAGCGCTGACGCTGAACACCTTGCCACACAGCTTGATGAACAGTTCTTCTCGCTCTTTAGCCCATACCTCGACGAAGCACCCGAGCAAGCACAACAAGTAGGACCGCGCGCACTCGGCAGCACGAGCCCGGTAGAGCAGTTTATCCACAACCAGGAAGACGTTGAGGCACGCTTCAACAAACTCCCTAAGAATGTGCAGGACGCGATACTGTCTGCAGAGGTGGCAGGTACGTTCTCGGAACTCGTGCGCACACACGACCTCGAGCAGGGTGCATTCATGACCTTTGGCACCAGTGCTTCACGTGTACTGGTTGGGCTCGCAACGCCGCGCGACTTTCGCCAGACAGTCGCGGAGTCAAAGATTGTACCTGACGGCAAGCACGATTCTTTCACGAGTACGGTTGAAGACGGAATGTTCAAGCCGGTGCGCGACGCGATAGTGCAAGCACTTGATGCGCGCAAGCAAGGTATGTAGGGTATACAGAGATGCGGCACATGGCTTTGCCGACACGATGCAGCCAACCACCGTCGTGCCACACCAGGGCGTAATTCGTTGTGATTCCGGGGTGATGTACACTATAATTCTTGTTTGCCCGTTTCAGACCAAGTAGTACGTACACAGCACATGGCTAGGCTGCGACACAAGACACAAACTATCGTATGCGATTTCTTGTTCCACAGTTCATCGATATAGAAGACAAGATCTTCGGCCCGCTCACCATCCGACAAGCAGTCTACGTTGTCGGTGGGGGTGGTGTGCTGTTTGCGTTGTACGCGCAGCTTGGCTTCTACTGGGCGCTGCTTATCGGGGGGCCGATCGCAGCAGTTGCATTGGCACTCGCGTTTCTCAAAGTAAACAACAGGCCATTCTACTTTATGCTATACGCATTTGTAACGTATGCGGCAAGCCGAAAACTGTACCTTTGGAAACGTGTCCCGAAAAAAATTGAAAATGTGCAACCGACACCTGAATACAGTACTTCAGAAGAAGCAGCAGTGACACAACGGAGTATCGGGGCACTAGCACGCTCGCTCGATACCAGCGATACACTGTATACTGATAAGCACAAATGATCACCGTTATGGCAAAGACACCAATTTCAGCCAGTGCAAAACCGAGCCAAGACTTCGTTCCTATTGAGCAAGTACGTGACGGTATACTTGTGCTTCGTGATGGCTCCATCCGAACCATCCTCATGGCGAGCTCAATCAATATCGTACTCAAATCATCAGATGAGCAGGCGGCAATACTGGGTCAGTTCCAGAATTTTTTGAACACACTCGATTTCTCGCTCCAAATTTTTATTCAGTCTCGCGACTTGGATATCAATCCATACCTTGCACTCCTAGAGGAACAGTACGCACAGCAGCAGACGGAGCTTATGAAGATCCAGGTGCGTGAGTATATTGAGTTCATTCGTGGGTTTGTTGAGGGTTCAAGTATTATGACAAAAGCCTTCTATCTGGTCGTCCCATACACCCCAGCAGCATTTTCGGGCAACGATGAAGATACCGGGGTAGCGAGCAGCCTCAGCTCACTCCTGGGAAGCAACAAGAACGCTGCGACACACATAAGCATGCAGCAGTTTGAGGAGTACCGCACGCAGATTGAACAGCGCATGTATATCGTCATGCAAGGTCTTGCACGCACGGGCATACGTGCAGCCCAACTTGGCACCGAAGAGGTAATCGAATTGTTCTACCACCTATTCAATGTCGGTGAACCGAACCGTGCCATACCACTCGGTGACATCGCGGAGAACTAGAACATGGCTACGTAAACTACAACACTATGGGTCTCTTTTCATTCAAAAAACAAACACCACAAAAGCAAGCGCAGCAGCAACAGCAGTTTAATGCGAGCATCGCGCGCGACGTCGAACAAAGTGGGGCACTTGAACTTAAGGACGTACTTGCACCCAGCGCACTTCAAATCACCCCGCGAGAACTCAATCTCGGCGAGAAGGTTGCACGAAGCTTCTTTATTATCTCATACCCTCGCTTTCTCTCTGACAACTGGTTCTCACCGATCATTAACCTCGAACAAATGTTCGACATCTCTATCTTCATTCACCCCATCGACACCGCACCAATGCTCAAGAAGTTTCAAAAAAAAGTTGCGGAGGTGCAGAGTCAAATCCATGATCGCGAAGCCCGTGGCATGGTGCGCGACCCCATGCTCGACGCAGCGTACGAGAACCTTGAAAGCCTTCGTGACTCACTGCAGCAAGCAGAGGAGCGATTGTTCGAGGTAGGGGTGTACATTTCCATATACGCGGACAACAAAAAAAGCTTAGACAAAGCGGAGAACGAGATAAAAGGCTTACTGGAAGCACAAATGGTCTACATCAAGCCCGCGCTGTTCCAGCAAGAGCAGGGGTACCGCAGCATCCTCCCACTGGGAACAGATGAGTTACTGGTGCACAACAAACTCAACTCGGCACCGCTCTCGTCTATTTTTCCATTTATTTCATTTGACCTCACCTCGGAGCAGGGTGTTTTGTACGGTATCAACCTTCACAACAATTCACTGGTGCTCTTCGATCGGTACTCGATGGAAAACTATAACTCAGTCCTCTTTGCAAAGTCCGGTGCCGGAAAAAGCTACACAACCAAGCTCGAAATCCTTCGCTCACTTATGTTCGATACCGAAGTCATCGTCATAGACCCGGAACGCGAGTACGAGTACATGGCGTCGGCGACAGGCGGCCGGTACTTCAACATCTCCCTCTCTTCAGAGCATCACATCAACCCGTTTGATTTACCACCGGTCGCCGAAGACGAAAATCCTGCGGAGATACTTCGACAAAACATCATTACTCTCACCGGACTATTCCGAATCATACTTGGTGGTCTCACCCCGGAGGAAGAGTCCGTGGTCGACCGCGCCATCAGTGAAACGTACGCGCTCAAGGATATCACGGGGAATACGGACTTTACCAACATGAACCCGCCACTCCTCACTGACTTTGAGCTTGTCTTAGGAGGTATGGAGGGAAGTGAATCTCTGATGCACCGCCTTATGAAGTATACACGTGGCACGTGGGCAGGATTCATTAACAAACCTTCGAACGTTGATATTAACCAGAAGTTTATCGTCTTCTCGGTGCGCGACATGGAAGAAGATCTCAAACCGGCAGCAATGTACCTTGTTACGAACTTTATCTGGACGGCAGTACGCCGCAACCTGCGAAAGCGCCTCTTGGTGGTAGATGAGGCATGGTGGATGATGAAAAGCGACGACACTGCAAGCTTTCTTTATAGTGTCGCTAAACGCGGCCGAAAGTACTACCTTGGACTTGCAACCATAACGCAGGACGTAGGCGACTTCTTACGGAGCCCATACGGCATCCCTATGCTTACCAACTCCTCAATACAGGTACTCTTGAAGCAGAGTCCGACAGCAATCGAGCGGGTGAAGGAGACATTCAACCTGACCGAGGAAGAGAAATACCTCCTGCTTGAGTCACAGGTGGGTGAAGGAATGTTCTTTGCGGGAAATAAGCATGTCGCCATCAAGGTAATAGCAAGTTATACGGAAGACCAGATTATCACATCCGACCCAAGTCAAATCTTGCAAATACAGAAAGAACGAGCGGCACTCAATGCAGGAGGAACGATGTAGATGTAAAAGGTATGTGGCCTCGACCTACGCTGCCACTGCAAGGAGTAGCCGACAAGAGCAAGAGCTTGCCCGGCCATAGCTGTAGCGAACGCGAGTGGCAGTCCAGGGTTTGGTCACTG
>JGI12109J20283_10290213_pt1 | contig 43840 bp, 35 predicted proteins | sample ElkSlonscriptome_12_FD_20283 | JGI IMG/M metagenome (IMG submission 20283)
AGCACGCCCAGGCGCCCTTCGCAGCCCGCCAGTACCCGGTCCGCGACTTCGAGCGCCGAGGCGGAGGCCGTCCCGCTGCCGATCACGGCCGCGATCAGCTCTCGGGGCGCGAGGGCACGCGGACCGAGGCGAACGAGACGTTCCCGAGGGCGTTCGCGGACGACGTGGTGCACGGCGGAGGTGGCTGATCTCGACATGGCACCACGATCGAACCTGTCGGCGGGCGAGCCCATGGTCAGCCGGGACGGACTCGCGGGCGGCGGCCGGGACGGACTCGCGGGCGGCGGGCGGGGCGGAATCCCTGGCGTCCGCGGTGCGAACCGGACCGGCGCAGCTATCGGGGTGGGTGCGCGTCACCTAGCTTTCTGCGCTCCGCTCCGCGCTCGAATGCGCACTCCGTCGATTCCATGATGCCGAAGATTCCACGCCGAATCCGTCACGTCTCAGCCGTCGTGTGCGCGGTGGCCCTCCTGCCCTCGATCGCCGAGGCTCAGGCAGGTCCGGCTCCAGGAGACCTGCGCATCGGCGTCGCCGGCTCCTTCCTGCCGAACCTCGGGTTCGAACTGGGTATGGAGCGGGTCATTCGAAGATCCTCGACCTCGATCCTGTCCGCTGAGGTTCGGATCATGAATCAGTTTCTGGACGACAAGGCGATCGTCGACGACGGAGACCCGGAGGCGGGCCCATGGTATCAGGTGCGGGCCGGACTCGCGCGCGCATCGAGCCCGGACGAGGATCGACGTGTGACGACGGCGTTCGGGGCTGTGTGGCTGCGGGCGGAGGGAGACCCGAACTGGATCCAGGAGCCGGGGGACTACGCCGGACTGTACGCCGCCGTGGGGTTCGTGGCGGACCTGACTCCCACCATCTCCATGGGCCCCGAGGCGACGCTGATGGGCGTGACCCACACCGATCGATTCGCCCTGGTTCGCCCCATACCGCAGGTCAACTGGCGCGGGTCGGTTCGACTGGGCCGCGCCGAATCGGGTGATCCGAACGGGGCCGTGACCCCGACGCCGCCCGACGACTCGCCTGCGCCCCGCGACGTGTACATCGGGGGGTCCGGCGGATTCTCTCCGGGACTCGGGTGGGGACTCCACTTCGGACAGGTGCTGCACCGCGGGGTGCGGGCGACCTGGTCCGTCGAGGCGATGGTAGCCCTTCAGAACGGAGGCGACCGTCTCTACTTCAACGAGCCGGGAGAGTGGGCTCAGGTGCGGATCGGAGCCAGGGCGACGTTCCCGCCCTCATCGTCGCGCCGCTGGACGGTGCGCGCCGGTGCCGCCTGGGTCACCACCACCGCGGCGAACGACTTCCTTCGGGAAACCGACCATGTGGGCGTCTACGGAGGTCTCGGCTACGAGTACGTCATCGGGCGCATCATCACCGGTCCCGAGGTCGCCCTGCTTCTCGTCACCGAGGAAGGCAGGGCGGACCCGCGTGGCGTCCCTCAGCTCACCTGGCATGTGAGCCTGGGCTTCTTCTGACGTGTCGCCCGGCGGGCGGGATCACGGGCGGATGCCTCACACCGCCCGTTCACCACCTGCTCACCGCCCGCTCACCGCCCGTGGCACTTCTTGTACTTCTTCCCACTACCGCACGGACAGGGGTCGTTGCGACCCGGCTCGTCCTCGACGGTGATCGGCTCGTTCGTGCTCCCACCGTCGCCACTCTGCCGGTTGGTCTGCAGGCGGGACATGTCGGTGCCCCCACCGAGAGCGGCGGTCACCCCGCCGGCGGATCCCGCGGCGGCGGTCGCGTCGTCGGCGCGGGCAGCAGCGGCGATCCCGGTGGGATCCACCTTCGGCTTCTGCGATGCACGCATCCGGCCGCCGGCTTCCGGCGTCGGGCCGGCGCTCGAACCCGTTCCCGCCTCGGAGGGGCCGGACAGCGTCATCCGCCCCGTGGGCCGCATCCGCTGCTGCTGGGGCGCGTTGAGCTGCGCCCGGAAGAAGCGCGTCGAGAAGGTCGATCGCAGGTCCTCGAGGAGGTCGACGAACATGTCGTACGCCTCCCGCTTGTACTCGACCAGCGGATCCTTCTGACCCCATCCGCGGAATCCGATCGAGGCCTTGAGGTGGTCGAGGTCGTAGAGGTGATCCTTCCACTTCTCGTCGATCGTGGTGAGCAGCACGATCGCCAGCACGCGTTCCCCGACGTCGACCTCCGATTCCGGGTTCGCGTTGGTGAAGGAATCGAGTTTCCGATGGAAGTGCTCCCGCGTGGCCTCCGTCACCCACTCCTCGATCTCCCACCGTTCGAGCTCGTGAGCCGGGTCGTCCTCGTCGGGGAGCTTGTCGACGACCAGGAGGAAGTCGCGGACCAGCCGCTCCTTCAACCCGGAGAGTTCCCAGTGATCGGGGATCGACTCCTCGGGCATGTAATCCGCGAACCGATCCTCGAGCGCGCCCTCGATCATCTCGAACGCCTCGCCCTTCAGATCTTCGCCCCCCTCCAGCGCGAACAGGCGAAGGTCATAGACGACCTCGCGCTGCTGATTCATCACGTCGTCGTAGTCGAGGAGACGCTTCCGCTGTTCGAAGTTGTTGCCCTCGACCTTCTTCTGCGCCCGCTCGATGGACTTGGTCACCAGGCCGGCCGTGATGACCTCGCCCTCTTCGGCACCCATCTTCTCCATCACGTTCGCGATCTTTTCCATCCCACCGAACAACCGCATCAGGTTGTCCTCCAGCGAGAGGAAGAACTGCGACGCGCCCGGATCGCCCTGACGGCCCGCGCGACCACGCAGCTGACGGTCGATCCGCCGCGACTCGTGCCGCTCGGAGCCCAGGATGTGCAGGCCGCCGCACTCGACCTCGTGGTCGTCCGACCGCGACTCGATCTTGTCGTCCCACCGCGTCGGATCGACGGGCTGCACCTCGTTCAGGTCGAGACCCCGCTCGCGGCACCAGGCGACGGTCCGCGAGTCGGTGACGCCCTCCCCCAGCTTGATGTCGGTTCCGCGGCCGGCCATGTTCGTCGCGATCGTGACCGCCCCGGGCTGACCCGCCTCGGCGACGATCTCGCTCTCGCGCTCGTGCTGCTTCGCGTTGAGGACGTTGTGCTTGATACCGCGGCGCTTGAGCATGCGGCTGAAGGTCTCGGACACCTCCACATTCGTCGTACCGACCAGCACCGGCAGTTCCAGCTTGTTGAGCCGTTCGACCTCGTCCATCAACGCGTTGTACTTCTCGCGCACCGTGCGGAATATGAGGTCGTTGCGGTCGTCCCGGACGATCGGCCGGTTCGTGGGGATGACGAGCACGTCGAGGTTGTAGATCTGGTGGAACTCGTTCTCCTCCGTCTCCGCCGTTCCCGTCATCCCGGCGAGCTTGTCGTACATCCGGAAATAGTTCTGGATGGTGATGGTCGCGAGCGTCTGCGTCTCGCCCTTCACCTCCACACCCTCCTTCGCCTCCACCGCCTGGTGAAGCCCGTCGCTCCAGCGGCGCCCGGCCATCTGACGGCCGGTGAACTCGTCGACGATGACGATGCCGCCGTCGTCGCCGATGATGTAGCGCTCGTCCTTGTGGTAGAGCGTGTGCGCCTTCAGCAGCTGGTGGATGACGTGCAGCTTGCGGTTCTTCGCCGCGTACCCCGCCTCTACCTCGGCCAGCTTCTCCCGCTTCTCCTCGGGGTCGAGCGACGGGTCGTCCTCGATCTTGCCGAGCACCGCCGACAGATCCGGCACCACGAAGGCCTCCGGATCGTTCGGGCTGAGTTCGTCCAGGCCGCGATCGGACAGGTGCACGTTGTGCCCCTTCTCGTCCATCGCGTAGTAGAGCAGCTCGTCGACCTCGTACAGGCGCTTCTCGCGCATGTAGTCGGCTTCGACCTTCTGCACGAGTCCCTGCAGCGAGGGCTCGTCGGCGAGCATCTTCATCAGCTTCTTGTGCCTCGGCGCACCGCGCCGGACGGCCAGCAGCTTCTCGCCGGCCTCGAAGGTCTCACCCTCCTCCTCGAGCTCCTGCTCCGCCTCGCTCACCAGCTCGTTCACGAGCTTCAGCTGCTTCTTGTAGAGCGAGCTGACCAGCGGGTTGAACTGCTTGAAGGAGTCCGAGGAGTCCTTCGCGACGGGGCCCGAGATGATGAGCGGCGTCCGCGCTTCGTCGATCAGGATCGAGTCGACCTCGTCGATGATCGCGTAGGCGTACTCCCGCTGCACTCGCTGCTCGAGCGTGTGGACCATGTTGTCGCGCAGGTAATCGAACCCGAACTCGTTGTTGGTGCCGTACGTGATGTCGGCGTGGTAGGCCGCGCGGCGCTCGGCGCTTCCCGGCTGGTGACCGTCCACCACGTCGACCTCGAGCCCGTGCCAGCGGTAGATCGCACCCATCCACTCGGCATCACGCCGGGCCAGGTAGGAGTTGACCGTGACGACGTGTACGCCGCGTCCGGTCAGGGCGTTGAGGTACACCGGCATGGTCGCTGCGAGCGTCTTTCCCTCACCGGTCTGCATCTCGGCCGCCTTGCCCTGATGCAGCGAAATGCCCCCGACGAGCTGAACGTCGTACGGGATCATGTTCCAGACGGCGCTGGTACCCGCGAATTCGACCTCCTGGCCGACGAGGCGACGGCAGGTGTCCTTCACCACGGCGAAGGCCTCCGGGAGAATCTCCTCGAGCGTCCGCTCGAGGATCCCGAGGTGCCTCGCCTCGAGCTCCCCGATCTCGACCGACAGCTGTTCCCGCTCGTCCGCGTCCTCGCTGGCCCGCTTCCGGCTCCGCAGTTCCTCGACATCCTCACGGACATCGGCGGTCGCCTCGGCGATGCGCGCCCGGAACTCGTCCGTCTTGGCGCGCAGCTGGTCATCGGTGAGCGACTCGTAGGACTCGTAGTACTCGTTGATCTCGTCGACGAGCGGCTGGAGGCGATTCACCTCACGCTCGTGGGGATCTCCGAGGACCTTCTTGATCAGATTCTTCAGCATGTCGGTCTCAGGCGGTGTTCGCCGCGGATGCGGCTCGATACAGCTCGTTCTCTTCGATCAGTCTGGCGACGGCGGCGGGGACCAGGTCCTCGATGGACCGGCCCTCCCGGACTCGCTGGCGGACTTCGGTGGAGGATACGTCCACCCGACGGACGTCCAGCGGGGACCAGGGCACCTCGCTGCCCGGCTCGAAGCCGGGATCGATGCCCGCCGGATCGGTGCCCTCGCGGGCCATCACGACGATCTCGGCCAGCCGCGCGATTTCCTCCGGGTCCTTCCAGCGCGCGAATGAGGCCCACTGGTCGGCACCCAGAAGCAGAAGAAGTTCTGCATCGGGCATTCGTTTCCGCAGCCCGCGAAGGGTGTCCACGGTGAAGCTCGGGGGCTCACGATCGAGCTCGATCCGGTCGACCGACAACCCCGGAATTCCGCGGACGGCAGCCTTCGTCATCCGGAGACGCAACTCCGGATCGGTGATCCCGCTCTCTCCCGTCTTGAAGGGGGAGACGTGCGCCGGGACCAGAAGCACCCGGTCGAGGTCGAGGTGGGCTCGGGCGTCTTCGGCAACTGCGACGTGGCCGGTATGCGGCGGGTCGAATGTGCCCCCGAAGACTCCGATCCGCATCGCTCTACCCGCTCGGGACGGTGCGTGCGCCGCGATTCCCGAGCCCGGCGGCCGCGGCGACCGTGTCGACCACCTCGCCCCCCATCTGCTCGGCCATCTGCGTACGAACCTGCTCGGCCTCGGGCGAAAGCGGATACTGCGTGAGCAGCCGTTCCCGGGCCAGTTCGACCTCCTCCTCGTATCCGAGGCCGGGACTGTCCTCCGCGATCTCACCGTAGGCTTCCATGATGCCGAGAAGCGCCTTCGGAGCGTATTCCGTCTCGGGATACGATTCGACGACGCTCTCGTAGGAGAGGACCGCCGCGTCGAAGCCGTTCCGCTGTGCGTAGAAGTCGGCGATCTCGTACTCCCGCTTGGCCAGCGTGGCGATCATCTCGCCAGCGATCGACGCCGCCGAGTCGGCCAGCTCCGTCCCGAAGAAGCTCCGGGCCACGGATCTGCACACCTCGAGAGCCTGCCGGGTCTCCGACTGGTCGCGCTGCGAGACCCGCGAGAGGCGCCCGTACGACTCGCAGATGCGGAGATTCGCGCGTGCCTCCTCCGGGTGGTTGGGGAACCGCGAGAGGAAGGACGAATACTGCGCGGCGGCCGTGATGTACCTCTCGTCCTCGAAGTAGATGTCCCCGAGGAGGAGGGACGCCGCATCGACGGAGTCGAACTCCGGATAGTTCAGCAGGAGCCTGTCGAGGGTCTCCTGTGCGTCCCCCAGATCGTCCTGCTCGATCTCCTGCTGCGCGAGCTGGTAGAGGTCGGGACCCTGGAGCCCCTCGTAGCGGGACGCACCCCCACAGGCACCCGCCAGCACGACGGTGCCGGCCAGAGTGGCGGTCAGAGTGATTCGGGCGCTGCAGATTCGCTTGAACATCCGTTGAACGTACCCATTTCGGGTCGCCGTGTTCAGGGGGCGCGCCGGACTTCGCGTCGTCCGGGGCTCACCCGGCGTGCGTCGGGCCCTCACGCGGCGGCATCGGCGTCGAAGAACTCTCGGATGGCGTGGGCGACCTGGTCGATGCGATCCTCGCCGAGTTCCGGAAAGATCGGAAGGCTGATCACCTCGCCGCACAGCCGCTCCGAGACGGGAAGGTCGCCCGCCGAGACGCCGAGGCCCGAGAAGCAGGCCTGCAAATGCAGCGGCATCGGATAGTAGACGCCGAAGCCGATATCCCGCTCGGTCAGAAACTCCCGCAACCGGTCCCGTCGGGACGTCCTGATCGTGTACTGGTTGTACACGTGCCAGTTGCCCTCGGCAGTCGTTGGAAGCGTGAGTCCCTCGACGTCCGCGAGGCGCTCGTGGTACCGGCAGGCGTTCGCCCGGCGCGCATCCGCCCAGTCGTCCAGGTGGCCGAGCTTGACGCGAAGCACGGCGGCCTGAAGGGCATCGAGACGCGAATTCGTGCCGACCATTTCGTGATGATACATCTGGCGACCGCCGTGGACCCTGAGCTTCCGCACCCGCTCGGCGATCTCGTCGTCGTGCGTCGTCACCATCCCACCGTCTCCGAATCCGCCGAGGTTCTTGGACGGAAAGAAGGAGATGGCTCCGACCTCTCCGGCGGCACCGGCCATGACCGGCTCGCCGTCGATCTCCTGACGCGCACCGATCGCCTGGGCCGCGTCCTCGAAGACGATCGCGTCCCGCTCGGCCGCCATCTCGTTGATCTCCGCCATCGGGGCCATCTGGCCGAAGAGGTGGACCGGCACGACGGCGCGAGTCTGCTCGGTCCAGACCTCGTCGAGGGTGTCCGGCGTCACATTGAAGGTGACTGGATCGACGTCGCAGAAGACGGGCTTGAACCCGGCGTTCCAGACCGCGCCGGCCGTGGCGAAGAAGGTGAAGGCGGGCACGATCACCTCGCGGCGGTCGTCGGTGACCCCCTCTCCGGTCACACAGGGGTCGATCGCCTTCATCGGCAGCAGGAGCGCATCGGTGCCGCTCGCGCAGCCGATCGCATGGGGCACGCCCAGGTATTCGGCGATCTCCGCCTCGAGCGCCTCGACGTTCGGACCCATGACGAACCACTGCGATTCGACGACGTCCATCACGGCAGCGTCGAGGTCCTCACGGATCGAGTCGTACTGAGCCTTCAGATCGAGAAGCGGGACGGCCACGAGCGAGCTCCGGCGTGCGGGGAAATGGTCAGACTCGAAAGGTACGTCGAATCTTCGGAGATCGAAGGGGCGCGACTCAGCATCCCTGCTGGTTCAGGCGCCGGCGCACGTCGCTGCGGAAGCGAAGATCATCGAGGCGCTCCTGGGCGCGGGTCGCGAGGGCACTCTGCACGTTGCCCTCGGCGGCGCGCACCTGCCGGAACGAGTCGATCGCGTCGTCGCATCGGCCCAGATCGGCGAGGATCTGACCGCGCTCGAACCAGGCGCGCCCCTGGAGGTTTAGGGGCTCCCCCATCTCGATCGTTCGATCGACGGCGGAGAGCGCGTCCAGGAGGACGCGGTCCGTGAGCCGATCGGACCCATGCAGCCCCTCGGCTACCTGAAAGGAGCAGCTGCCGATGTACCAGTCCACCTCGTCCCGCTCCCTGGCGGGAACCGACTCGCGGAACTGCTCGAAGAAGATCAACGCCCGCTCGCAGTCGCCGATCTCCTCGTGGGCCTGCCCGACCTCGAACATCACGTCGGGGAGTGAATCCGCGCCCGCGGCGAGGGCGCGCTGATAGAGTGGCAGTGCCTGCCCGTATTCGCCGTTCTGGAAGTGATGACGAGCGAGCGGAAGTGCGATTCCCTCCAGGCCCACGCCCGGCTCGATCCCGCGGGCCGCGTCGACGGCGGAGGCCATCCGGAAGCGATCTCCCGACGCCTGGGCCTGCTCGGCAAGCAGCATCAGGTCGGAGACCGCCTGCGACGACCACGCCGGATCCAGTTCGACCGCTCGACGATAGAACTCGGCCGCGTCGTCCACCTCCCCCTCGCGGGTGTAGGCGTGCGCCACCCGAGCGAGCACCGGGCCGTCCGCGCGCTCGTCTCGCGCCGCCAGCCGATACTCCGCCAGCGCCTCCTCCAGATCGCCCTCCGCGAAGGCGAGGTCGCCCCGCTGCACCGCTGTGTCGTCGGCCGGCGCCTGGACGCAGGCGGCGCCGATCAGCGCGCCGAAAAGGGCGCCGAAAAGGGCGAGACCGCGAAGGTGACGCGAGGCACGCCCGATGTGACGCATGCCCTCAGTATGCATCGTCGGAATTCCTCCCATACCGGTCCTCGAGGCGGACGATGTCGGTGAGGTGGGGGGTCGACGCCTCGAGAATGTCGCATTCCGTGACGGCGACCATCCGGTGGACGACGCCCGGCCGGATCCGGAAGGCATCGGAGGGCGTCATCGTGATCTCCTCCAGCGAGTCCTCGTCGGGACCCACGACCAGCGTCATCTCACCGGACAGGACGCAGATCGTCTCGTCCTTCTGCTCGTGGTACTGCAGCGAAAGCGCCTCCCCCTCGTTCACATGCAGGATCTTCCCGACATAGAGGTCGGTGTCGGCCCAGTGGAGCTCCCAGCCCCAGGGCTTCGCGACACGCTTCGGCGCGTGGATCGTCAGCGGCGGATTCATGCGGAGTGGGACTCGGGATGCGGGACGGATGTTCCGTGCCTGGACAGAGTGCAAGGGCCGGGCCAGTCGAGGCGGGGTCGTTGCCGCCCCTCCCCTCCTACTCGTCGCCCGGCCGCACCCCGACCGATGCGAGGTAGGCCCGCGCCCGCATGTCTCCCGGGGCGTCGCGCATGCAGCGCTCCCACGCCGCGATCGCGCCGTCGGTGTCGCCCGTCCTGTGCAGCACCACCCCGTATCGGAGGCGGGCTGCCGCGAACCGCTCGTTGCGGTCCAGCACGAAGCGGAGTTCCTCGGCGGCGCGGTCCAGTTCGCCCAGCTCGATCAGCGCCTCGGCGTATTTCGTCCGGATGTCCAGGTAGCCGGGTCGGACCTCGAGAGCCCGGCCGTACTCCCGGGCCGCCTCGTCGGCGTGGTCCGCCACGAGATAGAGATCACCGAGATTGGCGTGCCCGATCGCGATCTGGTTGCCGACGTGACTGGGGAGATCCGGCCGTTCCCCATGGTCCAGCTTCGACGCCTGCCTGAGCGCCGCGTGTGCATCCTCGTGTCGGCCGAGTTCCTGAAGCAGTATGCCCCGGTTGAGGTGCGCCTCCGCGTAGTTCGGGGCGATCTCGACGGCCCTCTCGAAGGCTTCGAGCGCCTCCTCCGCCCGACCCATCATCGCCAGGCAGAGGCCCCGCTTGTTCTGAACGTCGGGAAAGTCGGGTTCCCGGGCGAGCGCGGCCTCGAAGGTGAGGAGCGCCTGCTCGAACGCCTCCCGCTCGAAGGCGGAAACCCCGACCGCGATCTGATCGCGCAGCTTTTCATCCGTCATGCCCTGAACCTGGACGGTCTCCGCGGTGTCGCGCAACGCACTCCGCATCCACGGACGCCGCATCCCCGCCCGCTCACGGCTGGTCCGGCTGGATCGTCCGCCCCTTCGCGTCCCCGTCGTTCACCAGAGTCCGGAAGTACGGGATCGTGCGTTCGAGCCCGTCTCTCAGGTCCACGGCCGGCTCCCACGCGAGTTCCTCCCGGGCCACGGAGATGTCGGGCCTTCGGACCTTGGGGTCGTCTTCCGGCAGCGGCAGTTCGACGATCTCGCTCGCACTGTCGGTCGCCTCGATCACGAGGCGGGCAAGTTCGCGGATGGTGAACTCTCCCGGATTGCCGACGTTGGTCGGATCGGTCCGGTCGGACATGAAGAGTCCGTAGATCCCGTCGACCTCGTCCGAGACGTAGCAGAAGGAGCGCGTCTGCGAACCGTCGCCGTACACGGTGATCGGGTCGCCGCGAAGCGCCTGCACGATGAAGTTGCTCACCACCCGACCGTCGCCCGGGCGCATCCGGGGGCCGTAGGTGTTGAAGATCCTGACGATCCGCGTGTCGATGCCGTGGGCCCGGTGGTACGCCATCGTCATCGCCTCCGCGAAGCGCTTCGCCTCGTCGTAGCAGCCGCGGAGGCCGACCGGGTTCACATGTCCCCAGTACGACTCCGGCTGCGGGTGCACCTGCGGATCGCCGTAGACCTCCGAGGTGGAGGCGAGCAGGAAGCGGGCGTCGTGCGCCTTCGCGATCCCGAGGCAGTGGTGGGTCCCGAGGCTTCCGACCTTGAGCGTCTGGATCGGCATCTCGAGGTAGTCGATCGGAGACGCCGGCGACGCGAAGTGCAGGACTCCGTCGAGATGCTCGGCGAAGGCGATCGGGGTGGAGATGTCGTGCTCGATGAACTCGAAGCGCTCGTGGCTTTCGAGATGCTCGAGATTCGCCCGACTTCCGGTCACGAAGTTGTCGAGGCCCACGATGCGGTGACCGTCGGCGAGGAAGCGGTCGACGAGGTGAGAACCGAGGAAGCCGGCCGCGCCGGTGATGAGGATGCGCATGCGAGAAGCGGTCGGGGTACGTCGGGATCTGGGGCACGCCGGTTGTTTCGCCACCCGGCACGACCCTTCGTACCGTATCATAGAGGTTCCGGCCATCGGACACGACCGGGGAACGGCCACGATGCCGGAGACGGCGGCCGCCGTCGGCAGCGACCGGTGCACGGCCCCTGTGCAGCCTGGCCGGTAGCGCTCTGCGGAGACACCGGGCACCTTCACCCTTTCGGATTCCACCCCCATCGTCCGACGCATGACCAATCGAGCCCGCCGTGCCCTCATCGTCGTCGCGCACCCGGACGACGAAGTCCTTGCGTTCGGTGGGTCCTCCCGCGCTCTGAAGAGAGCCGGATGGGAGGTATTCTCGGCGGTCCTGTGCGGCAATGCGGAGGCGCGCGCCGGACGACCGGACCTGGAGGATCTCCACGCCGACATGAGGCGTGCACACGACCTCATCGGCGTCACGCCCCACGCGGTGGGTGACGTTCCGAACCTCGAGTTCAACACGCTGCCGCTGGTCGAGCTCGTACGGTTCGTGGAGTCCTCGCTCTCCGAACTCGAACCCGATCTGGTCGTGACGCACCACCCGGGTGACCTGAACGACGACCACCTCTGGACGGCTCGCGCCTGCGTCACGGCAGCCCGGCTGCCCCAGAGGCGAGGCCGGTCCCCCGGAGGCCTCACGGTACTGCACGCCGAAGTTCTGTCTTCGACGGAGTGGGGCACGGGCAACGGACACCCGCCCTTCCGCGCCGATACCTACCTGCAGGTCACCGAGGACGACGTGGAGGCGAAGATCGACGCGCTGGCCGCCTATCGAGGCGTCACGAGGCCGGTCCCGCATCCGCGCAGCCCCGAGGCGATTCGTGCACAGGCAACGCTCCGGGGAGTGGAGGCCGGATATCGATTCGCCGAAGCGTTCTCGACCTCCATACGGCGGATCCCCCTCGCCGACTCGGCGTGATCTACCGGTCGTACGGGCTCAAACGGCTCGTGGACATCGTCGGGGCGGGACTGGGGCTGCTCATCGTCTCCCCCCTCCTGCTGCTCACGCTGGCCGCCGTCTACCTCGAAGACCGTCACAACCCGATCTTCGTCCAGGAACGCGTCGGACGGGACGGGCGGCCATACAGGATGCTGAAGGTCCGCAGCATGACGCCCGACACACCCGATCGCCCCTCGACCGACGCCGAGTCGCTGACGATCACCCGCACGGGATCCGTCGTGCGCCGGACCAACATCGACGAGCTGCCCCAGCTGTTGAACGTCCTGTCCGGCGACATGAGCCTCGTCGGCCCCCGACCCGCACTGCCGTCTCAGACGGAGCTGCTCCGACTGCGCGAGCTCAACGGCGCGTCACGGCTTCGACCGGGCCTGACCGGACTCGCGCAGATCGGCGCCTACGACGGAATGAACGCGGCGGAGAAGGCTCGACTCGACGGCAGCTACGCCGAACGGGTCGGGTTCTTCACGGACGTCCGCATCGTGCTCGGGACGCTCCCCTACCTCGTTCGCCGTCCGCCCACCTACTGATCCACACCTCCGACCCCCGGAACGAGATCATGCGATTCGGCTTCGTCACATGCGTGGAAATCGGCGTCGCCTGCATCGACGAGATCCTGTCGGCAGGCTACGACATCGCGGCGATCTTCACCTTCCCGAGCGATCGCGCCCCGGACAAGTCGGGCCGAGCGTCTCCTCGGGGGCCGGCGGCGCGACACGATGTGCCGATCGTCGAAATCGACGACGTGAACTCCGGAGAGGTGGCGCGCCGGTGTCGAACGCTCGGCATCGACTGGCTCTTCATCATCGGATGGTCGCAGATCGCTCGGCGGGAGGTCCTCGATGCACCGAGGCTGGGATGTGTGGGTGCCCATCCGACGCTTCTCCCCGCCGGTCGTGGGCGGGCGGCGATTCCCTGGACCATTCTCAAGGGTCTGACCGAGTCCGGCGTCACCCTGTTCCGCCTCGCACCCGGCGTCGACAACGGACCCGTCCTCGGCCAGGTGCGGTTCCCCGTCGAGCCCGACGAGACGGCGACGACCCTGTACGCCAAGGTGGTCGACGCGCACCGGGAGCTGATTCGGAGCTGCATGCCGGACCTGGAGGGCGGAGACGTCGCGGGCCGACCCCAGGATGAGAACCTGGCGACCGTCTGGCCGGGTCGCCGGCCGGAGGACGGGCGGCTGGACTTCGACATGACGGTGGCGGAGGCGGATCGCCTCGTGAGGGCCACCACGCGGCCGTACCCCGGGGCATTCATCGACCTCCCCGATGGTCGCCGAATTCGCTGCTGGTCCGGCCGGGCGGGCCTCCCCGCCGACGCCCCCTCCCTACCCCTTCGATTCGCGGACGGGACCTACCACCTCGTCGACTGGGACGAGGAGACGGACTAGCCGGATCGCGTGGGCCCGGAGGCGACGATCTCGTCGAAGCGGGCGGGGAGATCGAGGCCCAGCGAGCGCAGCCGTGTCAGGTCGAGGGGTGCGCCGCCGAACAGCTTGTGCAGGTTCGTGGAGACGCGGGCCAAGCCAGGAACGAGACCGGCCAGCCCGGCGGCGGCCCGTCCGATCGTGCCGGGCAGCGGGACCGAGGCTGTCCGTCCGTCCACCGCGAACACCGCGTCGGCCAGATCGATCTGCCGGTAGGTGTACAGGTCCGCCACATTGAGAATGCCCACCAGCTTGGGGGTGGCGAGCGCGTGCTCGACGACCCGCACCAGCGTCGACCGCGCGCAGAGGCTGACCGCCGGGCGATGCGAGATCCGGATCCCGAGGCGACCCCCGGTTCCGGGCATGTACACCCGCTTCCGGACGTTGAGGAGCCAGTCCTCGGCGTACATGGAGGGTGGCCGAAGGACCAGCGGGGAGGCGACGTGAGCCCGCACGACCTCCTCGGCGGCAGCCTTCGAGCGGGCATACGGCCCCCGCGGCGCGATCGGCACCGTCTCGGCGATCGGAGCCCCGGTGTGGGCGGGGTCGTACACATTGGCGGTGCTCACATGAATCAGTCGCCCGATCCCCTCGCGGGTCATCGCGGCCACCAGGTTCGCCGTGCCACCTCGATTCACATCGTCGTGATCCTGCTCCGTGCTTCCCGGGGAGTGAGCCAGTCCGGCGAGATGGACGACCGCGTCGAGGTCGGAGTGCAGCCGCACGAAGTCGGTGACCTCTCCGGCGTCACGGATGTCCAGATGGGCGCGCGACGGGAATCGCACCACCCGATGCCCCGCCGATCCGAGGCGTTCGACCAGCGCGGTTCCGACGAATCCGGTCGCCCCCGTTACCCCGACCTTCATCGTCCGACGACTCCTTTCACGACTTCACGCACCGCCATGCCGGACTCTCGCTGACGCACCGGCCTCACACCAGTATCTTACCATGCCGACGGCGCCCTGCCGGTGCCTCCCTCTTCATGTATCGCACGGTGATCGACGTTGGAATCGGACTGGAAAGGCCTGCGCGTTCTCATCACTGGACCCTGCGGTACGGTAGGGCGTGAACTGCTCACCCAGATTCTCGATCGCGGCCCGGCCGAGGTCGTGGGGATCGACAACAACGAGAGCGAGCTCTTCCTGCTGGGCCGGGAATACCGGGATCGACCCGAGGTCCACCTCCTCCTCGGCGATGTGCGCGACCCCTCCGTCCTCATGCGTCGGGCGCGAGACATCGATGTGATGGTCCACACGGCCGCGCTCAAGCACGTCGGCCTCTGCGAGGAGTCCCCCCGCGACGCCGTGCTCACCAACATCATCGGCGTCCAGAACGTCATCGACGCGGCCCACGAGAACGACGTGTCCCGCGTGCTGTTCACGTCGTCGGACAAGGCGGTCAACCCGACCAGCGTGATGGGCACGTCCAAGCTCATGGGCGAGAGGCTCATGACGGCGGCGAATCGGCGGGGCGGCAACGGTCCGGTCTTCGCCTCCACCCGGTTCGGCAATGTGCTCGGATCCCGAGGGTCGGTGATCCCTCTGTTCGCGGAGCAGATCCGGAACGGCGGACCCGTCACCCTGACGGACGACCGCATGAGCCGGTTCATCATGACACTCCCGGACGCCGTCCAGCTCGTCGTGGACTCGGTCTTCATGGCCCAGGGCGGTGAGGTGTTCGTGACGAAGATGCCGGTGATCCGGATTCGGGATCTCGCGACCGCGATGATTCACGAACTCGCCCCCCGCGACGGACGCTCTCCGGAGGACATCGCGGTGGACGTGATGGGGGCACGCCCCGGCGAGAAGATGTACGAGGAACTCCTGAACGAGGAGGAGAAGCGCCGGACACTCGAACTCGACCGGTTCTTCGTGGTGCGACCCGCGATAGGCAGCCGCGACGACCTCCCGGATGCCTACGGCCCGGTACTCGCCGAGTCCATCGAAGTCGCCTACAATTCCGCGCAGGTCGACCCGATGACCGTGGATGCACTCCGCACCTACCTCCGCGCCCACGGTCTTCTGGACGGCTGACGCTCTCCGGACACTCCCCTCCCCCCTCCCCTGCTCGATGAAGATTCTGGTTCTCGGTGGCGACGGCTATCTCGGATGGCCGACATCCATGCATCTCGCGGCGCGTGGCCACGAGGTCATGGCTGTGGACAACTACCTCCGTCGGACGCTGGCGCTGCAGACACGCTCCGAAGCGCTTCTGCCGGCCCCGAATCTGGAGGCTCGGGCCGACATCTTCGAGGAGATCACGGGCCAGCGCATCGAGGTCCGCATCGGGGACCTGACGGACTGGTCGTTCGCCTCCTCCGTCTTCGCCGAGTTCCGGCCCGATGCGCTGATCCACTATGCGGAGCAGCCCTCCGCCCCCTACTCGATGCGGGGGTACGAGGAGGCGAGGCTGACGCTGGACAACAACCTGGCCACGACGATGAACGTCGTCTGGGGGGTCAAGGAGTTCGCTCCCTCCTGCCACGTCGTGAAGCTCGGGACCATGGGCGAGTACGGCACCCCCGACATCGACATCGAGGAGGGGTGGATCGACATCGAGCACAAGGGGCGCTCGGGCAGGTTTCTCTTCCCGAGACAGGCGGGCTCCCTGTACCACACCACGAAGATCCTCGACACCGACCTCCTCTGGTTCTACGTGCGGATGGCCGGCCTCGCCGTGACGGATCTGATGCAGGGACCCGTCTACGGCATCGAGACGCCGGAAACGTCCCTGGATCCCCGACTCGTGCCCAACTTCCACTACGACGACATCTTCGGAACGGTGGTGAACCGGTTTCTCGCGCAGGCAGCGGCGGGCGTTCCACTCACGGTGTACGGGAAGGGCGGGCAGGTCCGGGGATATCTCAACCTCATGGATACGCTCCAGTGCATCGAGCTCGCACTCGAGAGCCCGGCGGAGGCGGGGGAGCTTCGCATCTTCAACCAGTTCACCGAGACGCTCTCCGTGAACGAGATCGCCGACCGGGTCCGTGACGCCGGATCGGTTCTGGATCTCGAGGTGGAGGTCGAGTCGATTCCGAATCCCCGGATCGAGCCCGAGGAGCACTACTACAACCCGGCGCACAGCGGACTGAAGGACCTCGGTCTCGAACCCCACCCGATGACTACCGAGGTGCTCGCCACGATGCTGGAGCGAGTCCTCGAGCACCGTTCCGCCATCGAGGAATCGCGGATTCGGCCGCGCGTCTCCTGGCGGTGACCACGACAGGGGCGCCCGCCGATCAGGGTCTCGCCTGGCTCGTGACGGGCGGTAGCGGGTTCATCGGGACCAACCTCTGCCGACTCCTCCGGCGGGACCGACCCGGAGACCGGATCCGGGTCCTCGACGACTTCTCGACCGGGTCCGCGGACCGGCTCGGGGACGCGGTCCCCGAGGCCGAGGTCGTCGATGCGCCGAGCTGGGGGACCGGACCCGAAATCCTCGAGGGGGATGTTCGCGACCCGGTCGCCGCCGAGGCGGCCGCGGAGGGGGCGGACATCATCGTCCACCTCGCCGCCAACACCGGAGTGCCGGCCTCGATCGCGGCCCCCCGGCAGGACTGCGAGACCAACGTGCTGGGTACCCTGACGATGCTCGAGGCGGCGCGGGCACGAGGCGTGAAATCATTCATCTTCGCCTCGAGCGGTGCGCCGGCGGGGGCGTGCACGCCCCCGATCGACGAGCAGATCGTGCCCCGGCCCATTTCGCCGTACGGGGCCAGCAAACTCGCCGGTGAAGGCTACTGCTCCGCCTATCACGGATCCTTCGGTCTCGCCACGGTGGCCCTGCGCTTCAGCAACGTCTACGGGCCGTTTTCCGGCCACAAGGGCAGTGTCGTCGCCGCCTTCATCCGGAACGCTCTCGCGGGGCGACCCCTCACCATCTTCGGGGACGGCGAGCAGACGAGAGACTTCATTCACGTCGAGGATCTCGCGCGCGCGGTGATCACGGCAGGAACGACGCGCACCCCCATCGGGGGGGAGGTCTTCCAGGTCGCTACCGGCGCCGAAACGCGCGTCGCCGAGCTCGTGGAGCTCGTCCGGTCCGCGCTGGAGAGGGAGGGCGTACCGGAGGTCGAGGTCGAACACGACGATCCGCGCCCCGGCGACATGCTCCGCAACTACTCCGACATCTCCAAGATCCGTGCGCGGCTCGGCTGGGCGCCGGTCATCGGCCTCCGGGAGGGGATCGCCGCGACCGTCCGGCATGCGGTGGCCGCAGCCGACCTGCCCTCCTCCTGACGGACGCCGCGAAGGTGGCGAACGACCCGACGGCGCGCGACTCGCTGGGGTACCTGCGGGCGGGCAGCCGCGCGGTCGTGACGGCTCGCGGACTCGGCAGGGGGCTTCGGTTTCTCCTGCACATCGTGGTCGGGAGGATTCTCGGCCCCGTCGACTTCGGCATCTACGCGGTGGTGCTGTCGGCGATCCTGATCGTCCAGAAGCTGATCCTCCTCGGACTCGATCGGGTGGGGATCCGCTACGGCGGGATCCTGATTTCACACGCCGGACGGCCGGAACGCGCCAGGTTCCTCATGGTGCTGGTCGGTGGCGCGCTGATCCTCGGAACGGTGGTGGGGGGAGCGCTCGCCGCCACCCCCGATGTCTGGGCACGCATGCTCGCGGTTCCCGGCGGTGCCCCGCTGGTCGTCATCATGGGGTGGGGCCTCCCTCTGCTTGCGGTATCCCTGGCGCTGAGCGGGCTGCTTCGCGGCAGTCACCGTCCCGGCACCGAGGCGCTGTGGGCGGAGCTCGTCACCCCGGGGCTCAACATCGTTCTGCTCTTCCTGCTGCCCCTCGCACCCGGTCTCGATCAATGGACGACCCTTCAGATCGTGGCCGCGGCCTTCGTCGGGTCGCACGTGATCCCGACGATCGGCATGGGCCTGCGCGCCGCATCCGACTACCTCGGTCGACCCGGGCACGGCTCGGACTCGCGGATCCTCCCTCCAGCGGCGGATGTCCGCGTGTTCGCGCTGGGGGTATGGACGGTGGGAGCGGTGACCGTGATGCTCGCCCGCGTCGATCGACTCCTGATCCCGCAGTTCCTGCCACCCGAGGCCGTCGGGCTCTACGCGGCAGCGGCCGTCCTGGCGCAACAGAACGCATTCTTCGTCCAGTCGATCGCTGCCGTGGCCGCACCACGCTTCGCGCTGCTCGAGCGGCAGGGTGGTGATGCGGCCCTCACCGAGTCCGCCGGGAGGGTCGAGATCTGGACGGCGATCATATCCATGCCGGTCGTGCTCGTCACGATCCTGCTCGCGCCGGACCTTCTGGGTCTCCTCGGTCCGGAGTTCCGCGCCGGGGCCCCGCTTCTCGTGATCCTGAGTCTGGGGCAGGCGGTCAACGTGCTCACCGGCGCCTCCGGGGCGGTGCTGAACATGACGGGCGGCGAGCGGGACAACATCGTCGCCTCGGGCATCGGCCTCGGTCTGATGCTCGCACTGGTGTCCGCCGGGGCCGCCTTCTTCGGGCTGGAGGGCGCTGCGATCGGATCCGGAGTCGCCTGGGCCTCGGTCTGGATCATTCAGCGCCGGGCCATGACCCGACGGACCGGCCCCCCATTCCCGGCATTCCGTGTCCCGAACGTCGCGCTGCCGACCGCCGCCGGGACAGTCGTGGGCGTGGCCTGCCTCTGGACGATGTCTCCGGGGCTGCCAAGGGTTTTTGTGACAGGAGCGCTGACGCTCGCGTCGTACGGAGCAACCGTGGCGGTCCTTCGGACGCGACTCGGCACGAGACCACGATGAATTCCGGACGGACGGTGACGATCGTCTTCGACACCGAACTCGGGTGGGGGTCGATCGAGAACGGCAGGCTCGCCCAGCGTGAACGCGACGGCGTGTTCGATCGGGCACGCGCCTGTCTCCCGCGTCTCGTCGACGAGTTCGCGCGTCTGAGCATCCCCGCGACCTGGGCGGTCGTAGGAGCGCTCGCCGTCCGAGATCCGCGGGACCGGCTCGACCACCTGCCCTCCGCCAGAGTGGCCGAACTCCACCGGGCCCTCGCCGAGGCACGCCGGGAGTCACTCGCCTGGCCCGACCTTCTCCCCACGCTGCGGGGGATCCCGCAGATGGAGATCGCGTGCCACGGGTTCTCTCACACCCGCTTCGACTACCCCGGGCTGTCCGCCGGCGCCGTCGCGCGCGAGATCGCCCTCTGGAGAGACGCCGCCGACGTGGGAGTCGAGCCGATCTCGATGGTCTGTCCTCGAGACACCATCGCGTTCCTGGACGAACTCGGGGGTGCGGGAGTCGAGGTCCTCCGACTCCCCCCGGGATTCGCTGGGCCCCGTCCCGCCCTCCACCGACACCTCCGCTGGCCGTCCCCCTCTCGCGTGGTACAGCTCCCGGGTACCGGAGCGAGGCCCGCCGATACCCGGTCCGGACCGACGGGTGTCGAGGGCACCCTCTTCTTTCGCGGTGGAACCGCCCTCCCCGGCCGGGGGCGGCTCCTGTATTCCCGGATACGGACCCGCCACGCCACGGCGCGCCACGATCGGACCGTGCTCTGGCTGCACCCCTTCAACTTCGGGGAGAGCGACGGCCTTCTTCCCGCCTTCATGCGCCTCCTCGCGAGGCTGGCACGGGAGCGGGACCGCGGCCGGGTGCGGTTCGAGACACTGAACTCCGTCGCGGAGGCCCCATGACGCCTGAGCGGCTGGCGCTCGTGATCGGTGCGATGAAGTCCGGCACCACGAGCCTGTTCCAGTACCTGGGAGACCACCCGGAGATACTCCCGAGCCGGACGAAGCAGCTCAATTTCTTCTCCGACCCGGAGGTGTGGTCCCGCGGCTTCGAATGGTACGGAGCGCAGTGGCCCGGGGCCTCCGGCGCGCCATGGCATCTCGAGGCCTCACCCTCCTACACCTACCCCGATCGAGCCCTGCAGGCGGCGGATCGCATCGCCGGCATGGACGCCCGGATACGGCTGATCTACCTGATACGGGACCCGATCGAACGCATCGAGTCCCACTACTTCCACGGCTTCCACCGAGGCGAGTTCGCTGGGACGCGATCCATCGGCGATGCGGTTCGGCGACATCCTCGGCTGCTCGATGTCACCCGGTACGAACGGTGGATCGACGTCTACAGACGCCGGGTCGGAGACCGACGGCTGCTCGTGCTGCGCACCCACGACCTGGACCGAGATCCATCGACCACCCTCGGCGAGGTCTGCCGTTTCCTCGAAATCGACCCTACCTTCAACTTTCCGGACCTGACGACGCGGTACAATACACATGCCATGCAGGCCTCGGACCATCCTGCGGTCCAGGCCCTCAGCCGGCTGGGATGGCTGCGCCGGGCGGTTCGGCGTACCGTACCGCTCAGGATTCGAGAACGGCTCAAGCTCCGCTTCAAGCCCGAATCGGACGAAGCGTCCCTCTTCCACCTGACTCCGGCGGACCGAGCATGGGTACGTGCCCAGCTCGGCGACGACGTCGCCGGCCTCTTCCCACCAGAATCGGATCGATGAGCGTCCGCGACCATTTCTTCGAGCGTGGCAGTGTCCACGTATCCTACGACCACGCGGACGTGGAGTACCATCGTGTCATCGCCGACCGGGTTCGACGGCACCTTCCCGACGGAGGAAGGGTCCTCGAGGTCGGTCCCGGCGCGGGGAACATCTTCCGCCTCCTGCTGAACGATCCGGACCCGGCGTGGGACCTCTGTGCCGCCGACATCGACCCTCGATGCCTCTCGATCCTCCGCGACACGCTGCCCGACGAGGTCGACACCCGGGTGCTTCCGGACGATCGGTTCAGCCTCGACGGGTTCGACGGCACCTTCGACGCCATCGTGATGTCGCACGTGCTGGAGCACATCCCGCATTCGCCCGTCGAGGTCGTCCGCCACGCCCTCGATCGTCTGAGCCACGGTGGAGTCCTGATCCTCGCCGTGCCCAATCCCGTGCGGCCTCACGTGATCGTCGGAAATCTCGTTCGACGCCACTATGTGAACCCCGGACACGTCATGAGCTGGGACCCCTCCCACTGGCGAAACTTCCTCGAAGCCTGGGTGGACGCCGAAGTCCTGGAGTATCCCGTGGACGAGGTCCGGGTCGCACCCTCCCGAATCAAGCGGATTCCCGCGATCGGGACGTCGATCCGATGGGCCGAACGACGTCTCGCGAACGTCCTGCCCTGGTTCGCGTACTCGAACATGGCCGTGCTGAGGAAGCGGTAGGGTGCACCCCCCCGCGCGATCGGCGTCAGCCGTCGAAGCCCGACTGGGTGTCGGCCTGCTGGTCTGCCTCATCGCGTCGCTTCCGTTCTGGCCCCTTCGAGTCTTCCAGGGGCTGGGTGCGAGCCACCTGATCCTGGCGGCCGCCATTCCCATCGCCCTGACGCGGATCGTGGTCCGGAGGCGCGTGGGGTACCGGACCGGATCGATCGACCTCTTCCTCGTGCTCTACCTCGGGCTGGCGGTCGGGTCGCTGATTCTGAACCCGGTCGGCCTCGGATTCTCCGCGCTCACCAAGTCGCTGTCGTACTGGACCGCATTCCTCTGCATGGGCGTCCTGCTCCACGGTGTCCCGCCCGAGGTGATCCGACGATCGTGCCTGGTCGGCGTATCGCTCGGCGTGGTCCTCTTCCTCGCGGCGGCGACCTTCCTGATCACGTCGGGGCGTGCGGGGCTGGACTCCCTGTCCCCGAACAGCATCTACTGGGACCTCACCTTCCCCGTATACCGGGGGCTGCTGACGACGGCGGGATCGCTCGAGGATGTGAGCAGCGCGGACGTGATGCGCAGCGCCGTGGGCGAGGTCTTCGCGCTCTACGGACTCATCATCCTCATTGCGGCGCGACGGGTGACGCTGTGGTCGGCGGCGCTGCTCGTGGTCGCGGCGCTCTTCGCATGGGCCGTCGCGTCGAGGCGGGCCGGACTCGCACTTCTGCTGGGTTTCGGCCTGCTTTCGATCCGGTGGCGCCGGCGCGCCGTCGGGGTGCAACTGCTGACTCTGCTCGGCGCGTTGGCGATGGCGGCGGCGGTCGTGCCGTCCTACCTGGGCCGCTTCGGCGACCTCGGGTCGAACCAGCGCGTCACGCAGTTCGGCGCCGCGATTGCCCGGATCGCCGAGAGTCCCTTCATCGGGCACGGCTTCGGAAGCCGGATCGGCGACCAGTACGTCCACAACATCATCCTCGGGAGCTGGTACATGCTGGGAGTGGTGGGGCTCGTCCTCGCCACCGGGCTCGTGCTCTTCCTGCTCGTCCATGCGGTCCGAGCGTCCGATCGTCGGTCTCCCGAGGCCGGCGTGCTTCTGCTCATCCCCTTTCTCGGCGTACTGGTCGGAAGCACGGTCGAGGGCACGTTCACCATCGTGGGCTGGGTGTCCATCCTGGTGTGGTCCGTGCTCGCCCGCCCCACGCGCTCCGCACCGTCGGAATCGGGTCCGGCGGAGTCTGCCGGGAGCCATCCGCACCTCGCATCGAGGCGGAGTTCGTGAGACCGCGACTCGTACGGATGTCCGACGCCGCCGTTCGATGGCTGCTGGTGCGGGGCCCCGGGAGGTTGCGCGGCGACCTGCTCGTGAATGAATACCCGAAGTCCGGCGGGAGCTGGATCGCCGGCATGCTGAGCGAAGCGCTCGGGATCGCCTTCCCGCGGAATCGCCATCCCACCCTCCGCCGCTGCGTGCTGCATGGTCACGTGATGCCGGGCCCGAGGCGTCCCCGCCGCGTGATCGTCTGGCGGGACGGGCGAGACGTCATGGTGTCGTGGTACCACCACTGCATGTTCAGGAACGAGAAGGAGAACGCCGACCTGGTCGCGCGCACCCGCGCTCAGCTCCGGTTCCCGAACCCCGAGAACGTGCGCGAGAACCTGCCGACGTTCATCGACTACGCCTTTCATGAACAGGAGCATCCGGGATTCTCGTGGTCCACCTTCGTCGACGCGTGGCTCGACGACGAGCCCTCCGTGCAGACCAGCTATGAAGCCATGAGGAACGACCCGGTCGGCGAACTCGGCAGGCTTCTCTCGAGCCTCGACCTGTCCGCCGACCGGACGGGAGACGTGCGCGACATCGTGAGACGTCACTCCTTCGCCGCTCAGGCCGGGCGGGATGCCGGAACGGAGCGCCGTGGCAGCTTCCTCCGAAAGGGGATCGTGGGCGACTGGAAGAACCACTTCTCCCCGGCTGCGCGCGAGGTCTTTCACAGGGTCGCGGGCCCGGCGCTGATTCGCCTCGGCTACGAATCGGGTCCGGAATGGGTGAGGGATGCGTAGCTCGTGGAGCCCGCGCCGATGATCCATGTCGCGAACGTCCTCGAGGAGGGCTGGTACGGCGGGCCGGGTCGCCGCGCCACCTCCGTCGCTCACGCACTGGTCGAGCGCGGCGTCGAAACCACCGTCGTGATTCCTACACACGAGTCCGACCAGCTGCGTGCCCGCCTGATCGACGCCGGGGTCCCGGTCCGGGAGGTCGATCTCACGCGTCTTTCCCTGCACCCACCCACGCTGCTGCGATACCTGGTGCGCCTCCCCCTGGAGCTCGCCGTCCTCCGTCGCACCCTGGTGGACCTGAATGTGGACCTCGTCCACGTGAACGGCTCCTACCAGTTCAAGTCGGCCATCGCGGCGAAGCTGGCGGGACGCCGCGTCGTGTGGCACCTCAACGACACCATGATGCCGCTGCCGGTGCGCATGGCGTTCCGGGCCGTGGCCGCGCTCTGCGCCGATGCCTTCATCGTCGCGGGGCAGAGAGTCCGCGAGTACTACCTCGACGCATCACTCGAGCGAGGCCGGCCCGTCCAGGAGATCCACGCACCGGTCGACCTGGCGCGATTCGCGCCGGTGCCTGCCTCGCGGGAGGAGTCCGAGTCGGGAGGTCCGGTCGTCGCGACCGTCGCCAACGTGAATCCCACCAAGGGCCTCGAGTACTTCGTCGAGATGGCCGCTCTGGTCCGGCGCTCCCACCCGGACGCGATATTTCGGGTCGCGGGGGCCGAGCGGGAGAGTCAGGCCGCGTACGGGCGACGGCTTCGAGAGCGAGCCGCGGATCGCGGCCTGGGGCCGGACGTCCTGCAGTTCGTCGGCATGGTCGCGGACGTGCCCCGCCTTCTGGCGGCGACCGACGTGTGCGTGTTCACCTCGATCGCGGAGGCGAGCCCCACTGCCGTGTGGGAGGCCATGGCGTGCGGACGCCCCGTCGTCACCACCGACGTCGGATCGGTACGCACCCACATCGACCAGGGCGTGTCCGGGTACGTGGTGCCCATCCGGGACCCGGCCGCACTCGCGACACGCGTCTCGGAGCTCCTCGACGACCCCGACCTGCGTCGGAGCTTTGGCGAGCGGGCGCATGCGCACGCCGCCGCGACCCTCGGGCTCGAGGGGGCCGCGCAACTGCATCGAGCGCTGTACCATAGTGTGGCGAGTTCGACCGCCGCCCGCGCCGATTTTCCCTGAACCGACTGCACGGATGCCATCCGATCCCCCTCCGCTCCACGACCGGACCCTCGTCATCACAGGGGGCACCGGCTCCTTCGGGAACGCCGTTCTCTCGCGGTTCCTCGATACCGACATCGCGGAGATCCGGATCTTCAGCCGGGACGAGAAGAAGCAGCACGACATGAGGACGGCCCTCGCCGACGACCGGGTGCGCTTCTTCATCGGAGACGTGCGCGAACGGGACTCGCTCGAGGAGACGATGCGTGGAGCGGACATCGTGTTTCACGCCGCAGCGCTCAAGCAGGTCCCATCCTGCGAATTCCATCCGATCGAGGCGACCAAGACCAACGTGCTGGGCACCCGCAATGTGCTGGAGTGCGCGTGCCGCCACGGTGTCTCGAAGGTGGTCTGCCTGAGCACCGACAAGGCGGTGTACCCGATCAACGCCATGGGGATCACCAAGGCTCTCATGGAGAAGGTCATGGTGGCGGAATCGCGGACGTCGCATTCGACGGTCATGGTCGGGACGCGCTACGGCAACGTCATGGGCTCCCGGGGCTCGGTGATCCCGCTCTTCATCCGGCAGGCGCTGTCGGGGGCGGCGCTCACCGTGACCGATCCCGACATGACACGATTTCTCATGTCCCTGGAGGAGGCCGTCGAGCTGGTACTTCACGCCCTCACGGCGGGAGCCCCGGGCGAGATCTTCGTCCAGAAGTCCCCCGGGGTCACCATCGGCGACCTCGCGCGCGCGATCCTCGACCTGTTCGAGGCGGACGGAGGGATCCGCGAGATCGGCGTCCGCCACGGAGAGAAGCTCCACGAGACGCTGCTCAGCCGGGACGAGTACACCCGGGCCGACGAGGGCGAGAGGTACTTCCGCGTGCGGCCCGACACGCGCGACCTCAACTACGAGCAGTACTATACCGATGGCGACGCGAACGTCGGCGACGCCGAGGACTACACCTCCGCCAATACCGAGCGCCTGGACGTCCCGCGGATCAGGGATCTGCTGATGACCCAGCCGTTCGTGCGGCGGGCGCTCGAGACGCGCCGCGCGCCGTGAGCACGGTGCTCATCACGGGTGCGGCCGGATTCATCGGCACGCACGCGCGGCGACGGCTGTCCCGCGAGGGGTGGACGGTCCGGACGTTCGACCGCGCCGATTCCGCCGACAGACTCCCCACCCTGGTCGACGGGGTCGACGCGGTCCTCCATCTCGCCGGAGTCAATCGGACCGACGACGATCGAGAGTTCGACCGGGTCAACCGCGGGCTCACGGCCCGCCTCGTCGACGCGATCCTCGGCTCGGGCGGTCGCCCCGCCGTCGTCTTCTCCTCCTCGATTCACGCCAGGGGCGACTCGACCTACGGTCGTTCCAAGGTCGCGGGTGAGGAGGAACTGCAGCGCCTCGCCACCGAGAGCTCCTGCCCCGTTCTCGTAGACCGACTTCCGGGCGTTTTCGGGGCGGGTGCCCGCCCCGGTTACAACTCCGTGGTCGCGACCTTCTGCCACCGCATCGCGCACGGCGAAGGGGTGGAGATCCGAGACGCGGAGGCCGAGATCGAGATCGTCGAGGTCGGGTCCGTCGTCGACCGCTGGATCTCCCTCCTCGCCGATCCTCCCGGGGCCGGATACGCGCGCCTGCCCGGCATCGACGCATACGTCCTGACGGTGGGCGACCTCGCGGGGCACCTCGGGGAGTTCGCGCGCATGCGTCGCGACGGATTCGTGCCGGACACCTCCGACCCCCTTCGTTCCGACCTCTTCTCCACCTTCGTCTCCTACCTCGACTCGGGCGCCCTCGCGTCGGAGCTTCAGCTCCACTCCGACGACCGCGGCTGGCTGGCCGAGCTGATCAAGTCCCCCGCGATGGGGCAGGTCTTCGTGTCCTCGACGCGCCCGGGTGTGACCCGGGGCAACCACTACCACGACACGAAGGTGGAGAAGTTCTTCGTCGTACGCGGGTCCGCCGCGATTCGACTTCGGGGCGTGGACGACACCGAGGTCCGCGAGTACCGGGTCTCGGGGGATCGGCCGTCCGTCGTCGACATCCCGCCCGGCTACGTGCACAACATCGAGAATGTGGGCGACACGGAGCTGATCGTCCTGTTCTGGGCGAACGAGGTGTTCGATCCGGAGTCACCCGATACGATCCCCGAGGAGGTAGCACCGTGACCCAGATGCGGGTGATGACCGTCGTGGGCACACGCCCCGAGCTGATCCGTCTGAGTCGCGTGATCGATCGCCTGGTGCGATCTCCCGCGATCGACCACATCCTGGTTCATACCGGCCAGAACTACGACTACGAGCTCAACCAGGTCTTCTTCGACGAACTCCGTATTCCAGCACCGGATCACTACCTCGAGGCGGCTCGCGAAACCGCGAGTGCGACCATCGGCGAGGTGATCTCACGGATCGATCCGCTGCTCCGCGAGCACGCGCCCGACGCCTTTCTGGTTCTGGGAGACACGAACAGCTGCCTGGCCGCGATCCCGGCGCGGAAGCACCGGATTCCCATCTTCCACATGGAGGCGGGCAACCGCTGCTTCGACCTCCGGGTGCCGGAGGAGACCAACCGTCGACTCGTCGACCACATCGCCGACGTGAACCTCCCCTACAGCAGCATCGCGCGCGACTACCTGCTGCGGGAGGGTCTGCCCCCGGACCGGGTGATCACGACCGGAAGCCCCATGTCGGAGGTGCTGAGCCACAACGCCCGAGACATCTCCGCATCCGACGTATGCGATCGGCTCGAGCTGGCTCCGGGCCACTTCACCGTCGTGTCGGCCCACCGGGAGGAGAACGTCTCGTATCCGGATCGACTGGATCGCGTCGTCGCCATCCTGAACCGGGTCGCCGAGCGGTTCGGCGAACCCGTCGTGTTCTCCTGCCATCCGCGGACCCGAAAGGCGATGGAGAAGGCCGGCAGCGCCCTGGACGACCGGGTTCGGGTCATGAAACCGCTGGGATTCTTCGATTACGCGCGGCTTCAGGAGCAGGCACGCGTGGTGCTGTCGGACAGCGGGACGATCTCCGAAGAGGCCTCGATCCTCGGGTTCGCGGCGCTGAACCTGCGGGACGCACACGAGCGGCCGGAGGCGATGGAGGAGGCCGCCGTCATGATGGTGGGACTGAATCCGGATCGTGTGGACCAGGCCCTCACCGTCCTCGGCGAGGGAAGTCGGGACCGGCCGTCCGGGCGGCTCGTGCGGGACTACGACGCCCCCGAGGTTTCGGAGAAGGTGCTGAGAATCCTCCTCAGCTACACCGACTACGTTCGACGGGTGAACTGGGGCGAGAGCTGACCCGTGCCCAGGGTTCTCATCTACTCGCTGGTCTACCCGCCCGACGGGGTGTCGACCGCCCAGCTGCTCGGCGAGCTGGCCGACGAACTCGTGTCACGCGGTACCGAGATCCGGGTGGTGACCTCGGTGCCGATCTACCGCACCTCCGAGGCGGCGCATTCGGGCACCGTCCTGCGCCGTCGCGCACTCGGGCTCTTCCACACCAGCCGCCAGGGTGACATCGATGTCTGGCACGTCACATGTCCCTCGGGCACGGGGCGACTCTCGAGGCTGGCCAGCTGGATCCTCATGCACACCGTGGGCGCCGTGCTGGCGCTCACGGTCTCGCAGCGCGGGACGATCTTCTTCGTGCCCTCTCCGCTGCTGACGCTGGGGCTCGTGGCGCGCGTCCTGGCGCGGTTCCGACGGGGACGCCTCGTATACAACGCGCAGGAGCTGCAGCCCGACCTGGTCGTGGACATGGGCTATATCCGGTCGCCCGTTCTCATCCGGCTTCTCCGATGGGTCGAGCTGCGGGTCTATGCAGGGGCGACGGCCGTCACGGCGATCACACCGGACATGACCAAGCGCATTCGGGAGCGTGACCCCGAAACTCGAGTCGAGACCATTCCGAATTTCGTCGATCTGGACTTCCTGCGTCCGCTCGAGCGATCGAATCCCTTCTCACGTGAGCACGGACTCGAGGGGTGCCAGGTCGTCTCCTACGCCGGCGTCATCGGACCCGCTCAGGGGCTCGGCGCCTTACTCGACATCGCGGAGGCATTCCCTGCGGAGGCGAACATACTGACGGTGTTCATCGGAGAGGGCCGAAGCCGGACCGAACTCGAGGAGCGTGTGCGGCGAGACGGGGCGGGGCGTGTCCGGTTCATCGATCACCACCCCTTTGCACGTGTCCCGGAGATCTACGCGTCGTCCGACCTCAGCGTGGTGTGTCTGAGCCCGGGCGCCTCCACCAGCGCCCTGCCGTCCAAGCTGCTGCGCATCATGGCCTGTGGGCGGCCGGTCCTCGCGATCTGCCCCGATGACGCGGAACTCGCGCGGGAGGTCCGCCGCGCCGGTGCCGGAATCGCCGTGCCCCCCGACCGACCACACGAGTCGGCGCTCCGCGTACTCGAACTGCTGAAGTCGCCCGACACCAGGGATTCGATGGGTCGTGCCGGACGGCGATATGTGGAGGAGCGCTACAGCCGGAGCGGAGTCGGTGAGCGCTACCACGAACTGCTGGAGAGCATCGTTCCCACGGAGCCCCGCGCCTGAACCCGAGGGGGTATCGGGAACGGCTCAGGCGGTGGCCGGTTGCTCGGTCGACACGGCGTGCGGCGTATACGATTTCGCGGACAGGTGCATGAGCCGCGCTCGAAGCTCCTCATCCGTGAGCCCCGACTGTCCCCCATCGGTCTCGGGGAGCAGCCGCGCGATCGGATCGGGCAGCACGACACCCGGGCTCCGCAGCACGCGAATCTTCTCCACGCCGGTCGCCACCACCTCCTCCTCGGGCGCCGCCAGCTCCTCGTGCATCTTCTCGCCCGGTCGAAGGCCCACGATCTCGATCTCGGCGTCGACCCCTTCGATGCGACCGGCGAGGCGGATGAGGTCGCGCGCGAGGTCCATGATCCGGACCGGCTCCCCCATGTCGAGCATCGCGATCCGACCGCGAGCTTCGTCCAGGAGCGTGGACTGGAGCACCAGCTGAACCGCCTCCGGAATCGTCATGAAGTATCGGGTCACCTCCTCGTGGGTGACCGTGATCGGTCTGCCACGACCGAGTTGCTTCGTGAAGATCGGGATCACGCTGCCCGCACTTCCCAGAACGTTGCCGAAGCGCACGGCGTACCAGCCCGTCCCGGGGTGGGCCTCGGCGGCCCGGAGCAGAAGGACCTCCGCCGCCCGCTTGGATGCCCCCATCACGGAAGCCGGCCGGACCGCCTTGTCCGTCGAGATGAGAACGAACTTCTCCACCTCCCATCGGGCGCACGCCTCGACGACGTTGTGGGTGCCGAGCACGTTGTTCTCCACCGCCGTCCGCACGTTCTCCTCCATCAGCGGCACATGCTTGTAGGCGGCCGCATGAAAGACCCGGTGAGGCCGATGCCTCGTGAAGACGCGCTCGAGATCCTCCACGTCGCGTACGTCGCCGACCAACGCAGCTACATCCAGCTCGGGATGATCATCCGCGAAGTCCCGCTGCGCGAAGTAGAGGGCACTCTCGGCGTGATCCAGCATCACCAGACGCGACGGGCCGTGGATCGCGATCTGACGACACAGCTCCTGGCCGATGGACCCTGCTGCACCCGTCACCAGCACCACCCTGCCTCCGATGTCGGCCGCGAGGCTCGGCAACCTGAGCTTCACCGGCTCTCGACCGAGAAGGTCGTCGATCTTCACCTGTCGAAGCTGGTCGAGCGAGACCGAACCGCGCAGGACTGCTGCGACCCCGGGAAGAACCCGATACGGAAGCCCCGTCTTCTGGCATGCGAGGACGACCCGCCGCGTGGCTCTCGGCCCTGCCGACGGCAACGCGACGAGGATCTCGTCGGCCTCGACATCGGTCGCCATCTCGTCGAGGTCGTTCACGTTCCCGACCACCGGAATCCCCTGAAGAGACGATCCGAGCTTCAGGGGATCGTCGTCGATGAACCCTACAGCCTCGTAGGTCCCGCGCCCGGCGCGCAGCAGTTCTCGAAGGAGCTGGTCGCCAGCCTCGCCGGCACCGACGATGAGCACGCGTCGGAGTCGACCCGTCCTCGCCGCGTGCTTGAACCATTCGAACGCCGCCCGGTACCCCGCCCACAGGCCCGCGATCAGGTAGGTGGTCAACAGCCACTCGATCACGATCACTCCGAAGGGCACCCGCGGATCGAATCCGACCACGCCCAGCGCGACGACCGCAAAGCCAGCGCTCCCCACCGTGGTCGAGACGACGAGCCTCCTCAGGTCCGGAAGGCTCGCATACCTCCAACGACCCGTCGTCACCCCGAACCCGAGGTGCGCGAGAATTCGGATCGGCAGCAGGATCATCAGTCCCCACACCATCGACGTCCGGTAGGCGTCGGGTACGTCCGCTGCGAATCGGAGGAGGTAGGCCGCAACGAAGGCGAATGCGGTCAGCGCCGAGTACGCGCCCAGTGCCACCCACCTTCGTCGTCGCGCGAGTGTCGGGTAGATGCGCCGGAACACACGGCGGAACCGCGACGTGATCACGACATAGCGGTCCGTCACGCCGATCTCGGGTGCTTCGGCCCCGTACCGGACGACACCTGCGGGATCGCCGGGCACCGAATCTCGCCTGTCGTGTCCGGGTTCGTCATCGACTCCAGAACCTCGTGGCTCACACCATGATATTACGCGTCACGTCCTCTCAATGTCGTCATCGCACCGGGCTTTCACCACCCTGCCGGACGGCCTGAGCCTATCGGTCCGGGCCACGGAGGGCCCCGGGAGAGTACCGATTTGTCCAGCGACGCCGGCGTGGAGTACCTTCCACGACCGTTGGACTCCCGATGTGGAGAGCGTTCGGAGACCGACCATGCGCTCTTCCCGACGCCTTCCCACCCCGGTACGCGATGACGCACGATCAACCCTCATCGATCGCTCCACGCCGTGCCGCGATGCGTGTTATACCGGGTCTCGTCTTCCTGCTCGGCACAGGCCTGGCCACTCCCGTCGATGCACAGGGACCCAGCGCCGGGGCCGCGGGCGCGACAGAGTGCTCCATGGCGCGTCCCCTCTGGTACGGCGATGCGGAGGTCGGCCGTCCGTACGGGCTCGGGGCGTGGTCGACAGGGCGGCGGGCCGATGATCCCGCGTGTGAACGCCGAATCGCAGGGTGGGTCCGTACGGAATGGGTGTCGTCGCAGGCGTCTTCCCGGCCTGATGGACTCGCCGCTTCCGGGGTCGGGGCGGTCGTCTCGGGATCGGCCGGCCTGCTCTGGCGGCGTGGCGCCCTCGAGGTCCGAGTCATGCCCGAGTTCGCCTGGCATCAGAACGGCGACGTGGACATCCCGCCGTCTTCACTCCCGGGCTCGAGGCAGTACGGATACGCGTGGCGGCCGATCGACCTGCCCCACCGATTCGGACCCGACGCCTTCGCGGAATTCGGGCCCGGTCGATCCGGCGTGCGGCTGCACTTCTCCGAATACTCGGTGGGCCTCGACGCCGAGCCCGTTCGCTGGGGCCCCTCGCGCCGGTATCCGCTGCTCCTTTCCGGTCAGCAGGCTTCCCTTCCCCGCGTGGGAGTTCGCACCGAGCGGCCGATCGGCCTCGGGGCCGCAGGAAGCCTGGACTTCAACCTGATCTACGCGCGACTGACCCCTTCGGACTGGTTGGCCCTTTCCGCCGAGGCGGAGAACCGACTCATGGCGGGATTCACGGTGGCGTGGGCCGTAGGCCCGCTGCCGGGCCTCAGCGTCGGCTTCTCCACCCTGCACCATCAGGACCTCGATGATTTCGAATTCGGCAGCGCTTTCCGTTTCATCCAGACGCCCGCACAGGACCCCGACGACAACACCGTCGGCAACGGGATCGGCAATGTCTGGGTTGCGTGGAGCGATGCCGACGCCGGCCTGAGCGTCTGGGCCGAGTGGCTCAAGGACGACTACAACCGCGACTTCACGCAGCTGCTGCTCGAGCCCGAGAAGGGCACCGGGCGGACGATCGGACTGCTCCAGGAGGTCGATGCGGGCGGGGGAAGGCTCTCCCTGCACCTGGAGAGCGGGAGCACCCGGAATACGAGGCCGCTCACCACGGACGACGACGGCGTGCGCCACATCGCGTACTCGCACTCACAGGTGCGTGAGGGCCACACCAACCGCGGACAGCTCCTCGGAGCGATCGTCGGTTCCGGCGGCGACGGGCAGTTCCTCGAGGTCGCGTTCGCCGGGAAGTCCCGCACGGCCGTGCAGATCGAACGGCTGCGCTTCAACGTCGACGCGTACACCGAGATCCTGGGCGAGCCGCTGGGCGACGAAGGGTATGACGTTGAACTCGTGGGCCGACTCGTGCACGACCGTGCGGTCGGAGACCTCCGCGCACGCGGCACGGTCGAGATCGGCGGGCGACACAATCGCCTATTCCTTCAGAACGATCCCTCCTGGGAAGGCAACGTCCGATTCGGTCTGATGCTTCTGTGGGGTGAGAGCTGAGGGCAGGCCACCGGGGGCACCACTCCCCTCATCAGCTGGGCCGCCGTCCGATCGAGATGTACTCGAACCCCAGCTCGGCCATCTTGGCGGGATCGTAGAGATTCCGCCCGTCGAACATCACGGAGTGCTTCAACGCCGCCCTCACCTTCTCGAGGTCGGGACGGCGATACTGCAGCCACTCCGTATGGATTACCAGCGCGTCCGCACCTTCGAGCACGTCATACTCGCGCTCCCGGTATTCGATCGAATCCCCCAGAATACGCCGGGCCTCATCCATCGCCTCCGGATCGTGCGCGACGACCTTTGCGCCGCGCTCGAGCAGCCCCGCGATCGTCACCAGCGACGGCGCCTCGCGCATGTCGTCGGTACTCGGTTTGAAAGAGAGACCCCAGACGGCGAAGGTCCGCCCCGAGAGATCCTCCCCGAAGTGAGTCAGGATGCGCTCCAGCAGTACGCGCTTCTGCGCCTCGTTCACCTCCTCGACCGCCTCCAGAATCTGCGCGGGGGCGCCGAGGTCGTTCATCGTGCGGATCAGGGCCTTCACGTCCTTCGGAAAACAGGAGCCCCCGTACCCGGCCCCCGGGAAAAGAAAGTTCGAGCCGATCCGGCTGTCGCTTCCGACTCCCGCGCGCACCGCATCCACACTCGCGCCCGTCTTCTCGCACAGGTGCGCGATCGCATTCATGAAGGAGATGCGCGTCGCGAGCATGGCGTTCGCGGCGTACTTCGTGATCTCCGCCGCCGGCACATCCATCACCAGCAGTGAGTTTCCCGTGCGAAGGAAGGGCGCGTAGAGCTCACGCAGCGCCTCCTCCGCCTTCGGGTGATCGACGCCGATCACGACACGGTCCGGCTTCATGAAATCGTCGACCGCCGCGCCCTCCTTCAGAAACTCGGGGTTTGAGCAGACGTGTACCGCGTGGTCTGTCCGGGCCTCGATGGCCGCGCGGACTTTCGCCGCAGTGCCGACCGGTACCGTCGACTTCGTGATCACGATCTTCTCGCCGTCCAGCGCCCGACCGATGCCCTCGGCGACCTCGAGCACGTGCTGCAGGTCCGCGGATCCGTCCTCGTCCGGGGGTGTGCCCACCGCGATGAAGATCACGTACGCACCCTTCACCGCCGGGTCGAGGGCCGTCGTGAACGACAGGCGCTCCTCCTCGACGTTCCGCTGCACCAACGGCTCGAGGCCCGGCTCGTAGATCGGAATGATCCCGTCCCGGAGTCTCCGGACCTTATCCTCGTCGATGTCGACGCAGGTGACGCTGTGGCCGGATTCGGCCAGGCAGGCGCCGGCGACGAGGCCGACGTATCCGGTGCCTACGACGCAGACGTTCATCGAAGGGGCATGTCGGCCGGTGAGAGACGGGACAGAAGAATCGAGAGAGCCGCGAGCGCGATCCGACAGTTCAACATGTCCAAGGCGGGGTCGTCACGCGAGCCGGCGCGTTCGAGTTTCCGGCGCCGCACCGTCAGACGGCGTCGAGACTCGCCAACACGCTGCGCGCAGCGTCCTCCACGCTCTGAGCTCGCGTGATCCGGACCTCCGCGTCGCGAGCCGCCTCATATGGTGCATCAAGACCGGGGAGACCCGTGACCCTACCGGTCGCATGTCGCGCGTAGAGACCCTTCGGATCCCGCTGGCGGGCCGTCTCCGCATCCACGTCGACGAAGACTTCGACGAAGTTTTCGTCCGGGAACAGCTCACGCACCCGCTGCCGATCCTTCCGATACGGCGACACGAACGCACACAGCACGATGAACCCCGCCTCGTAGAAGAGCCGGGCCACCTCGCCCACCCGCCGGATGTTCTCGCTTCGATCCTCGGGGCTGAAGCCGAGGTCGCCACAGAGCCCGTGCCGCACCTGGTCCCCGTCGAGAATCACGGTCTGCTTGCCCGCCTCCCACAGCTGCTTCTCCAGCTCGCGGGCGATCGTGCTCTTTCCGGCCCCGCTGATCCCCGTGAACCACACGACCTTCGCGGGGTGCCCGTGGCGCTTTTCCCGTTCGGCCCGCGGGATATTCCAGGGCTCCCACACCACGTTGGGTGACTTCTCGCGCGCGGGTCCGCCGTCGGCCTGCCCGACGAGTTCGGCAGCCTCGGGCCGTGGCGCCTCCCGCACCTCACTCCGAATCATGCCCGCCCCGACCGTCACGTTGGTGCGGGGGTCGATGATCACGAAGCCGCCGGTGTGGCGGTTGTTCTGGTACGGGTCGAAGTGCAGCGGCTGCGCCGCCTCGATCTGCACACGCCCGATGTCGTTCAGCCCCAGCTGCTCGACGTCCTCGCGGTGCAGCGTGTCGACGTTGATGCGGTAGTTCAGGTTGTCGATCACGATCTTCCGCTCGGACGTGCCGTGCATGAGCAGGTATTCGCGCCCGACCTCCAACGGCGTGTCGCTCATCCAGCAGAGAATGGCGTCGACCTTCGTGGCGGATGTCGGAAGATTGTTCACCCGGACGATCGTGTCGCCGCGGCTGCAGTCGACCTCGTCCTCGGTGGTGATGACGATCGAGTCGCCGGCCGACGCCTCCTTCAGCGGGCCGTCGAAGGTCTCGATGGTGCGGACCTGGGTGCGCGTCCCACCGGGCAGTACGAGGATCTCCTCGCCCGGCGTGATCGTCCCCGAGGCCACGCGTCCCGCGAAGCCGCGGAAGCTCTGATCCGGCCGGATCACGGTCTGCACCGGAAAGCGGAAGTCCCGCAGATTGCGGCTGGTGCCGACGTTCACATTCTCGAGGTGGTGAAGCAGCGTCGAGCCGTGGTACCACGGCATGTTTTCGCTCTCGTCCACCACGTTGTCGCCCTTCAGCGCCGACATCGGGATGAAGGTCAGGTCGGTGACGTCGAGCTTCTCGCAGAACTCGCGGTATTCGGCGACGATCTCCTCGTACGTGTCCTCCCGCCAGTCGACGAGATCCATCTTGTTGACCGCCACGACCACGTGCGGGATGCCCAGCAGGCTGGCGATGAAGCCGTGCCGCTTGGACTGCGTCTGCACGCCCTTTCGCGCGTCGATCAGGATGATCGCGAGCTCCGCCGTGGAGGCGCCCGTCACCATGTTGCGGGTGTACTGCACATGCCCCGGCGTATCCGCGATGATGAACTTGCGCTTGGGCGTCGCGAAGTACCGGTAGGCCACGTCGATCGTGATCTTCTGCTCGCGCTCGGCGCGCAGCCCGTCGGTCAGCAGGGCGAGGTTGGTCTCCTCCTCGCCGTGCGTGCGGCTCGCGCGCTCGACCGCCTCCAGCTGGTCCTCGAAGATCGACTTGGTGTCGTAGAGCATTCGCCCGATCAGCGTCGACTTGCCGTCGTCGACGCTACCCGCCGTGGTGAAGCGGAGCAGGTCCATCTCGCGGTGCATCGTTCCGGCGTCGGTGCTCATCGTCCCACCCCCACGTTCCAGAAGCTCATCAGAAGTACCCCTGGCGCTTGCGATCTTCCATCGCGGCCTCGGAGCGCTTGTCGTCCGAGCGTTGCCCCCGCTCCGTCTCACGGGCCGCAGCCACCTCGGCGATGATGTCCTCTACGCTCGCGGCATCGGACGCGATCGCACCGGTGCAGGTCGCGTCCCCGATGGTCCGGAACCGCACCACCTTCCGCTCGCTCTCCTCCCCCTCCACGGGATAGAGGAAGTCCGTCTCGGCCAGCGTCACGCCGTCCCGCACCACCACGTTGCGCTCGTGCGCGAAGTAGAGCGAAGGCAGCTCGATCTTCTCGCGCGCCACGTACTGCCAGACATCCATCTCGGTCCAGTTCGAAATCGGGAACACGCGGAAGTGCTCGCCGGGTGCCTTGCGGCCGTTGAAGAGGTTCCAGAGTTCGGGACGCTGGTTCTTCGGGTCCCACTGGCCGAAGCGGTCGCGGTGGCTGAAGAAGCGCTCCTTCGCGCGCGCCTTCTCCTCGTCGCGACGGCCCCCACCCAGCGCCGCGTCGACCCTGTGCTCCTTCAGGCCGTCCAGGAGTGCCACCGTCTGCAGTCCGTTGCGGCTCGCATGCGGCCCCGTCTCCTCCACCACCCTTCCCGCGTCTATCGCGTCCTGCACGTGGCTCACGAGGAGGTCCGCGTCGATGCTCTCCACCAGCCGATCCCGAAACTCGATCGTCTCGGGGAAGTTGTGACCGGTGTCGACGTGCATGAGCGGAAAGGGGATCCGGGCCGGATGAAACGCCTTCCGGGCCAGATGCACCATGGTGATCGAGTCCTTGCCCCCGCTGAACAGCAGCACCGGGCGTTCGAACTGTGCGGCGACCTCGCGCATGATGTAGATCGCCTCGGACTCGAGCTGGTCGAGGTGCGTCTTGTGATAGTGGGTCATGAAGTGGTGTGGATGGCCCTGAAGATGTGGGCGGCAGAACGAGCGGGCCTGCGTCAGCTCGCGCGCGCCGGACGGTCCGGTTGCTCCGGGTCCGTCGAGCGGGCGACCGATCGACCGGCCCGGGCGAGTACCGACATGAGCGCCGGTACAAGTTCGTGCCGGATCACCCTGAGGTCCATGCGGGCGCCGGAGTAGTCGGGGGAATGTTCGAGGGTCAGGAAACCGATTCGCCCCTCTGGAAGGGTCAGCGGAAACCTGCTCGACCAGCCGTCCTCCGGCTCGGACAGACGACGTCGAACGAGGTGACCCTCTCCCGCCTCGACGACGTCCTCGACGCCGAGCAGCGCACGGCCCTCCGGATCGCGCACCCAGAGTTCGAAGGCGCAGATCTCCCCGCGATCGAACAGCGCCTCCACGAGGTCGAGGGCCTCCGCCGGCCGCTCCACATCAAGGAGCTGCGCCGAGAGCTCCTGCGTCTCGAGCCGGATGCGGATGAAGCTCCCCTGGTCTACACCCTTCCGCAGCACCCGCCCCAACGCCAGAATCTCCGGAATCCGCAGCCGCTGTATGAAGACGACCGTCACCAGCCCGGCCACCACGAGGACGCCTGCAACCGTGGCGGCCGTGCCGCCGACCAGCACCATGGAGGTGAGTCCGAACAGTGCGCTGAGCGCCCACACGCCCAGAGCGACCGAACGCGGCGAGTACCCCATGTCCTTGAGCCGATGGTGGATGTGGCCGCGGTCTGGCCGAAAGACCGGCTGGCCGCGGAGTATCCTGCGCGCGATCGCGAGCGAGGTATCGAGGATCGGCACGCCGAAGGACAGGAGCGGAACCGCCACCGCCACCAGTGTCGACGCCTTCTGGGTCGCGACGATGGACAGAGCGGCGAGGCTGAACCCCAGGAACAGGCTCCCGGCGTCGCCCAGGTAGATCGACGCCGGGGGGAAGTTGAAGAAGAGAAAGCCGAGCGTCGCGCCCGCCAGGATGAGCGCGAGGGTGGCGCCGTACGGGTGGCCCACGAGCAGGGCCACGGCCGCGAAGGTCAGCAGCGCGAAGAGCGCGGCACCGCCCGCCACCCCGTCACTTCCGTCGATCAGGTTGAAGGCGTTGGTGATTCCGACGACCCAGACCACGGTCCCCAGCAGCGAGAGCCAGTCCGGCAGCTGGACCATCCAGTCGCCGAACGCGATCGTCTCGATCCGTACCCCGAGCCCGAACAGCCCCAACGTCACCACCACCTGAATCAGGAACTTCGTCCACGCTCGCAGACCCAGGACGTCGTCGACGAAGCCCAGCAGGAAGATGACGGTCGCCGCCACCCCGAGCCCCAGCACCTCGGCGGGGCTCTCGAGAAGTCGGTCGAACCCCGCGGCGCCGGACAGGAGGCCGGCCGTGACGGCCACGGCGACCGCCAGGAAGATCGCGACGCCTCCACCCAGCGCCACGGCGTGGTCGTGGAGCTTCCGCTCCCCGTCGGGACGGTCGACCAGACCCACCCGTATCGACCACGTCCGTACCCCGAACGTCAGGACGAGGGAGGCTCCCAACGCGGCGATGAAGGCGAGTAGCGCCGAGGACATCATGCACCAGGGGCCGATGGAGCGGACCGACGACATCGGGACGGTCCCGATGCGGGTTCGGTCCAGGGTTCTGACAGCGAATTCGCGTCTCTACAGTACGCTGTCGTTCCTCTACGTTGCCAGCCCGGCGTCAACGGGACGTCAACACGGCAGAGGGTCGTGCGCTGACGGCCCCGGCCCCGTCAGCTCTTTCTGATCCAGCCCCCTGCGTCGGCCCCGGGACCGGGCGCGACTCCCGCACGCGCGACCGCATTTCGAGCGTCCACCAGGGCCGGCGCCAACTCCATCACACGACCGTAGTCGATGTCCGAGTGGTCGGTCACGATCACCACGCAGTCCGCTCCCTCGAGGGCCTCGTCGGTCAGGTCGGCCGAGGCGATCACGGTCTCCTCGGCACGCTCCTCGAATTCGAGACGGATGCTCGGTACGTGCGGATCGTGGTAGCTGACGTCGGCACCCTCCAGGTCGAGGACCCTCAGGATGTCGAGCGCCGGAGATTCACGGACGTCGTCGATGTCGGGCTTGTACGCCGCCCCGAGCACGAGGACTCGGGAGCCGTTCACGGCCTTCTTAGCCCGGTTCAGCGCCTGCCGCACCTTGCCGACCACGAAGAGCGGCATCTCCCCGTTGATCTCCCCCGCCAGGTCGATGAAGCGTGTCGTGTAGTTGAGCGAGCGCATCTTCCAGGCGAGGTAGTGCGGGTCGATGGGGATGCAGTGGCCGCCGAGCCCCGGGCCGGGGGTGAACTTCATGAACCCGAACGGCTTGGTGGCGGCCGCGTCGATCACCTCCCAGATGTTCACGCCGAGCCGGTCCGCGATGATGGCGACCTCGTTGACCAGCCCGATGTTCACGGCACGGAAGGTGTTTTCGAGGATCTTGGTGAGTTCCGCCGCCTCGGTCGAGCCGACGGGCACGACGGTGTCCACGATCCGCTCGTACAGCGCCCGCCCCACCTCGGTACATGCCGGTGTGATCCCGCCCACCACCTTCGGGGTGTTGGTCGTGTGCCAGACGGTGTTGCCCGGATCGACCCGCTCGGGGCTGAAGCAGAGGAAGAAGTCCTCCCCCACGGTGCCCCCCACCGCTTCGAGGGCCGGCAACAGGACCTCGCGCGTGGTGCCGGGATACGTCGTGGACTCGAGCACCACCAGCTGGCCGCTCCGGAGGGTATCCGCCACCACCTCGGTGGCCGCCACGACGTAGCTGACATCCGGATCTCCCGTCTTCCCGAGAGGGGTCGGCACGCAGATCGAGATCGCGTCGCAGTCGGACAGCACGGTGGGATCCGTCGTGGCCCGCAGCCGCCCGGCCTCGACCTGCTCCGCTACATCCGCATCGGATACGTCCTGAATGTGGCTGCGGCCGGCGTTGACCCCCTCGGCGACCGCCGCCTTGACGTCGAGTCCGACGACCGTCATGCCGGCGCGTGCGGCCTCCACGGCGAGCGGCAGTCCGACGTATCCGAGGCCCACGACGGCGAGGGTGAGGTCGCCGGTGCGGAAATGGTCGATGTGATCCATGCGAACGATCCGATCTGATGATGTGAATGCGGGGGACGAGCGCGCCGTGTGCGCGCTCGCGTCGACTCGAGCACTCGCAACGGGCCCGGAGCGCGGCATTCGGGGGCCGGTGCGGAAGGATGAATGATCGTTGCGCGGCCTTCGCCACGCCACCCGCCGCGGCCTTCGCTACGCCACCCGCCCCGGCCTGCGCCCGCTGTTCTCCCATCCGCCCTGCGCCTATCTTGATGGCTTGGTTGCGGACCCCGACCTTCGTCGACGTCTCGCGCATCTCCCGCTCCGCCTCCACCCGCTGCCGCCTAGATGACTCAGGAACAGCCTTCCCTCAACGGCGCCGGACAGGGTGTCGCCGACGACGAGATCAACCTTCGGGACGTCTGGAACCTCCTGGTCCGCAACTGGCTGATTCTGACGCTGGTGATGATCGTCGCCGTCGGCGCGGCATATGCCTTCTCGTACTACACGGTGCCGGTCTGGGAATCGACGGCCACCGTCCGGATCGACGAGGAGCGCGGGGCCAACGTGCCGGTGCTGGACGTCCTGCAGGATCTGTCGTCCGCCTCCGAGGTGGAGACCGAGATGGAGGTACTTCGAAGCCGCATCCTGGCCGAGGAGGTCGTGGACTCCCTCGGCCTGAAGCTGCGCCCGATCCTGCCGAAGGGTGTCGCCCGCGCGACGATCCTGAACGATCTCTTCATCGAGCCGTGGTCGCCCCCGGCCACCTACCGACTGCTGCGCTCCGGGGACGCCTTCTCCATCGAGGACGCAGAGACGGGCGAGGACTTCGGGACGGTGACAGACACCGAGCGTGGCACGGTCCCCGGGGCCAGCTTCCTGATGTCGGAACTCGTGATGTCCGACGGCACCTCTCGGTCCCGGTACGACGAGATCCATCTGGAGGTCGTGACGTTCGCGCGGGCGGTCCAGCGCCTCCGAAACAGTGTGAGGGTGTCACGTCCCAATCCGGACGCCTCGATCGTCACGCTGCGATACGAGTCCACCGACACGATCCGGGTGAGTGAGGTCCTCAACCTTCTGGCGGCCAGCTTCATCGACCGTCGCCAGACGGTCCAGACGACACAGGCCCGCTCGACCGTCGCCTTCCTCGAGGAGCAGATCGACACCCTCCAGCGCCAGCTGGCCGCGGCGGAGGATACGCTGGTCGCCTACGAACAGGGTGAACAGGTCGTGAGCCTCGGTGCGGAGGCGGACGCTCAGGTCACGCAGCTCGCGAACCTTCAGGCGCAGCGCTTCCAGGTCGAGAACGATCGGCAGACGCTGCAGGAACTGGTGACCGAGGTCGAGCAGCAGGCCGAATCCGGCGACGCGATGGCACCCTCTCCCTACCGCCGGCTGATCGCCTTCCCTCCGCTGCTCCAGAATCAGGGTGTGGGACAGCTCCTCAGCCAGCTCAACACGCTCAGCACCGAACGGACCGAGCTTCTCCGACAGCGGCTGCCGGCTGACGAGGACGTCCAGAATCTGACCCAGCAGATTCAGGGCATCGAGGACCAGCTCCGTGACCTCTCGCTCGGATATCTCCGCAGCCTCAATTCGCAGGTCGGCAATCTCGACCAGCAGCTCGAGGGATTCCAGCAGGAGCTGGAGAGAATCCCGGAGCAGCGGGTCGAGCAGCTTCGGCTGACGCGGGAGACGGAGGTGCTCGGGTCGATCTACAGTCTGCTGTCGAACCGCCTCGAGGAGTCCCGGATCGTCACCGCCATCGAGGACCCCTCGGTGCGTGTGGTCGATCCCGCCATCCTGCCGCCGGAGCCGGTACGTCCCCGCACGATTCTGAATCTGCTGCTGGGAGCCGTGCTGGGCGCGATGCTCGGCGTCGGGATCGCCTACACCCGCGAGTCCATGGACGACACCGTCCACACCCGCGAGGACATCCAGAAGGCCACGGGCGATGTCCCGATCCTCGGCATGATTCCTCGCATCAGCGAGAAGCTCGCCGGCGAACGGAATCTCGCCAGCGACACGGGTCACCTCGAGAGCCGGCTGGTGGCGGGTCGGGACCCCCGCAACCCGGTGTCCGAGGCCTACCGCTCGCTACGGACCAACCTCACCTTCGCGAACCCCGACGATCCTCCGCGGGTCGTGGTATTCACCAGCGCGCTGCCGCAGGACGGAAAGTCCACCTCCGCCGCGAACCTCGCCATCACGCTCGCGCAGCAGGGCCACAAGACGCTCCTGATCGATGCGGACCTTCGGCGCGGCGTACTCAACACCGTCTTCGGGTGCGATCGACAGCCGGGCCTCTCGAACCTGCTCGCGGGACAGGTGAAGGTCGAAGAGTCGATTCGGGAGGTGGCTCTGGGCCACTCCGGGTCGATCAGCTTCATGCCCAGCGGCGACTTCCCCCCGAATCCTGCGGAATTGCTCGGATCGAGCCGGATGAAGCGGGCGATCGAGGAGCTCGAGAAGGACTTCGACTTCATCATCGTCGACTCGCCACCGCTCACGATCGTGACGGATGCCGCCGTGCTCGGGACCAAGGTCCACGGTGTCGTGCTCGTTGCCCGCGCCAACGAGACCGCGAAGGGGGCGCTCACCTACGCCGTCGAGCAGCTCCAGAACGTCCGGGCGCGCATCCTCGGGACGATCCTCAACGACGTGGACTACCGCCGCGACTCCCGCTACGGAAGTCGCTACGGGCGCTACGGCTACTACTACCAGTACTACTACGGGGAAGACGGCACCCGGAAAGACTCGAAGCGCCGCGATCCCAAGCGCACGCGGATGGGCGAGAAGGTCTGACTGCGGCGGGGTGAGGCCCCGCCCGACCCAGCCGCGCCGGTGACCCGATCAGACCACCCAGCGATCCCGGAACTCGTCCAGCAGGCGGGCCGGTCCGGCCAGAAAATTCGGAAGCCTGGTGTCGGGCTGGTTGAAGGTGCGTTCACTTCCATCGGCGTGGCAGAGGTGCAGACCTGCCGCCCGAATCAGCGCCGCACCACCCGCCACATCCCACTCGTGCTTGGGCACCAGCGTCCATGTGGCGTCGGCGAGCCCGGCAGCGACCTGGCCGAGCTTGTAGGCGACCGAGCCGCACGGGACGACCTCGAAGCCGGCGTCGGAATACCGATCCCACTCACCCCGCTTCACCTCGCTGCGACTCGCGAGCACCCGAGCACCCTCGAGGCCGACCGCCCCGGTACCTGAGTCGG
>JGI12109J20283_10812136_pt1 | contig 43789 bp, 41 predicted proteins | sample ElkSlonscriptome_12_FD_20283 | JGI IMG/M metagenome (IMG submission 20283)
ATGACCAGCTGCCGCATCACCCCGAGGCATGCCCGACTTTGGCCCCATCACTGCGCAGACATTCTCTGAAAAGCGACAATCTGCATCAACATTCGCTTGATCGACTAGCGCCCTGTTTTCCATACTCATTTCACACCGAGCTCGAAGGACGCCCGTAAGTATCTGAAAAATGGTGCTGCTGGAGAGAATTGAACTCTCGGCCTCACCCTTACCAAGGGTGCGCTCTACCACTGAGCTACAGCAGCCAACACAAGGCGCGCCCTATTGTCGCAAGGTCCCCTAATGTCAAGCAGGGGTTTGTGTCGGCGGCATCCCCTCGCTACGTGAATTGCGGTCGGGTAACTGCCCCGATAAGTGTAAGGCCTTTCGTATGAGTGAAGACACGAACACCCAAATCTCCGACGGCCCGAAGACTGGCAATGCGTTGCGCGAAGAGCGGTTGGCGGCCAAACTGCGCGAGAACCTACGGCGTCGTAAAGCCCAAAATCGGGAGAAGCAGCAGGCGTCTTCTGACGAGAGCCCGCGCGGGGGGCTTCCCAAGGACGAGAGCCAAAGCTAACGCATGTCGCTCTTTATGGATGAGGAGCGATTTGTCCTGTGCCAAAGTTGATTTTGGTCCGCCACGGCCAGAGCCAGTGGAACCTTGAAAACCGTTTCACCGGCTGGTGGGACGTCGATCTGACAGAAAAAGGCATCGCCGAAGCCAAGGCGGCGGGCGCTCTGATGAAAGAAAAGGGCGTCTGGCCGACAACCTGCTTCACCTCGGTGCAGACGCGCGCGATCAAGACCCTCAATCTGGCGCTGGAAGAGATGGGGCGGTTGTGGCTGCCCGTGACCAAGGACTGGCGTTTGAATGAACGCCATTATGGCGCGCTCACCGGCCTCAACAAACAGGAAACGCGCGAGAAGCACGGCGAGGAGCAGGTGCATATCTGGCGCCGCAGTTTTGACACGCCGCCGCCTGCGATGGAGCCTGGCAGCGAATATGATCCGGGTGCCGATCCGCGCTATGCCGGGATTGATGTGCCGTATACCGAGAGCCTGAAACTGACAATCGAACGCGTTCTGCCCTATTGGGAAAGCGACATTCTTCCCGTTCTGGCGAGCGGCGAGACTGTGATCATCTCTGCCCACGGCAATTCGCTGCGTGCGTTGGTGAAGCACCTTTCGCAAATCTCGGATGAGGACATCACCGGCCTTGAGATTCCCACCGGCCAGCCAATCATTTACGACTTTGATGACGCTATGGTGCCGGGCGAGCGGTATTACCTGAAGGACAGCTGAGTGAGCGAACAGGGAGGAAAAGTGGCAATCGTGATGGGCAGTCAGTCCGACTGGCCCTGTATGAAGGCTGCTGCCGAGGTGCTTGAAGAGCTGGAAGTGGAGCATGAGGCGCGCATCGTCTCGGCCCATCGCACGCCTGACCGCATGAACGCCTTTGCCAAAGGAGCAGAGGGTGAGGGCTTCAGCGTGGTGATCGCAGGCGCTGGCGGGGCGGCGCATCTGCCCGGCATGATCGCGGCGATGACGCATCTGCCGGTTCTGGGCGTGCCTGTTCAATCCAAGGCTTTGAGCGGGATGGATAGCCTGCTTTCCATTGTCCAGATGCCTGCCGGGGTGCCGGTCGGTACGCTGGCAATTGGCGAGGCCGGCGCAAAGAATGCGGCGTTGATGGCGGCGGCGATCCTTGCTCTGAATGATGAAGACCTGTCCCAGCGCCTGCAAGACTGGCGCGCCGCGCGCAGCGCAGCGGTAGCGCAAGCTCCGGTTGACTGATGGACGAAGCCCAACCTCTTCCCCCGGGTTCAACCATCGGGATTCTCGGCGGCGGCCAATTGGGCCGCATGATGGCAATGGCCGCGGCACAGCTCGGCTATCGCACGATTGCCTATGCCCCGCCGGGCGACAATGTGGCAGCTGATACCTGCGCCGACTTCTTCGAGAAAAGCTGGGGCAGCACCGATGCGCTCGCCGCTTTTGCCAGCCAATGCGATGTGGTTACATGGGAGTTTGAAAACGTCCCGCTGACGGCAGTTGCGGCGATCCCCGAAACGATGCTCGCGCCGCATCCCAAAGCCCTTGAGGTGGCGCAGGACCGCCTCAGCGAAAAGCGCTTTGTCGAGGAATTGGGCGCGGTCTGTGCACCACATGCGCGGGTCGAGAGCGATGATGATTTCACCCGCGCAGTGGAGCGTGTCGGTGCACCCGGCATCCTCAAAACCGCGCGCGACGGCTATGATGGCAAAGGCCAATGGCGCATCGCCAGCAACCACGAAGCAAACGGCGTGCGGTTTCCGGGCAAGACCTGCATTTACGAAGGCATGGTCGCGTTCCAAACCGAATTCTCGGTCATCCTTGTCCGCGATGCTGCGGGCGAAGTGCGTTTCTGGGACTCAACCGCTAATGAACATGAAGGCGGGATGCTGGTCCATTCGGTGCTGCCGGCAGGCGATCTGGTGGAAAGCCAAATCCCCGCCGCGCGCGAAGTTGCGGAAAAGGTTGCCCATGCGCTGCAATATGTCGGCGTCCTGACGCTTGAATTCTTCGCGACGAAATCCGGCCCCGTCTTCAACGAAATGGCCCCGCGCGTGCACAATTCGGGCCACTGGACCATCGAAGGCGCGGCGACGAGCCAGTTTGAGAACCACATCCGCGCGATTGCAGGCCTGCCGCTGGGCGAAACCGGCACACGCTTTGCCAGCGTGGACATGCGCAACATCGTAGGCGAAGATGCTCTCACCGCGCACACCATTCTGGCCGAGGCGGGGGAACCGCATCTGCACCTTTATGGCAAGCGCGAGGCCCGCGAGGGGCGCAAGATGGGCCATGTGACCAGAGTGGCGCACGACCTGCCGTGAGCGTGCCTGTCGATCCTCAAATCGTCCTGATTTATGCCCGAGCCGCCAATGGCGCGATCGGACACGAGGGCACCTTGCCATGGCGGCTTCCTGCGGACCTCAAGAGGTTCAAGGCGCTGACCATGGGTAAACCGATGATCATGGGCCGCAAAACCTTCGAAAGCCTGCCCGGCCTGTTGCCCGGCCGCCGTCATATCGTGCTGACGCGCAAGGAGCGGTGGGATACACAGGGCGCAGAGGTCGTAGGGTCAGTGGACGAGGCACTCGCGGCAGCGCGGACCAGCGAGACAGACGAAATCATGATCGTGGGCGGCGCGGCGATCTATGACGTGTTCAGGCTGCGGGCAGACCGGGTTGAGGTCACCGAAATTCACCGCGATTACCCTGGCGATACCTTCATGAAGCCGCTGGGTCCCGAATGGGAAGTGGCCGCGCGCGAAGACCACGCGCAGGACGGCGACAAACCCGCCTTCTCCTTTGTGACCTACATCCGCGCCGATACCAGCCAGTCAGCAGGAGCCGTATAATGCGCTGGCTCAATCATCGTGACCCCGTTCCCGGCGCGCTGCGAGGCGCGGTGATTGCGCTGGGCAATTTTGACGGGTTCCATCAGGGCCATCAGGCGGTGGCGGGCGAAGCGATCCGCTGGGCCCATGAAGAAGGTCGCCCCTCGATCATTGCGACGTTCGATCCGCATCCGGTGCGGTTTTTCAAGCCTGATGTGCCGCCCTTTCGGCTCAGCACGCTGGAACAGCGGCAAGAGCTTTATATCGCCGCTGGCGCGACCGCGATGCTGGTGTTCCACTTTGATGGCGATCTGGCGGGCACGAGTGCCGAAGACTTCATCGCGCAAATCCTGATAGAGCGATTCGGCGCATATGGCGTAGTGACCGGCGGGGACTTCACCTTTGGCAAAGGTGCAAAGGGCAATGTCGATCTGTTGCGCAGTCGCGGTGGTGAATTGGGCCTGCAATCGCGCGTGGTCGAGTCGGTTGAGGGTGAAGGTGAAATTGTCTCCTCCAGCCGCATCCGCGAGGCTTTGCGCGAAGGCGATCCCCAACTTGCCGCGCAATTGCTGACCCGCCCGTTCGCGATTCGCGGCATTGTCGAACATGGTGACAAGAACGGGCGAAAGCTGGGCTATCCCACAGCCAATCTCTCGATCGAGAGTTATCTGCGACCCCGTTACGGCGTCTATGCGGTGACAGGCAAAGTGCTGGCCACCGGACAGGCGCTCAAAGGCGCGGCCAATATCGGCATCCGTCCGCAATTTACCCCGCCCAAGGAATTGCTGGAGCCGTATTTCTTCGACTTTTCCGGTGATCTGTACGGGCAGGAAATCGAGGTGGCCTTCCACCACTTCCTGCGCGGCGAAGCGAAGTTTGACAGCCTTGAGGATTTGATGGTGCAGATGGAACACGATTGTAATCGCGCCAAAGAGTTGCTCGCGTGAGGCGGATAGCTTTGTGGGGCGGATTTGCCGTCGCGCTCGCCTTTCTCATCCTGACGGTCACCAATGCCAGCTGGCTCGCCCCCAATCCGCCCGGCGCGCCTAAGCAGATCGCGCATCGCGGCGTCGGGCTGGAAGTGCGCGGCAGTTGGGAAGAAGACTGCATCGCGACGCGCATTGCAGAACCGACCAGCCGCCATCTTCCCAACACACGCGCAAGCATCCTGCGCGCGGACCGGATGGGCGGATGGTTGATCGAGGTGGATGCACAGCTCGCCAAGGATGGCGAAGTGGTGCTGTTGTCCGACACCGATCTCGCCTGCCTGACTGATGGCACCGGCGCGGTTGCGGACACGAGCGTGGAGGAACTGAAAACGCTTGACGCTGGCTATCGCTACACTGCCGATAATGGGACGACAGTCCCGTTTCGCGGCAAGGGGCTGACCATTCCCACTCTGGGCGAAATCGCCCGCGCCATCCCCGTACAGGCACGCCTGATGGTGCATATGCGGGGCGATGATCCCGCGCTTGCCGACGCGGTGGCATCAGCCCTCAAATCGGTCGGCCGCGATCCGCAGGAAACCGGGGATGGCTTCTATGGCAGCGCCGCTGCGACCGCGCGCATCCGCGAGCTCTATCCGGAGGTGTGGGCGTTTACCGCCGACAATGCGCGCCAGTGCGCCGCTGATTACAAGACAACCGGCTGGACCGGCCTTATCCCTGCATCATGCGAAGGCGGCACGATGCTGATCGCTCTGGATGAACAGGCGCTGTTGTGGGGTTGGCCCAACCGTCTGATTGCCCGCATGACAGACGCTGGTGCAAAGATCCTGATAGAAGCGCCGGGCTATGCTGCGCCGGGGGAAATCGCCGGGATCACCCTGCCCGAACAGCTCACGCAAATCCCTTCCAGCTTTAACGGATATGTCTGGACAGACGACGCCTTTAGCACCCTTCCCGCGCTCATTCCGCGCTTTGACAATCGCAATCAGCAAGAGATCGACGCCTCGCAGGCCGCGCTGGAACGGCGGCGAAACGCGCAATGAGGGTTTATTGCGAGCGCGGCATGCTCTAACGCGCGCGTCTTATGTCAGACAACGAAGCCACAGCGGACGCCAAGGCGCGCGACTATAAAGACACGGTCTTCCTGCCGAAGACGTCTTTCCCGATGAAAGCCGGCCTCCCGCAGAAGGAGCCGGGCATTGCCGCGCGCTGGCAGGATATGGACCTGTACCGCACGATGCGCGACGCGCGCGCGGGCCGCGAAAAGTTCATCCTGCATGATGGCCCGCCCTATGCGAACGGCGACATGCATATCGGGCACGCGCTCAACCATATCCTGAAAGACACGGTCTGCCGCACGCAAAACCTGATGGGCAAAGACGCGCCCTACGTGCCCGGCTGGGACTGCCACGGCCTTCCGATCGAGTGGAAGGTTGAGGAGCAATATCGCAAGAAGAAGAAGAACAAGGACGAGGTTCCCGCCAAAGAATTCCGCGCCGAATGCCGCGCCTATGCGCAAAAATGGGTCGATACGCAGCGCGAGCAGCTGAAACGGCTGGGCATTTTGGGCGACTGGGACAATCCCTACCTGACGATGGACCCTCAGGCAGAGGGCACGATTGTCGCCGAACTGCTGAAATTCGCCGAGGCCGGAAACCTCTATCGCGGGTCAAAGCCGATCATGTGGTCGCCGGTCGAGAAAACCGCGCTGGCTGAGGCTGAGGTTGAGTATGAGGACCTGACGGACTCGCCGCAGATTGATGTGGCGTTTGAGATTGTTGAAGGGCCGCTTTCGAACATGGTCGGTTCGCACGTGGTCATCTGGACTACGACGCCGTGGACAATCCCGGTGAATCAGGCTCTCGCATACGGGCCTGACGTCGATTACGTCTGTCTGCACATTCACACTCAGCCCGATGGCGAAGTCGCTAAATCCGCACGGGTTTCGGACGTTTTTGTCGCTAAAGCCCTTGTCGAGCAATTCACGGCGCGCATTGCCTTGGACGCAGGCCACTACGAAATTGTCTGGCGTGGCAAAGGCTCCGACCTAGCAGGAACCAAGGTCCGCCACCCGATGCACCATCTCGGCGGGTTCTACGCGACCCCGCGCCCGCTGCTCCCCGGCGATTTCGTCACCACCGATAGCGGCACCGGCCTCGTCCATATGTCGCCCGATCACGGCGAGGACGATTTCGCGCTGTGCAAGGCGCACGGCATCAACCCGGTCTTCGCCGTCATGGACGATGGCCGCTACCGCGACGACTGGCCGTGGCTCGGCGGCGCGGATGAGCGGCGGCGCTCCGTCATCAACAAGCCCTTCAACGCGCCCGATGGCCCGATCTGCAACGATTTGCGCGAAGCGGGCGCTTTGCTTTCCGCCAGCGCGGATTACCAGCACTCCTACCCGCATTCATGGCGCTCAAAGGCGAAGGTCATCTATCGCTGCACCCCGCAATGGTTTGTGCCGATGGATAAGCCGCTACACCCCGAATCTTCCCTCCCCGCGGGGGAGGGGCCGGGGGTGGTGGACGCGACGCCAGCGACCGCCGAACACCCATCCCCGACCCCTTCCCTCAAGGGAAGAGGCTCGACGCTCCGAGAGATCGCCCTCGCCGAAATCGAGCGGGTCGAGTTCATCCCCAAAAAGGGCCAGAATCGCATCGGCTCGATGGTCGAAGGGCGGCCCGACTGGGTGCTGAGCCGCCAGCGCGCATGGGGCGTGCCGATCACTTTGTTCGTGCGACCCGATGGCTCTTACCTGCAAGACCCTGATGTCAACGCGCGCGTCATTGCCGCCGTCAGCGTGGAGGGCGTCGATGTATGGGAAGAGGCGCGCAAGGCCGAATTCCTTGGCCCCGATCATAATCCCGACGATTACGAGATGGTCACCGACATTCTGGACGTGTGGTTCGATTCGGGCTGTACCCATGCTTTCGTGCTGGAAAGCGGGCGCTGGCCGGACCTCCAATGGCCCGCCGATCTCTACCTCGAAGGCTCTGACCAGCATCGCGGCTGGTTCCAGTCCTCGCTNCTGCAAAGCAGCGCCACGCGGGGCCGCGCGCCTTACGATCAGGTGCTCACTCACGGCTTCACGATGGATGCCAAGGGCAAGAAGATGTCGAAGTCGCTCGGCAATACCGTGAGCCCGATCAAGGTGATGGAGCAAACCGGCGCGGATATCATCCGGCTATGGGCGCTGAGCGTCGATTTCACCGAAGACCACCGCATCGGCGATGAAATCCTGAAAGGTGTGGGCGACCAGTATCGCCGCCTGCGCAACACGTTCCGTTACCTGCTGGGCGCGCTGGATGGCTATATCGGCGACATGTCCGATGCGAGCGAAATTCCCGAATTGGAGCTGTATGTCCTGTCGCTTCTGGCTGACCTTGATGCGAAACTGCGCAAGGCTGCCGAGGAATACGATTTCAACACCTACACCCGCCTGCTGGTCGATTTCTGCAACGAGGACCTGTCCGCGTTCTTCTTCGATATCCGCAAGGACACGCTGTATTGCGACGGGCTGACATCAAACACGCGCAACGCCTATCGCACGGTGCTTGATCTGCTGTTCCACGCGCTGGTGCGCTATGCCGCGCCGGTTCTGGTGTTTACCGCGGAGGAAGTGTGGCTGACGCGTTATCCCGAAGATGGCGAGCCTGATGAAGAGGGGCAGCGCGGCAGCGTCCACCTGCTCGAATGGCCCAGCGTCCCGCAAGTCCCTGCCGACACCTCTAAATGGTCCGCCCTGCGCAGCCTACGCGAACGCGTGACCGAAGCGATTGAGCCGCTGCGCCGCGAAAAGACGATCCGCTCCAGCAACGAGGCGGTCGTGACAGTGCCCGCGAGCGCGGTGCCCGCTGGCGTGAGCGATGCGCAGCTCGCCGAATTGTTCATCACAGGGACAGTGACGCGCCACGAAAAGGACGAGGTGATCGTCTCCAAATCCACCGATAGTAAGTGCGGTCGCTGCTGGCGTCTGTTGCCTGACGTGCCAGAAGACGGCGCGCTGTGCGGCCGTTGTGCCAGCGTCGTGGGCGAGGCCTAGGCTCCGTGATGAACATCTTCACCCGCCCGCGCCTGATCGGCCTTGTTCTGGCTGCACTGATTGCTGTGATTGACCAGTGGTCAAAGTGGTATGTGACAGGGCCGCTGGGTATCAACGCGCTGGGCGATACCATGGACCTGCTGCCGTTTTTCGATCTGACTTACACCCGCAATTATGGCGTCTCTCTGGGCATGCTGGAGGCGACCAGCATGGAGATGCGCTGGGTATTGGTGCTGGGCACTTCGCTGGTCGCGCTGGTGGTGCTGGTGTGGATGATGCGAGAACGGCTGATGGGCGATATCGTTGGCCTCGCGCTGATCCTAGGCGGGGCCATCGGCAATATCCGCGACCGGCTGGAATTGGGCTATGTCGTCGACTTTGCCGATTTTCACCTGACGATTGCGGGCTATTTCGTCCGCCCGTTCCTGATATTTAACGTCGCCGATGCAGCAATCACCATCGGCGTCGTCGTGATCCTTGCCCGCGCCCTGTTTATGAGCGAAAAGGACGAAAGCAACGATGCATCCGGCGCAGAACCGGACGCTTTGGAGAATTGATGATGCGTACCATCCGAACCTTTATTGTGCTGGGAACCGGCGCTGTGCTTTTGTCGGCATGCGGTGGGTCTGGCCTGTTCAACCGTGACCGGCCCGACGAATTTGCCGTGCAGCGGCAGGCTCCGCTGGTTGTGCCGCCTGATTTCTCGCTGGCCCCGCCCGCGCCGGGTGCTCCGCGCCCCGCAGAAGGCACCGCGTCCGAACAAGCGCTTGAGGCTCTGTTCGGTGGCCCGCAAGCCCGCAGCGACATTGAGCGCAGCACGCTCGACCGCGCTGGCCGCGCCGCGCCCGGTATCCGCAGTCAGGTCGGCGATCCGGGTACGAACACCGTTGCCAAGGGGCGTATCACGCGAGACATCATCGCCGCACCCGAAGGCGACGGCGCAAACGCTTCGACGATTATCCCGTCTTGAGTTGATCGGCCATCGCGGGACCCTTGCGCACCAGAATGCGGTCAATCCGGCGACGATCCATCTTTACAATCTCGAAATTCCAGCCCTGATCCACGAAAGTGTCTCCGGGCACAGGCAGCCGTTTCAGCACGGATAAGGCATATCCCGCAGCGGTGCCGAACTCGCGCGTGTCCTCGTAATCTAGCCCCAACCGGTCAGCCAATGCATCCGCGCTCAACGCGCCTGACACCAGCATAGAACCGTCTGCACGGTCCTCTATTTGCGGCGTGTCGCCCTGATCGGAATCGCTCGCGAAATTGCCCGCAATCGCGGTCAGCAGATCAACCGGTGTGACGATCCCTTCAAAGTGCCCGTATTCATCATGCACAACGGCCATGGCGATATCGGCCGATTGCAGCACGCGCAGCGCATCCATCGCATCCAGCTGATCGGGCACCACTTCGGCTTTTACATAGATGTCGCGAATGGTGACGGTTTCGCCGGACACAAGCGCGGCCAGCACTTCACGCACTTTCACAATGCCAAGGATCGAATCAGGCGACCCTTCCGCCACCGGCAGAAGCGAATGCGGGCTTTGCTCGATTGCCTTGCGGATCTGCTTCGCATCGGCATCAGCGTCAATCCAGTCCACCTCGGTGCGCGGTGTCATCATATCGCGCACAGGCCGCTCTGCCAGCCGGACAACACCGGTCAGGATCTGGTGCTGTTCCGCTTCGATCACGCCTGACCGGGTGGCTTCGGCAAAGATCATCTGCAATTCTTCGGCCGTCACGCTGCTTGAGCCCTTGGAGCGGATGCCAAACAGCCGGATAAGCCCGGCGGAACTGGTATCGAGCAACCAGACCAAAGGCGCGGCGACCTTAGCCAGCCACGCCATCGGGCGAGCCATGACCACGCTGATCGGCACAGCGGCCCGCAATGCGAGTTGCTTGGGCACCAGCTCGCCCACAACCAGGCTGAAATAGGTCGTGATCGCAATCACCACCGCAAATCCGGTCGTCTGGCTGATGTCGGCAGGCAGACCCAGCGCGACCAGTCGTTCTCCCACCGGCGTACCCAGGCTCGCGCCCGAATAGGCGCCCGCGATGATGCCAATGAGGGTAATCCCGATCTGAACGGTGGAGAGAAACTTGCCCGGATCCGCGGCCAGTTGGATGGCGAGCTGGGCCGCAGACGAGCCATCTTCTGCTCGCGCGGTCAAGCGCGAGGTCTTTGCCGAGACAATCGCAAGCTCCGACATGGCGAACACGCCATTGAGCACGATCAGCCCGGCGATGATGAAAAGGTCAGCCCAGGGAAAAGGTGTCACGCAAACTGCGCTAGCACAATTCAGCGCAGATGCCAGCAATGTGATACAACCGGACACGGGGCGTTCATGCTGCGGCAAAGCGAGTGGGCGCAGCGCTGCTATTTGGGAACGGGCGCCGGATTTGGCGCTTGGTAGAGCACTAACGTAATTTTTGGAGGACTATAGAATGACACCATCACGCATCCTGCTTTCGGGCACCGCCGCTCTGGCCCTGTTGGGTACCAGCGCCTGCGTCACTGATCCGAACACTGGCGAGCGCAAGGCGTCGCGCACCGGGATCGGAGCGGCGGTCGGTGGCACGCTCGGCTATCTTCTGGGCGGCGTTGTCGGCGGCGATGCCGCGCGCATCATTGGCGCGGGGATCGGCGGTTCTGCCGGGGCCGTTGTCGGCAAACAATTCGATGACCAGATCAAGGAACTGGACGAGCAGACCGCAGGCAGCGGCGTCGATGTGGAGGCCGTGGGTGACAATGACGCAATCCTTGTGCGCCTGCCCGATGGCGTGACCTTCGCAAGCGGCTCGGCCAACATCAATCCGGGCTTTTATACGACGCTGGATTCGGTCGCGGAAAGCCTGATCAAATATCCCAACAGCCTGATCGATGTATACGGTTTCACCGACACAACCGGCAGCGAAGCCCTGAATCAGAAACTTTCCGAAGAGCGCGCACAATCCGTCGCAGATTATCTTGCCGCGCGCGGTGTGGCGCGCAGCCGGTTTGCAACGCGCGGCTTTGGCGAGGGTTACGACCAGCTTCGCATCAAAACCGCCGATGGCGTGGCTGAGCCGCTCAACCGCAGGGTAGAGATCAAGATCATCCCGATCAGTCAGGAAGACGTGGCCGCGGCTCGCGGAAACTGAGTGCCCTGATAAAGGCGAGAACGCTCCTTCTCCATCAGGGAGAGGGAGCGTTCACTGCAAGGAGTTACTTGAGAGCTTCCGCCCGTTCAGCCAGCCGCTCCACCGCCGCTGCGTGGATACCCGGCGAGCAGACCAGCACGCCAAAATCGCGCGGATCGTGCTTGTTATAAGCGAGCGGCTTGCCGAACGCATCACTCACCCGCGCCCCCGCCTCACGCGCAATCAGGGTGGCAGCGGCAATGTCCCATTCAAAACCCCAGCGCAAAGTCGCCACTAGGTCAGCGCGATCATCGCCGACCATGGCGATACGCAAAGCGATGGAGTTGGGCTTTTCGACCATGACGAGGTCGGAATCGATACTGGGCAATTGATCGACCGGAACGCGCGCGCCGGCGAATTCGGTCCTCGTGCTGGCATGCAACGGCACATCGTTCAAAGTCGCACCAGCGCCCGCCTGCGCGCACCATTCTTCGCTACGCGCAGGGGCAATCAGCATACCGATCAATGGTTTGCCCGCACTCACCAGAGCAACCGAGATGGCCCATCCCGGACGTCCGCGCACGAAATCGCGCGTGCCGTCAATCGGATCGACCAGCCAGATCAGACCGCTTTCGGTGCGGGTCTTGTCATCGGCGCTCTCTTCGGAAAGCCAGGCCGCTGATGGCAACAGCGCTGTCAGTTCACGCTTCAAAAAGCGGTCCACTTCCAGATCAGCCTCGCTGACCGGATCTCCGGGCGTCTTGTCCCAGCTGCGCAAGCTGTGGCCATCGCCGGGCCAGCGCGCCTGGGCAATCCGGCCCGCCTCTCGGACAATCGCCAGCAATCTTGAACGGTCAATCATATCAGCCATTAGTCGTGGAGCCGCGACAAGCACTTTTCAAGCGCTGCGAGACATGCTTATGCCCCCGAAGACCGAAATGTTGACGGAAAACATCCTTCCCCGGAACGAAAAACAGCTAAGGGATCACAGCTAATGAACGTCCACGAATACCAGGCCAAGGAACTGCTCAAGGAACATGGGATCGCAATCCCGGCCGGTCACGCCGCGATGACCGTCAAAGAAGCAGTTGAAGGCGCAAAGAAACTCCCCGGACCGCTCTATGTCGTGAAAGCGCAGATCCACGCAGGCGGACGTGGCAAGGGCAAATTCAAGGAATTGCCCGAGGATGCCAAAGGCGGTGTGCGCCTCGCCTTCTCGCTGGATGAAGTGGAAAGTCATGCCAAAGAAATGCTCGGCAACACGCTGGTCACTATCCAGACGGGCGAAGACGGTAAGCAAGTCAATCGCCTCTACGTGACCGATGGCGTCGATATTGAAAGCGAATATTACCTCGCCATGCTGGTGGATCGTGCCACGGGCCGCGTTGCCATGGTCGCATCGACCGAAGGCGGCATGGACATCGAAGATGTGGCGCACAATACGCCGGAGCTCATCACCACGATCACGATTGACCCCGCACAGGGCTTTATGCCGCATCACGGCCGTGCGGTCGCCTTTGCGCTGAAGCTTTCAGGTGACCTGAACAAACAGTGCCAAAAGCTCGCCAAGCAGCTTTATGACGCGTTTACTGCCAGCGATTGCGACATGCTTGAGATTAACCCGCTGGTGGAAACCAAGCCCAATGCCGAAGGCAAGGCCGATCTGCTGGTGCTTGATACCAAGATGAGCTTCGATTCGAACGCCCTCTATCGCCACCCTTCGATTGAAAAGATGCGCGACGAAACCGAGGAAGATCCGGCCGAAGTCGAAGCATCCGAATATGATCTCGCCTACATCAAACTGGACGGGAACATCGGCTGCATGGTCAACGGCGCTGGCCTCGCTATGGCGACGATGGACATCATCAAGCTGAACGGCGCCTTCCCGGCAAACTTCCTCGACGTGGGCGGCGGCGCGACGACTGAAAAGGTGACGGCCGCCTTCAAGATCATCCTGAAGGATCCCGCGGTCGAAGGCATTCTGGTGAATATCTTTGGCGGCATCATGAAATGCGACATAATCGCCAATGGCGTAGTGCAGGCGGCCAAGGACGTGAACCTTCAGGTTCCTCTCGTCGTCCGCCTCGAAGGCACCAATGTGGAGGCGGGCAAGGAAATCCTCGCCAATTCCGGCCTGGCCATCGTCCCTGCAGACGATCTGGGCGACGCCGCGAAAAAAATCGTCGCCGAGGTGAAAAAGGCGGCTTAGGCCAAGAACTGCGTAAACGCTGTACCGACGGTCACAAAAGAAACCGCGATGGCGAACAGCATCAGCGCGCCATCGCGGACCATCAAAGCGACGCCGAACGCGGCTATCGCAGCAAAAGGCGCCGCGGCGGCGAAGGGCACGATCTCCAGCAGGGGGATCGTGCCACACAGAACGAGAATGATGGCTGCGGCGATCTGGGGTGCGGGCGGCTCTGTCGCCCATTTAAGCCGGTGGCCGAAAACCGCGTCCAGCTTCTTTGCTGGCCGTTCGAGCTTATCGCTCGCCTTGCTCAATTTGTCGCCCGACACGGATCGCTGCGCCAACACGCCGGGCAGCCAGAAATGTGAGCGCCCGATCAGGATCTGGACAGCGATGACAGCGATAAGGACCGCAAAGAAACTCGGCACTCCCGGTACGCCTCCGACCGGCGAGACGCCCACAAGAGCGGGCACGAGAATCATCGGGCCATAGCTTCGTCCGCCAAAGCTTTTCACCACCTCGTCGACGGTCACGTCCTCATTCTCGGACGCGAGCGAACCGAGGCATTCTATTGCCTCCAGCACTGATCCGGGTTCGTCTGCCATTCCGTCGCCTTCCTGTTTACCATGCAGGCATCCCAGCCTGGCGTTTCACTTTTGCGACGCCGGTGATGCAAATGGTCTCACCATCGTCGGGCTCCCGCTGCATTGCAAACATTGCACTTCTAAAGGCCCAGACGATCCGCCACATTCGCGTCACTTGGAAAAGCTAACCAAACACTGGGTTGACGTAAGCAAAACGGAGCGCGAGACCCAGTGTTACACGATGCGGTCGAAATATCTGGGGGGCCAAACCAACTTGACGTTTACGTAAACGCGAGCTAGGCCGCTTCGGCATTTTGAGTAGAATTCTGGAACGCCGCGAACGGTGAAAACGTTCGGGTGGTAAAGGGAAAGGAAACCAGACCCATGAAAATCCTCGTCCCCGTCAAACGGGTGATCGACTATAACGTGAAACCGCGCGTCAAAGCTGACGGTACCGGTGTAGATCTTGCCAACGTCAAGATGAGCATGAACCCGTTCGACGAAATCGCTGTTGAAGAAGCAATCCGTCTGAAAGAAGCAGGCAAGGCAGAAGAAATCATCGCGGTTTCCATCGGCCCGGCAAAGGCGCAGGAAACGCTTCGCACCGCACTCGCAATGGGCGCGGACCGCGCGATCCTTGTCGAAAGCGATGAAGATGTCGAGCCGCTAGCGGTGGCCAAAATCCTCAAGGCGATTGCTGACGAAGAACAGCCCGGCCTTGTCCTGCTTGGCAAGCAGTCGATCAGTGACGATTCAAACCAGACAGGCCAGATGCTCGCTGCCCTCATGGGCCGCCCGCAAGGTACCTTTGCCAACACGGTTGAGATCGACGGCGACAGCGTCGTTGTAAAGCGCGAAATCGACGGCGGTTTGGAAACGGTCAAGCTGACCATGCCCGCCATCGTCACCACCGACCTTCGCCTGAATGAGCCGCGTTATGCTTCGCTGCCCAACATCATGAAGGCTAAGAAAAAGCCACTGGACAGCAAGGCTCCGGCGGATTTCGGTGTCGATATCGCGCCGCGTCTGACCACCACCAATGTGGCGGAGCCGCCGGTCCGTCAGGCCGGTGAAAAGGTTGAAGACGTCGCCGCTCTCGTCGCCAAGATCAAGGAAATGGGGATCGCGTGAGCGGCCCATTGGAAAGGACAAGCAGATGAATACTCTCATTCTGGTCGAACACGACAATTCCACCGTCAATGACGCAACGCTGGCCGTGGTCACCGCTGCGGGTGAGCTGGGCGAAGTCACCGCTCTGGTCGCTGGCAAGGATTGCGGCTCTGTCGCGGATGCGGCTGCGAAGATCGCAGGCGTTGCCAAAGTTCTGAAGGCGGATGACGCCGCTTACGAGCATGGCCTTGCTGAAAACGTCGCTCCGCTGGTCGCAGGGCTGATGGCGGATTATGACGCATTCCTCGCGCCCGCCACGACTTCGGGCAAAAACATCGCCCCGCGTGTGGCCGCGCAACTGGACGTGATGCAAATCTCCGACATTCTTTCGGTTGAAGGCCCCAAGACTTTCACCCGTCCGATCTATGCAGGCAATGCGATTGCGACAGTCGACTCGAGCGATGCCAAGCTGGTGATCACGGTTCGCGGCACCTCTTTCGACAAGGCCGAAACCGAAGGCGGCTCCGCCTCGGTTGAAGACGCAAACGGTCCGGGTGATGCTGGCCTCTCCAGCTTCGTCAGCAGCGAAGTGGCAGATGGCGGCGACCGTCCTGAACTCGCTAGCGCCAAGATCATCGTATCCGGCGGTCGCGCGCTGAAAGACTCAGAGACCTTTGACAGCATCATCAATCCGCTGGCAGACAAGCTGGGCGCAGCCATCGGTGCGAGCCGTGCGGCGGTGGATGCGGGCTATGTTCCCAACGATTATCAGGTCGGCCAGACCGGCAAAATCGTCGCTCCGGAAGTCTACATCGCCATCGGTATCTCCGGCGCGATTCAGCACTTGGCAGGCATGAAGGATTCCAAGGTCATCATCGCTATCAACAAGGATGAAGATGCCCCGATCTTCCAGGTCGCGGATATTGGCCTTGTCGCCGATCTTTACTCGGCTGTGCCCGAACTGACAGGCGCGCTCGACTAGTTGAAACTAAACCAGAAATTCGGTTGAAGTAAGCCTCCGCCGCGCTACTCTGCGCTGCGGAGGTTTTCTTTATGCGCGTATTGCCGGTCTTAGTCGCGCTCGCCACCGCGAGCGCGCCAATCACCGCGGCGCAAACCGTCAAGACTGATGATCTCACGCTCCAACCCACATCAAAATGGCGTGCCGACTTCGGAGAAGAAAGCTGCGTGCTCACCCGCCAGTTCGGCCAAGGCGATGACACGGTTTGGTTAGAGCTGGCTCAGTTCCAGCCCGGCAATGGTTATAGAGCAACAATCGTTGGCAAAGGCTTCGATTTTACGGGTGATCCTGTTCTTTATCGCTTCTTACCAGCGAAATTTGCATCGGACCCTATTGGATCGGATCGCCTGCGCTTTGAGGATAAGTACGAGGGATTGAGGTTCAGGGCGACGCTCACTCCGGCTAAGAAAGTTCCGATCTCCGTTGAAGATATGGAGCGGCCCAAGGCCCTCCGAGGCCGCGTCGGAAAGCCAGCTTCAATCGCAGTTATTCCGCCATTCACGGAGGACGGTCTCGAAAATCGCGCGGCAAAGATATCCGCTCTTACAATTGAACGCTCGCTTTCGCGAAAGCTCACTCTTGTCACAGGCCAAATGGACAGCGTCGTCAGGGTGATGAGGCAGTGTATGGACGACCTGGTGATGAGCTGGGGGATTGCGCGCCAGCCAGACGGTTCAGTTGTTCCGATGGCCAAAGCGCTTAATCCCAACGCGCTGAGCCGAATGATCAGTCAGGAATACCCCGCGGATGCACTCCTCGCCGAAGCGAGCGCGACGCTTCCCGTGAGGCTTCTGATCGATGCAAATGGCGAGATTTCATCTTGCAGTGTTCAAACCCCTCAAAAATTCGAGAGTTTCGAAAAAACGGTCTGCAAGGCTTTCAAGAAAGGTGCGCAGTTTGACTTGCCAAAAGACGCAGGCGGAGCTTCGTTGCCCAGTTACTATACAACGACGGTAACATTTCGGATCGACTGAATTGAGTCGTCACCATCAAATCCCTGCATGCGGTGTCTTATACATTCGAGGAGATGATTTCCCCATGCGCCAATTCGCATCTTTCGCCATCACAGCCGCACTCCTGGCAGTCGCGCAATCGCCGGCCCATGCGAAGGATGAGCCCCCAGTCGTGCTTAAGCCAACATCGAACTGGGTGATCGATTTCGCTGATGGACAGTGCAACATGGCGCGTACGTTTGGCACGGATGAAGGCGGCACACAGGACGACAAGCACGCGATTTTCTTTCGCCAATGGGCGCCCAGCCGCTCTTTCGCTTTCTCCGCCGCGGGCTCCAGTTTGCGCAAGTTCAACTCCCGCCGGGCGACCTATGTGACATTCTCGGATGATCGCGAAGAGTTCGAAACCCTGCCCTTTGCCGGAAACAATGACAGTTTTGGCCGGGCGGTGATCTATTCCTCGCTTTCAATTGAACGCGATGCTTCCGCAGAAGACGACAACAACGACGATGACGACACCGCCTATGATGGGTTTCCGCAGCTGGACGTTGATGTGGCTTCCACCGCGCAATTCGTCTCGCTGCGGCAGGGCAAGCGGACAGTCCGCTTTAACACCGGCACATTGGGCGAGGCCTTCGCGGTGATGAACAAATGCACGCAGGGTCTGGTCGAGGATTGGGGGCTGGATGTTGAGCGTCATCTGACGGCCATCCGCATGCCCAAGATGACCAATTTCGACAGTGTCGCCCGCCGGGTCGCTCAAAAGTACCCGCGCCAGGCGCTCAATCGCGGCGAACAGGCGATCCTGCGCGTCAGAGTGATGGTCGATGAAACGGGCAAGGCCACAGACTGCTTCATCAGCGAGGTGACCCGCACTGTCAGGCTCGATTCCCCCGCCTGTCGTCCGCTGATGCAAGGGACCTACACGCCAGCTCTGGACAAAGACGGAAAGCCCTTTGCATCCTATTTCACGACCAAGATCACTTACATGATCTGACGGGCCGATACTTGCTGCGCGCCATGCGCTTCTACAGGCCTTTCGTGACTGTGTTGTTGCTCGTCACGCTTTGAGCCGTCAAACAGATAGTCAAACATGATCGCGCGTTCGTTCGCATTGGCACGCGCATGGTGGAGTAGTCGCTCGGCCAGATGTTGAGCCATAACGTCGCTGGCGGCGCTTTCGACAGCTTCCAGCGCCGGAGCATCGGGCAGATCAAACGGCTCGCCTGCGCCCGAGAGTGCTTCGATGGAGACCGTTGTCAGACCGGCTGAGATTGCCGAGCGCCGCTGATCCAGCCGCATCCGGTGGCGCAGGCTCTGTAATTCCCCGCGTATTTGCCATGTCGCATGAGTCGCAAAGCTGGCCTGAGCCGGGTCGAAAGTCTGCAAAGCGCGATGCACACCAATGGCCGCCGCCTGTTCTGCATCTTCAGGCATATCGGTAAGCCGATATTGGGCGATCAGGCGAAGGATCCTCGGGCGGAGTGATTCCAGCATGTCGGTGAACGCACGGTCCAGCCTGATGCAGGTGCGCACACGTGCGTGCGCGCGCGGCTCCTGCCTCGCCAGCGCCGCAATCCGCAGCGCGTTGGTAGAGATGGTGTCAGACCGCATGAACCGCGAAGCAGCTCCCTCCTGAGGTATAAGGGGAATAGCGAGCGGAACTTTTCCGAGAGCCTTTGCGCGTGATCCGGTTCGATGCCTAGGGGTGTTTACGGAACTGCGTGTTAGCGTTCACATCAGACCCGTGATGAAATGAAGGGTCATGCCGACAAGCCCGCCTACCAGTGTGCCGTTGATGCGGATAAACTGGAGGTCACGGCCCACGGCATTCTCGATCCGCCCAGTAATAGTCGTCGCATCCCAGCGCTTCACCGTTTCAGAAACCAGAGTGACAATTTCGGAGCCATAACGCGTCGCCGCACCTGCCACGGTTCGGCGGGCAAAACGATTGATCTGAATTTGCAGGCGCTCATCCTGTTTCAGCGCCCTCCCGATATCTGCAAGGCCCTTGCGCATCTCCACGCCCAGATGCGTATCAGCAGAGCGCGCGCGGCGGATTAACGAGCGACGGATGCGCTCCCAGATGCCCATCCACCATTCGGCCACTGCGGGGTTTTCGATCAAGTCGTTCTTCATCGCCTCAACCCGCTCGCGCGTTTCGGGATCGTGCTGCAAATCCTGAGCCAGCTTGCCCAGACCCTCTTCGATCTTGTGCCGGATAGGATGATCGGGATCGACCAGCACCTCGGCCAGCAATTTGTACAAACCGTCCAGCACGCTGGCAGAAATCCGCTCATCCAGCCCGGTCCAGCGCAGCACTGCATTGGCGCGTTTGTGAATGACGTCTTTGACCGTGTCCTCATTGTCCTCAAGTGTCAGACCGGCCCAGCGGATGAAGCCGTCAATCAGGGGCTTGTGGCGCTGATCGCTCATCATGCTTTCCAGCATGCGTCCGGCCAATGGGGAAACGTCAATCTTCTGGAATTGTGAGGCAAGCCCAGCGCGCATCTGGTTGCCAAGCCTGTCAGGATCCAGCGATTCGAGCACTTCGGCGAGCATTTCCGCTGCCCCGCCCATGATCTGCGAGCGCGTGTCGTCCTCACCCTTTTGCGGGCTTTCGACAAGAAAATCTCCAACCGCGCGGGCGATATTCATGCCCGCCATACGGCGTGCGACGACGGCCGGGATCAGGAAGTTGGTGCGCAGAAACTGCGCCATCGTATCCGCTATACGGTCCTTGTTCTCAGGAATGATCGCGGTGTGAGGGATAGGCAGGCCCAGCGGGTGGCGGAACAGAGCCGTCACTGCGAACCAGTCTGCGAGCCCGCCAACCATGGCCGCTTCGGCAAACGCGTTTACGTAGCCCCAGGCCGGATGGCCACCGGTCAGCCCATGCGTGGTAAAGAATACCACCGCCATAGCCGCCAGCAGACCCGTTGCGCTCCAGCGCATACGTCTGGCGCGGTCCACGCTGAGCGGTTCTCCACCAAACGGCGGACGCGTGCTGGCAGGGGTGGATTGAGGCGAATGCATAACGCGCAGCTATCTGCCCGAAAAGCCGCGCCGCGTCACGCCATAGGTGAACCGCCCAGGGACCGGCAGCGCGATCTTCAACTGGGCTGGTACATCCTTACTCAGCGGGCTCGGCTCCCAGATCCGGACCCTTCGGAAGGCGGGTGGCCGGAATGGCAGAGGGCACATCGGGCGACCCTGCCTCGGGCCGAAGCGGGCGGGTGTCATCGCCCGGCTTATAGGTCAGCATGGATTTGCGCAGCCACGGCCCAACGCGTTTTTCAAAGCCGTCTGCAAGGCTGAAACCGGCCGGAACGATCAACAGCGTCAGCAAGGTCGAGACAACCAGCCCGCCGATCACCACAATGCCCATCGGTTTACGCCATGCCGAATCCCCCACAATCGAAAGCGCGGTGGGGATCATACCCGCCGTCATCGCGACAGTGGTCATTACGATCGGCTGTGCACGTTTGTGGCCCGCTTCAAGGATCGCTTTCAGCTTCTCAGTGCCTGTGGCCATTTCTTCAATCGCAAAGTCGATCAGCAGGATCGAGTTTTTGGAAACAATGCCCAGCAGCAGCAGGATGCCGATATAGACCGGCATGCTTTGCGGTTGCCCCAACAGCCAGATCAGCAGAATGCCGCCCAGCGGAGCAAGCGCAAGGCTGGTCATATTGACCAGTGGGCTCATCAGGCGCTTATACAGCAGGACGAGGCAGGCAAACACGAGCAGAACGCCCGCAACGATCGCGACGATGAGATTCTGGATCAGCTCTTGCTGCCACTGCTCTTCGCCAACGGCATCACGGATAACTCCCGTAGGCAGCTCTTGCAGCACCGGAAGCGCTTCGATCTGCTCCTGCGCAGTCCCTTTCAGGACGCCATCGGCCAGATCGGCGCCAACCAGAACGCGGCGGTTCTGGTTATAACGCTGGATCACGGTCGGGCCGGAGCCGAACTCAATGTCCGCCACGCGCGACAACGGCACTGTTCCGCCATTCTGCGTCGGGACCGGTAGGTTTTCGATGGTGGTCATATCCGTCCGGTCAGACTCGCTGAGCTTCACACGAATCGGAATCTGACGGTCCGAAAGAGAGAAGCGCGCCGCGTTCTGTTCAATCTCGCCAAGGGTCGCGATGCGGATTGTCTGACTCAGCGCAATCGTGCTGACGCCGAGTTCTGCCGCGATCTGCTGTCTTGGCGTGATGATGATTTCGGGACGGTTGATATCGCCGCTGATGCGCGGTGCGACGAGACTATCCAGCCCCTTCATCTGTTCGATCAGAGTGGTCGCCGTCTCATCCAGCAACTCGGGATTGGAGCCGGCTAGCATGATGGTGATGTCGCGGCCGGTGCCAAAGCCTCCGCCCTCGGATTCAAAGCGGACACGCGCGTCAGGAATTCTGGCAAGCTCAGGGGCGAGCTGGCGCTCAAATTCGATCGAGCTTCGCACGCGATCTTCACGCAGGTTCACAAAGATGCTGGCATTGCCGATGCGGATACGCTCCAGCGCGTAGTCAAATTCCTGCTGTTGTTCGAGCAGCTCGGTCACCTGATCGACCACCTGCTTTGTGGTCGCCAGCGTTGATCCGGGCACCAGTTCGATATCAACAGTGCTGCGATTGTCGTCAGTATCGGGCTGGAACTGCGGGGGGATCTGCTGGAACAGAAGCACCGTTACCAACAGCGAAAACCAACCCGCGCCCAGCATCCAGACACGGTGATCATAGAACCGCGCGGTGAGGTAGCGCGTCGTTTCGGAAAAGCGGCTGCTTCCACGTGCGGGCAGCTCAACCACCTTGAACAGAGCCAGCCCAGCCACAAACGTAATGAGCGATACGAGCAGCAACTGCACGATTTCAAACGTCTTCGATGTGAGGAAGTAAGCGGTTGAGTTGGTATCGCTCGACACAGCCTGACCCACGGCGTCGGGAATGCCCAACTGCGCGAGAAATTCAAAGGAGAAAAACATCGCCACGGTCGTCACAGCCAGCAGGGCCAACACCAGCAGCAGCAGGCATATCGTATAAAGCCAGCGCCAGGCCGGGCCTTCAATCCCGGCGCGGCGTGTGTGCATCTTGCCAGAATCCAGGGTCCAGCGCAGGATGCGCATGTAGCGGTCCATCATCGGGCCTTCGCCGTGTTCGGCATGGCCTTTGGATTCAAGGAAGTACGCCGCCATCAGCGGTGTCACCATCCGCGCAACAGCCAGAGACATCAGCACCGCGACGACGACGGTAAGGCCAAAGTTCTGGAAGAACTGACCGGAAATGCCCGGCATCAAGCCAACCGGCAGGAACACCGCAACAATACAGAAACTGGTCGCGACCACTGGAAGGCCAATCTCGTCAGCCGCGTCAATACTCGCCTGATAGGGGGTTTTGCCCATGCGCATGTGGCGCACGATATTCTCGATCTCCACAATCGCATCATCGACCAGCACACCCGCGACCAGACCCAGCGCGAGCAGCGAGAGGAAGTTGAGGTTGAAGCCCATCAGCTCCATGAAGAAAAATGTCGGGATTGCCGAGAGCGGGATCGCAACCGCGCTGATAAAGGTCGCGCGCCAGTCTCTCAGGAACAGGAAGACCACGACGATCGCCAGCACCGCGCCCTCGATCAGGGCCGACATTGATGTCGTGTACTGCATCCGGGTGTAATCGGTGCTGGTGCCCATTTTAATGAAGCGGACACCTTTGGTTTCGGACTCGATGGCTTCCATTTCCTCAAGCGCGGCTTCGTATACTGCGAGGTCGGACGCACCGCGTGCGCGGTTCATGTAGAAATTGACGACTTCCTTGTCGCCGACTTCGCTGATCGAAGAGCGCTCGCCATACCCGTCACGCACTTTCGCCACATCGGCGAGCCGTACAGTGCGACCGCCGCCCAGCTGTATCTGGCGCTGAGACAGTTCATACGCGGTGTCACTGTTGCCCAGCACGCGCAGCGACTGGCGCGTCCCGCCGATTTCCGTGAGGCCACCAGCAGCGTTGATATTCTCCTGCCGTAAAACACCGTTGATCTGGTTCGCAGTGACGCCCAGCGCCTGCATTTTCGCCGGATCGATGATCACTTCGATTTCGCGGTCCACCCCGCCAAAACGGCCAATTTCGGCCATGCCTTCGATTTTCAGCAGCCGCTTGGACACGGTATCATCGATGAACCAGCTCAGCTCTTCGATGGTCATATCGTCGGCCTCGACCGCGATATAGCCGATCGCTCCGCCCGCAACGTTCACCTTCTGGATCTGCGGCTCAAGGATGCCATCAGGCAAGGTCGGGCGGACGCCGTCGATAGCGGTCTGAACTTCGCTCAACGCCAGAACGATGTCTGTACCGATTTCAAATTCAACAAATGTGCCCGACGATCCCTCGCTCGCCGAGGACTGGATCGAATTCACCCCGTTGATTGAGCGCAACGCGCTTTCCACGCGCTGGGTGATCTGGTTCTCGATTTCTGCGGGAGCGGCGCCCGGCTGTGCGATCGTAACCTGAACGCCGGGAAATTCAACGTCGGGATTGTTCGTCACATCCATGCGCAGGAAGCTGACGATCCCCGCAAGCAAGAGCGCGGTGAACAGCACCAGCGGGATCACGGGATTGCGGATCGACCAAGCCGAGAGATTGCGGAAATTCATTGCGTGTTTGCCTCAGCTCGAGCCAGCATTGTCTGCACGGGATGCCCCGGACGCGATGGCGCGACCCAAAGGGCGCTTACCCTGGATAATCTACGAAAGCCGGAGGTGAAGGGATGATGGATTGCGATCCCCTCAGCCCTCCTCACGGCGCGGATTGACGGTCTCACCCGGATTGAGGAAACCGCCCGCCTTCAGAACGACCAGTTCCTTACCGCTCAGCCCCTCGACGATGGCGATTCCATTGTCGGTGGCCATGCCGGTTTTGACAGAGCGGCGGACCGCTTTGTTGTCCTTGTCGACGATGTAGACGAACGCGCCTTCACCATCGGCCAGCACAGCGCTTTCAGGCAGCACCGTTGCGGTGGTCGAGCCGCCATTGATGCGTGCCGTTGCAAAGCCGCCAGGGCGCAGTTCTCGCGCGAAGGCAAGCGCAACGCGTGCGGTGCCCTGGCGGGTATTCTGATCGACGGTCGGTGAAAGCTGCCAAACCTGGCCATTGAATGTCTTTTGCGATCCGGCAAGCTCCACTTCGGCGCTGACACCTTGCGAAAGCTGCGCCATTTGCGACTCGCTGACCTGGGCCAACATCTCCATCTCGCCGCCACGGGCTATCGTGAACAGCGGAGGCGAACCAGCGCTCACATTCTGGCCGGGCTCGACATTGCGCGCGAGGACATAGCCAGCCGCAGGTGCCGTCACATTCGTTTGTGCAGTGCGGGCACGCAGCTCTGCAAGCTGAGCCTCGGCCACTTTCACGCGTGCATTGGCGCTGTCCCGCGTGGCGGTGAGGCGGTCGATGTCAGCAGTCGAAATGAAGCCTCGCTCCACCAATTGGAGCGCTCGATCAAGGTCAGCCTGCGCAAGCTTTGCATCCGCCTTGGCCACCTCAATCTGCGCGGCCTGGGCGGAAACCTGCTGAACCTGAACCGACCGGTCGATAACGGCCAGCACCTGGCCACGACGGACCCACTGGCCCGCATCGACAGGAACGGAGACAACCCGTCCCCCCTGCCCCTCGACACCAACTGGCATGGAGCGTCGCGCAGCAATCTGGCCGGGCACTTCGATCGTTCCGGCAATCGTGGTCTGGCCCGGAGCCACCACTGTCACAACCGGAGCCTGCGCCTGATCATCATCATCAGCCACAGCCATGGGATCATCGCTGGCCAGTGCGAAATAGGCGCCGATCGCCAGCAACAGACCAAAGATTATCGCCCCGAACAACAGCAGCTTGCCCGAAACGCCCGACTGGCGCTGTGTGGCAGCACCTTCGAATTCGGTACCCACTGGTGCGGTTGCTTCTGCAGTGACGGTCGTTTGATAATTCATCGAGAATTCCCTGGCGCGTGCGAAGTCTCTCAACGCCCACACCAATTAAGCCTGTTTGCCCGAATTGGCTATTCCATCTTTTGGTGTATTATTCGCATAACTCACCAAGCGCAAGGGCGATAGCTCACAAGCGTATCGGCGACAATATACTGCTCGACTGATGACTTGCTGGGTTAGACGAAGGACGACGCACTTTGTTCCTCGAACCGCAACAGGCCGAACCTAGCGCAATCGCACGCACAAGAGGGCGACGAAGCCAAAGCCACGTCGCCCCTGATGTTTCAATGCTTCCAGAACCTGCTGGAAGATCAGCCTTAGCGGACGCGCCCGCGCTGAATAAGGTTGATCACACCAAGGAGCACGACAGCTCCGATCACGGCAACCACCAAACCAGTCAGCGAAAACTCTTGTACACTGCCGGAAAGACCCAACAGCGGCCCGGCAATCATATTGCCGACGATAGAGCCAACACAGCCGACGACGATATTCCAGAAAATGCCCATCGAGGCATCGCGGTTCATCACCATGCTGGCCAACCAGCCGGCAATGCCACCAACGATAAGTGCGATAATCCAACCCATACTATGTGTTCCCATTGTTTAAGTGTGTGTACCTAAACTATGGAACAGAGATTGGCCAGTTCCGAGAAAGTGACGCGCGCAGGCGTCCTGCGCGCCCAATTCAATACCGGAGCTTGCGCTCGTATTCGTCCCGGTATTTCTGAATCCGTGTGACCCGCAGGCCTTTCATCCCGGACCTGTCCATCGCGCGTTGCCACGAAGCGAACTCTTCCAGCGTGAGACCATAGCGCTCAAGCACTTCGTCGATCGTCAACAGCCCACCATTAACGGCCGCGACAACCTCCGCCTTGCGACGCATGACCCATCGCTTGGTCGAGGGTTTGGGCAGGTCGTTGAGCGTTAACGGCTCTCCGAGGGGCCCAATAACCTGAGCGGGGCGGATATCTTGATTTTCGATCATATTTCGTCTCTCGCGTCGCCTTTTGCAGCAATCTCCGCTTGCCCGGATGCATTGCCGCAAGAGGCTTTGCAGGCCTCTAAACCATTAGGGTTAACGGGCCGTTCGCCATTGCCCAGTGCCTTGAAAAAGCTCGCCGCCGCGTCTCCGAATCTTGCTCCGGAAGATCCTGCGATCAGAATCGAGTCCTGGCGCAACTCATGCCGCAAGTCACGCGCAGCATTCAGCCTAGCGGTCAACTCGCTCCATTCGATCGCACGCAACGCCTCGCGGCTTCGCACGCCATCACCACCCTTTTCGGGCGCCGAATCAATGGAGCCAACCAGCGGTTCATCGCTGAATCCATCACCGCGGGAATCGCGGGGGACAGGCTTGCTCTTTTCGAACATGGCGCATCTTGTATCCGCCGTTCGTCAAGATGTGGTAAAACCCGCGTTCATTACCTCTTTAGATTACTGCAGGCCCGGTGCGCAAGACGACGATGCCGGAAGACATGATCGATTCGGCTTGGATTCTTGCGTTTTTCGCAGGGACTGGCGCCGGTGCAAGAGTGCCCTTATATCGCATATCTATCATGACGATCACCACAACTACTGCGCCCAGCTCGACATTCGGGCTCGATACGGCGGACCTTTTTGACCTGCCGCGGCCTGCCGCCGAATGCCGAATCGTCGTCGCGATGAGCGGCGGGGTCGATTCGTCGGTGGTCGCTGCACTGGCGGCGGATACGGGTGCCGAAGTGATCGGCATCACGCTGCAACTCTATGATTACGGTGCCGCAACGGGGCGCAAGGGTGCGTGCTGTGCCGGTGACGACATTTCTGACGCGCGCGCCGTGTGTGATCGTCTGGGCATTGCGCATTATGTCTTCGACCATGAAAGCGCTTTTCGTGAGGACGTGGTCGACCAGTTCGCTGACGAATATCTCGCCGGGCGCACGCCGGTGCCCTGCATCCGCTGCAATATGGGGCCGAAATTTACCGACCTGTTCCGCATGGCGCGAGAGCTTGGCGCGGATTGCCTTGCCACAGGACATTATGTGCAGCGCGTGGAAGTGTCCGAAGAGGACGGCGCCGGCGGCCCGCATCTCTACCGCGCGACCGATCCGGCGCGCGACCAGTCCTATTTCCTCTATGCCACCACGCAGGAACAGCTCGACTATATCCGTTTCCCGCTCGGCGGCCTGCCTAAAACGCAGGTGCGCGAGCTGGCCGAGGCAGCGAGGCTGCGCAATGCGGCCAAGCCGGACAGTCAGGACATCTGCTTCGTCCCCGATGGCAATTACGCCGGGATCGTGACGAAGCTGCGCCCCGAAGGCGCAGTGCCAGGGCCGATTGTCCATGCCGCAACAGGCGAACGGCTGGGGGAACACAAGGGCATTATCCATTTCACGGTTGGCCAGCGCAAAGGTCTGGACATTGGCGGCCAGCCGGAGCCGCTGTATGTCATCGGCCTCAATGCCGACACACGCGAAGTGCGCGTCGGGCCAAAGCGAATGCTGGCAGTCACCAGCGCCGACCTGATCGAAACCAATCGCATCGGCGCGCTGCCTGATAGCCCGCTGACCGCGAAAGTGCGCAGTTTGGCGAAACCCGTGCCAGTCACGCTCGAAGGCCCGCTGGGCGATGGAGCCTCCTCCCGCATTCACTTCGACACGCCCGAATTTGGTGTCGCACCGGGTCAGGCCGCAGTGATCTATGCCGGCGAGCGTGTTGTCGGCGGCGGCTGGATCGACGCGACGACGGCTGTTGCGAGCTGATCAGCCGAGCGCATCAAGCATTCACCCATCCCACGGCTCCAGAACGCAGCCATAACCTTCGCGATATGTCGCGGTGGTCGATGTGATTAGCGGAAAGCGAGCCGTCACACTTTTGGCAGCGGCATCATCTTTCAGCGTCACCAGTTCCATGCCTCCCAGCTTGTCCTTCTCGCAATCTTCAAGGCTGCGTCCCGCGACGAACCGGCACGAGCACGCGACCCGTGCGGCGTAAGAGGTTCCGACCTGCGCATAGCCAGTGATCGGCGCGCGGTTCAGATACATCACGACCCCGACGCCTGCGACGACGACCAGAAGCACCCAAAGCGCGATCCGGGACCGTTTCGCACCTGTTTTCGCTTTAGCCGCCATTATTTGCCTTTTGCATTGCCAACCCTGATCACTTGAGGAATTGAGTGCGCGATGATGACACGCACCCGCTTCTCTATCGCCGCCTGCACACTCGCGCCAGTCCTCGCGCTTATGGCCGCTTGCGGTGGCCCCGTGCCAAGCGAACCTGCCCCTCTTAGCGCGGCCGCTTTGGCCGCGACGACCGATGATGCAGGCGCGCCCAGGGAACAGCTGGCCCGCGAAGTGGATGACCTGTTCGTCAAAGAGGGCCTTGGCGAAACGCGCGCTGTTCTGGTCCTGTCGCAAGGCAAGATCGCAGCCGAGCGGTATGGTGAGGGGTATGATGCCAACACCCGCTTTATAAGCTGGTCGATGGCCAAGACTGTTACAGCGGTGCTGATCGGAATGCTGGTGTCCGATGGCCGCCTCAGTCTGGATGAGCCCGCGCCTGTACCCATGTGGCAACGCCCCGGCGATCCGCGTTCCGAGATCACCTTGCGCCACCTCCTCCAGATGCGCAGCGGGTTGAACCACACCGAGGCCGGCGATCCGCCGTATGACAGTTCCGAAGTGCGGATGCTGTTTCTCGACGGGCGCGATGACATGGCGCAGTGGGCCAAGGAGCAGCCGCTGGAGGCGGAGCCCGGCGAAACATTCGAATATTCTTCCAACACCACCGTGATCCTTGCCGATATTGTCGCGCGCACTCTTACTGAAAGCGACGATCCTGAAGCCCGCCGCAAAGCGGTGGACGATTTCATGAAAGAGCGGCTTTTCACGCCTCTCAACATGACCTCCATGGTCCCTGAATATGACGCAAGCGGCACCTTGATCGGGGGGAGCCTGATGCATGCGACTGCGCGCGACTATGCGAAGTTCGGCGAATTCATGCGCAATATGGGCCGCGCGCCCGGTGGTGAGCAATTGGTGCCCAGCCGGTGGATCGAGGCGATGCGTTCACCCAGCCCGGCCTCTGAACATTACGGTTTCCAGACCTGGATAAACCGCCCCGAACCGCGCCTTGAGCGCCCGCACCCTCTCTTTCCCGACCGCGCGCCTGCCAGCCTGTTCGCACTGATCGGGCACATGGGCCAATATGTCCTCGTCTCACCTGACCAGCGCGTAACGATGGTGCGCCTCGGTCACTCGACCAGCACAGAGCGTCCCGTGATGCTGCAAGAGGCCGCCGATGTGATTGCGCTGTATCCGGTTCGTTGATCCTTTTTGCGCGACCGGGTCGGGTTGCGATGGCGGACCGGATCAGAGATAAAACTCGCCTGCAACTACAGTCACGCACGGTCCGCCCAGCCAAGCCCTGTCACCGTCCAGCCTGAGCGCCAGATCGCCGCCGCGCTCGCTTGCCTGATGCGCGGTCATTTCCGAGCGACCCAGCCGCTCGCTCCAGAACGGCGCGAGTGCAGCGTGCGCGGAGCCGGTAACGCTATCTTCATCGACGCCCCATGCGGGCACGAATACGCGGCTTACGATATCAGTCGTGTCTCCCGGCGCGGTGCAGATCGCCATGAGGTCAATCCCGCGAAGCGCCTCCATATCGGGTTTCAACGCGCGTATCTCGGACTCATCCTGCAACACGATGATCGCGGTCTGCTCAGCCCCGGTGTAGGACAGGAAAGTCTCCCCGCGAAAGCCGAGGGCGGCGATCAGCTGGGGCATGGATTTGCGCTCGACAAGTGTGACCGGCAGGGCAAGCTCATAGCCGTCACCTTTGCGCACCACCTCGAGTACACCAGCCTTGCGCGTGCGGAAGGTTACCCGCTCACCGCCCCCATCCACGCCATCACGGGTCAGCAGAACGTGCCCGCTTGCAAGGGTCGCATGGCCGCACAGCGCAACCTCGTCTGTCGGCGTAAACCAGCGCAATTCCCAGTCCGCTTCCCCCGTCTCATCGCGCACGACAAAGGCGGTTTCGGCAAACAGGTTTTCCGCACCGATCGCCTGAAGCACATCATCGGGCAGCCATTCATCGAGCACCATGACAGCCGCCTGATTGCCGCCAAAGGGCGCAGCGCTGAAGGCATCGACATGCCAGTACGGAATGGATTGGGGCATTTTCGGGGTCCTTTACGGATAGAGCAGAGTATCAGACCAGCGCAGCGCGTCGCCTGCGCCTTCAAGCGTGAACAGTCGCCGGTCATGCAGGCGATTGTCACGGTCCATCCAGAACTCGATACGCTCGGGCGCGATAGTGAAGCCGGTCCAGTGATCGGGGCGCGGCACCTCGCCTGCCTCCTCATGCTCGCCCCACAGTTCCTTTACACGGTCGATATAGGTCTGGCGACCAGGTAAGGGGCGCGACTGGGCGCTGGCCGCAGAGCCAACCTGGCTTTTGTAAGGGCGCGAGTGAAAGTATTCATCCGCGCGCTCTGGCGAAACCTCGATCAGGTTGCCCTCAACGCGGATCTGGCGGCGCAGGCTCTTCCAGTGAAACAGGATGGAGGCCTGCATATTGGCGGCAATATCGGTGCCCTTGCGGCTGTCCATATTAGTGAAGAAGGTGAAACCGCCGCCCGTCACCCCGTAATCCGCGCCCTCAGTGCGGCCATGCCCTTTCAACAGGACCATCCGCACAGACGGGCGCGCATTGGCATCGGCCGTGGCCAGCGCCATCGCGTTGGGATCGTTGGGCTCGCTATCCTGAGCCATCGCAAACCATTCATCGAACAGCGCAAAAGGGTCTGCGCGCGAGGGGATCTGACTGTCGGCCAGCTGGCTTGCATCAAGCGATTCGGGTTTAGTCATTGTTTCAACGCCTTAGGTGATGGTTGGCACACTTGGCACACTGTCCAAAGGGAGAGAACCTCTGACCACAACAAAGGTGCCCGCGTCGCGAGCGCCAGAGGTAGAGGCAGAAAGATCAAAGAAAGGGTCGCAATTCATGCCCGCGCTCTTACGCCTCGCCGCGCAAGTAGGAAAGTATGCGCGGTCCGGGCGCGACGCGCGCTGAATATCGCCCGCGTGCGGCAGACATCCGCTGACAACCCCGCTGTCTGAATGCCGGATGACCAATACTCGCTTGCACGCAGGCACTGTTGCACCTAGCTAACACGCCATGGCTGATCCCTACCGCACACTTGGCGTGGCGCGCACTGCGTCCGAAAAGGACATCAAGAGCGCCTATCGCAAGCTCGCCAAGGAGCTGCATCCCGACCGTAACAAGGGCAAACCCGACGCTTCCGAGCGATTTTCCAATGTGACCAAAGCGTATGATCTGCTGTCCGACAAGGACAAGCGCGCGCAATATGACCGCGGCGAGATCGACGGCGAAGGCAACCCGCTCAATCCGTTCGCCGGCATGGGAGGCGGCATGGGAGCGGGGCGCGGGTTTGGTCGTGGTGCAGGAATGGGTGGCGCACCGGGCGGAGCGCGCGGCGCTTACGGTGCAGGCGGCGATATGGGCGGCTTTTCCGCCGATGACATGGATCTGGGCGATTTGTTCGAAGGATTGTTCGGCGGCGGCAGAACGCGCGCCGGGCCTCAGGGTGGCCCGCAACCCGGCGCTCAGGCCAATCCAAGACGCGGCTTTGGCCAACGCGGCGGCGCAGAACCTCCCCGGCGCGGGGCGGACATCCAGTATCGCCTCGCGGTACCATTTGTCGATGCAGCTGCCGGACGCGACCAGCGCATCACTCTGGCCGACAGCAAAGTCATCAGCCTGAAATTGCCGGGCGGCGTGGATGACGGCACGCAAATGCGCCTTAAAGGCAAGGGGCATGCAGGCCCTGGCGGCAATGGCGATGGCATTGTCCTTGTCGAAATCGGTCCGCATCCCTTTTTTCGCCGCGATGGCGATCATGTGCGCATGGACCTGCCGATCACGCTGGATGAAGCAATGCGCGGGGCCAAGGTGAAATGCCCCACGGTTGATGGTCCGGTGATGCTGACAATCAAACCGGGCACCCATGGCGGCACCGTATTGCGGCTGTCGGGTAAAGGCTGGACCAAGGCGGGTTCGGCCGGCGCTCCGGGTGGCAAGGATACGAAGCCAAAGCGCGGCGACCAGCTGGTGACGCTGGAGATTCAGTTGCCGCAGGATATGACCGAGCTCGAAAAGCGTCTGGAAGGCTGGGAAGACACCAGCAATCCGCGCAGGCAGTTCGGCCTTTGATGATGGTATCGAAGTCGCAAAACTTCTCCCTCGGACACCGGACCCGCATCGATCAAGGTCCGGGAAGCTGAGTTGGCCTGATGGGCGACCAGCGCAGGACCGGCTCGGAGGCTGGCGACAGGGCAGCTGAGAACGGGGCGGCCGTCAACGTAGATTACAAGGCCGCCGATTGTCCGCCTCGCGAGGATTGGCCCGCGGGCTGGCCTGAGGGTGTGCCCGGGGAACGAGAGGTCCGCTCGCTCTCACCCGAAGCACGGCGTCGATCCCGCCAGAGCCTGTTCGTCGAGACGGGCGCCAGTGACGACAGTGATGCCAGTGACGACGATCAATCAGACCGCAACGTCATCGCGAAATGCAAGGAAGCGCTCGGCCCTGGAACGCGCATTTTCGAGGTGGTCCGCCGCACTGTCGTTGGCACCTATCAGGATGGCTTCATCCATGCAGGCAATCTTGCCTATCTCACTATGCTTTCGATCTTTCCGTTCTTCATTCTGGCAGGCGCGCTATTCCAGCTGTTCGGCGAGGATGAGGAAAGCCGGATGGCGATCACGACTGTCCTGTTCGCGATGCCTCCGACGGTCAGGGGCGTGATCGCTCCGGTGGCAGAAGATGTCATCAACGCCCGCAGTGGCTGGCTTTTGTGGTTCGGTGCGGCGGCGGGGCTGTGGTCCGTTTCCAGCCTGATTGAAACGATCCGCGATGTGCTGCGCCGCGCTTATGGCACACGCGCGGTGCTGGCGTTCTGGCGTTACCGGCTGGCTTCGGCAGGGCTGATTATCGGTGCGGTGCTGCTGTTGCTGCTGTCGCTTTTCTTGCAAGTCGTCATCGGGACGGTGCAGCAATTCATCGACGCGCTGGTGCCGCAGCTATCCGAGCAGATCGGGACGCTGGGCCTGTCACGCATTGTGCCCGCCTTGGGCCTGTTCGGGTCGCTTTATATGCTTTTCTGGGCGCTTGCGCCGTTGCAATATCGCTCACGCAGTTTTCCCAAATGGCCCGGCGCGCTGTGCACGGCGAGCTGGTGGCTGGCGGTGACCACCGCAATGCCACCCGTGCTGCGCAGCTTTGTCAGCTATAACCTCACCTATGGCAGTCTGGCGGGGATTATGATTGCGCTGTTGTTTTTCTGGCTCGTCGGGCTGGGTGTCGTTATCGGGGCAGAATTGAACGCGGCCCTGGCAGAACCCGAAACGCCGGAACCCGAACCGCCAGAGGAAGTTACGGACCAAGCACCTGAGGAGGCAAGCGGATGAGCGAGAACATGGGCGGACTGATGAAAGGCAAACGCGGCCTGATCATGGGGCTTGCAAACGACAAGTCGCTGGCATGGGGCATTGCCAAACAGCTGGCGGCGCATGGCGCTGAACTGGCGTTCTCCTATCAGGGCGAGGCTCTGGCCAAGCGCGTGAAACCGCTGGCGCAGCAACTCGGCAGCGACTTCACATTCGAATGCGATGTGTCGGATATGGACGCGCTCGACAGCGCATTTGCAACCTTGAAAGAGCGCTGGGACACGCTGGATTTTGTGGTCCACGCGATCGGCTTTTCCGACAAGGCGGAACTGCGCGGCAAATATGTCGATACCAGTCTAGACAATTTCCTGCTGACCATGAACATATCCGCCTATTCACTGGTCGCAGTGACAAAGCGGGCGGCGGAAATGATGCCTGAAAGCGGCGGGTCGATCCTTACGCTGACCTATTATGGCGCGGAAAAGGTCATCCCGCATTACAATGTCATGGGCGTGGCCAAGGCAGCGCTGGAAACAAGCGTCAAATATCTCGCCAACGATTTAGGGCCAAGGAACATCCGCGTGAACGCGATCAGCGCAGGCCCAGTCAAAACACTGGCGGCAAGCGGGATCGGAGATTTCCGTTATATTCTGAAGTGGAATGAGTATAATTCGCCGCTGCGCCGCAATATCACGATTGATGATGTTGGCGGCTCTGGCCTATATCTCCTGTCAGACCTCGCATCAGGCGTGACGGGAGAGACGCATCATGTGGATGGCGGCTATCACGTGGTCGGCATGAAACAGGAAGACGCGCCGGACATAGCGCTGGACAAGTAGGAAGTAGCGCGGGGAGTCTCGTTTTCTCTCACGACAGTTCGCTTCGCTCACGCCTCCGAGGGGCAGCCTAACCGGCCAGCGCGTGGTCACGCTTGCGGACCTTTCAGGTCCGTGGCTCTAGTTTCCCGACCACTCCACCATTCCTCACTTCGACCCAAAACCCGTCATCACGGTGTGGATCGTGCGCATCACGATCAGCACGTCGAGCCAGAACGAAAAATACTTGATGTAATAAAAGTCGTACTGGAGCTTCACATCAATGTCTTCCAGCGTCGCAACGTGTCCCTGATTGACCTGCGCCCAGCCTGTCAGACCCGGCTTCACGATGTTGCGGTACGAGTAAAAGGCAAGATTGTCCTCATACCACCTCGCCAAGGCGTTCGCCTCGGGCCGGGGGCCAATCAGACTCATCTCACCCTTCAGCACGTTAAAAAGCTGAGGCAGTTCGTCAAAGCGGTATTTGCGGATGAATTTGCCGATGCGAGTCACGCGCGCATCCTCGGCCTGCGTGATCGCGTCTTCGCGCGCTGCATCCCCTGTGGTGGCCGCGCGGTTCGTCATCGACCGGAACTTGTACATGCGGAACGGGTGCCCGCCAAAGCCGGTGCGGTGCTGGATGAAAAAGGGCGAGTCGCGATCTTCCAGCCAGATCATCACCGCTAGCAGCGCCATCGCGGGAGCGAGCAGCACAATCAGGACAGCGCTCCCGATCAGGTCGATCAGCCGCTTGATCGGCGTGTAGGACCGGTTGGGAATCAGCGATCCGAGCGAGTTTTCCGACAGATGCTCAATCTTGACCTGTCCGGTGATGCTCTCGGTCAGCTGCTTGTAATGGTAGACCGGTACGCCGGCGAGGCTTGCGCGGGCCAGCAGGCGCTCCCATTCGTCAGGCAGGTCAGCGCGAAAGTCGGCGACAATATTTGCCGCGCGGTCGGCGGGAATATCCGGTTTTTGCAATCGGCGGATGGGAAAACCCTTCATCTCTTCCATGCCCAACGCCTTGCCGAACGGAACGAGATAGAATGGCTGGCGGCGCATGGTGCGATTGCTCCAGCGCAGCTGTGTCGCGATCAAAGTCGCAGTGGCTCCTGAATAGAACAGCATCACGCGGCTGTATTCGATTCGGAAAAAGAACAGGACAAGCGCCGCAATCATAAAGCTCATCAGCATGATCGGCACGCCGTGAACCGTCCCGCGGGTGCCGGGCAGATCGAGCACGCGGCCTGCCAGATAAAGACCCGCCAGCAATGCCAATGTCGCCGCGATGGCCGTTGCGCGCAGGGTCGGATCAGCAAACGGCTCTTCATAGCCGCTCATCAAGAACGCAAACATCGGGGCGAAAACCACCACCGTCCACGACACGCCATAGCGGATCACCGAGATCATTGGACCAGCAGTGGCGCGCGATTGGCGGGGTTTGGCAATAGGCTCGATCAGCATCCGTCTCTTGACTTTCAGCCAGAGGAAAAGGGGACAGGAGGGCGAACACCCATCCTTGAAAATCCTCCTAGGCCGGGGTTTCTAACAGTGGCAATACAGGTCTAGGTCCGCTTTGGCAGCGTTTCGATTGTATCGCTTCGTAAGGTGCGACTGTCCGGTTATTTGCAGCGATGAAGTGCCGTGGGCCGGCGGTACAGCGCTGCATTGCGATATTACTCCGGAATGGATGCATTCAACTGGCACCAGAGCGGAGGCGTTATTGGGATAAAGCGGTTGCGCGAGGCCAGAGCCGCGCTGTAGGGGTCCGCCCGGATCAAACGCTTCCTGGTACCGCAGCGCAACCGCGCCGCGGCGAACAGCCAAAACGTGACGCTGGAATGGCTGGGGCAGGGACGCCTGACACTGGAATGTAACGCACGCCCTCGACAAATCCTCATAACCTTTTGTTTTAAGTGTTTTTCTTTTTTACACGGGGGCACATAATGCCTTTCAGACCTTTTTGCGAGTTTCTTGGTAATGCTGAATGACAAATCCGTACTGGTAACCGGTGGCACAGGCTCCTTTGGAAAGGCCTTCGTCCGCACGGTGCTGGATCGCTATCCCGATATCCGGCGGCTCGTCATCTATTCGCGCGATGAGCTGAAACAATTTGAAATGGCGCAAGTTTTTCCGCGTTCGGAATACCCCGCCCTGCGCTATTTTCTGGGTGATGTGCGCGACGAGGCCCGTCTGCGGCGCGCGCTGGAGGGGATCGACATCGTCATCCACGCCGCCGCGCTGAAACAGGTGCCTGCAGCGGAATACAATCCGTTCGAATGCATCAAGACAAATGTGCTGGGCGCGCAAAATCTGATCGAGGCATGTCTGGACAGCGACGTGAGTCGCGTCGTCGCTCTATCGACAGACAAGGCCGCCGCGCCGATCAATCTGTATGGCGCGACAAAGCTGTGCTCTGACAAGCTGTTCGTGGCCGCCAACAACATCAAAGGCACGCGCGACATGCGCTTTTCCGTGGTCCGTTATGGCAATGTCATGGGATCGCGCGGGTCTGTCATCCCGTTCTTCATGGGCAAGAAGGGTGACGGCGTCCTGCCTATCACCGATCCGCGCATGACCCGTTTCAACATCTCGCTCCAGGACGGGGTTGAGATGGTGTTGTGGTCCATCGAGAATGCGAGCGGCGGCGAAGTGCTGGTGCCCAAAATCCCGTCTTACAAGATCGGCGATGTCGCCACCGCCATCGCTCCCGAAGCCGAGCAAAAGGTGATCGGCATTCGCCCCGGTGAGAAAATCCACGAGGAAATGATCACCGCCTCGGACAGCTTCAACACGGTCGATATGGGGGATTATTACGCGATCCTGCCGGTGAGCGCGGAATACACGATCGAGGATTATTGCGCGAAGCATGGCGGCAAGCCGGTTGAGCCGGGCTTTGCCTATAATTCGGGGACCAATCCGGAGTTTCTGGACGTTGATCAGATACGCGCCCTGATTGACGAGCATGTCACAGGGCAAGTGATAGATTGATCATAATCGACTGAACGGGAAACCCATGGCCGACGATTTCATCCCCTATTCCCGGCAGGATATCAGCGAGGCGGACATTGCCGCTGTCACGGATCTGCTGCGTTCGGACTTTTTGACGCAGGGGCCAACGGGGCCTGCTTTCGAAGACGCTTTTGCCACGCGCCATCAGGTCGCCCATGCGATCAGCGTATCGAATGCCACCGCCGGGCTGCATATTGGCTGCCTCGCATTGGGCGTGGGTCCGGGCGATCTGGTGTGGACCTGCCCCAACAGCTTTGTCTCGAGCGCAAACTGTGCCCTGTTTTGCGGAGCGATCGTCGATTTCGTCGATACTGATCCGATAACGCGCAATATGAGCCTTGATGGGCTGGCGGCGAAACTGGAACTGGCAGACAAAGCGGGCGCGCTGCCCAAGGTTGTGGTGCCGGTCGATTTTGCCGGGCTTCCTTGCGATCTCGCTGAAATGCGCGTGCTGGCCGACCGCTATGGCTTTGCGATCCTTGAAGATGCGAGCCACGCGACCGGGGCCAGCTATCAGGGAAAACCCATCGGCGCGGCCTATGCTGACATCACCGTGTTCAGCTTTCACGCCGTCAAGATTGTCACCACCGCAGAAGGTGGCATGGTCGTCACCCAGAATGATGCGCTGGCTGAAAAACTGCGTCTGCTGCGCTCGCACGGCGTGACCCGCGATGAGACGCTGATGCAGCGCGCTTCTGAGGGCGGCTGGTATTACGAAATGGTCGATCTGGGCTGGAATTACCGCCTGACCGACATGCAATCCGCGCTTGGCCTGTCGCAATTGCAGCGCATGGATGAATGGCGGGGGCAGCGCGAGGCGCATGCTGATCGCTACGATACACTGCTGGCTGACGGCCCGTTCAAGCGCCCTGCCCGCTTTAACGACCGCGTTTCGGCATGGCACCTGTATGCTGTCGAACTGACGCCGGACGCGCGTGCCAGCCGGGCGCACGTGTTCGCAGGTCTGCGTGCGGCAAATATCGGTGTGAACGTCCACTACATCCCGATCCACACGCAACCTTACTATGAGCGGCTCGGCTTTGCGCGCGGGGACTTCCCCAATGCGGTCGCCTATTACGATCACGCTTTGTCGATCCCGCTTTTCCCGGCGATGACCGAGGGACAGCAGGGCCGCGTGGTCGAAACCCTGTTCAAGCTGGCGGCCTGAAATGAGCGGCAATATCGCAATCATTCCGGCGCGCGGCGGGTCAAAGCGGATCCCGCGCAAGAATATCCTGCCTTTCGCGGGGAAGCCGATGATTGGCTACGCGATAGAGGCCGCGCTGGAATGCGAGGCGATTGAGCGGGTGCTGGTCACCACCGATGATGCCGAAATCGCATCGATCGCGCACGATCTGGGTGCCGAAGTCCCCTTTACTCGCCCGCCCGAGCTCGCCGACGATCATACGCCGACCGTCCCGGTGATCCAGCACGCGATCCTCGCCGCGCGCTCGGCTGGCTGGAGTGTTGAACGCGCGGTGTGCATCTATCCCGGCGTGCCCTTTATCGACATTGATGATCTTGCCCGCGCGCTCGATCTGCTGATCGAGCAGGAGCGCGAGACGGATGGTCCGCTCTACACCTTCCCCGTGGCTGAATTTCCCAGCGCCATCCAGCGCGCCTTGAAGCGTGATGCCACGGGCGCTGTCGCTCCATTCAATCCCGAACACGCAGCCACGCGCACGCAGGATCTGGAGCCGGCCTTCTTTGATGCGGGCCAGTTCTACTGGGGCAGCGCGCAAAACTGGCTTTCGGGCGCGAATATCCATCAGCACGGACGCTCCATCGTCCTGCCCGCATGGCGCGTCGTTGATATCGATACGCCCGATGACTGGGACCGCGCCGAGCGGATGCACGCCGCTTTGATCGCAAGGTAACCGGTGAGATGAAGATCGCCATCCGCGTTGATGCTTCGCCCGCGATGGGCACCGGCCATGTGCGGCGCTGTTTGTCGCTCGCGCTGGCGCTGCGCAAGCTGGGGGCTGATGTGCGCTTTGTGACCCGGCAGCTCGGTTTGGATAGCCCTGCCATGATCGCCGAGCAGGGATTTACAGATACGATCTTGCTCCAGCCGCCGCGCAGAGGTTTTGCTTTTGATACGGCCGTGCCTCACTTCGCTTGGGCGCTGGTGCCTTGGGATCAGGACGCTCGCGAAACTACTGATGCTCTGCGCGAATTCGCCCCCGATTGGATGGTGCTCGACAGCTACGCCTTTGATGCGCGCTGGCATGAACATGTGAGCGACGCGCTTGGTTGCAAGCTGGCGGCGATTGACGATCTGGCCGACCGCGCGCTTGATTGCGACATCGTGATTGACCACACATGGAACGCCGACCACCGCGCGAAGTATGCTCCTGTGTTGCAAGGATCGTCGCGCATTCTGGGCGGGCCGCGCTTTGGTCTGCTCGGTCCTGCCTATGCCGAGGCGCGGCGTTACACATTCCACAAGGACGTGCGCTCGATTGGCATCTTCATGGGCGGCGTTGATCCGGGCAATCATTCCGCTGTCGTGCTGGATGCGCTGCAGATCACCGGATTTGACGGCCCGGTTGAAGTGGTCGCGACCAGCGCGAATCCCTACCTCGCTGACCTGCGCGAGGCCGTTGCTGCGCGGCCTGACACCAAGCTCGCGCTCGACCTGCCGGACCTTGCCACCTTTTTCGCGCGCCACGATATTCAGGTCGGATCAGGCGGCGGCGCCAGTTGGGAGCGGTGCTGTATCGGGGTGCCCACGCTGCTGACGGTGATTGCGTCTAACCAGAATTCGGTTGCCCCACTGCTCGCGCGTAAAGGGATTGCCGCCTATGCGCCTGATCCCGACCCGCAGACGCTGGCGCACGAGCTTACCGCTCTGATCGCGGATGCAACGCGCCGGCGCGCGTTGGCCGATGCCTCGCGCAGGTTGGTCGATGGTGGCGGTGCGCGGCGCGTGGCGATGGCCCTGCTTGCGCAATCCCTGAAAGTGCGCCCCGCCCGGCTGAATGATGCGCAGATGATGTTCGACTGGCGCGACCACTCGGCAACGCGCGCGGTTTCCGGCACACATGATCCGCTGGTATGGGAGGAGCATATTGCGTGGCTTGAACGGGTGCTCGCCGATCCTGCGCGCCCGCTTTACATCGGGGAAATCGGTGGCAGCCCCGTTGGCGTCATCCGCTTTGACTTCGCGCCGCAACGGGCCGATGACGAAGCAGCCCGCGCCGAAGTTTCGCTCTATTGCGATCCTGCATTGCACGGACTCGGCCTTGGTCCCGCGCTTTTACTGGCCGGGGAAGTGGCGGCAAACCCCGCGATAGTGGATGCAACCGTATTGGCGGGCAATCACGCTTCGCGGGCGCTCTTCGAAAAATGCGGATATGCCGCCAGTGGACCGACCGCCTTCGTCAAACATCGCCTGTCCAACCCCGATCTGACACTATAAAGGACCAGCCCATGATGCAGATCAATGGTCGCAATATTGGCCCGAGCGAACGCCCTTACCTGATTGCGGAGATGAGCGGGAACCACAATCACTCGCTCGACCGCGCGCTGGAGATCGTAACTGCCGCCGCACAAAACGGCGCGGATGCAATCAAGCTGCAAACCTACACCGCCGATACGATCACGCTGGATGTAAACGCGCCCGGCTTTGTGATCGAGGATGAGGCAAGCCTGTGGAATGGTCGCCGCCTGCATGAACTCTATGACGAGGCGCACACGCCGTGGGACTGGCACGCGCCGATTATGGAACATGCGCGTTCGCTGGGTATCGACTGTTTTTCCTCGCCCTTCGATGCGAGCGCGGTGGACTTTCTCGAAGAACTGGACGTGCCCGCTTATAAGATCGCCAGCTTTGAAGTGATCGACCTGCCGCTGATCCGGCGCGTGGCGCAAACGGGCAAGCCGATGATCCTGTCGACCGGCATGGCAAGCGTCGTTGAAATCGGCGAGGCGCTGAAAACGTGCCGCGATGCAGGCAATGACCAGTTGTGCATCCTCAAATGCACCAGCACCTATCCGGCGACCCCCGCCACCACCAATATCGTCACGATCCCGAATATGCGCGACACGTTCGGCTGCGAGGTCGGCCTGTCGGATCATACGATGGGCACGGGCGTTGCCGTTGGCGCGACGGCGCTGGGCGCGGTCTTGATCGAGAAGCACTTCACGCTGGCGCGCGCCGATGGCGGGGTGGACAGCGCATTCAGCCTTGAACCAGCCGAATTCGCCACTTTGCGCGACGAGACGGAGCGGGCGTGGCAGGCGCTGGGCCAGACCACCTATGGTGGCACCAGCGCAGAGGAAGGATCGCGCCAGTTCCGCCGCTCGCTATATATCGCCGAGGATATGGCGCAGGGTGAGGCGTTCACGCCGGAAAACCTGCGCTCGGTTCGCCCCGGCTTTGGCATTGAGCCCAAACATTACGACGTGCTGCTGGGCAAGCGGGTCAATCGCGCGCTGACCAAGGGCACGCCGGTAAGCTGGGATTTGATCGCCTGATATTATGGCATACCGGGTGCTCATTATCGGCTGCGGAGCCATTGCGGGGGGATATGATGCGAAACGCTCTTCTGACGATTGGCCGTTAAGCCATGCCGGCGCGATCGCGCGGTCGGATGCGTTCGAGCTGGCGGTGTGTGTCGATCCCGATGAGGCGGCGCGCGCCGCATATGCCGAGCGGTGGGGCGTGCAAACGGCAGCGGCGCGGCCCGAAGACCTGACCAGCGTTCCCGGCGACTTCGATCTGATCGTGATCGCTTCGCCGACGCCATGTCATGCCGAACACCTTGAATGGGCTCTCACCATGAAGCCGAAGGCGGTGTTCTGCGAAAAACCGGTGGCGAAGGACGGGTTCGAGGCGTTCAAGCTGCACCACGCCTTTGACCAAGCGAAGATATCCCTGATCATCAATTACACGCGCCGCTGGCAGCCGACGCTCGGCCCGCTGATCAACGACATCCGCAATGGTGAATGGGGCGACCTGATCAGCGCGGTCGGCACGTATGGCAAAGGGATCATGCACAATGGCAGTCATATGCTCGATCTGCTGCACATGTTTGTCGGCCAGATGACGTTGCAGGCCGCAGGGCCGCACGCATTCGATCACTGGGATGATGATCCCAGCGTCTCCGCCATTCTGACCGCCAACGAAATGCGGCAGCCAGTGCACCTTGTGGCCGGCGATGCGCATGTTTTCACTCAGTTCGAGCTGGTTTTGACCTATGATCATGGCGAAATTGCCCTGCGCGACGGCGGTCTTCGGATTGAGACGCGCCGGGTGGAGGAAAGCGCGCTGTTCGCCGGCTATCGCACGCTCGGACCGGTGGAAACGCAGCCCGGTCGATATGAAGAGGCGATGACGTGTGCTTATGAAAACCTTGCGCAGGTTGTCGCGCGCAAGGGTTATCCCAAATTTGACGCCGGAAATGCCGCGCTGGGATTGTGTGGTGAAATCCGCAAACTTGCGCTCGAAACACCGATGAAAGAACCGCAATGACCAACACCCCCGCCCAAATGCTCGACCAGACTTTGGCGATCCATGGCGGCACCCCCGTGATCGACCGCGAACTTGATCCGTTCAAATCCATGGGCCCGGATGAAGAGGCGGCCGCCGCGCGCGTGGTCCGCTCTGGCGTGCTCTCGGCCTATATCGGCGCTCCGGGAGAGTTGTTCATGGGCGGCACCGAAGTGCGCGCCTTTGAGGCGAAAGCCGCGGAATATTTCGGGGTGAAGCACGCGCTGGGCGTAAACAGCTGGACCAGCGGTTTGATCGCGGAAGTGGGTGCGATTGGTGTGGAGCCGGGCGATGAGATCATCACCTCACCCTGGACCATGAGCGCAACCGCGATGGCGATCCTGCACTGGAACGCGATTCCGGTGTTCGCCGATATCGACCGGCGAACTTTCAACCTGGATCCCGAAAGCGTGCGCGCGAACATTACGCCGCGCACCAAGGCGATCATGGCGGTCGATATTTTCGGGCAGACTGCCGATGTTGCCGCCCTGCGCGCGATCGCCGATGAGCACGGGCTAAAACTGTTGGGGGATACGGCGCAGGCGCCGGGCGCGATGAGCCATGGCAGCCATACCGGCACCGGCTATGACATTGGCGGGTTCAGCCTGAATTATCACAAGCATATCCATTGCGGCGAAGGTGGCATTCTGGTTACCGACGACGATGATCTGGCGCAGCGTCTGGCACTGATCCGCAACCATGCCGAAAGCGT
>JGI12109J20283_10564719_pt1 | contig 43721 bp, 39 predicted proteins | sample ElkSlonscriptome_12_FD_20283 | JGI IMG/M metagenome (IMG submission 20283)
CGGATCTCGATGACGTCGATGCGGACTATTTCCTGGATGCTTGGTATGTCGTCATGCATGACATAGACATCTGGAACTCCATGGGTTACCACTCGATCGACCCGTCACAATCAGGGTCGGCCTGGACCTTTGGACCGTTGGGCCCCTTTGTTCGCGACACCCCGCTGACCGAATGGATTCCCTTCCCGGCTACCGATCCCAACGAATCCCACGTCAGTGTCGTGGTTGACGGGCCGACGCCGGACGCCGTCTACCCGGCGAACCAGCCGGACGGTCATTTCCGCGTGCTGGCCCGGGCCGAAGATCAGGGTGATGGCACCTGGCTTTATCGTTACGCGGTCATGAACTTCGACTTCGATCAGGGATTCAGCGACTTCGAGATTCCGCTGCCCGAGGGAGCGATTGTCTCGAGCACTTACATGGGCGGCCCTTACGATGTTCTGACTACGCCCTGGAACGTCAGCATCGACGACACGGCGGTGCGCTTTACAGCGCCCTCGGGAGACAAGCTGCCCTGGTTCACGCTCTACAACTTCGAGATTACGGTCGATCAGGCGCCGGCCGATGGCGCCAATGTAGCCATGGAGCCGTTCGCCGAGTTGCGTCAACGCACCGAGCATATCCCGTCGCGTTTTTTGGTCGACGCTGTCGCGCCGGCAGTTTTCCAGGGTGAGCAGATCTTCGAGGATCGTTTCGAGGGCAATTGAGCGCTCGTTCTGGGCGAGATCACGAGGGACCAAAGCTCATGTCCTGCCTTGTAAATGCAAATCATTCTCGTTAAAATGCAGGTTATCTACTCAAGTTAGCGAGAGTTCCTGATGAAGAAATTGATTGCGCTCTGTGCAGTGCTGATGCTGACTGCCTGCGGCCAGCAAGCCGATACACAGTCATCCGCCCCTTCCGAGACTGAAACGGCCCCCAATGCGTCCGCAAGCGAGCCGCAGACCGTTGTCGTCTACAGCTCCCGCCAGCCGCATTTGATCGAGCCGCTCTTTGAGCGCTTCACGGAAGAAACCGGCATCCGGGTCGAGTTCAGCAACGACAACGAAGCGGCCCTGATCGAACGTCTGGCAGCTGAGGATGACAACACCCCGGCCGACGTGCTGATCACGGTGGATGCCGGTAACCTCTGGCAAGCCGGCGAGCGTGGCCTGCTGCAGCCCATTGACAGCGCGGCCCTGAATGGGTCGGTCCCCGCGTCGTTGCGCGGTACCGACAACGAATGGTTTGGCCTGTCGCTACGTGCGCGCAGCATGGTCTACCACCCGGATCGAGTGGACCCCGCTGAGCTGTCGACCTATGAGGATCTGGCTGATCCGCGCTGGGAAGGACGTCTCTGCCTGCGTACATCGCGCAAGGTCTACAACCAGTCGCTGGTGGCGATGCTGATTGAACACCACGGCACGGAGCGAACCGAAGAAATTGTATCGGGCTGGGTCAGCAACCTCGCGACCACGCCGTTCTCATCTGACACTCTGCTGATCGAAGCCGTCGAGGCGGGTCAGTGCGACGTCGGCATCGTCAACACCTACTACCTGGGCCGCAAGATGGCCGACGACGAGAATTATCCGGTCATCCTGTTCTGGGCCAATCAGGACAGCACCGGTGTGCACGTCAACGTGTCCGGCGCCGGTGTCACGACCCACGCGCCCAATCCTGAGCTGGGTCAGACCCTGATCGAATGGCTGGCCTCGGATACGGCTCAGGGTGAGTTTGCCGAGCGCAACCTCGAGTTCCCGGTCAACCCGACGGTCGAAGCCCAGGGCCTGGTCCGCAAATGGGGCGCCTTTGAGCAGGACCAGACCCCGCTGTCGATCGCCGGTCAGCGCCAGGCCGAAGCGGTGCGTCTGATGGATCGTGTCGGTTACCGCTGATTCGATCTCACGTCCGGGGCCGGGACGATCTCGGCCCCAGCCGCGGTGCTTGATGCTGCTGCCGCTGCTGGCGCTGGTCGGCCTTCCGCTGCTGATGCTGGTGCTGGCCTGGTTCGATCCCCAGGGAGAGACTTGGGATCACTTGAGCACCTGGCTGCTGCCCCGTCTGATTGGCCACACAGCGCTGATGTTCGTGGTCGTCGGTACCGGTGTGGCGGTGATCGGCGTGGGCATGGCCTGGCTTTCCGCCTGCTGCGAGTACCCGGGTCGGCGCTGGCTCGATCCGCTGCTGGTTCTGCCTTTGGCCTTTCCACCTTACGTTTTCGCGTTTATCTATCTCGGTCTGCTGGACTTTGCCGGTCCCATCCAGAGCGGTTTTCGCGAGTTGTTCGGCGGCAGTCCAGCTTTTGTCGAGGCGCTCAGCCGGCCGTGGGCCGTGCTGCTGATCCTGATCCTTGCGTTCTACCCCTACGTTTACCTGCTGGCCCGCGCTTCCTTTGCTTCGGGCGGCCGGGCCGCGTTTGAAGCCGGGCGCAGCCTTGGCGTCGGGCCGTTTGCGACCTTCTTCAAGGTCTCACTACCGATGGCGCGACCCGCGCTGGTCGCCGGCATGACCCTGGCCCTGATGGAGACCTTGGCTGACTTTGGCGCCGTGTCCATTTTTGGATTCGATACCTTCACTACGGCGATCTACCGGACCTGGTTCGGGCTATTCAATCTGTCGGCCGCCGTTCAGCTCGCATCGATCCTGATGCTGTTCGTGCTGGTGCTGATCGTGGCCGAGCGCTTCAACCGCGGCGAGCGCGCGACCGGCTCGGAAAAGCAGCCGCGGGCGCACCGAATCCAGCTGCGGGGCGTGCGCGCCGGACTGGCCACCGCCGGGCAGCTTGGTCTGATCTTGATCGGCGTGGTCGTTCCCCTGATCCAGCTTCTGATCTGGGCCTGGCCCGAACTCCCAGCAGTCATCGAGGGGTCCATGCTGCGCGTTATCGGCAACACCATGACGCTTGGGCTTGTAGGCGCGCTCGCGGTGGTTATCGGCGGCCTACTTTTGCTGGCTGGCACGCATAAATCGTCTCGCCGCGTAATGCTCCTGGGTGAGGTCTCGGCGCTGGGCTACGCCATCCCGGGCACGGTGCTTGCCGTGGCCATCATGCTCGCGTTCACGCGCCTTGATCAGTGGACCGGGTCTGCGCTGGCCGGCGGCCTTCTGGCCGTGATCCTGGCCTATCTGATCCGCTTTGTTCGCGTCGCGTGGGGCCCGCTCGAGGCCGTCGCCTGCAAGATTCGCCCGGAATACGGCGAAGTGGCGCGCAGCCTCGGCGTGTCGCGCTGGCGCCGATATCTGAGGGTCAACCTGCCGTTGATATGGCCGGGTCTGCTGACCGCGTTTCTCCTGGCCCTTGTCGAGATCGCCAAGGAGATGCCCGCTACCCTGATGCTGCGTCCGTTCAACTGGGACACCCTGGCGATCCGGATCTATGAACTGACCGCTGAAGGACAGTGGCAGATGGCCGCCGTCCCCTCCCTGGTCCTGGTTGGGCTGGGCGCGATCCCGGTCATACTGCTGGTCCGCCGCTCAGTGATTCGCTAGGGCCGATCGATTGCCCCGGTTGTTCTGAGCTGCGCGATGCGTCGATGCAATCAACCCAACTCGGCTACCATACGCTCCCCAATTCACCCCTTTGATTGAAGGCATTCATGGCTCTCCATACCCCTCTTTTTGAAGCGCATCAGGCTGCCGGCGGCAAGATGGTCGAATTTGCCGGCTGGTCGCTACCGATTCACTATGGCTCGCAGATGGAAGAGCACCATGCGGTGCGCTCGGCGGCCGGCATGTTCGATGTCTCGCACATGACGGTGGTCGATCTTCAAGGCTCGGGCGTGCGTGACTTTCTTCGCTCCCTGCTGGCCAATGACATTGCCAAGCTCAAGGACCAGGGCCAGGCCCTGTATGCCTGTATGCTGAACGAGCAGGGCGGCGTGATCGATGACCTGATCACCTATTACATCGACGACGATTTCTATCGAACCGTGGTCAATGCAGCGACCCGTGAAGCGGATCTGGCCTGGATACGCGATCAGGCCCGATCCTATGACGTCGAGGTCATCGAACGCGATGATCTGGCCATGGTGGCTGTTCAGGGGCCCAGGGCCCGCGACCGCGTCATCGATCTCCTCCAGGCACCGGCGGCGGCCGAGCTAAAGCCTTTCCGTGCCGTGAGCCATGGCGACTTTTTCATCGCGCGCACTGGCTATACGGGCGAGGACGGATTCGAAGTCCTCCTGCCTTCAGCCAGCGCAGAGGCCTTCTGGACGGGTTTGGTCGATTCCGGCGTGCGGCCTTGCGGACTGGGCGCAAGGGACAGTTTGCGTCTGGAGGCGGGGCTGAATCTCTACGGTCAAGACATGGACACCTCTACCACGCCGCTCGAGTCCAACCTGGCCTGGACGGTCGCCTTCGACCCTGCGGACCGTGATTTCATCGGCCGCGCCGCCCTAGAAGCCCAGCGCGCGGCCGGGACCGAGCGTCAGCTGATTGGTCTGGTTCTCGGTCGCGGCGGAATCCCGCGCACCGGCACGCCGGTTCGTACGCCAAGCGGGGAGGGCGTCGTGACCAGCGGCTGCTTTGGGCCGACCATGGCCTGCCCGGTGGCGCTAGCCCGAATTCCCTCAGGCGATTTCGATCGGGTCGATGTTGAACTGCGCGGCCGCACCCTTGAAGCCCGAGTCGTCAAGCCACCGTTTGTTCGCGGCGGAAAGATCCGGGTTGGGTGATCCCTTTTATTCCCTAGATCGACCAGACCCACCAGATCGACTAGATCGCTTCGAAGCGATTCTCGGCTCTATTCTTGCGGACTTTTGTCGGGTCCCAGATCCGGCCATTCATGGCAATCCAGATGCCTATCGGCAGGCACTGCACCGCTGCAACGGCGCAGCCGATGTTAAACACCGCGTCTGAATCGATGAAGCGAGCGGGGTTCAAGGCACCTGTCAGGACCACAACGCGCTCGCCGACGTCGCCCAGAGCGGCTGCGGTTTCGACCATGGTGTCGGTGCCATGGGTGATGAGAAAGTGGCGCTCCTGACTGGAAAGGATGGCCGCTTTCATCACGGCGCGATCCTCATCGGTCACGTGCAGCGAGTCTTTGCGCATCAAGGCGCGAACGTCCCAATCGAAGGCGACGTTCATGGCTTTCAAAATGCGGCCGATTTCGGGTTGGCCGATCTGATAATCCGACTTGTCGTCGTAGTAGATCTTGTCGATCGTGCCGCCGGTCGTCAGGATATCGAGTTTGTTCACGGTCAGCACTCTGGCCCAGGTCCGCGCGGTAGTATAGCGGCATGACTCGATGGACTCCGAATATTGTCGTCTGCATCGGCCTGGCCTGCGCTCAGCTTCCGGCCTGGGCCAACCTGACCGAGGAGCAGCTGGCCTGGCATTGGGATGTCGAGACCCGGGAGTCTGCTCGCCAGGCCACCCTAGCGTTGGCCATCTGGCTTGAAGATGATGTCGCCGATTCGCGCCAGTGGCAGGCCAGGGTCGAGGCTAATCGTCTAGCTCTGGTAGCGGCCGCTCGACGAGTGCCCCCGGAGCAGGTGGCGCTGGCGGACGGTCTGTTTGCCTGGCTGATCCAGTCCCGCAGTCCCGGCCTGGACGTCGAGACACTGGCGCTGCCCTACGACGGTGAGCTGCTCGAACAACTACGTCCCGAACCGCAGGCGGGCCGCCTGGCCCGCATGCAGGCTCTGATGGCGCTGGAGGCACCTGCAGTCTGGTCCGAACTCAAGCGCCGACTAGAAGCCGCCCCCGCGCCCGCCCCGGCAGACATCGATGAACTGACTGAGCTCGGCGATGACAGCGCAGCCGACGGCGAGACCCAGGCGGCGCAGCCGGCGCTCGATTTCGACGAGCAGATTGCGGTGTACTGGCGGGACCTGATGCGCCCCACGCCGCCGGACGGCGTGCCGGTGCATCCGGAGACTGAATTGGCGGCCAGTGATGCTAGGGCCAACGCCGGCGATCCCGCCTCGCAGCTGCAACCACCCGAGCCCTCGAGCGTTGCGCGCGCGCAGGCCGAACGGGTCGCGAACTGGAATGGGGCGGGAGATACCGAGCAGAAACGCCGAATCTTGATCGACATTATTCAATCCGAAGCAGCGCTTCGCTGGTCCTTAGGCCAACGCCTGTCGGCCGGATGGAGCCTGCTCTATGCGCTGGCCGAAACGGCGGCACTGGAGCGACCAGAATCTGTCGCCGCTGATCTTGGCGACCTGCTCGCCGGCTACAACAGCGACTCTGGACGCGAGCTGCGCCTGATCGATACCGATCTGCCGGTTGTCCTTGCTCTGCTTGAAGATGCCGCGATCCATCTGGCCTCGACGCCGCCCGAGCCGGCGACCGCGCTCAGACTCCTCGGTGACGCCTACGCGCGTCTGGCCCTGTTCGCAGGGGATGCGGAGTTCTATCTCGACCAGCCGGTGCGCGATGATGTTCGCTCCGCCGTGGCGGCCTGCGCCGTCGATCCCGGCCTGATGGGCCCCTTACCAAGGGCGTTGTTTGAGGAGTGCCTCGAGCGTCTGACCAGTCAAATGGGCGATCGGCTGGGCCGGGTTGAGCTGGTTGGTGACAGCGGGGGTCCCTTTTCCAGCGTCTTTCTACAGCGCGAGATGGGACTGATCAGCTGGCAGCGCGTTGCCTATCTAGATGGCCATCTCAACTGGCTGCTCGGCGCGAGCTGCAGTCCGCCGGAGTGGCAGAACCCCCTCGAATGGTCACTGCTGGCGCACTATTTGAGTCATTGGGTGGCCCAGCGCCCCATATTCTTCGACTCATCTAGGTGGCGCGACGCTGTCGATTCATTCGCGCGGCAGACCGCCGCCCAGCGTGAGGCTTCGAACTTATTCATCGACTGTCTCTCCGGGCTAGGCAGCGAACGACTCGATCCGGTGCTTCGTCTGATCAATCGTCACCAGCAGGCGCTGCTGACGCTGGATCAGGTCCTCCAGGATGCTGAAGCCGCCTTCTATGCCGATATCACCCGCCCCCAGGCCGATATCGATCTCGACAGCGACTCCACCCAGCTGACCAGTTATCGGCCTGAGAGCCTAACTATTGGTCCCTGTGACGACGCCGAAGTCTGCGGCGTCGCTGCCGAGCTGCCGGTCAGTCGGGCCCTGCTGGGTGAGTTCCCAAATGGGTTTCTGCTGGCTGATCAGCTCAAGATCGGCCAGCTCGATCTGTGTTACCGCGACGTTCGCTGGGAAGACCGTCAAGCGCGCTCGGTGCCCAACAATGACCCGCGGGTCGCGAACTACTTCGGTCACCTGAGTTTTGATCTCGAGGGGACCTTTGAGCGCTCCGGACAGATCGAGACCGTCTTCCGCCATCGTCTGCGCGCAATCGAGCCGCGACACTATCTTTTTGCATCATCTGCGCCGGAGGTTTTGGAGATGGCCTGCCCGAACGCCCTGGCGGGACAACCGATCGCGAGCGAGCTGGCGGAGGGTCATTTTGGACTCGTGCCCAATCGCCTCACCTACTTCGTGAGTCAGCCGACCACGGCGCAGGCCGAGCTTCTGGCCAATTGGGATCAGGGTGCGGAATGGCGCGACTGGTTCGTGACCGGTGACCGGGTCGAGAGGATCACGATCGGCGACGGCGCTGAGCTGGCCATTGAGGTCGACGCCGAGCTCGATCGCCTGGCCCGGCAGCGTGATCGAGAGCTCGCGGGCCGCCTGCTTAGCCGCCTTAACCCAGCTCAGAGTGCACCGGATACGCTGACCGCGGCGATGTCAGCGGTCGCTGAAAACACCGCGCTGATCCGGCGAGTGCTCGAGATCCACTACCCGCGGGTTATCCGGCAGGACCCGATCGTTCGAGGCCTGCTGGCCGGAGAGGGTGGACTGTTGAATCGAGACCGCGTGCGCCAGCTCGGCGACACCGAGATGGTCTTCGGCGAGGTCGTGACCCTGGGCCGCAGCCGGCTTGATCGTCTGCGCGAGCACTGGCTAGCTCTGCCGATCGAACTAAGAGAATCGGGTCAGGTCTCACCGGAGCTTGATTTTGCCGCGGAGCGCCTGGCCTATCTTCGGCGGCTCAGTCGGAGCTGGCTTGAGGGCGACGGATCGTCGCCAGACCCGTGAAGAATGTGACACACAGGATCGCTTGAAGTGTTCCCGGCAGCACGTCGGCGGTGCTGGCCCAGGCCTCCATTACGCCGATCGAAAAGTAGACAATCAGCAGGCAGCCGGCAATCACAAGGCTGCGCGTTTTCAGCCGCCAGCAGCCCGGCAATAGGAGCACCAAGGGTGTGATGGTCACGATCAGCACGAAGGCCAGCGGCAGAGCTTCGGGCGGGCTGAAGACGAGAAACCAGAGCGGCTGCAGTATCAGCAGCCCGAGCAGGCTCCATTTACACCAGTTCAGCGAGATCATTTCAGCCGCCTGGCGAGGTCGGTCACCCGTCGTCCGAGTACTTTGCACAAATGGCGCTCATTCTCATCCATTGCTCGATCGCTATCCTTTCCAGAGACGTGGCTGGGCCCATAAGGCGTTCCGCCGGCCTGCGTACGCGTTAGTGCCGGCTCCGTGTAGGGCAGGCCGACGATAATCATGCCGTGGTGCATCAAAGGCACCATCATGCTCAGCAGGGTAGCCTCCTGACCGCCGTGCATCGAGGCAGTCGACGTGAACACGCCGGCGGGCTTACCCGCCAAAGCGCCCGACACCCACTCACTGGCTGTCCCGTCCAGGAAATACTTGACCGCAGAGGCCATGTTACCGAATCGCGTCGGGCTGCCAAGAACTAGAGCATCGCAGTCGGCCAAGTCCTGTTTCTCGACCAGCGACGGCCCGTCCTCCGGCAGCTCAGCCTGAACCGGATCGAGGGCAGAAGTGATCGGACCGACCGCGCGAAGACAGGCCTCGGCACCCTCGACCTGCTCCACGCCGCGGGCAATCTCTCGGGCCATGGCCAGCGTGTTGCCGTGGACGGAATGGCAGACCACCAGCACCCGGGTCATGGCAGGATCTCCAGCACTTGCTCAGGCGGACGTCCGATACGGGCCTTGTTGCCGACCAGCACGATCGGTCGCTGGATTAAACGTGGGTGGGCGACCATAGCTTCTAGCAGGGTCTCCTCGTCACTGGCGTTATTGAGGCCCAGGTTTTTGTATTCAGACTCACCAGTTCGGATAAGCGCACTGGCTGAAATGCCGAGGGCCGCGATGATACGCTTGAGATTGTCCTTCGAGGGGGGCTGGCTCAAATACGGCACGATTTCAGGCTCCAAGCCCCGATCCCTGATCAAGTCCAGAGTCTGACGGCTCTTCGAACAGCGCGGATTATGCAAAACAGTCACAGTCATGAATGATTCCGAAACAAACCCTAGCGTTGACGACGAGAAGTCTATCGCGTCGACGTCATCGCCGCCGTCAAAACAGCGCCCGCTAGAGCCGCTGACTCCGCTGGCCGCCTTGACTGATCTGGCCTGGCTGAGAGCATTCTCCGCGCATCTCTGGCAACAGTTCCGCGTTGACCGCAGTTTCGAATCCGCCGGTGCCCTGAGCTACACCAGCCTGCTGGCCCTCGTGCCTTTGATGGCAGTCATGCTCGGCGTCGTGTCAGCTTTTCCGGTCTTCGATCAGTGGGCGAGCGAAATCGAAAGCTACATCTTTGAAAACTTCGTGCCCGCGGCGGGGGATCAGATCCAGACCTACCTGCAGGAATTCGTCGGGCGCACGGCTGGGCTGACTGGAGCAGGCACGATTTTCCTGATCGTGACGGCTATTCTCCTGATGGCAACGATCGAAAAGAGCTTCAATCGAATCTGGCGAGTACCGAGCGCGAGGGGAGTGACCTCTCGACTGGTCACCTACTGGGCCGTTCTAACCCTGGGTCCGATGCTGATGGGGGCCAGCCTTGCGCTGACCTCATACTTGGCGGCGCTGCCGCTGTTGGCTCCAGAGGTCGTGCGTGGCGCGGTCCAGGCTGTGGTTCTCAACGTGACTCCTTTTCTGGTGTCGCTGATCGGGTTTGCCTTATTTTTTTTGGTGGTGCCCAATCGGCGAGTTCGAATCCACCACGCGCTCGCCGGCGCGCTGGTCTCAGCGATATTGTTTGAAGCAGCAAAGCGTGGCTTCGTGTTCTATGTCACTCAGTTCCCCACCTATGAGCGACTCTACGGCGCGCTGGCCGCAATTCCGATCTTTCTGGTCTGGATTTACGTGTCCTGGGTCGTCGTTCTGCTGGGGGCCAGCCTGTCGGCCGCCTTGACCACATTCAACTATCATCATTTGGATCAGGAGTTCGAGCCACGCTATGAACTTCTCCTGACCCTTCGGCTCCTCGGCCATTTTTGGTTGGCGCAGCGTCGTGGCAAGTCCCTGTCGAACCAGCAGCTGAACTATCGAGAGTCCAGCGCCAGCGAAGATCAGATCGGGAGATTATTGGAACTCTTGCATGAATCCAGAATCATCCATCCAGACGAGGAGGGCGACTGGCTGCTGTCGGCCGATCTCGATGAGCTGACGCTTGGTGAACTCTACCGTTCTGGGCCGTTCATACTCCCGGTTGGCGAGCTCGATGACTTGCCGGTCGATAGTCACTGGGACCGCGCCCTGCTCGAAGGACTTCGACCCATCGATCACCAGTCGCGTGGGATGATGCAGCGCTCGGTCAAGTCCCTGCTGCAATTCGAAGTGGAAAAACACCAATGAACAAATTGCTCTTGCTGCTCTTCCTGCTGGTATCACCGTTGATAGCGGTGGCGAACGTGGCCTTCAGCCTGCCGGATCTCGACGGACAGCAGCACGCGCTGTCGGACTACCGCGGCGACTGGGTGGTGGTGAACTATTGGGCCACCTGGTGTGCGCCCTGCCGCAAGGAGATCCCCGACCTGTCCCAGTTTCACGACACAAGGCCTGACGTTACGGTCCTTGGCCTGGCCTTCGAGGACACCGAGGTCGACGTCTTTCGAGAATTCCTGATCGACTATCCGGCCACCTATCCGATCCTGCTGGTTGATGTCTATAACCCCCCAGAGGATTTCGGCGCACCGCGCGCGCTGCCGACCACCTATCTGATCGATCCCCAGGGCGAGCTGGTCAATACCTGGATCGGCCCGGTCACCAGCGTGATGATTGCCGACTGGATCGCCGACTGGCAGGCGCAACATGGCTGAGACCCGTCGCTGGCGCATCGAGGGCCGCGTTCAGGGCGTGTTCTTCCGCGCCTCGACGCGGCGTCAGGCCGAAAAACTCGCGTTGACCGGGCACGCCATCAATCTCGAAGACGGGGCGGTGGACGTGATGGCCTGTGGGGAATACGCAAACCTGGAGGCCCTCGAGGCGTGGCTGCACAAGGGGCCTGTGGGCGCTAAGGTGACCGACGTCAGTTCGCAGCCTGTTGGAGAGATCGATCCGTCGGAAGGGTTCACGACGGGCTGATCAAACATCAAATCTGGCAGCAATATTCAGAATTTGCTGGATGACCGATGTAGAGCGTCGATCCGCCGGTGGTCATTCCTCGGTTCATGAGTCCTCGATCTATCCATCTCTCTGGCCGACATCGACGGCACTGCGCACCGGCGCTGGAAAGTAAGAGTGCCGAGCGGTAACGCCAAGCTCTGCCTAGGAATTAAGAATACGATGTGATATTTTCTCGATGGTTATCTCTTCGAAACTGCGTCTATTAGGGAATTTTTTAGTGATGAAGAATAAAATCTTGTTGCTTTTGTTCCTGGCGTCGATTTGCGACATTGCTCTGGGGGAGGGGTTGATCACTTCCTTCGGCATCCAGCCGGATGCGCCGATCTCGGGGGAAGAAATCGAGGTCTTTGTTGATCTTGCTGCAGGACCCTACGTCGAGACGACGTCATCTTCGATCGCAGGCGATCAAGTCTTGGTCACCTTTGTTCAAGATGGCCTTGATCTCTCGCCCAATCCGCCGCATTCGGCGTCTGTGTCAATTGGAGCGCTGCCCGCTGGCGAGTACGATCTCACTATTACTGTAGAGCACGGCGCTGATGAATCCACGGTCATTGAAACGGCCTTTGGTGTCGGTAGATTTTTCTCGGTGCCGTCATTGGGTACGTGGGCTTTAATCCTCCTCCTCTCGCTGACGCTTGGCATCGGCGTCTACAGGGCTCATAAAAACTCCGCAAGTCTTTCCTGATTGCCGGCCTGCAATGGTCGAATCCGCTACCAATGATCACATGGCAGTCTGTTGACTGTTGCGTTCAGCGATCGCTCTCTCCCCTTATCGGTCTCCCTCTGCTGCTCGACGTGACGCGTCAGAACAGGCTTGCCTGAGACACCGGCTTGAACGACTGGCGATGAGCGGGGCAGGGACCGTGCTGTTCCAGTGCGGCGAGGTGAGCAGGCGTCCCGTAGCCCTTGTGGCGAGCGAAGCCATAGGCGGGATGCTGGCGATCAAGCTCGACCATGATCCCGTCGCGGTGGGTTTTAGCGATGATGCTGGCCGCCGAGATTGCCGGCTCTAGGCCGTCGCCGCCAATCAGATAGCGGGCGGGAATGGCAAGTGCAGGCACGCGGTTGCCGTCGACGATGGCGGATTCTGCGGCCGGATCGAGCGCTTCGATGGCCCAACGCATGGCGGTCATGGTGGCCTGGAGGATGTTGATACGATCGATCAGTTCGGGCTCGACGACGCCGATACCGATGGCCAGCGCTCTTTCACGGATGAGATCAGCCAACGTCTCGCGTCGAGAGGGGCTCAGGACCTTCGAATCGGCCAGGCCGTCGATCGGACGGTCCGGATCGAGGATGACCGCGGCGGCAACCACGGGACCGGCCAGCGGCCCGCGCCCGGCCTCGTCGACCCCAGCCTGACGCAAATTGAGTGTCATGGTGTAGGGCCGTGCCCGCTCAGATGGGACAGCACGGCTCGGGCAGCTTGCTCGCCGGCACCGAGTGCCAGCCGGTCTGACCATTCGATCGCGAGCGTGCGATAGGCCGCTCGCCGGTCGGGGTGCTCCAGCCAGGCGATAGCCGCATCGGCCAATTCGCCAGGTCGGGCGGCACTCTGGATAAACTCCGGGACGAGGGCTTGCTGAGTCAGGATGTTGGGCAGGGAGACATGCTCACTTTTGACCAGATTCAGGGTTTGGGCCAGCCAGTAGCTGCCCGGGGCCAGGCGGTAGAACACGACCAGCGGGCAGCCTAGCAGGAAGGCCTCAAGGGTCACGGTGCCAGAGGCTGCCAGAGCGACGTCGGACGCAGCCAGGCCGGTCCGGGTCTGGCCGATCAGCCATTGCACGCCGGACTGTTCGAGGGTCTGTCCGTGGTCCTCGGTCAGCGGCGCTTGATCCTCGGCCCGCGCGAGCAGGATCACGATTTCTGCCTGCGGCAGCCGATGCCGAAGGCAGCGCGCAGTTTCGGCCAGCAGCCCGGCGTGTCGCTTCAACTCAGCGGAGCGGCTGCCCGGCAGCAGCGCGAAGATAGTGGACTGATCATCCAGACCGAGCCGGCTGCGCGCCTGATTCCGATTCGGACTAGCTGCCAGCTGATCGGCCAGGTGGTGGCCGACGAATCGGCCCTGGAGTCCATGGGGCGCGTAGAGCTCGGGCTCGAAGGGATAGAGGGTCAAGAGCAGGTCGAGAGAACGAGCGATCTTCGGAATGCGCCCGGCGCGCCAGGCCCAGACCGAGGGCGAGACATAGTGCATCGTGGTCACCCCGCGCTGCTTAAGCTGGCGGGCGAGCCCGAGATTGAAATCCGGTGCGTCGATGCCGATGAATGCCTCGGGCTGCCAGTCGAGAATGCGCTGCCGGAAATTGCGTCGCAGCCGAAACAGGCGCGGTAGATGGCCGAGGACCTCGCTCAGGCCCATGACGTTGAGCTGATCCATGTTCAGCCAAGGCACCACCCCGGCCGCCTGCATGGCCGGCCCGGCCAGGCCGGCCAGCTCGATGTCCGGATACTGTTCGATCAACCCTCCGGCCAGATCGGCCCCAATCTGATCACCCGATGTTTCACCTGCTGACAGCACCAGTCGCATTGCTCGTCCTGGCGGCCGGCCTGTTGCGTTCAGCGAAGCAGGCCGCGTTCGCTGCGCTCGGCCGAGTCGATCATCGGTCCAATGGCCGGCTGATCGTCCAGGCGCTCGCGCAGCTCTGCCAGCGCTTCATCGCGTTTGAGACCGCTGCGGTAGAGGACCTTGTAGGCGTCACGGATGTGGCGGATGTCCTCACTGCTGAAGCCGCGCCGTTTGAGGCCCTCGCTGTTGACCCCGCGCGGGCGTGGCGGCTGGCCTGAGACCATGACATAGGCAGGTACGTCCTGGTTGACGCCGCCGTACATGCCGAGAAACGCGTGGTCACCGATCTGACAGAACTGATGGGCGCCGGAAAAGCCAGCGAAGATGACGTGATCGCCGACCGAGACGTGGCCCGCCAGGGTGGCCCCATTGGCCATGACGATGTGCGAGCCGAGCTGGCAGTCATGGGCAACGTGGCAGTAGGCCATCAACCAGTTGTCGTTGCCCAGCCGGGTGACGCCGCCGCCCTCGGCTGTTCCTCTATTGATGGTGACGTACTCTCGAAACGTGTTGCCATCGCCGATCTCAAGGGTGGACTCTTCGCCTTTGAATTTCTTGTCCTGCGGGACCTCGCCGATCGACGCGAACTGATAAATACGGTTGTTGGCTCCGATCCGCGTCTGGCCCGTGACGACCACGTGCGGGCCGACGTGGCATCCGGGTCCGATCCTGACCTGGCCACCGATAACGCTGTAGGGCCCCACCTCGACATCCGGCGCAAGATCGGCCCCGTCTTCGATGATGGCTGTGGGGTGGATCATGGAGCCGGGCGCGCCGCACACAGCAGCTCGGCCCTCGATACGGCTTTGCCGTCAACGCTGGCAGTTGCCTTATAGAGCCCCATGCCTCGCATCAAACGGCTCTGCTCAACCTCGAAGATCAGTTGATCGCCGGGAATCACGGTTTTGTTGAACCGGGCCTTGTCGATCTTGACCAGATAGTAAAGTTGTTCTTCCGCGTCCTCAGCCTGGCGCGCCAGATGAGCAAGGCAGCCCGCCGCCTGCGCCATTGCCTCCAGGATCAGCACGCCGGGCATGACCGGATGATTCGGGAAATGCCCCTGGAAGAACGGCTCATTCATTGTGACGTTCTTCAGTGCGCGGATCGTTGGCGTTCCTTCGAGCTGGTACTCGAGCACGCGGTCGACGAGCAAAAACGGGTAGCGATGAGGCAGCAGGTCGAGAATCTTTTCGATGTCAATCGGTGTATGTTCGCTCATGGTCTGGTTTCTTTATCAGTGGCCAGCGTGTTTTTCAATCCTGGCAAGTCGGCGCGCCCAGGTTTCAAGCTGCGTCAGGCGCACGAGGACGCGCTGCCATTGCCGCTGCGGACGGGCCGGAATTCCGGAACCGTAGTGGCCCGGCTCGTGAATGGATTCAAGCACCGTGCTCATGGCCGTGATCACGACTCGATCAACAATCGTCAAATGACCGCCAATGCCCGAGGCACCGGCGATCATGCAGTAACGTCCGATCCGAGTCGAGCCGGCGATGCCGACGCAGCCGGCGATTGCCGTGTGCGCGCCGATGTGGACGTTATGGGCAATCTGGACCTGGTTGTCCAGGCGGACGTCCTCCTCCAAAACCGTGTCCTCGATCGCGCCTCGATCAATCGTCGTATTAGCACCAATCTCGCAGTCGGGTCCGATCACCACCCGCCCTAGCTGCGGAACCTTGATCCAGCGGTCCTGATCGAAGGCCAGGCCGAAACCATCGGCACCGATGACCGCGCCGGGGTGGACCAGCGTCCTCTCGCCTAGACGGCAGTCGCGACCGATGAACACCTTGGCGACCAAGCGGCTGTCCTCGGCGATGTGAACACCCGCCTCGATCACGCAGCCAGGTCCGATCACGACTCGCGCGCCGATCGTACAGCCCGCAGCGATGCTGACATGGGGCCCGATGCTTGCGCTCGGGTCGATGCTGCAGTCCTCGGCGACGCTTGCGCTGGTGTCGATGCCGGCGGCGACGACTGGGACGGGGTGCAGAAAGTCCGCGATCCTGGCCCAGCTGAGGTAGGGGTCCTCGCTGATCAGCTTGTTGCCTTGAAAACGACCGGCGTGCTCTGCGGAAACTATCACGGCGCCGGCCCGAGTCTCTTGGAGTTGCGGCAAGTAGTTTGGATTGGCAAGAAAGCTGAGCGTCGCCGAGCTAGCTCGCTCAAGCGTGGCCAAGCCGTTGATCTCATGGCCGGGCTCGCCCTTAACCTCCAGGCCGAACTGCTCTGCCAATGTACTTAGCTTGAATGCAGTCACGGCAGGCTTCCCAAGGCGTTGGCGTCGGCTGCATAGTCCTGCTCCAGCCATTCGATGATCTGGTCGGTCATATCAATTCGTTCAGAGGCAAACGCTACAGGCCCGGTCAGCATCAGATCGAAACCGCCCTGTTCGGCCACCTGACGAATGGCGATCTGAATCGTGTCCTCGATGGCGTTTTTCTCTGCCGTGGTTCGAAAACGGATTTCTCCAGCAAGATCTTCGCGTCTGCGATCGATGGAGCGGCGAAGATTGCGGATTTCACGTTCCAGGTCCTGGCGTGCCGAAGCATTCGGATCAGTGATTGCGAGCATTCTGGCGGTCAGCGCCTCGACCCGTGCTTCATCGGAGCTCAAGGCGTCGTAGCGCGGACGGAACTCCTCGTCTAGGGCCTCACGCGCTGCGATGAGTTGGGGTGCATTGTCGAACAGACGGACCATGTCCACAAAGCCGATTCTCAGCGATTCCGCCTGGTCGTTCTGGGCCAGTACCGGTGGGTGGATCAATGTGAGGAGCAAGGCGATAGCGATAAGCGAGGCCAGCAGCACCACACCGCAGGGTCTGCGGCTGCGGCAGGCATTTGGCTTCATCGCGGTGGATCGCATGAATCGCTGACATTCCAGTGACTAAAAAACGTTGCCGAAAGTGAACTGCAGGACCTGGGTATCGTCGCCGTCCAGCTGCCGGATCGGTTGCGCCACATTGATGATAATCGGTCCGATCGGTGCACGCCAGGTCAAGGACAGGCCGGCAGAGGCGCGCAGCAGGTCGGTATCAAAGCTTTCCCAGTCCCGATAGACGTTGCCGACGTCGACAAAAAGCGCGAGTCGAGTGCCAGGTGCCTCAACGAAAGGAATCGGGAAAGCCAGCTCCAGGCCGCTGACAAACTTCAGATCACCGCCGACCGAGCGGCAAAATTCGTCTTTCGGCCCCAGCGAGTTGTCGTCGAAGCCGCGTATGTCGGCCACGCCGCCGCCGTAGTAGTGCTCGTAGAAGGGCAGGCCGGCATCGAAGGTCACGACCTCTTCGAGCAGGCAGGTCCGGCGATTGTCCGGATTGAACTCTGGCTCGACGGGCTCGATGCCGAGGTCATCATCGTAGCTGTCGTAGGCATCGCCGTAGGAGATTTCACCGCGCAGGCCGAGGGAGAAGTTCTGGGTCAGCGGCCAGTATTTTCGGAGCCGGTAATTCAGCTTGTAAAATTCTCGCGTGCTTCCGGGCAGGGAGACTTCCGCCGTGAACTGATTCAATGAGCCTCGCGTTGGATTAAGGAATCCGTTGCGGCTGTCGCGAGACCAGCTAGCGTCCATCCGGTAAGTAGTGATGCGACGTTCCCGGCTGGAGACGAAGCCGTCGCCGTCGGCATCCAGGGAGATTCCAAGAGGACGTGTCGCAAAGCTGACCACGATGGGACGGCCGTTTTCATCAAGAATGCAAAGATTGTTCTCGTCACGCAGGCAATCTGTGAGTAAGTTGATGTCCGAACGCTGGGCCGAGCCGCCGAAACGCAGAAACTGAAGCTCCGTGATCGGGAAGCCGAAGTTGACGCCCAGAGCGGCCTGGCTGGTCGAGAACCGGGCGATATTGTTGCTGTTTCGTCCGAGCGTATCGAACTCGCTATAGCGCAAGAAGAATCCTGCCGACACGCCGTCATCGGTGAAATACGGGTTGGTGTAATTGAGGCCCGCCTGGGTCACGATGCTGCTGCGCTGCACTTGAAAGCCAACGCCCTTGCCAGTGCCCAGGAAATTTGACTGTTCGACCGCGATCGTCGCGATGATGCCCTGGAACTGCGAATATCCCAGGCCGATCTGAAAGCTGCCCGAGGGCTGCTCTTCCACGCTGACGGTGATATCGACCTGATCTTCGCTGCCTTCAACGGGGATGGTCTCTAAATTGACGTCTTCAAAGAAACCCAATCGTTGCAAGCGCTGGCGCGAGCGGTCCAGGGCCAGCTGGGAGAACCAGGCACCCTCGAACTGACGCATTTCGCGTCTCAGGACCTCGTCTTTGGTCTGCGTGTTGCCAGAAAAATTGATTCTGCGGACATAGACCCGCTTACCCGGCTCGATAAATAGAGTGAGGTCAACTTCGCGCGTATCCCGGTCGACCCGAGGTACGGGGTTGACGTCGGCAAACGCGTAGCCGATGTTAGACAGGATGGCTACGATGTTTTCTATGCTTTGCTCCATTTCCCGGCGTGAAAAAATATCGCCGTCGTTAACCCGAATAAGCTGGCGCAGAGTCGGTTCGGGCAGGATTAGATCGCCAGTGAGCTGCACGTTGCTGATCTGGTAAACCTCGCCTTCGCGAACGTTGGCGGTGATAAAGATGTCCTGTTTGTCGGGGCTGATCGAGACCTGCGTGGACTCGATCGCAAAGTCGACGTAACCGCGATCTAAATAATAAGAGCGCAAGGTTTCCAGGTCGCCGGATAGCTTCTCTCGGGTATAGCGATAATTATCACGCCAGAACATCAGGCCGCGTCGGTCGGCCGACTCGAAGTCCTCTCGCAAATCCTCCTCATTGAAGGTCTCGTTACCGACGATGTTGATGTGGCGGATGCGCGCTTGTTTGCCCTCGTCGATATCGATCGCCAGGGTGACTCGGTTGCGCGCAAGCCGTGAGACCTGAGGATCGACGACGGCAGCGTAGTGGCCGCGGCTGTGGTACTGCCGTACTAGCTCCTGCTGCACCCGGTCGAGTTCGAGCGGGTTGAAGATTTCACCTTCGCTGATCCCGATGCCAGCCAGCGCAGGAAGCAAATCTTCGGTCTTGAGCTGACGATTGCCGTCGATCGATATCGACGAGATGGCCGGTCGTTCGGACACGGTAATGATCAGGACATTGCCATCCCGCGCCAGGCTGATGTCGTTAAAGAAACCAGTTCTGAATAGATCACGAATCGTCGACCGCCCCAGGGATGGAGTCAGGGTGTCGCCGACCTCGACCGGAATAAAGCTGAAGACGTTGCCCTCGGAAATTCGCTGCAGGCCGTCGACCCGAATGTCATCGATCCGAAATGTTTCGGCAGCCAGTGGGGCCGAAAGAATGGCCAGGATCAACAAAAGGCAGAGCTTGTTCATGTAAAACCTTGGGCTTGAGTCGTTGCTTGCTTATGCCCGACATCGACCGGCCGGAGCACGCGGAGTTTAGGTGAAAACACGTAATATATCGTTAAATATGGCCAGGCTCATCAGACTGACTACGAGCAGAAGACCGAGATACTGACCGGCAACCTGTACTTGCTCTGAAACCGGCGAACCCTTGATGATCTCGACAACGTAGTACAGCAGATGCCCGCCGTCGAGCATCGGTATCGGCAGTAGATTGATGATTGCCAGCGACAGGCTGATTAGGCCGAGAAAAAACAGGAATCTGGACAGGCCAAGTCGGGCGGAACTGTCGGCCATCTGAGCAATCGTGATTGGTCCGGACAGATTGCTCAGCGACGCTGAGCCGGTGATCATGCGGCCCAGGATGCCTAGGGTCGCAGCGGTCAGGCGGCCAGTCTCGCTGAAGGCGGCGCCAACGGCTTCGATTGGCCCGAGCTGCAGGACAAAGAAGCTTCGGTCGAAGCGCTCTTGAAGCGACTCGTCGATGGGCGGCGCGCCAATGCCGAGCAGGGGACGGCCATCACGGATTTCAGGTTCGATGTCGACCTGCCAGCTGCGGCCGGCCCGCTCCATCGACAGGGTGATCGGATTCAGGCTGCCGTCCGGGTTGACGGACTGGGTGCCGATTTCACGCGTGATGTCGCGCCAGCCCTGAACGGACGTGCCGTTGATGGCAGTGATGCGGTCACCGCTAGAAAGACCCGCGCTTTCAGCGGGTGATTGTTCGGAGACCTCCCCGATGATCGGCTCAAAGTCTGGTCGCCAGGGGTTCAGACCGAGTGACTTCAGGGTGTCTTCTTCATCGAACTCTGGCCCGAGTTCTCGAAGCGGCAGGTCGATCGTGCGCTCGCTGCCGTCCAGGCCGGCGACAGTCATTTCGATCGAGCGCCGGTCCAGGGACGGCGGAATCAGACGGAGCAGGGTGTGGGTCCAAGTCTGGACGGGCTGCCCGTCGACTTCGACAATCAAATCGTCCTCCAGCAGCCCCGCCTCTGCTGCCATGCCGGTGGGTGGATTGAGAACGGGACGGGTTTCTGAAATACCGATCACAAACATCAGCCAGAAAGCGGCCAAAGCGAAGATCAGGTTGAACACGGGGCCTGCGGCGACGATCGCGATGCGCTGACCGACTGGTTTGCGGTTGAAGGCCGCGTCTCGTTGTTCCGGTGCGACCGGGCCTTCGCGCTCATCCAGCATTTTGACGTAGCCCCCCAGTGGGATGGCGGCCAGGCGATACTCGGTGCCGTCGCGTGCCGTCCGCGACCATAGGGCGCTGCCGAAACCGACAGAAAATCGAAGTACCCGGACGCCACAGCGTCGGGCCACCCAGAAGTGTCCGTACTCGTGAAAGGTGACCAGCAGCCCGAGGGCGACGATCAGCCAAAAAATCGGTCCGAGTATATCCATCAAAATGTTGTCTTCATCCTGTAGCTCAGAAGCTCAAGCTCGGGCCGCGGGGCACGAACCACAAGGGTCCCATTGTATCGACTCCCGTTGGAACTGTTGAGAATCCAGTATTTTGTTCGAGCGCGCAGGCAGGGCGGACCCTAGGCCCTCAAAGATAAGTGGGCGATGGCCAGCGCAAAGAAGGGCAGGGCGGCGCCCAGGCTATCGATCCGGTCAAGAATTCCGCCGTGACCCGGCAGCAAGTGCGAGCTGTCCTTGATCCCCTGCTGGCGCTTTAGCAGGCTGATGAACAGGTCTCCACCGACCGAAATGCCGGCCAAAATCAGCGCGATTGCAGCGATAGACAGGGGCGAGAAGGTGGGAGTTGGCAGGATCAGGCTGGCCAGCGTGCTCACTATTACTGTTGCAGTCATGCCTCCAGCGACGCCAGACCAGGTCTTGCCCGGACTGATGCGGGGCGCCAGCTTCGCTCCGCCGAAGTGGCGGCCGGTAAAGAAGGCGCCGATATCTGCGGCTGCGATGATAAAGATCAGCATCAACACCAGCCATGGCGATTCGCGCTGCAACCAGCTCAAAGCAAGCCAGGCAGCGACCAGGATGACCGCCAGAACGGTCAGTTTTATGACCCGCCAGCTTGCTGAGGGCTCACTGCCGAAGACGGGTCGAGAGAGCCAGCCGATCAACAGCAGCCATAGCACGGCGGGCAGGATTAGAAGCTGGGGCGTGGTTAGAGCCAGGCTTGGAATCCTTACGGACTGAAGCATGATCAGCTCAGCGGCTGCGCCGGTGACCAGCCCGGCCAGCAGGAGGAGACCGCCGAAGACGTAACGGCTGGCCTGTTGTCGCAGCCCGGCGAGTTGGGCAGCCTCCCAGCCGCCAATCCCGAGAATAATGACGGCGGCGACTACCGCAAATAGCGACGGCGGAGCGGCGAAAAGTAGGGAGAGGACGGCAACCGCAATTATTACCGCGGTGACGATCCGGACCTTAAGCATTCTGGACCTGGCCAAGGCCTCCGAAGCGGCGATCGCGACCTGCAAAATCGCGCAGGGCGTCTTCTAGATGCTCGGCCGAGAAGTCGGGCCAGAGCACGTCGGAGAAATAAAGTTCGGTGTAGGCCAGCTGCCAGAGCAGGAAATTGGACAATCGACGCTCGCCACCGGTTCGGATCAGCAGGTCTGGCGGCGGGGAATCGCTGAGGGCAAGACAGCGATGCACTCGATCTTCGTTGATTGCCTCAGGCGACAGTCCCTGATCGCGCACGGCTTCGGCAAGTTGCCGGGCAGCTGCGACGATATCTGCCCGTCCGCCGTAGTTGACTGCGACGTTCAGAATCAGTCGCTGGTTGTTCTCAGTTCGGCGCTCGGCGCGCCGCATGCCGTCCCGAAGCGCCGGATTGAACGCGCTTCGATCGCCGACAAAGCGAATACGAACGTCGTTTTCGTCGAGTTCCCGCACCTCTTTCGTCAGAGCGCGCATGAAAAGCTCCAGCAGCTGTTTGACCTCCATTGGCGGTCGCCGCCAGTTCTCGCTCGAGAACGCGTACACGGTCATGAAAGGAATTCGGCGTCGTGCTACGGCTTCGACCGCCCGCCGCAGAGCGTCGCTGCCGGCTTGGTGGCCATGCGATCGCGGCTTGCCCTGGCGGGAAGCCCAACGGCCATTGCCATCCATGACAATCGCCACGTGCTGCGGTAAAAGAATGGGGGCACTCACGGCGATTAGATTTCCATCAGCTCCCGTTCTTTCTCTTCGATCAGCTTGTCAACCTGACCGACGTGCTCGTCCGTGAGCTGCTGAATGATGCTCTCGCCCTTGCGAACGTCATCCTCGGTGAGCTCTTTCTCTTTAAGAAAATCCTTTAGCTGGGAGTTGGCGTCGCGACGGATATTGCGGATAGCGACTTTGGCCTGCTCACCTTCGCCATGAACGACCTTGACCAGATCAGTGCGCCGCTCTTCGGTCAGAGCGGGCAGTGGGACGCGAATATTATTCCCGGACGTGGCCGGATTGAGTCCAAGATCAGAGGTCATGATGGCCTTCTCGATCTTGCCAACCATGGATTTATCAAACGGCACGACGCTCAGAGTGCGAGCGTCTTCGGCGTTGATATTGGCGGCCTGATTCAATGGGACTTCTGACCCATAATAATCCACCGTTACGTGCTCCAACAGGCGGGGATGAGCACGGCCCGTACGAATCTTCGCCAGTTCACCGCTTAGTGCGATGACGCTTTTGCCCATCCTGGCCTGAGCGTCGTTCTTGATGTCGTTGAGCATGACTTACCTCGGAAACAACAAAATATGGTGCAGTAGCGCGCAATTGTAGCGGCACGCGGCGCTCCTTACAGAGTTTTTCCGAGGCTCCCTTTTCTCGCGGCACAGCGGCGGGATTCGGCTTAGTGCACCAACGTGCCAACGCTCTCCCCGCGGATCAGGCGATCAAGGCTGCCGCTCTGATTCAGATTGACGATCCGGATCGGCATGGACTGATCTCTGCACAACACAAAAGCATTGGCGTCCATTACCGCGAGTTTGCGCTCAATGACCTCGTCATAGCTGAGCTCGTCGTAGCGCACGGCGGTTGGATCCAGGGCCGGGTCGGCAGAGTAGATGCCGTCCACTTTGGTTGCTTTGATCATCAGGTCGGCGCCAATTTCGACCGCGCGCAGGCTGGCGGCAGTATCGGTGGTGAAGAAAGGATTGCCGGTTCCGGCCGCAAAGATAACGGCGCGATTTTTTTCCAGGTGCCGAACCGCGCGACGGCGGATATAGTCTTCGCAGACCTCGCGCACAGAGATTGCGGACATGACCCGCGTATTAACGCCGGCGCGCTCGAGCGCGTCCTGCAGCCCAAGGGCATTCATGACTGTTGCCAGCATGCCCATGTGGTCACCGGTGATCCGGTCGATGCCTGAAGCCGCCAGTCCCTTGCCGCGAAAGATGTTTCCTCCGCCGATCACAATCCCGATCTGAACACCGGCCTTGACGACGTTGGCGACCTCCCGAGCAATCCGGGAGGACACTTTAGGGTCGATGCCGTAATCCAGCTCGCCCAGCAAGGCCTCACCGCTGATCTTCACCAGAATTCTCCGAATTCCTGTGTCGCTCATGGTTCGACCCTCCTTATCGGTCGTGGTGCTGAGTCAGCTGCCGCGGGCCTGTTGCATCACCTCAGTGGCAAAGTCAGTTTCTTCCTTCTCGATGCCCTCTCCGACTTCGAGCCGAACGAATTCGATAACGCTTGCGCCCTTATCCTTGAGCAGTTGAGCAACCGTCACATCGCCATCCTTTACGAAGGGTTGGCCCGTGAGGGTAATTTCTGCCAGCCGCTTATTCAAACGTCCTTGTACCATTTTTTCGATGATCTCGGCCGGTTTTCCGCTCTCGGCAGCCTGCGCGACAAGAATGTCCTTTTCCTTCCCGAGCACGTCCGTCGGCACGTCGGCCGAATCACGAAACGCCGGGTTGAGTGCAGCGACGTGCATCGCGAGATCGCGGGCCAGCTCTTCGTCACCACCTTTCAAACTCACCATCACGCCGATCCGGCCACCGTGGATGTAAGTGCCCAGGGCACCACCGTCGGCTTTCATGTGGGCCAGACGGCGGATCTGGACATTTTCGCCGACCTTGGACACCAGCTGCTGACGTGCGTCTTCGACGCTGCTGCCGCTGGCCATGGCTTTTGCGCTAAGAGCCTCGACATCGTTACAGTCCAAGGCGAGCGTTGCCACTTCTTCAGCAAATCCACGGAAGTTGTCGTCCTTGGCCACGAAATCGGTTTCGCTGTTGATCTCGACTAAAACGCTGTCTTCGCCGGACGAAGCGTCGACAATCGCGCCTTCAGCCGCCACGCGGGAAGCTTTCTTGTCGGCTTTGGCCAGGCCGGACTTGCGCAGATGTTCGATTGCGGCATCCATGTCGCCGCTGGCCTCGACCAGTGCTTTCTTGCATTCCATCATTCCGGCGCCGGTACGCTCACGGAGTTCCTTGACTTGTGCTGCTGTGATGCTCATGGCGGTCTCTACCTCAAAATTCGATTCAGAGCAGAGCGGCCCCGGATTGAGGCCGCCTACGATCATTTCTGACCGCGCGGATCAAATTGCGATCCACTTGGTCCTGGATGAACGAGGAGGTCTGCCTCCCCGCTCGTGGGTCAGTCGTCGTCTTTGTCGGCCGGCTTGGCAGCAGCCTTCTTCTTTTTCGACGCCTTTTTCTTACTGGTTTTTTTTGGTGCTGCCTTCGTGGTCTCGTCGGCCGCTTCGTCTTTCTTCGATGCAGTGTCTTTGGCCGGCTTGGCTTCTTCAGCTGGCTTATCTTCCGCGACCGGCTTGGCGTCCTCGGCCGGCGCGGCCTTTTCAGCCGGCTTGGCTTCGTCTGTCGGAGCGGTCTCTTCAGGAGCGGGCTCAGCCTCGGCCGGTTTCGCTGCCGTTTTTTTCTTCGCGGTCTTCTTGGTGACTTTGGCGGTTGCCGTTTTTTTCTTCGCGGTCTTTTTGGCTGGCGCTGACTCATCGCTCTGTTCGACCGGGTTTCCGTCGGCATCCAGCTCGACGAATTCGTCAGCATCGCCGGCAGGCACCGGTGATGACGCGCGGCCTTCCAGAATGGCATCGGCGGCCAGCTGCGCATACAAGCGCACGGCGCGGATCGCGTCATCATTGCCGGGAATTACATAATCGATGTTCTTCGGCGAGTGGTTGGTGTCGACCACTGCGATCACCGGAATGCCCAGCTTGCGCGCTTCGGCAACGGCGATGGACTCATGGCCAACGTCGACCACAAACATGGCGTCGGGCAGACCGTTCATGTCCTTGATTCCTCCGAGGCTGCGCTCGAGCTTGTCGCGTTCGCGAGTCAATTGGAGAACTTCTTTCTTGACCAGGCGATCAAACGAGCCGTCGGTTTCCATCTGCTCAAGTTCTTTCAGTCGGCTGATGGATTGTTTCACCGTGCGGAAGTTGGTCAACATTCCGCCGAGCCAGCGATGCGAAACATAAGGACTATTGCAGCGAGCTGCCTCCTCGGCAATGGCCTGACCCGCTGCCCGCTTTGTGCCGACGAACATAATAGTTCCACGGCGGCTGGCCAGACGGCTCATGAAATCCAGTGATTCCTTGAGCAGGGGTAGGGTTTCTTCCAGGTTGACGATATGGATCTTGCCCCGGGCACCGAAGATGTAGGGTTCCATCTTGGGGTTCCAGTAGCGGGTCTGGTGACCGAAATGCACGCCAGCTTCGAGAAGTTGGCGCATAGTGACGTTAGGCATGTCGTAATCCTTCAAATCTAATGGACACAGATCGTGACCCGACAACCTTCCTGGCTGTAAATAGCGGGCCGTTTTCGCGATCAGAATGTCCGGGGTTTAAGCCTCCGCCCATCCCGGTCCTGCGAACCTTGAGTCCGAACCCGATGCTGTCATTCCAGCATCCGAGGACGGTCTCGCGGCAACCCCGCGGCCCGTGACGATGAGCGTGTGTATTTGCTGCCGACTTCAAGTCAAGCCGGTACAGCCCATCGAGTATAGCAGTTCAATGCGCCACAGTGGAATAGCTGGCAGTGAATTCAGGCTAGGTTTTCGTGCCCCGGCGAACTCGCCAGTCCGGCGAAAAAATGCGTGGCTGCTTTGACTTCCCTATAATTGAAGGCCAATCCTTTGCTTGTCCGAACGATGTCGCAGCTCCTTAGCGCCTATCAATTCATTCCCTTGAGCGAACTTGCGCTGATGCGCCAGCGCATTCTCCGCTGCGCCAGCGATCTCGGTCTCAAGGGTACGGTGCTGATCGCTGAGGAGGGCATCAACTTCAGCCTGGGTGGATCGCGCGATGCGCTCGAGCGCTGGCTGAGCTGGGGGTCAGACCGTCTTGGAATGGATGCGCCGGTGCTGAACTGGCAGACCGTTGAGTCGGTGCCTTTTCTTCGCCTCAAGGTGCGGATTCGACCTGAGATCATCACCTTCAACCCCGACGTGGTGCCCGGTCAGCTGCCCACGGGCCGGGCCCTGCCGCCAGATGACTGGCATCGCCTGATTGCTCGGGAGGACGTGCAGGTTGTCGATACCCGCAATCAGTACGAATTTGAGCTTGGCAGCTTCGAGCGGGCGCAGGACCCGGCCACTGACCGCTTTACAGAATTCGGTGATTGGGCCCTGCAGCACCTTTCGCCCGATCAACCTGTCGCGATGTTCTGCACCGGTGGTGTCCGCTGCGAGAAAGCCAGCGCCTGGCTGATTCAGCACGGCTACGAGCGGGTCTATCAGCTCGACGGGGGAATTCTGAACTACCTTCAGTCGATTCCCGAAGCCCAGTCGCGCTGGCGCGGTGAGTGTTTTGTTTTTGATGATCGAGTCAGCGTTGATCATGCGCTCAAGCCGACCGGTCGCTCTGTCTGCGCGGGCTGTCGCCGACCTGTCGAAAGCCTCGAATCGGCTGCGATGCCACCAGTCGACGAGCACGGGCAATGTGGCCTGTGTTCGGAGCGCTTCGAACCGGCTCGGCTTGCTGGACTGCGCGAGCGTGTCCGCCAAATTGAGCTGGCTCAGGCACGAGGCTCGAGCCACCTGGGGCCGCAGCCTGAAGGAGTGGACTCATGACCGCTTCGGTATTCAGTCTGTCGGGCTCAGCAATCGAGCCACCGGTCTGGCTGCCGATGGCGCTCCACAGCGGCTGGGAATTGTTGGCTGTGTATCCCCTGGCCCTGGCAGCGGTGATTATTCTGGTCGGATTGACGATCGCGGTCATCGGCCGCGCCAGCGTCCTGCACTGGGGTGGAAAGCTCACGTCGCGCACGAGCAGTGAGCTGGATGAGCAGCTGCTCAGAATTGCAGCGAATGTGGCAGCGCTGCTGCTGACCTACGCCTCCCTGGCTGTTGCAGTCCAGGTCATCGGCTTCAGCGAGCGAGTCGAACAGATCATCCTTCGAATCCTGATGAGTCTGCTGATCCTTCGTCTAATGACCTCCGGCATGCGCGCCTGTCGGGTCGCATTGGGGCTTCTGGGCACGCTTCGAGATCGCTTTAAAATAATCGAAGAGCGCACCATGCCGCTGTTCGATCTGATCGGTACCATCGGTATCGTCGGGTTGGCGGCCTACGCCTTGTTGATGGTCTGGAACATCAACCCAACGGCCTGGCTAGCTTCGGCCGGTGTTGTCGGCATTGCCGTCGGTTTTGCGGCCCGTGACACTCTGGCCAATCTGTTCGCTGGATTTTTCATCATTGCCGATGCTCCCTACAAGCTGGGCGATTACATCGTGCTCGAAACCGGCGAGCGCGGAGAGATCACCAAGGTCGGTATTCGCTCTACGCGAATGCTGACCCGCGACGATGTCGAAATCACCGTACCCAATTCGGCGATGGCCAACGCCATGGTCTATAACGAGTCAGGAGGGAAATGGACAAAGTTCAGGATCCGCCTCAAGGTCGGCGTCGCCTATGGCTCGGACGTCGATCAGGTCGTCGAGCTGCTCGAACAGATCGCTACCGACCACGAGCGGGTTTGCGCCACACCCACCCCGCGAGTTCGAATGCGAGGATTTGGCGACTCCAGCCTTGATTTCGAGCTGCTGTGCTGGGTTAACCAGCCGTCCGAGCGCGGTCTGGTCAGCCACGAGCTCTATATGAAGATCTATAAGTCTTTGGGAGCGGCCGGAGTCGAGATTCCGTTTCCGCAGCGCGACGTCTGGATGCGCCAGACCCCGCCGGACTGACCGGCGCTTCCTGGTCTGCCAACCTTCGATCAGGTCATCGCCTTGACGACCTCATCAAGCGCGATTTCTGAACTGTCCTGACCCCGCCGGCGATATTCGATCACGCTGTTATCGAGACCCCGGTCACCGACCACTAGCACGTGCGGGATGCCCAGCAGTTCGGCGTCGGCGAACATCACCCCGGGGCGCAGTGGGCGATCATCCAGCAGGACCGCCTTGCCGGCAGACGTGAGCTTTTCGTAGAGCGCATCGGCGGTTTCGCGAACCCGATGAGACTTCTGGTGATTCAGCGGCAGAATCATAATATCGAACGGTGCTAATGGCTCGGGCCAGATAATGCCGTTTTCGTCGTGATTCTGCTCGATGGCTGCGGCGACGATGCGTGAGATGCCGATCCCGTAGCAGCCCATTAGCGGATGCTGGCCGCGACCGTTTTCGTCCATGACGACGGCATTCATCGATTTCGAATACTTGTCGCCCAGCTGGAAGATATGGCCAACCTCGATGCCGCGCAAAAGCTCCAAAGGACCCGACCCGTCGGCCGCCAGATCTCCGGCCTTGACCTTGCGCAGATCGGCAGCCTCGGGCAGCGGCAGATCGCGTTCCCAGTTGATGCCGAAGTAGTGAAAGCCGTCCTCGTTGGCGCCGGCGCCGAAGTCGCTCATGGCCGCCACGACGTGATCGACGACGATGGAAAGCTGCAGACCGACCGGTCCCAGACTGCCGGGACCTGCACCGACGGCTTTGCGGATTTCCTCTTCGTCGGCCATGCGCAGCGGTGATTTGACCCGATCCAGTTTCTCGGCCTTGACGGCGTTGAGTTCGTGATCGCCCCGGATCATCAGGGCGATCAGATCGTGTCCGCTGTCCTCAGATGCTTCCACGATCAGGGTCTTGACCGTTTTTTCGATCGGCAGATCGTGCTGCTCGACCAGTTCGGCGATCGTGCGGGTCTCTGGCGTAGGAACCTTCTCCATAGCCTGGATGGGCGCTGCACGCTCCCCGGACGGGATGGCCTCTGCCCGCTCGACGTTGGCCGCGTAGCTGCCGCCCGGGACGTGGGCGATTTCATCCTCGCCGGAATCGGCCAGGACGTGAAATTCATGGGACGTCGCACCGCCGATCGCGCCGCTATCGGCCTCGACCGCTTTGAATCTCAGCCCCAGCCGCTGGAAAATGCGGGTATAGGCCGAGTGCATGACCTGATAGTAATCGTCCAGGCTGGCTGCATCCATATGAAAGGAGTAGCCGTCTTTCATCAGAAATTCCCGCGAGCGCATCACGCCGAAGCGCGGACGGATTTCATCACGAAATTTTGTCTGAATCTGATAAAAGCAAATAGGTAGCTGCTTGTAGGAACGCAGCTCGCCGCGCGCGAAGTCGGTGATGACTTCCTCATGAGTCGGTCCGAAGGCAAAGGATCGCCCGGCCCGATCGGTAATTTTCAGGAGCTGCTCGCCGAACTGGTCCCAGCGATCCGTTTCCTGCCACAGCTCGGCGGGCTGCACCGCGGGCATCAGCATTTCAAGCGCACCTGCGGCGTCCATTTCCTCGCGCACCACCTTTTCGACCTTGCGAAGGACTTTCAGGCCGAGCGGAGTCCAGCTGTAGATGCCGGAGGTCAGTTTGCGGATCATTCCTGTTCGCAACATCAGCTGGTGTGATGCGATCTCCGCATCAGAAGGAACTTCACGCTTGGTGACGAGGTGGAATTGGCTGGTTTTCATTGGAATTTGACCCGCGACGGGCGGTAACGGCAATCGTTAGAATTCTAACAGTCAGAGGCCATTCGAATGGCTTAGGCGGGGCGGTTTTGGGGAGGTAAGGACTAATTGTCCGCGTCGGACGCCCGACGCGGTTGGAATCGCGTTGCTATCAACCCGTCCCTCAACACCACTCGTCAATAAAGGCCTGGGCTTCCGCAATCATGCGCTGACGTTCTTCTTCAGACAAGCGTTCGATTTCGCCCTGCTCATTTTCGCGATTGATTTGAACGCGCTGAGTCATCCAGCCCAGGTTGCTGCGGGCCTGCTCACAGCGCTCTGCGACCACTTCAGGATCGGGCTGCTGAGCGTCGACCTCGGGGAGCTCCGGCATGGAGCGGTTGTCCGAGTCCTCGGAACCCTCGCTTTCCCCAATGGTTTGCGGCGCCACGGTACTAACCACATTATTGAATGTGCTGATGCGCTGGTATTCCACGCCGTCGGGCGGTTGAGCAGAGAAGTGGGTCACGCCCTCGTCATCGACCCATTTGTAGATCTCTTCTTGCCCGAGCGCGGGATTGATGCTGAGGCAGAGAATAGTAATTAGGCCGGATGCGGGAAGTATATTCGTCATCAATTTCAAGGGATTCTTCAAGACCTGTCTCCAGTCGCTAGTGACCCTAATTAAGGACCCGGACAACTGTGCCTTAAACCGCTTTGATGCGCAAGTGAGTAGCGGCAATGCTATCCTTCCGCTCCGTATAACCACAGACGCACTGACGTGAACGATCGCAATTCTAGAACAGGTTTGGCGCGCGGTGCCTTCCTGCTACCGAATGCGCTGACCACTGGCGCACTGATGGCTGGTTTTTACGCCATCATCGCGGCCATCAATGATCAGGCGGTCACGGCCTGTATCGCGGTGGTGGTTGCGGGGCTGCTCGACGGCGTCGACGGACGCGTGGCGCGTCTGACCAATACCCAGTCCGAATTCGGCGTCCAGTACGACAGCCTGTCCGATCTGGTCTCATTTGGCCTGGCTCCAGCCCTGCTGGTGTTCACCTGGGCTCTGTACGAGCTCGGAGACCCCGACACGGTGGCCGATAAATTGGGCTGGCTCGGGGCTTTCTTTTACTCAGCCTGCGCGGCACTTCGCCTGGCCCGATTTAATACCCAGGCTGGCGTGGCCGACAAAGCATATTTCCAGGGCCTGGCCACTCCGGCCGCCGCAGGCACCATGGTCTCGACCATCTGGTTCTTCGAAAGCCGCGCGATATCGCCAGAGCTGGTGGCCTGGGGCATGCTGCTGCTTACGATTCTACTCGGCACCTTGATGGTGTCGCGTATCCGCTACTTCAGCTTCAAGGCCTGGCCACTGTCCGACCGGGTACCCTTTGCCTGGATTTTCCTGGTGCTCGTGGTGCTGGTCATGCTGGCGGTGGATCCGCCGGCCGTGCTGTTCACGATTGGCATCGTCTACGTCTCTTCGGGTCTGCTGCTGACCCTTCGCGGTCGCTATCTGCAGCGTCGACGTCGGCGTCGGGAGTCGAAGGATGTCTGAGCTTTCATTGGCCACGCGCAGACGACTTGCCGTCATCGGCGTAGATCGATGGGAACTACGGGCAGGTCTGCCAAGCGCTGAAGACTTGGCCAGTGATGCCGAGTCCCTGCGCATTCGGCTGCTTTCCGGCAGCGGCGACTGGGTGCTCGTTCAGCGCCAGGCCTGGCGCGGTGACCACGGCACTCTGCTGTCGGACATCCAGGCCACCCTGGGCCCGGAACGCTGCCGCTTCGGCCAGTGGGCCGAGGCTGAATCAGCCGGTGTAGGGCCGGCCGAGCTGCAGGCTCGAGGCGTGAAACATATCCTGTCGTTCGGTGCACCGCCTGAACTGATTGACTGGCCGATGCTGGTCCAGGGCCCCAGCATCGAGGATCTGGTCAATAGACCGGACGCGCGCAGCGCGCTGTGGAATCAGCTGGCCGGGTTGATCGGGCCCTGACCATGGCCGCCGTGATCCAGCCGAAGATCGAAGTTCGTTCAATGCGTCGCGCGGATGTGTCGTCTGTCTATGCGATCGAAAAGGCCAGCTACCCCTTTCCCTGGACCCGCGGGATCATGCACGACTGCCTTCGCGTCGGCTATCACTGCCGCGTTCTGACCGTCGATACGAGCATTGCAGCCTACGCTATCGTGACTCAGGCCGCCGATGAGGCCCACCTGCTGAACTTGTGCGTGGACTCGGCCCGCCGACGCCAGGGGCTGGCCCGTCTGCTGCTGGAGCACGTCATGGTTGAGGCTCGATCAAAGGATGTGACGCGACTGTTTCTTGAAGTCCGGCCTTCAAACTCCAGCGCGAGGAAACTCTATGCCTCCAGCGGTTTTCGCATCATCGGCCGCCGGCCAGGTTATTACCCGGCAGGGGATGCGCGTGAGGATGCACTGGTAATGGTTTGTCACCTCGATGAATTGGCGGAGGGGTGGCCCTGATGCGCGTTGCAGCGGCACAGATTGCACCGGTCTGGCTCAACCGTGAGGCGACCAGTGAACGCATCGTCGAGGCCGTCGATCAGGCCGCAGTCAGCGGCGTCGAGCTTCTGGCCTTCGGTGAATGCCTGATGCCCGGATATCCATTCTGGGTCGAGCGCACCGACGGTGCTCGCTTCGACAGCAAGTTTCAAGACGCGATGTTCGCCCACTACGTCGACCAGGCCGTGTGCATCGAAGACGGCCACCTGGACGCAATCTGCGAGGCCGCTCAACGCAATTGCATGAGTCTGGTGGTGGGCATCCTCGAGCGCCCGGCCGATCGCGGCGACAGCGTTTATGCATCGGCGGTGATGATCTTGGCTGACGGATCGATTGGCTCGATCCAGCGCAAGCTGATGCCGACCAATGAAGAGCGTCTGGTTTGGGCGATCGGCGACGGCCACGGACTGCGCGTCCATCGTCTGGGTGAATTCACCGTGGGCGCACTAAATTGCTGGGAAAACTGGATGCCGCTAGCCCGGGTCGCCCTGCATTCCCAGGGTGAAGATCTGCACGTGGCGCTGTGGCCCGGCAACGAGCGCAACACCCGCGACATCACTCGCTTCATGGCGCTCGAGGGGCGCAGTTTCGTGCTCTCTGCCTCCGGTTTGATGCGCGCGCAGGACTGGTCCGATGAGTTGGCCCTTGCTAAGAAGCTGAAGTCCGCCACCTCCGAGATGCCCTTTGCAAGCGGAGGATCCTGCCTGTGTGGCCCCGATGGTCGCTGGATTATCGAACCAGTCAACGATGAGTCCGGAATCTTCCACGCCGATATCGACGCCAAAGCCGTCCGCCGCGCCCGCCGCCATTTTGATCCTAGCGGCCACTATTCTCGCCCCGACGTCTTCCAGCTGGAAGTCAACCAAAAACGCCAGACCCTCCTGAAAGAGCAGGAGTAGGCGCTCCGGTGCGCTTTGCCCTCGCTTCGCAACACACGAGCTGCGGCGTTTCCGATTGCAACGCGCTCCGAGCAAAGAGAGTCAGAAGCTCCCTAGTCGCTCTGATCTTCCTTCTGCCGACTGTTGTCGCCGTCGAGCTCCTGTTTTGCCGCAAAAAGCGCAGTGAGCGCCAGCCAGGTCAGCGCGCTGAGCGCAAGGGCGATAACCCACTGCTGAAGCGCACAGGCCACGCCGATCGCGCCAAGCATCCAGATGCAGCCAGCCGTCGCCGTTCCGCGGACGCGATCCTCGTTCTTCAGGATGGCGCCACCGCCGATGAATCCGAGCCCGCCGAGAATGCCCTGCATGATCCTCGCCAGTGAATCGCTCTGACCGGCCTCGATAAACGTTAGGCCGATCAACATGTAGGCGCAGGCACCGACCGAGACCAGCGGAAACGTACGCAGCCCCATGATCCGGCTGTAGAGCTCACGATTGATCGCCGCCGGCAGGGCCAGCATGCCAGCAGCCACGAGCGAACCCAATTGAACCACCCATCCATCCAATGCATCACTTCCTCACCAAAAACCGATTCTTACGGTACACCCGCAATCCGTACCGCGAAACCCTTAGCTGTAGAACTGCACCCCATGACCTTCGGCACATCCAGAAATCACCCAGCTACTGTTATAGTTCACCAACACACCTAATTAACGCACTGGAGTACCCCATGAACAGGCTGATGGTCCTTTTGGGCGCCGCATCCCTGACGCTTCTGACTGCCTGCGGACAGGCGCCGGAATCGGACGATGCCCTGGCAGAAGAACAGGAAACCGTCGAGCAGATTCCGGTTGAGGTGGGGCAGGCCAGGCTCGGTTCGGTCTCGGCGTTCTACTCTGCCACCGCCTCTTTGGAAGCCGACGGACGGGCCCAGGTCGTTCCCCGCCTCGGCGGCCAGGTGACCGAACTGCTGGTGGAAGAAGGTGACGCAGTCGAAATCGGTCAGGTGCTGGCGCGGCTCGATGCTGAGCGGCTGCGCCTCGAGCTAGCTCAGGCCGAGGCCAACATGCGCCGCCTCCAGCAGGACTTCGATCGTCATCGCGAGATGCACGAACGCGACATGATCAGCACCGAGGCTTTCGATCGCCTGAAGTTTGAGTTCGAGGCCCAGACCGCCCAGTACGAGCTGGCTCAGCTCGAGCTGTCTTACAGCGATATCAGAGCCCCGATCTCAGGTGTCATTTCAATGCGGGATCTGCGCGTCGGCAATCAGGTCAACACCGCCGATCCTGTTTTCGAGATCACCGCGCTTGATCCCCTGGAGGCCGTTCTCGATGTGCCCGAGCGCGAGCTGAGCCGCTTGAAGCCGGGCCAGCCCGCTGTGCTGCACGCCGATGCGCTGCCCGGCGAAGAGTTCGTGGGCGAGGTAGCGCGCATCAGTCCGGTGATCGATCCGGATTCCGGCACCTTCCGCGTCACCGTCGAGCTGAGCGGCGAGCAGGACCGCCTGCGCCCGGGGATGTTTGGCCGTTTCTCGATCATCTACGACACGCGCGACGACGTCGTGCTGGTGCCCGTGGATGCGGTCCTCAGTGAGGACGGTCGCTCGGCGGTGTTTGTCATTGCCAACGGTCAGGCCGAGCGCCGCCTCGTCGTGCCGGGCTATCGCAATAACGGCCATCTGGAAATCGTCGAGGGTCTGGCGGCGGACGAGCTTGTCGTCACTACCGGCCAGGCCAGCCTGCGCAGTGGTTCTCCGGTGCTGGTGTTGAACGAGCCCATCGGCTATGACGGCGCCGCCACCGTGGCGACTACTGAGGTCGCGATTGGAGACGACGCGTGAAACTGATTCGCCTGGCCACCCGGCGCCGCGTCACCATCGCCATGGTGACCCTGGCGGTGATGCTGTTCGGGCTGGTGTCCCTGTCGCGCCTGGATCTGAGCCTGCTGCCGGATCTGTCCTATCCGACGCTGACAATCCGAACAGACTTCGCCGGCGCGGCACCGGCGGAGATCGAGGCCCTGATCAGCCGGCCCATCGAGGAAGTCGTCGGCGTGGTTCGTGGCGTCCGTCTCGTTCGCTCGATCTCGCGGGCCGGACAATCCGACGTCACCCTGGAGTTTCTCTGGGGCACGGACATGGACTACGCCGCCCTCGACGTGCGCGAGCGTCTGGAAACGCTGATGCTGCCGCTCCAGGCCGACCGGCCGCTGCTGCTGCGCTTCGACCCGGCCTCCGAACCCGTCCTTCGCTTTGCCCTGGCCCGCGATCCCGAGGCCGCTTTTGGCGACAACGCACTCCTGCCGCCGGCCGGCGCCAGCGAGGCGACGACGGAACTGCGCCTGCTGCGTCGTTTCGTCGATGAGCGTCTGAAGCAGGACTTCGAGTCGGTCGCCGGCGTGGCCGCGGTGACCGTCTCGGGCGGTCTGGAGGACGAGATTCAGGTGTCACTGGATCAGTACCGCCTCGCCCAGCTCGACCTGAGCGCCGAACTCGTGGCCGATCGGCTGCGCGCCGAGAACGTGAATCTGTCCGGCGGCCGTCTGGAGGAGGGCAATCGTCAGTTTCTTGTCCGAACCCTCAACGAGTTCGCCGCCGTCGACGATATCGGCGATGTCATCGTCGCCACCCGCGACAGTGGTCCGATCTATCTGGACGACGTTGCCGAAGTCACCCAGGGCTGGCGCGAGCGCGAAGCGATTACCCGCGTCAACGGTGCCGAAATGGTCGAACTGGCGATCTACCGCGAAGGGGACACGAACGTCGTCGCCGTCGCCCGTCAGGTCGATCAGGCGCTGCAGCGAATCGAGTCAGGCCTGCCCTCGGACCTGGCCCTGACCCGAACCTACGATCAGTCGGTCTTCATCCGCAGCGCTATCTCGGAGGTCATCCAGGCCGCCGTCGTCGGGGGGCTGCTGGCGATCGCCGTCCTGTATCTGTTCCTGAAGAACTTCCGCTCGACCCTGGTCGTCGGTATCGCGATTCCCGTGTCGGTCATTGCCACCTTTGCCGCCATGTATTCGAGCGGCCTGACCCTGAACATCATGTCCCTGGGTGGCATCGCTCTGGCGATCGGCCTGCTCGTCGACAACGCCATCGTCGTCCTCGAGAATATCGCCGCGAAGCGCGAGGAGGGCGCCGGCTGGCTGGATGCGGCGCGTGAGGGGGCCGGTGAAGTCTCCGGCGCCGTGGTCGCCGCCACGCTCACAACCATTGCCGTCTTCTTCCCCCTGGTCTTTGTCGAGGGCATTGCCGGGCAGCTGTTCCGCGATCAGGCCCTGACCGTGACCTACGCCCTGCTGGTCTCTCTGGCCGTGGCCTTGACCCTGATCCCCATGCTCGCCTCGCTCGGCGATTCCAGGCGCTCGCGGGTCGCTGTCGCCGACTCGCCTTCGTCCGCATCGCCCAGCGGTATGCTGGGGCGGTTCCGAGCTCTGCTGGCCCGGCTGCTGACCGGCCTGGCCACGTTACTCGTGGCCGTCGTGGCCTGGATCATCGCTCGCATCAGCCAGTTGTTCGGTCTTCTGGTTCGCCCTCTTGTGATGGTGTTCAATGGCGTCTACAACGTCCTGGCTCGGCGCTATCCGCCGGTATTGGAATGGGCCCTGGCGCATCGGGCCCTGACCGTGGCCGTTGCGTTCGGCTTGTTCGCCGGTTCTATGCTGCTGGTTCCCCGACTTGGGATGGAGCTGGTGCCGAGCCTGGCGCAGGGCGAATTTCAGGTCGATGTTCAGCTGGCGGCTGGCACGCCGCTGGCCGATACCGATCGCTTCATGCGTGAGCTGGACCGAATCACCCGCGAACAGCCCGGCGTGGCCCGCGCCGACAGCGTGGCTGGCACGGGCCGCCGCCTGGACAGCAACCCCGAGGAAGCTGGAGAGCACACGGGCACGCTGAACGTGGTGCTCGAGGCTGGCGCGGACGAAGCGATGATCACTCGCGCCATCCGCGAGTACCTGTCTCGCCAGGCCGGCGTGGACTTCACCCTGCGCCGGCCCGAGCTATTCACCTTCTCAACGCCCTTGGAGGTGGAGGTTGCCGGCTACGATCTCGACCTGTTGCGCCTGGTCAGCGAGCGCGCCGTGGCCCGTCTTGAAGCCTCTGAGCGACTTGAAGATATCCAGACCAGCCTCGATCAGGGGCACCCGGAGATTCAGATCCGCTTCGATCACGACCGCGCGGCGCGCCTCGGTCTGCGGGCCGATCAGATCGCCGACCGTGTCGTACGCCAGGTGCGCGGCGAAGTGGCGACGCGCTACACCTGGCGCGAGCGCCGCATTGATGTGCTGGTGCGGGCTCAGGACGATCAGCGCGACTCGGTTGAGCAGCTGGGGCAGCTGGTGGTCAACCCGGACTCGGAGCGGCCGGTGACGCTTGAGGCGGTGGCCGATCTGTCTCAGGTCGTTGGTCCCGCCGATATTCGTCGCGTGGGCCAGCAGCGCGTGGCCGTAATCACCGCCACCCCCGCCTTCGGCGACCTGGGAAGCGCGGCCGAGGAAGCCGAAGCCCTGCTGGCCGGCCTGGCGCTGCCCGAGGGCATCAGCCTTCGCGTCGCCGGGCAATCGGAAGAGATGCAGCGCGCGTTCCGGTCGCTGCTGATCGCCTTAGGCCTGGCCGTGTTCCTGGTCTATCTGGTGATGGCCTCGCAGTTCGAGTCCCTGCTGCATCCGATGGTCATTCTCCTGTCGATCCCCCTGGCCCTGACCGGCGCGATTCTGGCGCTCTGGGTCACCGGCGCCAGCCTGTCGGTGGTCGTGTTCATCGGTCTGATCATGCTGGCCGGCATCGTCGTCAACAACGCCATCGTGCTCGTCACCCGCATCAACCAGCTGCGCGAGTCGGGGCTGGCGCGCACCCCGGCGATCATCGAGGCCGGACGCGCCCGCCTGCGCCCGATCGTCATGACCACCCTGACGACGACGCTGGGCCTGATCCCACTGGCCATTGGCCTGGGCGAGGGCTCGGAGCTGCGTTCGCCGATGGCGATCACGGTCATCGGCGGTCTGCTGGTCTCCACCCTGCTGACCCTGGTCGTGATTCCTGTGGTCTACAGCCTGCTCGACCGCCGTCGCACCGAGGCCGATGCGCGCGTCCCTACAGGCGATCAGTCTCCGTCCTTATCTCAGGGAGCGTCGGCATGAGAACAGCAGTCGGCCTCGCGGTGCGCCGCCCGGTGACCACGATGATGGTGGCCGCCAGCGTTATGCTGATGGGGGTCGTAGCGCTGCGCCTGCTGCCGCTGGAGTTTTTCCCGGACGTCGATTTTCCGGCCATGCTGATCGAGTTGCCCTATCCGGGCAGCACGCCGGAAGAGGTCGAGCGCCTGATCACCCGTCCCGTCGAAGAGGCGCTGGCGACCATGGGCGGTATTCAGCGGATGAATTCGCGCTCCGACGAAAATGGCGCCAACATCTTCATGTTTTTCGGCTGGGATGCGGACATGTCGGCGCGCGGGGTTGAAGCGCGCGACAAGATCGACGGCATCCGTCACCGCCTGCCTGCGGATCTTGAGCGGATCCTGGTGCGTCGCTTCTCGAATGAAAACGAGCCGGCGCTCGGCCTTCGCATCGGCTCGGAGCTGGATCTTAGCAATGCTTACGAGCTGTTGGACCGCAACGTTCGGCGCCGCATCGAGCGCATCGACGGCGTGGCCCGGGTCTCCCTTGACGGCATCGAGCCGCGCACGGTGCGCATCCAGCTGATCGCCGATCGTATCGCCGCCCATCAGGTCGATCTCAACGCCCTGAGCTCCCGGCTCCAGGCGGCCAATTTCTCCGTATCCGCCGGTTACCTGGATGACGTCCAGGCGGGCCAGCGGATTCGCGTCCGGCCCCTGGGCGAGTTCCGGGCCCTCGACGAGATTCGGGCGCTGCCCGTCAACGGACAGGGCTTGCGCCTGGGCGACATCGCAGAGGTCAATCTCGAATCCCCGCCGCGCGACTACGAGCGCCTCCTCGACGGAGAATTTGCCATCGGGCTGGATATCTTTCTGGAAAGCGAGGCCAATCTCGTCGAGGTCAGCGACCGGGTCATTGAGGAGGTCGAGGCCATCGGCGAGCTCTCGGACATGGCCGGGATCGACCTGTACGTCCTCTTCAGTCAGGCCGAGGGCGTGGTCACGAGCCTGAAGGATCTGGCCATGGCCGGGCTGATGGGCGCCCTGATGTCGATGGTCGTGCTGTACCTGTTCCTGCGCCAGTGGACGGCCACATTGATCGTCATGCTGTCCGTGCCCGCGGCCGTGCTGATGACCCTGGCGGGGATGTATTTTCTCGGCCTGAGCCTGAACATCCTGACCATGATGGGGCTGATGCTGGCCATCGGCATGCTCGTCGACAACAGCGTGGTCGTGACCGAGAGCATTTACCGCAAGAAGCGGCAGCTGCCGAACTCGCCGGGCAAGGCCACGCTGCTCGGCGTGCGCGAGGTGGCGATGGCCATCAGCGCCGGCACCCTGACGACGATCATCGTCTTCCTGCCCAATATCTTCGGCGCGCAGAATCAGATCACCCTGTTTCTCTCGCACGTGGCCTACGCCATCACCATCGCCCTGCTGGCTTCGCTGCTGATCGCTCAGACGCTGATTCCCCTGCTGGCACTTCGTATCAAGGTGTCGCCGCAGAACACGGAAGCCGGCTGGCTGAAGCGCCTGTCCAATGGCTACGTCCGGGTCCTTGGCGCCGCCCTGAACTATCGCTGGACCGCCGCCGGGCTGGTTTTTCTGCTGCTGGCCTCGGTGCTTGTCCCGATTAGTCAGGTCAAGAGCAACATGTTCGACGAGTCCGACGGTGACCGCGTGCTGTTGCGCTACAACGTCGAGGGCAGTTACACCCTCGACAAGGTGCGTGAGGCCGTCGACGAGATCGAAGACGCGCTGCGGGCCAACCAGGAGGCCATCGGCTTCGAGTCGCTCTACTCCTATTACACCTATGATCGAGCTGAAACCACGCTGATCCTCGATCAGGCGCGAGAGATCGCGACGGACGAGGTTCATGAGCGCGTCCGCGACGTGCTGCCTGCCATCGCGATCGGCAAACCCTCTTTTGATGGCCAGCGCAACGGCGGTGCCGAAAATCTGGCCGTCAATCTGTACGGAGAATCCAGCGAACGCCTGTTCGAGATCGCTGAGGACGTGGTGCGCGTATTGAGTCGCCTCGAGGGGCTCGTCGACGTGCGCTCGGATGCCGCCGACGGCGAGGAAGAGGTGCGGGTGATCGTCCAGCGCGAGGCGGCCCAGCGTAATGGTCTGTCGGTGCAGGACATCGCCAGCGCGATTGCCTTGGGTCTGCGCGGCCAGACCCTGAATGAATACCGCACACCGACCGGCGAGCTGGACATGCGCCTCGAGTTCCAGGGTGCGGACCGCCAGAGCCTGGCCCAGCTCGAAGCCCTGCCGCTGATCAACGGTGACGGCGAGCGCGTGCGCCTGTCGACGGTGGCCCGATTCGAGGTCGTCCGCGGTCCCGGCTCGATCTCCCGCCAGGATCGACGCACGGCGGTCAGCGTCAGCGCGAACCTTGATGAGCTGACCATCAATGAAGCCCGCGATCGCCTCGAGGCGGTGATGGATCAGATCGCCTTTCCGCCGGGCTACGGCTGGAGCTTCGGCGAGGCCTTCCAGCAGGAAGATGAGGCGATGCAGCAGATGGTCTTCAACATGCTGCTGGCCATCGCTCTGGTCTTCATCGTGATGGCCGCGCTGTTCGAATCGACCCTGTTTCCGGCCTCGATCGTCACCTCGATCCTGTTTTCTTTCATCGGCGTGTACTGGTTCTTCTTTCTCACCGGCACCGAGATGTCCCTGATGGCCCTGATCGGCATGCTGGTACTGATGGGGATCGTGGTCAATAACGGCATCGTGCTGATCGACCACGTCAACAACCTGCGCCGCCAGGGGATGGCCCGCGATGCCGCTGTCATCCAGGCGGGCCGCGACCGCCTGCGCCCCATTCTGATGACCGCAGCAACGACCATCCTGGCGATGATTCCCCTGGCCATGGGCGACACCCGCATCGGCGGCGGTGGCCCACCCTACTTCCCCATGGCTCGCGCCATCATCGGCGGCCTGGCTTTTTCTACCGTGATCAGCTTAGTCGTCGTGCCCTACGTCTACGTCCTCCTCGACAGCCTGCGCCATTGGGTGGGCGAGGTGCGATACCGGGCCACCGAATCAAAGGGAAAGGTGCCCGCTAATTCCAGTTCCGCGACCCATCGTCTGAGTTCAAAGCTCTGATTGCGTGGCCGGCCAGGCTGTAGCCGGCCTCTGTCATGGTCAGATGAGTCTGGTCGGCGCCAGCGGCCTGAATTTCTGCGACATTCTCCTCATAGAGCGCGTGCGAGATGATGGGGCCAGTGAAGCCGCGTTCGCGCAGCTTGCGCGCACCGATGAGTTTGGCTTCTAGGTCGTCCATGGCCAGCACGACGACTTCGAGCCCATCGATTCGGACCGAGCGCCAGAGGTGCGCATCCTCGGCATCGGCCAGGACGACGTTCCGCTCAGCGCTTTGATGCCTGGTTACGCAGTACGGATCGGCGTCCATCCCAATAATGTCCGGGATCGATTGACTGAGCTTTTCGTAGGCGGCGGTGCCGGTTCGGCCCATGCCCATGATCAGGGCGCGAGCCGAGCTGAGGTCCGGCGGAATTTCATCGGGGTGAAGGGTGGCTCGCTCGAAGCGACTCATCCGCTCTTCAAAACGCTCGGCCAGGCGGTGAGAGGCGCGATTCAGCGGCGCTGACAGGGCGAAGGACAGAGCAACGGTCAGTGCCAGCGGCACCATCCAGTCGCTCAGCACCGGCACGCCGGCAGCCACGATCAGGCCGAACTCGCTATAGGCGGTCAGCGTGATCGCGCCGAGAAAGGCGTTTCGCGCGCGCAGATGAAACAGGGCGAGAATGGCGAAGAACAGCAGGCCCTTCAGCGGCAGCAGGGCGATCATGCCGAGCGCGAACAGCCAGTCGTTCAGGGTCGGCAGGCCCGACATGCCGATCTGCAGGAAAAACCCGACCAGAAAAAGCTCTTTCAGGCCCCAGAGCGATTCCGAAATGTCCTTAGCGCGCGAGTGGGTCGCCATCAGCAGCCCCATGACCAGGGCACCCAGCTCGGAGCTCAGGCCCAGCGACTCGAAGCCCATGCCGCCCAGGACGACGGCCAGAAGCATGCCCATCAGGACCAGCATCTCGTCGCGACCGGACAGATCCAGCAGCCAGTGCAGCACCGGGCGCAGGAGGGGCAGCCCGAAAAGGACCAGCGCCCAGATCGAGGGCTCTTTGCCGCCGAATATGCTCAAGACAAGCAGCGCAATTAGGTCCTGAATGATCAGGATGCCGATGGCGGTTCGGCCGTGAAAGGCGGTCAGCTCGCGCTTAGTTTCCAGTATCTTGGCCGCCAGCACGGTCGATGAAAAACTCAGGGCGATGCCGATCAGCAGGCCTACCTGCCAATCCAGGCCGGTCAGTAGCACCAGCCCAGTCGTGAGGATCAGCGCCGACAGCGCGAAATGCATCAGGCCGCCGCCGAGCACCGCAGACTGGCCGAGCTGGCGCAGGTTGAGCTTCAGGCCAACGGTAAAAAGCAGCAGCAGAACCCCGAGATGGGCGACATGCTCGAGCACCTCGCCGGTGTAGCCTGGCAGCACGCCGTAGCGCTGCCCCAGCCAGTTCAGGCCGAAGCCGGCGGCCAGAAAGCCGACCAGCGGCGGCAGGCCAATCTGCTTTACCGCCAGCCCAAAGACAAAGGCCAGGCCGATACTGAAGACTTCGAACATCCCGCTTCCCGTGACGTGAGTGATCGTCGATGACCCTATGCATCATACGGTTTGACCAAATTTTTGGAAGGGGTGGGGACAGCATGGGGCCGAAGAACACTGGCTCTGGACGCACAGATCGGCCTCGAGCCGGGCGCCAATGAGCTGCGGGGCTGGCGATTTATACTTTTCCGGACACGTCTGGTAGAGTCAGTGATCGAGCCCGGTCAGGCTCGATCAGTCGATCCGCGATTGGGGAGGGAAAATGACGGGGCAAACCCAGCTGAAACTGATAGTGCCGATCGATTTCGGGGCTCGAGTGCAGTGAGCGATATCGAAGTCATCGACACGGGCTATCTGGGGCGCGATCGCTTTGCGGCGGCTTATCTCCTGACCGATGGCGATCGCGCGGCGTTCATCGATAACAACACCAACGCCGCCATTCCCAGGC